>Ga0209205_1000004_pt1 | contig 380103 bp, 321 predicted proteins | sample ZodSprso05mmetaG_FD_184133 | JGI IMG/M metagenome (GOLD analysis project Ga0209205, IMG submission 184133) | Hot spring sediment microbial communities from Zodletone spring, Oklahoma to study Microbial Dark Matter (Phase II) - Zodletone Spring... ... | reverse complement strand
GCCATAACCTCCAGTTCAGCCGGAATGACCACGGCAGCGTTATCCGGGTCATTGTTGGCAATGATAATATCGGAGATGTAGGTTCCGGGTTCCAGGGACTCGGTTGTTACAAAATCGCAATGGATTGTATCTGCCGCACCTCCCGGTATTTCGCCTTCGGTCTTGTCGAGAAGCAGCCAGTCATAGGGCTTGAAGAATTCGATTGCAAGGTTCTCTTGCAGGTAAGGGGCATCATAAACCACCTCGAGACCGTCATTACCCAGAGCATTTTCAATACCCACGCTGGCATTGTTGACATCAAATCCGGGAGCTATTGATCTATATTGATATTTAATGCGACCATCACTGCTTATAATGACTTCCATTGTGATCACATCGCCCGGATCTGCCCTGTATTCAGGATAATCCTCAAACTGGATCACACAGCGCTCGCCGTTGGTATGCAGGAATACATGCGCATTCGTATTGTCATAGTCAGTTGGGTCGAGATCATCCCACATAAATGCGAGAATATTATTTGGTGCCGTAGCGGTCGGAATCGGCCTTCCTATACGGGCTTCCATACTGGTTTCGTCAAAACCGATTATTCCGTTGGAGCCGATATAAATCTGGCTGTAGGTGTTGCCGTAGTAAGTGAACTCGAATCCGAGGTCAAACGGTCCGATATAGTTGTCATCATCCAGCTGGCCAACCAGGTCGGTTCCCATCGAGGAGACATCGATCCACTCGTAAACCGGGCCTCCGGATTCATCCGAATCCAGCCAGTAGTATCCGAAATCATCGGGACCGCCCTTACTCTCCTCCACCGAGCTGCCGAGATAATCAATATCGCTTCCCTTGGGCTCGTCATCGGTGTAAACATAATCGGGATAATCGCGGCTGGCCGGGGCAAATTCTCCGGTGCCGGACCCCTTCGCAAAAATACCATCTTTTACAACATGCGGGCTGATTCTGATATTGTATAACAATCCCCCCGGACCGGTATTTTCAATAATCAACTCAGCCTGGCTGGAGTCTCCCTGCATCAGGCTTTCGCTGAAAGCCCCGGGTGAAGCATTTATTTCCGGAGCCCGATCGAGACGGATGTTGTCGATAAACCAGTCATCCTCTCCCGCATCGGATCCGAATGTGCGGAACCTGATCTGGAGATTGCTGTGATGAGCATCCACAGGCAGGGCAATATTTACATATTCAAAATCAGTCATCGCTTCGCCCCCGCCTTCATGAACCATAAGGTTGGTCCAGACTCCCGCCGAATTGCGGTAATCGATCCAGAGATTATCGCCGGGCTCGGGCACATCCTCATCACCGCCCATCTCATAATAATATGAAAGAAGCACATCATTGAAGGCTGAAATATCGATTAACTGGGTTGCCATAGTATCGCTGCCGCCATCGAGATTGTAGCTGTACGGCAGGGACGGCGTCCCCGGAGCGGAATAGCGTATCAAGCCCCCGATATAAGTGAACCAGCGCTGGGTATAGAGTGAATCATCGGGGAATGTTTCGTACCAGGGAATTTCCGCCGGTGTGCCGGCTGAAACTGTCTCGATCATGGCATAAGCGGTAATATTATTGTCACCCTGAGATATCACAGTGACAGTTGTGGAATTATTTGTGTGAAGCGGGGTACCCGCCGGAACCTCCACCTTTACCACAATATCAATTGAATCACCGCCCGCCACCGGCGCGGTCGAGGTTATCTGGTTAGCGCCGGAGGCATCAAAGAAAGCTACATTCCAGGCCCCGCTGGAGGTCAGATCAAAAATATCCTGCAGGAAGCCGTCATTATAGACTCTCAGGCTATAGACTGCGCTGTCACCGGCAGGGCCGTATTCACTCTGGAATGAGGGGCCCACCGCAACATCATAATCAGAAGGATGACCCACGTAAATGTCATCTACAAACCAGTCATCGTAGTTGCCCGACGTCGCCGTGCACCTGATACTCAAGCGGAATCCGGCATGCATGGCGCCCGCGGGAAGCTGTAATTCAACTTCTTCAAATTCGGTCATATCCGGATCAGCGCCAAGATGCCGGTGCAGCTCGATCCAGTTGCTGTCAGCATCAAGGTATTCAATAATCAGGTCGTCATTGGCGTCCGGAGATTCAGCATCGCCCGTCTGCTGATAGGCATATTCTACCACGACATTGGACTCGTCTTTGAGGTTGATCATCTCGGTGATTATCTGATCTCCACCATTGGGATCGCCATTCAGATCGACGCTGTATGGCGAGCTCGGTTCATCTATCCCGAGCGTATTGATCTCCGCGCCGTCCCAAGATTCCCATTTGGTATTATCGAAAGTCGTGGTAGCGAAAATATCGGTGAAGGGGATTTCCCACGGTTCACCGGTGGAGATCGTCTTCAAGATAGCGGTTTTACTCAGTCCGGGCTGGCTAAATGACTCGGCTACGATATCAACCGAATCATATTCTCCTTCAAGACTCGAGGGCACCAGAACCCTTACATAAAACGGCAGGCTGTCCCCCGACAGCATGAGGGTGGTCTGGCCGATTTGATTAATTCTGGGCTCATCCCAGATCGATGTCTGCCAGACATTGCCGGCCAGGGTTAATGAATACTGGTCCTCATAGACACCATTGTTGATAATATACATTTCGCTCCAGACCGTATCGTAAGCCGGGGCGGCAACAGTATAAGTCGATGGCTCCAGGATTATATCGTAATCCAGAACCGAAAATGTATATGTGTCAGTAGTATCCGCGTCCCCATCGATGTTTTGCGCATATAAATAGTAATTTATTGTAGTACCGGGCGACTGGGCCGGTATAAAGGCATGATATTCATCCTCCGCACCGGTGGGAAGCAGAGTATCTTCATCCCAGATTGAATTTATTTCATAATATAACAAAAGCGAATCAGCAACCAGATCGGTCATAGACCATATAACCGCGGAGACCTCATAATCATTGAGGCTGTCCCGGGTATCCGGCAACGGGGAATGGGTTATAATAATTGAACCCATCTGGCTCAAAGCATTAAAGACATTAATCCTGCCCCATCCGAATTGGTTATCGAAACCCGCTGGCCCGAGGTCATCGGCGGTATTGATCATAATCTGCCTGACCGAATCGGGCGTCAAAGATGGATTCATGCTGAGAATCAAGCCTGCAAAACCGGCCACATGCGGGGTCGCCATCGAGGTACCGGCCAGAGGACCGTAAGTCTGTGGCAAACCGTAATTCGTAGTCAGGTAGCAGGGATAGTTGGGGAATGTGGACTGGATATCATCTGCGTCGAACGGGCTTCCGGTTCCACCCGGAGCAGCGACGGTGACCTCAGGGCCGATACTCGAGAAACTCGAGCTGGCATCATTGGTATTGGTTGACGACACACAGATGACATTGTCATAACTTACCGAATAAGCGCCGGGCCAGCTGACCGAACCCTGATTATTATTTCCCGCTGCGGCGCAGACAACGACATCGTTGCTGTCCGCATAGGCGACACCATGTTCCTTGGTCTCGCCGGCCGAACCGCCGCCGGAATAATTCAGCACCTTACAGCCATTATCGACACCGTAAATACAGCCATCACGGAAATATTCATGCGAACCCGATCCGGATGAATTGAAGACCTTGATCGCCATAATCTTGACATTCCAGGCCACTCCGGCCACACCGATGCCGTTATTGGTCTCGGCTCCGATGGTTCCGCTGACATGTGTCCCGTGACCATTGTCATCCAACGGTTCCATATCCAGGCTGATGACGTCCTGCCCCAGAATAAAACGGCTCGGATCATCCAGGTCGGGATGGCTGAGCGAACCGCCCTGAATCGGGATACCGCTGTCCAGCACGCCCACTATGATGGTGTCGCTTCCGGTACCTATATCCCAGCCCTCGGGAGCGTCAATATCCGCATCAGGCGTTCCCCCGGGGGGTACCTGACCGGTGTTATGATAATGCCATTGGGTATTGAAAAGGGAATCATTCGGAATAACGAAGGTACGATCGACCATATTCGGTTCTGCATACCTGATAATTGACATCTGGTCGATTTCTTCAATTAGCTCAAAGAGGCCGCTGCGCTCCTGAGCTTTCAATTTCATGAACCCCCATTTGTCGGCTTCCCGGACGATCTCAACGGGGTAGCCTTCGATAAACTGCTCAAACTCAGCCTGCGACTTGTTTGGCTGCAGCATCAGCAGGATTTCTCTATCTAAATATTCAATTTGTTGCCCCCGCCATTGTCCTGAAAGGATCTCCACACCATTCAAGGTTTCGGCTGAAACCAGGGCGGCCGATCCCCACAGCAGAATAATGCATAGTACTGTGATGGGTAACGTTCTTTTAAGCATGTAACCTCCGACAGATAGGTGGGTAAGTTTTGGATTCATCCTTAGTAAAATAATTAATTTTCCGAAAAGGTCAAGCGCAGTCTAATCCCATTGCAACCTTAAATTTCCGCAAAATATCGACTATTATAGTATTGATTCGGCTTTTTGTCAACCCAAAATAATACAACATCTTTGAAAAAAAGAAATAAACTGTATCACGAAAGGACATTGCATAATTCAGAAAAACCATAAAACCGGACAAATTTAATTAAGATAAATTTAATGTTGTATTTTTTCAAAAAAGGGATATATTAGATTATGTCAATAGAGCAGGAATACTTACACCCGAAGACCTTCTTGCTTCGTATATTTTACAAAAAGCAATTTTGACTGCGGGAATTTTATTCATTTGATCTTACGCTGTGGAAATTCTCTTGTTCTAACGATAATAACATCAATAACATAAAATTGTGAGGTTTTAATGTATTGGAAGAAGCTGCCTTTAATACTGCTGATGTCAGCGCTCACCCTTCTTCTGACTTCTGCCGATTCCAGGTCACAGGTTTCCATAGGAGGAGAGCCGCCCAGTTTTAGCAGACTTACAAAGGACAATGTTCATACTATTACAATGGGATATGTCGATGTTGAATTGCTTCTCGCTGAAGACGCAATTGACGAAGAAAACGGTATACCGCCCCGATTCGGATATCCATTTAAGGTCAACTATGACATGGAGAATTCGGGTACCTGGGAGACCCTACCGGACGGCAGCCGCCTCTGGCGTCTGCGCATCGCCTGCCCCGGCGCCTATTCCATAAATCTGGTGTACAACCATTTCTGGTTGCCGGAGGGCGCCCGCATGTACCTGTATAATGAAGATCGCAGCATGGTTCTGGGGGCCTTCACCTCTCAAAATAACAAGTCCTGGGACGAATTTGCAACCGGCCTGGTAAAGGGTGATGTCTGTTTCGTGGAGTATCATGAACCGGCCAATGTAGAATCTCAGGGTATTATAAGTATCAGTAGCGTTGTTCATGGTTACAAGGACCTCTTCGATTATAAGGAAGTTGACGGTATTCTCGGTTTTGGGGATTCGGGATCATGCAATAACAATGTCAATTGTCCCGAGGGTCTGCCCTGGCAGGATGAGAAGCGCTCTGTGGCCATGATTCTCACTTCAGGCGGATCGCGTCTATGCTCCGGATCATTGATCAATAATGCCCGGGGTGACTTAACTCCCTTCTTTCTGACCGCCAATCACTGTCTTCCCGGCGCCTCCACCTGGGTCTTCATGTTTAATTATGAAAGCCCGACCTGCGATAATATTGATGGTCCGACGTGGATGACGGTTTCAGGAAGTACTCTCAGAGCCAATAATTCATATTCCGACTTCGCACTTCTGGAACTGGCTGAGGCCCCGCCCGATTCATACGAGGTATTCTATGCCGGCTGGTCGCGTATCGATACCGCTGCCTCGAGTGCGGTGGCAATTCACCACCCCAGCGGAGATATCAAAAAGATTTCATTTGAGTACGACCCCTTGGCCTCCACCTCATATCTGGGAGGACCCGGAACCGGGGATTCACACTGGCGTGTGGAGGATTGGGATGACGGCACAACCGAGCCGGGATCATCCGGCTCACCTCTGTATGATCCCAATCACAGAGTAGTAGGACAACTTCATGGTGGATATGCCTCTTGTACAAGCCAGACCCCGGACTGGTATGGAAAATTTTCAAAATCATGGGATTACGGCAGCTCGGCCTCGACCCGCCTGAAAGAGTGGCTCGATCCTGATAATACCGGTGTCTGGGTTGTTGACGGGGTCGATGCAACCGGCGTTTCTATAACTCATACCCCCCTGGAGGACACCAAGGATAACGTGAATGACTACGAAGTAGTATGTGAGATAACATCAAATGCCGATCTGGTATCCGATTCTCTGCTCCTGTTTTATGAAATCAACACTGTCTGGACCGATGTCCTGCTGACTTTCACGGGCACAGAGGATACTTACAATGCCTTTATTCCGGCCCAGCCCCCGGGTACAACCGTAAATTATTATCTTTTCGCCAAGAACACCGATGGTGATGCCGATACGACCGAGACTTTCACTTTTTATGTGATAGACTATGACGTCATCCTGGATCCTTTAGCCGCTTCCGCCACAGGTGCGGTTGGCGATACTATCTGGTATGATTTCAGCGTAACCAACAACGGCGTGTTCAATGACGACATCGCTCTTTCGGTCCTGGACAACGCCTGGCCGACAACAATCTGGGATGCTTCGACCTCAACAGAAATCGGATCTACAGGGCAATTGATCCCTGATGAAATATTTGATTTCAAGGTTCGCGTGATAGTTCCAACCAGCTACTATGGAGATATCGATAGCGCTGAAGTAAAGGCTGCCTCCAGCGGCAACAGCTCTATCAGTGAAAGTGCAGTCATCCGGACCACCTCAGCGGGAGAGGCAGTCAATATTCCGTTTAGTGACGAATTCGTGACAACCACCCTGGATCCGGCTAACTGGGTTTATAACACCGGGGCCGAGATTAATGATCTGGCCTACAGCGAGCCCTCCGCTCCATACAGCTTGAATTTTGACGGCGATCCTTCCGGATCGGACACAGTCCTTTCGGTAGCTATCGATTTGAAAAATGAAACCAATGTGATTGTCAATTATTTTTATCAGCAGACCGGAAGCGGCGAATCGCCTGATACAAATGATGATTTAATAATTTCATATCTCAATAATATCGGGGAATGGATTGAACTAAATCGGCACCTGGGCGCTGAAGGTGATATGAACACATTTGGAGAGGTAGAATTGTCTCTGCCCGCGGATGCTTACCATTCCGGATTCCGGATCAGGTTCCACAATATTGCCACTGCCGGCAACTACGATGATTGGTTTATCGATGATATTTATGTCGGCGAGCCGTCAGATTATGACTTTACTGTGTCACCGTCGATTCAGAGTCTGTATGGTCCGGCGGGTGATTCCGCAACATACGCTGTCTGGATTTATAATGACGGTGCCTTGGCCGACACCTATGATTTGATCGACTCTGTAGGAGACTGGGATGTTACATTCTTTGACGCCTCGGGCAGCACCCAGATCATAACAACCTCCCCGGTACAGCCGACTGATTCGTTGGAGTTTCTGGCCAAAGTGGCTGTTCCTGTCGGCACACCCCTGCATGTAACAGATACTGCAAAAATATATGTTCGTTCGACCGGAAATCCGAGCATCACAGGTTACACATTGACAGCAACTTTCTCGGCCGGATTCCCGGCCCAGATACCCTGGAGCGAATCGTTCCCGGATGATACTCTTTATACTCAACGTTGGTTCAAATACCAGAATGTAGATGTTTCCGCCCTCGGGCTGAATGAACCGTCACCGCAGTATTCTATGCAATTAAACGGCGATCCGGACACGGCCACATCACAGCTTATCGACCTGGCCGATAAGGTTGACGTCTACGCCTCTTTCTATTACCAGGCCGGTGGCGGCGGAATTATGCCAACCTCGGGTGAGGATTTAATAGTTGAATATAGAAACTCAAGCGGGAACTGGATGTCGCTGCAAAGTATTTCCAGCAATGATTCGGCCATGGACGATTTCGATTTCATGACCATTCCACTGCCGGAAGATTCGTATCACAGCAGTTTCCAGCTGCGTTTCAGATCTTCAACATTCTGGACCAGCGGGGATTGGTTCGTTGACGATATTCGCATAGACTACGCCCCTGAGATCGATGTAGTTCCGAGCCTGCTCAGCGCACAGCTTGTAAAGGGCGATTCCACCGAAACTGACCTTCTTATCAGTAATAACGGCCTGGGTATTCTGGATTACGATATGGATGTGATCTATAATATCAACCCGCCCGGCCTGTTTTCATCTCTTCTCGAGCAGGGAATGGTGCAGCCCGCATCCTCGTCATATCCCCAGGATGCTTATATTGCAGATCAACCCAAAGGCGGAATAGATAATCTCTCCTACAGCAGTCCTGCCGTGAAATACAATGCCGGCGGCCCGGATGATTTCGGCTATCACTGGGTAGATTCGGATGAGCCGGGCGGCCCGGCTTACAGCTGGGTCGATATCTCATCCAGCGGCACCGATATTGTCGATCAGCTCGATGATGACAACTATGTGGGCCCGGTAGATATCGGATTCGATTTCAAATACTACGATATAGTCTATGAGCAGATCTACATCGGTTCCAACGGGATCGTTGGCTTTCTCGAGGACAACATGGAAAGCCGTTCCAATATGCCGATTCCCTATGCCTCGGCTCCCAATGCCATTTTGGCCTGGCTGTGGGATGATCTTGATCCCACCGATCTGGACAATCCGGGAGCGCATGTCTACTACGAAAATCTGGGGGATCGTTTCGTCATAACTTTTGAAAATTATCCGAGGTATCAGGCAGCTCCGGGGGACGTGATAACCGCGCAGGTTATCCTGTATGACAACAATGTCATAAAATACCAGTACCAGAGCATAGCAGCCGGATTCTTAATCGAAAGTTCTACGATCGGGATCGAGAACCATGAAGGCAACGATGGCCTTGAAGTGGTTTACAATAACTACTACCTGCATGACAATCTTGCAATTCAATTCTTCGGCCAGTACGACTGGTTTGTGCCCGATTCCTACTCCGGACAGATTGGCCCGGGCGGAATCGACACCATAACCTGCCGGTTCCTTTCGGCTGAACTTGATTCAGGAATGTATTCTGCAAATATTCTTATAAATAACAATGATCCCGTCGAAAATCCGTTGATCCTTGCCGCCGAACTTGAGGTGTCCAACGAGCCTCTCTATGTCTGCGGTGACGCCAATGCTGATGGAAGCGTTAATGTCAGCGATGCGGTGCTGATTATCAATTATGTCTTCATTGATGGTCCGGCTCCAGATCCGCTCGAATCAGGCAATGTCAATTGCGATTCCAATATTAACGTCTCCGATGCAGTTTACATAATTAATTATGTCTTCGTTGGGGGCGCCGCTCCCTGCGACTGTCCCTAAGAAATAGACTGTCAATTACTTATAACTGAATGTCTGGCTGATTTTAGCGGCCAGACATTTTTTTTGAAAAATTGCAGTTGACAGGAACTATTCGGATAAATATATTACTCAGTGTCCACATATAACGGGATAGTCACAAGAAAATAGTCATCGCGCCTTTGTGCGTTCATGGGATTTGCTTTACAGTGGCACCAAACCTACAATACGGGAGGAGAGAAGTGAAAATTCTTAAAGTCTTGATCGGGCTGATGCTGGTTTCAGTGCCAGCATTTTCAGCCGGGAATGTCGAAATCCATTTCAATTACCCGTCAGACACGATTTTCATAGGGGGAACAAATACTATGGAAATCTGGATCGGGAATGATGAGGTTATCCAGGGGCTGACGCTGGCGTTCGAAATTAGCGGATATGATGGATCTCTTACATGGAGCGCAACCTACGGCAGCTATCCGCCCTTCAACCGTCACAATCGGGGACAATACGGCCTTTACCTCGAAACGGACAGCAACTTTCTTGATGACCAGAGTTTACCTGATACGGTATTTCTGGGTGGATTCCAGATGCCGGACAAGACGGCTCTCCCGGCTGGTCCAACGGAATTGTGTTATAGTCTTCAATTCGAGATTCCTGAGGGCCAAGCCATAGGAAGTATATGCGTTAACAATATCTATCTTTATCCAGCCGGAGATTGGGTATTTTGTCCGGAGAATGGTCTCGACTACGCCCCGGATTATTTCAGCTGCGTCAATCAATCTCCTCTTGATCCTGATTGTAATGGTGTCTGTTTTCCTGTCGCGGGGCGTCCCGCGCCGGTTGCCGACTTTGCATTTGCTCCAGACTCTGGGGATATCCCCCTGCAGGTACAATTTCTGGATTTGTCTCTCAATCAGCCGACAAGCTGGCTCTGGTATTTCGGAGACGGTCAAACTTCCATGGAACAAAACCCTCTGCATGAATATACTGCCGTGGGAACATATTTTCCAAAACTGGTCGTCTCTAATACAGGCGGTTCCGACAGCCTCATCAGCCCCGACCCGATTATAGTTACCGAGCCTCAGCCGGAACCGGGGGTATTCGTCACCTGCACTGCCCTGCAGGAAACCTATTCCGCATCCACTGATACAGTGAGTTTTAATGTGGAGCTTATTGGAACAGCGCCGCATAATTTCAACCTGAATATAAATGACAATTCGGGGTGGTTTATTTCACCAACTTTCGTCCAGTTCGGTCTCGAGCCGGGAAGCGACACGACCATAAATGTTGCCGTCCTGGTACCTGAGGATGTTCCCTATGGCTCCGAAAATCCTATCACCGCAACGGTCACATCACAAAGCGACCCCCTGACCACAGACACTGAAAGCTGTATTCTCAGAGTGGTGAGTTTTATTTGCGGAGACATGAATCTTGACGGTAATATTAATATTTCAGATGCCGTTTATCTGATTAATCATATTTTCCTCAGCGGGCCTGCGCCCTGTGAACCTTAAAAATATTCAAAATAGAATAAAATTATGATTATCAATGATTTATATATATTCGGGAGGAAAAAATGAAAATCATTATTAGTATAATCGGGCTTCTATTGATCAGCAGCATCGCTGTCGCTGCCAACAATGTGGAAGTTCACATAAATTATCCTGCTGACACTGTCTTCATCGGATCATATAATCAGCTCGAAATCTGGATTGAAAATGATGTCGATGTGATCGGGCTGCATCTGGGATTTGAGTTCAGCGGATACTCAGGTACGATAACCTGGGATATGAATTATGGTGACTTCCCGCCGGCAAATGTGGAAAATGATGCCAGAGGAGCAATACTTTTTACTTATCTGGCCTATGGCTTCGAGGACAATTATCTTCCGGATTCTATACTTATAGGAGGACCAGCAATTCCACCTTATGAGGGTCTTCCTGCGGGCAATCTTAGAAAATGTTATACCTTGCATTTTTATATTCCTGAAGGCATATCAGAGCAAAACTTCTGTATCGACAATATTTTTATATCGCCGGTAGGCTGGGCTTTTGATGATGGCTATCAGGCGATAGCACCCGATTACCATGGATGTCAAAACAGCAGTACGGGTAATCCGGATTGCCCTGCTATATGTTATCCGGTTCGGACAACAGCGCGAGTCTGCGGTGATACAAATGATGATGGGAATGCGAATCTCGCTGACCTGGTTACAATATTGCACTTTATATTTCATGAATACCCAATTCTTTCTCCCTGGGTTATTTCTGACGTTGATTGCGATGGAAGACTAAATATCGGTGATCTTAACTATCTGGCCAATTACGTATTCTTTGGTGGACCGATGCCCTGCCAATATTGCCCGTAAAGATAATTACAGATCGAATCCCGCCTGAACCATGGGCGGGATTTTTTTATGCAATAAAACCTGTTTTTGAAACAATAATCTTGCTCAAGCTCTTATAAATAGATAAAGATAGGCTGGAGGAGAATGAATATGATAACATCTGATGATTCCGTTGAAGATTTGCTTGAAAAATATCCCGGGGCAACTCGATTCCTGATGAAAAGAGGCATAATTTGCGTCCAGTGCGGAGAGGCATACTGGGGCAAGCTGGGAGATCTTATCGATGAAAAAGGGCTGGACAAAGAAAAAATTATTGCCGAGCTTAATGCCGAGTTCTCTAAGGAATAAACTCAATTCAGGTATGGAAGAGATCATGAAATTAAGATTAACAAATATCAGGATTATCAAACTTGTTGCAGCGCTTTTGATAATCAGTATTATTTTATCCTGCTCAGGCGAGAGCAAAATAGAAAAAGATGAAGCTATGATTAAAGAATTGTTTCCGGATGAGATTGACGGCTGGAAGCCTGCGGGTGACTTTGAAACCTACGACCGCGAGGGCATCTTCACTTATATCGATGGCGCGGGCGAGGTTTACCGGATGTACGACTTCCGGGAGGTCTGGGTTAGGCACTATGAAAAGGAGGATGCCCCCTCGATTACGGTGGAGATTTTCGATATGGGCAAGTCAGAGGATGCATATGGAGTCTTTCAACACGCCAGCCAGGGGGGTGATGCTGGAATCGGCCAGGACTCTGAATTCAATGGGGGCCTATTAAGTTTCTGGCAGGACCGTTATTATGTCACCCTGCTGCCGCAGAAGCTCACTGAGGAAACAGAGCCTGCTGTCCTCAACGCTGGACAGGAGATATCGCGGAGAATCGGCGATACGGGCAGGCTTCCGGAGATAGTCTCATACATGCCCGAGGAACATCGTATCCAGAGCTCACTCAAATTTTTTCACCTGCATACATCCTTAAATTATCACTATTACCTCGCCAGCGAAAACATCCTGAATTTGAATGAGAATGTCAACGCCGCTTTGGCTGTATATGAGCCGGACAGGGCCTATCTCGTGTTGATAGCATTTCCTTCAGCCGAGGAAGCGAAAGTAGCCCGCTCGAGTTTTATCTCCGCCTACATTCCAGAGGCCCGTGAAGAGGGTTTTTATGAAATACAGTCGGATAGCTGGACCGCAATCGAAAGATCGGGGAGGTATCTGGTAGCGGTTTTTGATGCGGGCTCAAAGCAGCGCTGTCTTGATTTAATCAATGACGTAAAAGAAAATTTGATGCAATAAATCCACAGGGAGAGAATATGAAAGAACCAGGCGGAACATTAACCCGCAGGGATTTTCTGAAAGGGGCCACATTTGCAACTCTTGCGGCGACCATGGGACTGCCTTCGGAATCATTTGCCCAGAAGCAGGAATCCGCCAGGTCCTCCAGAGTCGTTCTGATAAGACATGCCGAGGTCCTGGGGGAGGATGGCCAGGCCGACCCGAAAATTACGGAAGAAATGATTCAGAGCGCAATGAAGGAGCTATTTCAGACTGAGGATGCAGAAGAGGCCTGGATGTATTTATTCGGTCCGGAGGATATTGTCGGTATAAAGAGCAATGTCTGGGGACCATTGCCCACCCCGGATGCCGTTGAAAACTCCATCAAAAAAGGGTTGTTCTCTGCCGGAGTAAAGGAGGAGAATATTGCAATTGATGATCGCGGCGTCCTGAGCAATGAAATTTTTAAACGGGCCAGTGCCTACGTCAATACCCGGCCGATGCGAACCCATCATTGGTCGGGTGTGGGCGGCTGCCTAAAAAATCCGATCATGTTCACCCCTACCCCCTGGAGCTATCATGACAACTCCTGTGCCGATCTGGCCAAATTATGGGAAATCCCGCTGTTGAAAGACAAGGTCAGGCTCAATATACTGGTTATGTTCACGCCGCTTTTTCATGGGGTCGGAGCTCATCATTTCAATGCGGAATATACCTGGAGGTACAATGGCTTGATCGTGGGCACTGACCCGGTAGCGGTGGATTCAACCGGGCTGTCTATCCTGAACGCCAGGCGGCGCGAATATTTCGGGGAGGAGCGGCCAATCAAACCTCCTCCGCATCATATAGTTTTTGCAGAAACAAGGCACAAACTCGGGGTTAGCGACCCGTCAAAAATCGATCTGGTCAAATTGGGCTGGAAAGAAGGTATACTGATCTAAAAGAAAAAACCCGCAACAGAGTCAATTGCGGGCCTTAAGCTATTTGCGCTGAATTATTTAATTCGACCTGGCTCATCCGAATCTGGAGCACAGGTTGTCTTGATGACATTGGCAATCTCACTGTACAAATCCGAAAGTCGAAGGACACCCACAATATCATTTCCTCTGATCACCGGAATAGAAAGCGACTGCCACATCACAAATTTGTGGATTGCCTCTGACAGCGGAGCATTTTCATCGATGTTCTCAGATATGGGATGACAGACATCTTTGACAACTATATTTCTTGCGCGCCGGCAAATATCCTCGAATTTGTAATCCCAGAATTTATAGGTTTCCATCATGGAATTGACAAATTCCGCGCTCAGACCTGCACGTGCCAGTGTCTTAAGATCTCCCAGCGAGCTGTACTTGGGCTCGAGGGCTTTCAGGAATGCCAGATGCCCCAGTTTCCCGACTATCTTTCCACTTTTATCCTTTATAAGAACCGCCCTGTGTTTCATCCTTCCGGGCGGAAGTTTTGCCTGAGCCTCTTCAAGTGCAATAACCGCATCAAATAATGTGGCATTCTCGTAAATAACCGCATAATTCTCCAGGCTCACCATCAGGTCTTTAACTTTTCTTGAATCCATATATGATCACCTTACTCCTTTCGATTCAATATAAGACGCTATTATAATCTACAACAGGACCATTTTAATTTAGTGCCGGAACCTGAATTTCTGCTCAAATATGCCTTTTCCATCTTGTTTAACAGTTCTCCAGTCTATTTCACCAGGATCGGCATGCCCATCACCGGCCAGATCACCAAAACGAAGAAGCCCAACACGGCGAGAAGTATCGCGCTGGCCGGCAAACCCTTCAAAAAGAATTCGGCTGATGTAAATTGTCTGCTTTCATAAGCAATGGCGTTTGGAGCTGCGCCGACCAGCAGCAGGAACGGCATACCCGCCACCACCAGAGATGCGAACAGGATAACCTCGGGGGCCACACCCAGATAGGGAGCGATTACCAGCGCCACAGGAAGCGAAATCGCTATCGCGGCAACATTCATAATAAAGTTCGTCATTATCAATACGAAGAAACTGATGCCCATTATAAATATAAACCAATGCGCATTCTGGAACATTACCAGCCAGTTTATGGCCAGCCAGTCTGCCGCCCCGGTATTGTAAAGGCAGAAACCAATGCTCATGGCTCCACCGAAAAGCAAAATTATATTCCAGGGTATTTCCTCCAGATCCTTGATGGTCAGAATTCTCAACATGAAGAACAGAATTGTGGTGCACAAGATCACCGCGCTCTTATTAACTGGCGCCAGAGCCGGTATAAATGATCGCAATCCCAGAACGGCAATGCTCGAAAATACTATTAAAAGTGTCAGTATCTCAGTTTTGGTAATCGGGCCCAGTCTATCAGCGAGCGGCTTAACTCTTTCACGCAATCCCGGTATGGTCTTCTTCTCCGGTTTGTACACCAGCATGAAAAAGCCCCAGAGGATTATGACCATGAGCGCCCCGATCGGCAGCATATAATAGGTTAATCCGAAAAATGTTATCTCCTCACCAATAACTCTTTTATAGAACCCGATGGCCACGGCGCCGCGCGCCGCGCCCAGGAGTGTGATTATTGATCCTGCGCCCGCAACATAGGCCATGCCCATGAAAAGGCCCTTGCCGAATCTGGTGGGCCGGTTATCCTCCGCATACAGGCCATAAATGGCAACCAGTAATGGATATACCGCCGCGGCCACGGCCGTATGCGCCATAATCAGCGTCAGGGCCGCGGTCATCACAAAAGCCCCCAGGTAGATCATGCTGGTCCTTTCACCTACCATGAGAAGCATACGATAGGCCATCCGTCTCGTCAGCCCGGTCTTGGCAAAGGACATACCGATTACGATGGACCCCAGAATGAACCATACCGAGGGATCCATGAAATCGCCAAAAGCTTCCTTGGGATCCCGTACCAGGAAAAGGGCCTGCAGCACGCCTATCGTTATGCTGGTGACCCCGATGGGCACAACCTCAAAGACCCACCATATTCCTGCCAGTAGAAATATGGCCAGGGCTGCCTTGCCCTGGGGGGACAGCACAAAGTGCTTTTCCTGCGGATCAACCGCATCAGCCCAGGGAGGCGAAAAATAGACAATGCAAAAAAGCGCGGCACCCAGGCCGATGAAAAATATGCGTCTCCAATCAATACCCCCGGCCTTTGCGAGATGCTCGACTTTTTCTGCTGTGGTATCAGCCATAATGCGTATCTCCTACTCTGTTCCAGCCGCCGTTAATAGGCCCTTTTTAGCACTGTCCGGGTATAATGACAATTGATAAATTTGCCGGTTATGGCTGGCGCAAGACCTTGGTGAATGGCCATTGCGGGGTTTCCTCGAAGAGAATTTACGGTCATTCATAATCATTTTGCGGCCAATAATTTATCATTTATGCCCTCCGATGTCAATAAGCTTAATACGGAATTTGATAAAAATTTCACAAATTGCCATATAATCTCGATTCTCTGCAAGCCGTTCATAATCCCCTAAAAAAGTCCTTGCCAAACCGGCCTGCAGGGCATATCCTCTACGCTGAAAGGAATTGGCTATGAGTGAAATACGAGTACGGATCGCCCCCTCACCAACGGGCTATTTTCATGTCGGAACTGCCCGCACGGCAATTTTCAACTACCTTTACGCCCGGGCCAAAGGCGGTAAATTTATATTGAGAATCGAAGATACTGATCTGGAGAGATCATCTCAGGAGATGGTTGACGTCATCCTCGACGGCCTGAACTGGCTCAATGTCCGCTGGGATGAAGGACCCTATCATCAATCCCGCAGATACGATCTATACCCCCCTTTCGCTGAAGAACTGCTGCTTTCAAAGCGAGCGTACAGGTGTTTTTGTTCTCCAGAAGAGCTCGCCGCAAAAAGAGATGACGCGCAGAAGAATAAGCAGACTTATCAATATGACCGCAGCTGCAGGAATCTCAGCGATGAGGAGATCGATGCCAATCTCAACCAGGGAAAAGCATTCACGGTCAGGCTCAAGCTGCCCATAGAGGGCCAGGCCAGTTTCCATGATGAAGTTCTGGGTGAAATGACCAAGGCCTATGAGGATCTCGATGATTTCATCTTGGTCAGGTCGGACGGGAGGCCTATTTATAACTTTGCTGTCGTAGTTGACGATCTCTTGATGAAAATCACCCATGTTATTCGCGGCAACGATCATGTAGCCAATACTTTTAAGCAAAATGAGATATATGATGCACTCGGCAAACAACGACCGGTATATGCCCATCTACCCCTGCTTTTGAGACCTGACCGCTCAAAAGTCTCCAAGCGTAAGGGTGACAAATCAGTGACTGAATATCGGGATGATGGTATTCTGCCGGATGCACTCTTCAATTATCTTGCTCTTCTGGGATGGTCTCCCAAGGATGATCGGGAGATAATGTCGCAGGATGAAATGATCAGGGTTTTTGATTTTAAGGGTATCAACCCCACCAATGCCATTTTTGATCCGGTCAAGCTGAGCTGGATGAACAGCCAGTATATTATGAAGACCGATAACCATAGCCTGGTTCAGCTTATTACGCCATTTATTATCGAGGCCGATCTGGCGACAAAATACTGGATAGAAACCCGCTGGCAGTGGATGCTCAGGGTGGTGGAGGTTCTGAAGGAGCGCTGCACAACTCTGCGGGACTTCGCTGAAAACGGCAGTTATTTTTTCAAGGCTGATTTCGAATATGACCCCCAGGGAGTACAGAAGAGATTCACCGCTGAGGGACTGGCAGATCAGCTCGAGCAGGCCCGTAAGGAAATGAAAAAATATTATGAGATCAAGAAGGATATTGCCGAGAAAATTGTGCGCGAAAAGGCTGAGGAATTCGGATTGAAGCCGGCCGCCCTGATCCATCCAATCCGGCTGGCTTTGACCGGTGTGACAGGCGGGCCGGGATTGTTTGATATAGTTGAGATCCTGGGTCAGCCCGAGGTTGACAGGCGGCTCTCAAGGGCCATTGAATTTATCCGAAACTTAGACTAAGGGGAGGCGATATGGCAGACCAGAAAAAGATAGAGAAGCTGGAAAAGGAAATCGAGAATCTGGAGATTCAATATGAGCAGAGCCAGAAAGAGGCTTTGTTCGATAAATCCAGGCAGGCCAATATCTATAAGCAGCTCAAGAAAAAGCGGAAGCAGCTGGAACAACTCCAGAAGAAATAGATATTATAAAATGTTGTCAAAATCGTGCGCAGATAATAAGCTTGGTCTTGACAAGCAATACTGATTTATATATTTTCCCCAAGTTTAACTGGGCGATCGTCCAATGGTAGGACATGCGGCTCTGGACCGTAGGATCGGGGTTCGAATCCCTGTCGCCCAGTTTTTTTCATGTTTTTAATCGAACCACCAAATTGAATCTCATAAACCGAAAAATTCGGAATTATATCGAAGTCGGAGGCTGGAGACCTCAATATTCCAGATTTCCAGGATTGTCTCCCCGGAATCTGCTTAATGTCTTGCGGCTTTGCATCTTAGGTTCTCATCTCAATGCCGTCAGAGAATCTGACCGACCGCTTTCAACGTCTATTTGACTCCAATTGGAAATAGACGGAACAAAAAGGAAACGAAAAACGTTTAATGTATCAAACGTTTCATTCCATTCAAGGAATTATTGTAAACAAAAAATTGCAGATTATTGCTGCTGCTCAACCTTTGTTTTCCCAGTTCGGCATCAAAAAGACGACTACAGACGACATTGCGAAACGAGCACACATATCGAAAGCGACGATCTATCGCTATTACCGTAACAAACAAGAGATCTTCGACGATGTCGTTGTCAGCGAGGTGGATCACCTGCAGTCGGCCATCACCGAAGCAGTGAATGCCGAAACGACAGCGGTTTTTAAACTGCGGGCCTATTTGTTGAGCAAGATGGGCAAACTGCGGGACCTGGCTAATCTGCTTCAAATCACTCGTGAGGCATGGAGCGACCACTGGCCCTACGGAACTGAAGTCCAGGATCAGATCCTGAAACAGCAGAAGGCAATCGTGGCAGATATCCTTGAATTCGGTAACAGGACCGGCGAACTGCGGGTAAAGAATGTGGAACTGACGGCGCATTTGATGGTGGTATCATTGCAGTCAGTTGAATACCGCTGGATTTTTGACACTTTGAATATCCCCCTGTCGGTGTATGTTGACCACATGCTTAAATTAATCGTTAACGGCATCAAGAAAAGGTAAATTATGAGGAAACTCTCAATCGGGATCATCGATCTCGTGGCCAAAGCCCCGACGAAAAATATGTGGGAACGCGTGATGGGCGCAAACTTTGCCAGCATAATGCCACAGGTTGTGGCAACCTGGTGCGAGGAAATGGGTCATGAGGTTACGCTTGTAACCTACACCGGCAGGGAAGACCTTCTGGAGGAATTACCGAATAATGTTGATATTGTCTTCATCGCCTCATTCACCGAAGCGGCCCTGCTTGCCTATGCCCTGAGCAATTTGTTCCGATCAAGGGGCGCCGTCACTGCGATTGGCGGATCGCACGCACGCTGTTACCCCCAGGATGCGCAAAAATACTTTGATTATGTGCTTGGATTCACTGATAAAAAACTGATCTTTGAGATTACTTCCGACTGCTCCCGGCATCGCCCCTTTGGTATGCATCTATCGGCTCCCCAGCATCCTGCAGAGCTTCCGAGTGTTAGGGAACGCTGGAAATTTATTGAGCAAACTACACGCAAAGCGCCGTTTATTAAAATTGTGCCTCTTCTTGGCAGCCTGGGCTGCCCGTACACCTGTGATTTCTGTATCGACTCAACCGTGCGCTATCAGCCTATGGATCCCGAAGCAATGAAGGAGGATCTGCGTTTCCTGCTGGGCAAATTCAAACGTCCCCATGTGGCCTGGCATGATCCCAACTTCGGCGTCAGATTTGACCGCTGCCTGGACGCGATCGAGGAGGCCGTGCCGCCCAACCGGATCGACTTTATCGCCGAGTCCACCCTTTCCCTGCTTTCCGAATCCCGCGTGAAACGTTTGAGGCGCAACGGCTTCAAGGCCCTGCTACCGGGTATCGAATCATGGTTCGAACTGGGCAAAAAATCCAGAACAGGCAAAACAATCGGGATGGAAAAAGTGGAGATGGTCTCCGAACACATCAACATGATACTGAAATATATTCCCTACGTGCAGACCAATCATATTGTAGGGCTTGACGGCGATTCCGGGCCGGAACCGTTCGAACTTACAAAGAAATTTCTGAACATTACCCCGGGCGCTTTTCCGGCCTATTCCCTGCTCTCGGCATTCGGGCAGGCCGCTCCTCTCAACCTGCAATTCCAAGAGAACAATCGCGTCCTTCCCTTTCCTTTTCATGTTCTCAGCAACTCCCAAATGAATATAAAGCCCAAGAACTATTCATGGCCGGAATTCTATGACCGTTTGATTGACCTTTTAAAATACTCCTTTTCCCCTCGAATGGTTCTGAGACGATTTATGGCAAACGGCGAGACAGCTCCGAGGATCTTGAACATCGTACGGGCAATATCATCTGAGGGCTCCGGAAGGATAAAGTATTTTAAAGAAATTCGGAGGCGCCTGGACAGCGATAAGCCCCTGCGAAGATTTTTTGAGCAGGAAACAAATGAAATACCGCAATTCCTTGTACAATCGATACGCAAAGACCTTCGTGAATTCTGGGACTGGCTGCCCGATGGAGCCTTGACCCATGACCCCAATGCCTACCTTCTGTCACAGCAAAACGGGTGTGCCTGCTGCAATGTAATGGGAATCAAAAATCCATGATGGCAAGAATGATGTTCGGGGCCCCTGCGCATAGATTCAGAACAACAGTGTCAAGAAAAAAAAGACCGGCCAGAGGCCGGTCTTCGAACAAATCAATTCACGTCAGATTTGATGTGCAATTTATTAGTTTGCCATTAATAAGGCCTGCGAGAGCCATTACCACTGCTGTGGTTGCTGCTCTGGGCACGCGATTTCGCTTCATTGACGTTCAACTCGCGTCCATTCAACTCCTGGCCATTTAGGCCGCTAATGGCAGCAGTTGCCTCGTCTTTTTCAGACATTTCCACAAACGCAAATCCTCTTGACTTTCCACTATACTTGTCAACAATGATTTGAGCGGCTGAGACATTGCCAAAATCCTCGAAGGCCTGGCGTAATTGTTCTTCTGTCGTTTCGAACGACAAATTCCCTATGTAGATATTCATTCTACACTCCTTGGTTGCTCATCCCGAAATAAAGTGCCCTCCAGTGAAGTCAGATACTTCGTGACAAACGGTATAATGCGCGTGATTGCGCGTTCAATTCGAGGTTAAGCTTTAGCGGAGTTTTGTAGATTAAGACAAGGCTACGGTAAAGGTCGAACTCAAATTAATGTGAACTTTTCATTATACACTATATCTCGACAAAAACCTACAAATACTTGCGGAAATTCAAAATTATTTTTCGACAGCCATCAACTAAATTGATAATCAAGATCATCAGGCCGCAAGGCCGAACCGCATAAACCAGGGCATCTTCTATTCCCCATCGCCCGGTAACGTCTTGCCGATCATCACAATTCCACTCAGATAGTTATTTATGGTTGTCCATTTAACAATAATCCTGCTATATTACGACAATGTTTTCAGGATATTCAACCATGAAATATACCGAATACAAGAATCCCGATAAATTCCTGGCTGTATGCCGTCCCGTCTTCATGGAGAAAGAACCTCTTTACGGTCTGATGCTCGGAATAACACTTCGCCTTATCAAGCATACCCATTATTACGGGGGTCAGCCCCTGCTGGCGACCATCGAAAGTGAAACCGGATTGGATCTGATAGCCCTGATGACCCCGCCCTATAAACTTCAGGTCGCCTCCCCGAATGATTACTCATTAGAAGCAATCCGGCTGCTGGCTTCCAGTTTGCATGAAAACGGATGGCATGTTCCAGCTGTGATGGGAGAGAGAAAGGTTGTAAAAGCGTTCGAGGCTAATTGGAATGAGATTGCCGGCACACGCAGCCATACAGGAATGAGGCAGCGTCTGTATGAGCTCCGGACTGTCCTGCCGATAAAAATCCCGGGTGGCAGCTTGCGGAAAGCGCAAATCGATGATCTGGAGCTGTCGCGCAGGTGGGGCAAGTCCTTTTACCGCGACTGCTTCGGGGATTCGGAACCGGTTGCAAATATTGATAACCTCGTAAAGAACACGATAGAAGAAGGCAATCTATTCTTCTGGGTAAATCCTGAGCCGGTTTCTATGGCGGCTTTGACCCGTCCTACCATACATGGTGTTTCCATCAGCTATGTGTACACCCCGCCGCATCTTCGCGGAAACGGTTATGCCTCCGCCGTGGTTGCCTGCCTTTCCCGGCATGCTCTGGAGAGCGGCAAAAAGTTCTGCACCCTGTTTACGGATTTAAGTAACCCTACATCCAACAGCATATACCAGAAAATCGGATATGATCCTGTCGCGGATATTATGGAAATTCAGTTTACTGATGCGAAAAGTTCAGCCTTATAAGATTGGCTTCTTCTGTTTGAGCTGATGTCTACGGGGCGCGGTAAACCATGGCATTGATGTTCATGCCGGCACCCACAGATGCAAAGACGACATTGTCACCACTTTTTATGTTATGATTATTCAGCTTGCCCTTCAGCATCATATCCAGAAGGGTCGGCAGAGTTGCCACGGAGCTGTTTCCAAGCTTGGAGATTATCATCGGCATGACATACATCGGAGCGCTGCCATTGCCATACATCTTGTAAATTCTCTTCAGGATCGCCTCATCCATCTTGGCATTGGCCTGATGTATAAGTACCTTTTGTATATCGTCGATACCCATTTCTATTCTATCTAGGCTTTCCTTAACTACCAACGGTACAGTCTTAATAGCATAAAGATATAATTTGTGGCCGTTCATTTTCAGGAAAAGCTGACTGCCATTGCTGGAATTATATGACTCATCCATCCACAGCATATAAGCTTCATCTTTGGTGTCAGACCTGGTGGCGTGGGAAAGTATTCCTATCGGGGTGTCGCTCTCCTTTGCCTCAAGAATAGCGGCCCCTGCACCATCAGCATAGATCATCCTGTCCCTGTCATGGGGATCGGATACCCTTGAGAGTGTCTCGGCCCCAATAACCAGAGCTTTTTTGGCGTCCCCGGATTTCAGGAAATAGTCGGCCTGAATCACACCCTGAAGCCATCCCGGACAGCCGAACGGAAGATCATAGGCAACCGTTCTGGGATTCTGGATTTCCAACTTATGTTTGACCCTTGCAGCCAGAGAAGGCACAAAATCTGACCGTCTATTGTCGGCCCTGACATCACCGAAGTTATGGGCCACGACCAGGTAATCCAGGCTCTCTTTATCGGTTCCGGATGATTCCAGGGCGTCTTTGGCGGCCAGGTAGGCAATATCGGAGGTCACCAGGTCATCGGTAACATAACGTCTCTCAAGAATCCCCGTTATCTCCTCCAGTTTGCCGACAATTTCTTCATTCTTTTTCTCGAATTTCGATCCATCGGTATCATAAAACTCCGCGTTGAGAAACGCACTGTTGGGGACTTCTCTGGGAGGGATATAACTTCCTGTGCCTGCAATTACCGAATATATCTTCTGATTATTCATAAATATCTCTCGTCCATTAGATAATTCTGATTGATATTTATAACCTGCTGAAGCCTTCTCTCAAATAGAAGACAGAACTGTAAAACGAGAAAGCTTAATTATTTTTGTTTATTAATACGTATTTAGTATTGTTTGTCAAGGAATAAGATCAAGGCCATAAGATAAATTCATGGTTTACCCTGGACCCTGCTATCAAGTTTTACAACGGCCATCTGCAAGTATATATTTTTCAATCCTTTTCACGCTTTAATCAAAAGGGAAAGCTTTTAAGAGCTTTCCCTTCAATAAATAATTTACCTGAATCAGCCAGCATTCATTTTTTTACTGTTTTAATTCGTTACAAATATTTTAGTATCTGTAATTGTTTCTGCGGTTGTTGTCTTCCCTTTTCGGGCGCGCCTCATCAACCTTCATTGTGCGGCCTTCATATTCACTTCCGTCCAGAGCATCCTTGGCCTTTTCGGCTTCATCGACGCTGGACATTTCCACGAATCCAAAGCCCTTGCCATCGATGATTCTGACATCATTGACCTGGCCATGATTCGCGAATAATTCTCTTAACTGCTCAGATGTTACCGAGTAGCTTAAGTTTCCTACATAAAGTTTGCTTACCTGCATCTTTACCTCGTTGATAAAATGTTTCTCGTTTGAATCATATTATTTTGAGGAAGACGCGAAGCAAAGTAGCTGATCTATCCTGCATAAGTAATATTCTTTCAAACACCGTTAATTAAATTGACCTCTTAATACACAGCGGCAAATTATCCTTTTGTTAGTTTATAAAAACTGGCTGGCTGTTATTAAGGTCAGCAATATAACACATTGACACAAACAAAGTTCCTTTTTTATTAAAAATTTTCCAAAAAGATTCTCAGGAAGCCCTGTCAAAAATGTAAGTTACAGGCTATTATGGACTTACGCTATTGGGGGAATAAGAATATAAAGAAAGCAGAGGCTCAGGATAGAGGCCAGCGCAAAGCTCTGGTACAGACTGCGGCCGAATAAGAAAGCCGGCATTGAATCAATGCCGGCTTTTTATTGGCAGGATAAACTGATTAACCGTTTATGATTTTTTCCGCCTGTTCCTTGTCGAGATCCATAATATACGGAATTCCGCTGATTTCGGCCGCCTCATGTGTGAGCGAACCCAGGTCATCGCGGGTCATATATTCGGTGCCGAATTTTCTGCTGCCGGCCATAAGCTGGCGCAGACCCTGAGCGAGACGCTCATAATATGTATACAGTCCGATTGCGCCGGTGGGCACCTGCTCGAATTCGGCATCGCCGAGCTCCTTGCGCAAATCGGCTGCGGTCACGAATATCTCATCTATACTGTCGCCAAAGCGCTCGACATAGACCGGGATCTGATGCGATTTGATGGCCATGCCAATGGTCTTACCGACCATGGCTGCCGCGATCGGGCTCCTGGCCATGCCAACGAGTTTGGCATATGGCGCACACATTGCCAGACCTTTGAAAATCTGGTCTTCAAATGTGAATCCCCCAGCCAGAGCGATCGCAGGAATATATTCTCCCTTATCATCGAGCATCTTGCAATATTTATACAGCAGCGAATGCAGCTCGACCGGGGGCATACCCCACTCGTTCATCATCCTCCAGGGGCTCATACCTGTCCCGCCGCCTGCACCATCGACAGTGAGAAGGTCGATTTTGTATTTGGAGGCATATTTCAGGGCCTGTGCAAGAGCTGCCGGACGATAGGCGCCGGTCTTAAGGAATACATATTTGGCGCCTGCTGCACGGAGTTCCTCCACTCTCTGTGCAAAACCCTCTTCTGTGACCATGCCGACGCGAGAATGGCGCTCGAATTCCTTGAAGGCTCCTCTTTCGAAGGCTTTGATGACGTCGGGATCGGTGGGATTCGGAAGCACGACATAGCCGCGGTCATACAGAAGCTGGGCCTTCTTCAAGTCGCGGATTTTGACCTCCCCGCCGATATTCTTGGCGCCCTGTCCCCATTTAAGCTCGACACACTGCACGCCGAGTTTCTCGATCGCATATTCCTGGGTGCCCAGACGTGTATCCTCGATATTGGCCTGAACAATTATGGCTCCGTAGCCGTCGCGCTGGTGGTCCATAAAGAGTTTGACCCTGCGCTTGAGGTCGACTGTGTCGACCACGCGGCCATTTTCGATTTTCGCCTCGACATCCATTCCGACGACATTCTCGCCTATCGTCAGGCCGGTGCCGGCCAAAGCGGTTCCGATTGCCAGACCCTCCCAGTTGTTCTTGGCGATATCGGTTGAACCGATGCCGGGAATGATCCAGGGATAACGGAATTTCAGGCCCTTGTCCTGCCCGAATCTTACTTCCAGGTTGACATTCGGAAAAACAGCTTTATCGCTGTCGGCCTCGATTCCACTGGCTCCGACGACCCCGCCCATAATATTAAAATGCGAATAATCCACAGGATAGACTTTCTCGCCCGCTGTGGTTATGACCCCGAACGGCTGCGGATAAATAACCTCATGCCCGCGGTAGGCGGATTTGCCGATTTCGCACATACCAATGCAGCCATCCACACAGGTGACGCACATGCCCGAGGATGGCACAATGGAGTCCTCGGTTCTGTTTTTTGTCAGGGTGGCCGCCGAGGCGTTTACTCTGGACAGTGACATTTTATGTATTCCTCCTTCTAATTATTTTCTTTTCTGATTTCACAGGCCACACAGGGGTCCATGTAACACATCATATCGTGAAAATTCTCTTTTTCCAGACAGGGCGGAGCCAGATTGGCACATCCGCCGCAGATAGCCTTCTCAGGCTCATTGTATGTGCACCTGAGCTGGCAGGCCGGGCAGACGTAGATACAGCCTCCGCATTGACGACAGACCTCGGACTTGATATCGAAGGGTGTGCCGATGGAGCGGTTTTCACCGCGCCCACGGAAGCCGATGGCCTTGGCCATCATCTGCTCCTCGCACATCCGCACACACAGACCGCAGAGAATACAATCCTCGTATTCCTGTTTGAACCTCTGCTGGCGGACATTGAACTTTGAAGCCAGGTCCTGGATTATCTTCGATTGAGGACAGGTAGCCAGCAAAAGCTCGATAATCATCCTGCGCGCCCTCATCACCCTTTCCGAGGAGGTACGCACCACCAGACCGTCCTCGGCGGGATAAGTGCAGGAACTTACCAGCTTGGAACGGGGCGGATTGCCGATCTCCACCACGCACAGGCGGCAAGCGCCGTAGGGGGTCAGCCCCTCCATATGGCAGAGAGTCGGGATCGGAAAGCCCAGAAACTGCGCGGCTTCCAGGACTGTCGAGCCTTCTTCAACACTGACATCAACGCCGTTTATCTTCAACTTTATCATAACTTGCTCCCTTCCGCAGTCACAAGTTCTTCTTCATGCTCTATTTCCGGCTTGGTAAACTCGAGGTCGCAGCGCATACACCTGAGAGCCTCGCGTTTGGCTTCCTCTTTGGTCAGAGACATCTCGACCTCGGCAAAACCCCGCTTGCGCCACTCCACCAAGGCGCGCGGGGTTGCCACTCTCTTCCTGGCGGCTTCTACCGAGTCACCATTATCCGGAGGTGGTACATATATTTCTGGAAGCTTGATGCGCGGTATCTGCCTGAGCTCCTCGCCCTTTATATATCTATCAATCATCACCGCGGCCTTTTTGCCTGCGGCGATGGCATCAACTATTGTGTTTGGGCCTGTAACCAGGTCACCGCCCGCGAACACGCCGGGACGATTGGTACTCAATGTATCCGGATCGACCACGACAGTGCTGGACCTGACATCAGTCTCTATCTGCATCGAACTCGCCACGGAGAGGCAATCGATATCGGAACCCTCGCTGATCGCCACAATCAGTGTATCCAGGGGCACTATGAACTCGCTGTTTTCGATCGGTACAGGAAGGCGGCGGCCGCTGGCGTCCCTCTCCCCCAGCATGTTGGCCACACATTCAATGCCGCTCAGCTTTCCGCCGGATGTTATCACCCGGTTTGGTGAAATCAACGGTTCAATTTTGATACCTTCCTGGATGGCGGCCTCGATCTCCTCCGGGTAGGCCGGCATCTCGTTGCGGGTCCTGCGGTAGAAGATAGTGACACTGTCGACATCCTCCTGGCGGATGGCCACACGGGCGGCATCGACCGCCGAGTTTCCTCCGCCGATCACCCCCACTGCGCCTTTCGCCACCTTCTTCCCGCTGACATTGAATTCTCTCAGGAATTGTATCGAGGGATAGACTCCCTCGGCATTCTCGCCCTCGATCCTCAAGGGCCTCGATTTATGGGCTCCAAGCGCAAGGAACACCGCTTTATAGCCGTCCTCAAATAGCCCGTCTATAGTGATATCCTTGCCCAGAGCGGTTTCGCACTGCAAAGTGACATTCTCATCGAGCAGGCTCTCAATCTCTTTCTCGATTACCTCTCGCGGCAGACGATAGGCCGGAATAGCCGTAAACATCATGCCGCCGGCTTTGCTTTCGGAGTCGAAGACAGTGGATTTATATCCTTTTAAAGAGAGATAATGCGCGGCCGTGAGCCCTGCCGGACCTGCTCCAATAATCGCTACCTTGTCACCATTGGTAACTGCATCAGGGCGGCTCTTGGGCTGATATATGCGGGGATCAACGCGGTCGGTCACAAAGCGTTTTAAGGCTCTGATTGCTATTGGATCGCCGCCGCTCGTGCCTGCCCGGCATTTGCTTTCGCAGGGATGGTTGCACACCCGCGCACATACCGAGGGAAATGGATTGGCTTCCTTGATTGCCATGTAGGCCTCGTCATATTCGCCCCTCGCGATATGCGCCACATAACGCCAGGCTTCGGTGCCCAGAGGACAGGCGGCCTGGCAGGGTGCGCCCACCAGCTCCCGACAGACTCCCGCGTCGCACTTTTTGTCCATCACATGTTCCAGATATTCATCCTTGAAATAGCGCATATTGGAGAGAATCGGGTTGGGCGCCGATTGTCCCAAACCGCACATGGAGGTATCCTTGACGACATAGGCCAGCTCCTCTAGCAAATCGATATCCTGAACAGTGGCCAGACCCTTGGAGATATCATCGAGAATTTCAAACATCCTCTGCGTCCCTTTGCGGCAGGTGAAACATTTGCCGCAGGATTCATCCTTGAGGAAGTTCATGTAGTATTTGGCGATATCTACCATGCAGGTATTCTCATCCATTACTATCATGCCGCCGGAGCCCATAATCGAACCGGCCCGGCTGAGACTATCATAATCGATTGGCATGTTGAACATATTGGCGGGTATGCATCCCCCTGATGGCCCGCCGGTCTGAACCGCCTTTATCTTCGAGCTGCCGACTGAACCGCCGCCGATCTCATTGACAATCTCACCAATGGTGGTCCCCATAGGCACCTCGACCAAGCCGGTATTTCTCACCTTGCCCACCAGGCTGAAGATTTTTGTGCCGGAGTTATGGGGTGTCCCAACCTTGGCATATTCTTCAGAACCCTTGCGAATTATGAGCGGTATATTGGCCCAGGTTTCGACATTGTTGATAGCAGTGGGCTTGCCGAAGATTCCCTTTTGAACCGGGAAGGGCGGTCTCTGCCGGGGTTCTCCGATTTTTCCTTCGATTGAATGTATCAGCGAGGTCTCCTCGCCGCAGACAAAGGCGCCGGCTCCCCGAACAAGTTTTATATCGAATGAAAAGCGGGTGTTGATTATATCTTCTCCCAGGAAGCCCATCTCGCGTGCCTGCCGAAGGGCGATAGTCAGGTGTTTGATGGCCAAAGGGTATTCATTCCGTACATAAATTACGCCGTCAGTGGCCCCGGTAGCATAGGCGCCTATTATCATTCCCTCGATAATACTATGCGGATTGCCTTCCAGAAGGCTGCGATCCATATAGGCGCCCGGATCGCCTTCATCGGCATTACATACAAGATATTTTCCGCGCTTCCCCGGCTGCTTGGCCAGAAGTTCCCATTTCAGTCCGGTCGGAAATCCCGCCCCTCCGCGCCCTCTCAGGCCGGATTTCTTCACCTCTTCTATTATCGCCAGAGGATTTCTGGCTTCAAATATCTTAGCCAGCGCGGAATAACCTCCATTTTCGATGTATTGGAAAATGCGGATCGGATCGATCTTCTCATTCTGCGACATCAGCGTCCGTACCTGCCTTGCGAAAAACGGAATTTTGGACTGCCTGGCAATGGAGCGTCCGCTTTCCGGGTCCACATAAAGCAGGTCTTTCACGACCTCTTTTTTGCAGATAGCATCAATTATCCGGGGGATATCGTCGATCTTGACTTTTGGATAGAAGGTCCCCTCGGGTTCAATCAGAAGAGAAGGCTCCATTTCGCAGAATCCATGGCATCCGGTAATTCGCAGACCGATTTTTCCGATCAGTTCTTTTTCCAGCAGTACGCGCTTGGCCATTCGGATCAGGTCATTGGCGCCGCTGGCCTGGCCGCAGGTACCGGTCGGAATTACCATTATCGTGCGCGGATCCTTTTCACTGGTAATCCTGTCGCGCAATAATTTAAATTCGTCAAGTGATCTCAGTCTTTGCATAGAGCTATCCCGATTATATTTTTGTCTAATTCCAGTTGATTTATTTTAAACCACATCTGCTTGAAACATTACAGCAAATCCAGCATATGCCCTTTACAGCCTTTGCGTGAGCAGATCTGCACCATGCCTCCTCCCCGCACAATCATCGGAACCATGGGCGCCCCGCATTCACTGCACAGAGATCCGCCCATCAGCTCGGCATTGCAATAGGGACAGAAGAAATTCACGATCGTATTTTCAGGAATCTCATACTTGGAGCTGGTGTTGTAACTGCCGTAAAGGCTGGAAAGCTCCAGCCAGCCGTGTTTCTGTCCAAACGATACCGTCACGCGAACCGACGGGTACCCATCGAGCTTATGTTCGGTATCCATCAGACTGTGATTACAGCGCGCACAGCTGACCTCGATCGGGAACACCCTGGCATCTTTATCGACCTCTACCTTGTCCAGTCCATCCCTGGCCCGGTCGATGATACCTTTCACCATGGAGGTCTTTACATTTGGGAAATAATGGCCGTCGATGACGACCACCGGGCCCAGGGCACATGCCCCCAGGCAGTTCACTGTCTCCAGTGTAAATTCCTTGTCGGGGGTGGTTTCTCCCGGTCTGATGCCCAGTTGCCGTTTGACCTCCTTGGCAATCTGCGGACCTCCGCGCACATGGCAGGCCGTACCCAGACATACGGATATCAGGTGTTTTCCCCTGGGCTTGAGGCTGAAGGCCTTATAGAAAGTCGCCACCCCGTAGACATCAACCAGCGCATGCCCGGTTTTTTCGGCGACTTCTTCCAGTGCCTCGCGGGGAAGATAGCCGTATTTGGCCTGGATACTCTCGAGGATGGAAATCAGCCCACCCTCCTTCTCGCCATGCCGCGCAAGGATATCAGCGATCTCAACCTGTTGCATAACATGACCTCTCTAATTATAAGATATACAGATCCTATTTTCAAAACTGGGCGAGTAACCCGATATGCTCCGGTTACCGGCGGGTGTCGATAATCCGGAACCCCTGGATGGTCTGCCGAGATGGAGCAACTTCGGACAGAAAACAGTAGTCCCCGGGCACAAAATCTCAGAGTCAGGATTCGCCTTCAGGCAATGCACAAGCAAAAAAACCCGTTGTAAAAAGTATCCACATGCTTTATTGACTGCAAACACCCCTTGCCAGGCGTCAAGATGTTTGAGTAAAGTAATATTGTAAAAATTTTCACAAAATCCGTCAAGCAGAATCGCTCAAAAATCTCAAAAATCGACGGCTTAAGTCTATGAAATCAAGCCAAATAGGTTCAATTCAATCAAAGCGGCTAAAAATAATCCAAATTCAGAGGCAATATACATTCCTCCGATTGCGAACTCCAGACTAAATAGATTCTTAATATGATACGAATACTACTTGATTTTTTTAAAATTATTATTATTATTTAGGTTAGCTTAGAGGCAACACTGGGCAGTCAACAGTGGACGAGATACATGCCGAACTATTTGTTTTTACCCGTAAGCCGCCAACGAGTAGAGAGTTTTAATCTATATATCATTTGTTGTGGGAAAGGAGGTGGATGGTCACGATTGAGCAGTCGGGGGTCCTTTATGACAGAGGGACTCCAGAATTTTATTGAATAAAGGTTTGTCTTTTCTTGAAGTAATCTTGAAAGGAGTTGAGAGATGCTGAAGAAATTTTCAGTTATTCTTTTCCTCACACTTTTCGTTCTAAGCATGAGTGTTGCGGCAAAGGATTCGGCTGTCAACCCCCAGCTGTCAAAAACGGTCGAAATCCGTGATGCCAAGCTGTTTGTTGATTATCCGGATCAGATGCAGATGATGGGTGTTAAACCCTATGCTTCGCAGTCTATTGCTCAGACATTTGCACCGACACGGCAGTTGTATAGTAACACAGTATCGAGCACGGACGGCCAGGCTAATACAGCTCTGGGACGTCAGATTGCCTATGGCGGTTACTACAATGCCGGATGTGACTATGTTTATATGATCTATATGGATCAGTTTATTGTGGGTTCTTCTACTTTACGCCAGAACAAACAGGCCGTATTTGACTGGTCGGGAGGAGTCTGGGACTTTACAGTCGGAGGCCTTGCGGCTATCAGCGATGATAGATCAGGATATGTTAATGCAGATACTGATCCGAAGAACGGCTATTCTGTAACGGGGTATCATTTTACTAACGGTACCCGCACCTGGTCAATGGGCGGCGTTGCCGGACCCTGTCCCAGCGATATGTACAATTTTGCTGCTGACAGTATGCCCGGTCCCCCCAATACTGGCAACATCCAGACCGGTTATTGCGGTGACCAAAATGCCCAGACTACCCCTTATATCTGGCCTCACATCGACGTTGACACAAATTCAGCCGGCGAAGTTGTGATCCATGCAGCCTCGAATGAGTTTGGCTGCGGCAACGAACCGGATGCCGCGATAGAGACATCGACACTTGTCTACTACCGCAAGGTAGGTGCCAATCCGTGGGAAGGCCCGATCTTCATGGATTCTGCCTATTTGATCTCGCAGCTTGTTGTGGCCGACAAAACCACTGACGATGTTTACTATTGCTACCTGAAGCCCCTGGGTTACTATACTGGCACCCAGGATCCCTGCCATGCCAATGGCGTTGGGCATTACCAGCTGGGCTCCGATGTTGTTTACAGGAAGTCCATTGACGGCGGATCCACATGGGGTCCGATAACCTATGTAACCGACTACTTGAGCGGCTTTGCAACGCAAAATACTGACCCGGCCACCTATGATCTTTCGGCCATGGTCGATCCCAATGGCAACCTGCACCTGGTCTGGTTCTCGGTTAACCGCGGCACGCCGGATAATTCCGATGATACCCAGTGCACGCTTTACTACACCGGTAAGCTGTATCACTACGACAGCGGCAACGATTGTATCTCGGTAGCTTATGATGCCAGCCACCCGACGTTCTATAGCGGGTCCCTCCCGACTTTCCACTGGACGGTGGCCAAGCCTAATGTCTCCTGGTGTAATGATAAGCTGTATATTTCTTTCATGCGTTATGGCGCCAATCCTGTCGGCGACACTTCATTTGAAATCGGTGCAGGCATAGTGGGAGACACAGCTTTATACCAGGTTGCTGACCTTCTGGTTGTCGGTTCCGATGCCGCCTCGGGCAGCATGGGTAAGACCTGGACCGAAGCAATCAACCTTTCACAGACACCGTCAGACAGCTGTCTTGTTGGCGAATGCTTCCATGAAACTTATCCAAGCATGGCGCGTTACTCCACCGACAGCCTTATGATTTTCTATATGGAAGATAAGGATCCGGGAATATGGTATGGCCGAGGTGAGGGCCACGAGACTGACAACCCGCTTATGTTCATGACCTGGCCCTGTTTCACCATGGCTGATGTCGGAAATAATCCCAGCCTGTCAACCGTACCGGCCGATCCGACTTATAATGAGGTTGCGCTCGCTCCTAATGGGAATACTTCGGGCTGCAATACCGATGCCAGCTTCTCAGCACAGATACAGCTGAACAACAGCGGGAATGTCGGATTGAACTACACGGCTACGCCCAACGACGGCTGGCTCTCAGTGGATGCCGGTGCCTCCGGTCCGATCGATGCCGGTGTGGGTCCGAGATTCTCCGATGATCCCTCCTGGAGCGGAGCTCCCGGCTGTGCAAGTCCGGCGACTATCGCGTGGACTGCCAGTTCAGCTACGCTGGCAGAGGGCAATTACAGCGGTACTATCACAGTTGATATTGACGATCCGGGTGTTGACGATTTCGATATTACAGTCAATCTGGTTGTCACCTGTGAATACTATGTGCCTGAGTATGCCAGGATAACGGGCGGCTGCTGGATAGTCGATCTGTGGAACACTCCTCAGGCTGCACATCAGACAGATCCCGTGGGAAATATGCTATTCTACGCCTGCGGCGGCGATTCGATTACCCCGCTTTATCATGAAGCGTTGGCGGTTGGCTGGCAGGAGGGCGGCACAATCAAGATGTTCAGTGATGCCGTCACCCAGGATTCCGGCCAGTTGCATATGCGCGCTCTGAGCAACATCAGCCTGTCCGAAGTCGGCAATCCCGGCTCAGGCAGCGGTTACTACAAGACCGAAGGCTTCTGGTCCACGCCCGACAGCAGTGTGCAGGGCAAGATCGAATACTTTGTGCCCGGGCACCAGGATACATCGGTCCTGATCGAGAAGGTGACACTCTGGAACACCTCCGGAGCAGCCCTGGGCGGCTTTGTCGTGGGTGAGGAATCCGACTGGGATTGCGATCCGGATTCATCCGTTGACGCCGGCTTTATCGATTTTGGGTATGAAATGGTTTACATGACCGGCGACCACAACGGCACCAACATTGCTGCCGGATTGAAGCCTTACAGCGGCACCAATGCCTCTTATGGAGCGGAAGCCGTCAATGGTTATGACTATGCCTACTACACGCTGGGCTGGTACCCCGATACCCTGTACAACAAGCTGCAGTCAATTGCCGGCAATTTCAGTGTTTTCACTGATTCTGTCAACGGCACCGAGATGCGAATCCTGAACCTCTTCTACGGCGGCACGCTGGCGGTCGATGACACGCTCGAGATCTGCAAGGTCAAGGCGGTCAGTTTGACCGGTCAGCCCGGCTTACAGGATCTTATGGACAAGGGCTTTGCCTTTATCGATAATTATGGTCTCTGCGGAGTTGAGCCTGAATGCCAGGGACGCTGCGGTGATGCCAACAATGACGGTTCGGTGAACGTATCCGACGCGGTTTGGATCATTAACTTCGCCTTTGTAGGCGGAGATCCTCCGCAGCCCATACCGGCCTGCGGTGATGCCAACTCAGACGCTTCGGTTAACGTATCCGATGCGGTCTGGGTCATCAACTACGCCTTTGTTGGCGGTGATCCTCCTAACAATTGTTCACCTGGATCATGGCCCGGCGGAGACTGCTGTCCGTTCTAAATAAAAAGTCATCAGAGTGAGAAGAGACCATTCTTTCTCATTCGAATGATACAATTAAAGCCGTCCGGCTAAAACCGGGCGGCTTTTTAGTTGAAAATATTGTTTTATAATTTGCAATATACCTGCTATAGTCCATATTGTGAATAGCGAACAATTGTTATTTCGTTCTGTTGCAGAGGATATAAACTGGACAAATGACAACTCAGAAAAAGGGATAAAGGCAAATGGCTTATAAAGAATTGCCGATACCGGAGAATTTCAATGAAGAAAAAGTCCCCGAGGTCTGGCGCATCGAATATCAGGAACTTTCAAAAAGGGCCGAAAGATGGGCAAAAGAGCATAGCCTAAAAGCCGCTGCTGAGGATAAAAAAACAATATGCCTTCTTTTGGTGGACTGCCAGAATACATTTTGCACTCCTGGATTTGAGCTCTTTGTAGCGGGCCGATCCGGTAATGCCGCGGTTGAAGACAGCAAACGCATCTGCAAATTCATATACCGCAATCTGGGCATTATTTCCAATCTGATCGTTTCTATGGATACACACAAGATTATGCAGATATTTCATCCCTTCTTCCTGGTAGATTCGAACGGCAATCATCCCGATCCGATGACCATTGTATCCTCAGAGGATGTTGAAAATGGCAGGTGGATGGTTAATCCGGATGTTGCCAAAAATATCCCTGACAGAGATTACGACAGCCTTCAGAAATTCCTTTATCATTATTGCAGGGAGCTCGAGGAGAGCGGTAAACTTCAATTGATGATCTGGCCTTATCACTCTATGCTGGGTGGTATCGGGCATGCGTTAGTATCTGCGATCGAGGAGGCGCTCTTTTTTTACAGCATTGCTCGCAAGAAGCAGCCAAAAATCGAAATAAAGGGAGAAAACCAGTTGACCGAGAACTACTCTGTTTTTCGTCCCGAGGTTACCGAAGATGAAAAGCATCAGCAGATTGCCTCTGAGAACAAAGCTTTTTTTGACAATCTTCTCAGCCACGATCGAATAATAATAGCCGGCCAGGCCAAAAGCCATTGCGTATCCTGGACCGTGCAGGATCTTTTAACCGAAATTGAAAGGCGTGATCGAGGGCTTGCCCGAAAAATCTATCTAATGGAGGATTGTTCATCAGCTGTGGTTATACCGGATTCGGTGGACTTTACCGAAAAAGCCGATGAGACATTTCAGAGGTTTTCCGACGCGGGTATGAATCTGGTGAAGTCATCCGATCCAGTGGCTTCCTGGCCGGGGATGGACTTCCTGAATTAGGATTTGAATCGCCAAACCAGACTTGCATATAAAATGCTGTCAAAGGAGGATAATGTGAAGCCGGTAAATGGCTACGTCAAGCCGCTTTTAACGGATCTATATGAGCTCACAATGGCTTATGCCTATTTTAATGCGGACAGGCATGAAGATTTCGCAGTATTCGATCTATTTTTTCGCAAGAATCCGTTTGGCGGAGAATTCACTATTTTTGCAGGCCTCTCCGAGGCGCTGAAATTCCTCCAGGATTATCATTTTGAGGATGATCATATCGATTACATCTGCGAGCAGTTACCGCAATGCAGCGACAAATTCCGGAGCTGGCTGAAAGGACTGGATTGCTCCAGGGTGAAAATGAATTCCCTGAGGGAGGGGGACCTGGCATTTCCACGGATACCAATGATGCGGGTGGAGGGGCCTCTCGGAATCTGTCAGCTTCTGGAATCGACACTGCTGAACCTGGTGGCTTATCCTTCTTTAATTGCAACCAATGCCATGCGCATGCGGCTCGCTGCCGGTAAGGACAAAAAGCTGATCGAATTCGGCATGCGCCGTGCGCAGGGGCCTGACGGAGCGGTTTCGGCCTCACGCTACAGTTACCTGGGAGGCTTTGACGGAACAAGTAATATGATGGCGGGTTATCTCTTCGGCATGCCGGTCAGCGGGACCCAGGCGCACTCATATATCTCGTCATATACCAGCATAGATAATATAAGCGAAAAGACAATTGACGATCCTGATGGAAATAAACATGAATTCATACAAGATGCATTAAAATATCGGGATGAACTCGGCTTCAACAACACCAATGACGGCGAACTGGCGGCCTTCATTGCCTATGCCCACGCATTTCCCAGCGGATTTCTTGCTCTTGTGGACACATACGACACCCTGGATTCAGGTATTCCCAATTTCCTGTGTGTTTCCCTGGCTTTAAAAGAGGCCGGCTACGATCCGGTTGGAATCCGACTGGATTCCGGCGACCTGTCGCATCTATCCAAACGAACCCGTGAGATGTTCAAGGAAGTCGGAGCGAAATATAATAATGACTTTGCGAACCTGAAGATCGTGGCCAGTAATGAAATCAATGAGGAAACACTGCGTTCATTAAATCAACAGGGCCATGAAATAGATATTTTTGGAATCGGAACTCATCTTGTGACCTGCCAGAAAGATCCGTCTCTGGGATGTGTTTATAAACTGGTCCAGGTCAGGGATGAGCCGAAGATCAAGCTCTCGGAAGATATTGCCAAGATGACTTTTCCCGGCAGAAAGGAGGCTTACAGGCTATATGGCGAGAAGGGATATCCGCTGCTTGATCTTATGATTGTGGTCGGTGAGGAGAAGCCTCAGGAGGGGAAAAGAGTCTTATGCTGCCACCCGTTTGAAGAAGCAAAACGCACCTATGTTATCCCAAGCAAAGTGGTTCCCCTTCATAATATCGTCTGGGAGGGTAAACCGCAGCATGAGTCGACCCCGGCAGATGAGATCAGGGAATTCGCAATGCGGCAGGTTGATTCCCTGCGCAAGGATCACAAACGGCCCTTGAATCCCACTCCATATAAGGTCTCGCTCAGCGAAAAACTGTTTAAGTTCGTGCACGAGATGTGGCGTAAGGAAGCCCCAATCAGGGAAATGAGATAAGCAAAAAATCGTATTCATTCGGATAACTGCGTATGAAAATTACGTATTCCCTATATAATTTACTATCATTGCCCAATTCATCCGCAGCATTAATATTAATGGAGCGATATCGTGGCTGATATTGCAAACTGTGAATTAGGTAAATTTGTTTACAGGAGGATAATATGACAGTAAAAGGGATAAACGTTAGGAGCCTTCTATTCGCTGGATTCGTAGCCAGCTATCTGATGTATTTCATCGACAATTATTTTGCGGGATTCCTGGGATTATTCGGAGCATTCCCGGGCACGGGCAGTATCTGGTGGATGATAGAACATCATATAGACGGCATCATATTCGCTCTCATTTTCGCCTGGCCGTTGATGTATAAACTTCTGCCGGGGGGCGGATGGCTGAAAGGCCTGATTTTCGGCATAATCTGGACGGTTGCTCTGGCCATAACGTCACTGATTGCCGGAGCGCTTGGCGCCACTGCTTTTGAGCAGATGCCGATGGCATTAAAGCCATTCGTTTCCAGTTTACTGCTGCATAGCGCCTGGGGCTTTTTCCTTGGCGTGCTGTATACGCCTCCAAAAGAACGGGAAGTTGTAGCTGAAAGCAGAATGTAAAAAAATAGGAGTAAATCATGAGAATTAGAATTCAAAGTCTAAATTGGAGCCTGATAGCATTATCAGGTTTGGCCTTCATTATTACCGGCCTTATGTATTGCGGCGGGGAGGAGCAAGCCGAGCAGCAAGCGGAAGGCTATTTGGAAGAAACACCGGTAGATACGGTCGTTACCGCCACTCCGTTGCCCAATGAGGTTTTTATCGAAAGTAATGCATTCATACCTGAATCCCTATCCGTTTTCAGCGGCACGGAGGTGCATTGGATCAATTTCGATGATATCCCTCATACGGTCACCAGCGGTGAGGGTGGCGTCCACGACAGCATTTTTGCCAGCGGCGTGATTGAACCGAATGACACGTTCAGCCTCCAGTTCCTTGAGGACGGCATTTTTCCTTACTACGATAGTTATCGTCCTGATACTTTGAATGGTGTTGTGGTTGTTGAGGAACCTCCGGTACAATAAATATATTATAGAATCTGATGGGTATTTTCGAAGATACTATTAGGCCGGATATCAACCTATTTTACAGCCGCAATGACCCCAACGATATTAAAATGGGCGAGTTTGTGAAATCCGCACCTGAGAACTATGCGGATGCGGATTTTGTCTTGCTGGGCTGTCCCCAGGATGAGGGTGTCAGGCGCAACAAGGGCAGAGTTGGGGCCAAAGACGGCCCCTGTGCGATTCGAAAAGCTCTATATAAGTTCTCGGTACCCGAAAAAGTCGGCTTCTGTGAGCTATTCGATCTGGGCGATACTAATGTGGAGGGCAGCCTGGAAGAGATTCATGACCGTCAGCACATTATTGTTAAAAAAATCCTCGAGGACGGCAAACGTCTGGTCATCCTCGGCGGCGGAAATGATATATCTTACCCGGATTGCAGTGCGCTGGCAGAAATATCAAATGACCTCCTGGTCTTTAATATCGATAGTCATTTCGATGTACGGGAGGAAAATATTCGTCACAGCGGAACGCCCTACCGCCAGCTCCTGGATGAGAAGCAGATTCTGCCCGAGCGCCTGTATGAAATGGCCGGTAAGGAGATAGTCAATTCTCCGGAATACCGCCGCTACCTTGATGAAACCGGGGCTCATGTTTACCCGCTGGAAGAATTGCGCAGCAAGGGAATGAAAGAGACGTTCAGAAACATCCTGAATGAAAACAAATCCGAGCATATCTTCTGGGGCTTCGACCTGGATTCAGTCCAGGCCCAGGATGCCCCCGGGGTGAGCGCCGGTTATCCTATCGGACTGACAGCTGAAGAGATATGCTATATTGCCAAGATTGCAGGAAGCGACAGGCGTTCACAAATTCTTGAGCTTACAGAATTAAATCCCAAGTATGATATTCATGAGCGCACCGCCAAACTCGCCTCAATGATGATACTATATTATCTTGACGCATCAGCCTCGATATAAATGATGTCGCACGAATATGATGCTGTAATAATCGGATCGGGGCCCAACGGCCTTGCTGCAGCCATAACCATGGCTATGGCCGAACTTTCTGTGCTGGTACTCGAGGCCAAAGACACGATTGGCGGGGGTATGCGTTCAGCGGAACTGACCGAACCGGGCTTTATCCATGATATCTGTTCCGCGGTACATCCCCTGGCCGCAGCCTCGCCATTCCTGCGCCGCCTGCCGCTTGAAAAGCATGGACTGCAATGGATTTACCCGCCAATCGCGGCCGCACATCCGCTCGAAAACGCAGATACAGCGGCATTGAAACAAAGCATTCAAACTACCGCTAAAGCATTAGGCGAAGACCGCGAAGCTTATATAAGGATTTTTGAACCATTGGTGAATGATTGGGAAAAGATCGCTTCTGATATTCTTGGGCCTCTCCGAATACCGTATTACATTCCGGAAGCTCTTCGATTCGGACTTAAGGCAATTCAATCGGCAGACAGCTTTGTCGGAAGGTATTTTTCAAATGAAAAGGCCAGAGCGCTATTTGCAGGAATGGCCGCCCATTCGATGCTGCCTCTTGATAAGGCAATCACCTCAGCCATAGCACTGGTGCTAATGATTCAGGGGCATTCGCATGGCTGGCCGATTCCGAAGGGCGGTTCGCAATCCATAGCAAATGCCATGGAATCGATGATATTATCTCTTGGAGGCAAGATTGAAAGAAATATTAAGCTCGAAAGTCCCGGCGAAATCCCCTCCTCAAAAGCAGTGCTTTTCGACCTGACTCCCAAACAGATTTTGAAAATCTATAATGATGCACTTCCGGATAGATACCGCAGACAGCTTTCAAAATATCGTTATGGGCCGGGCACATTCAAAATTGACTGGGCTTTAAGTGAAGCGATTCCGTTTAAAGCGGAGGAATGCCGTGAAGCGGGGACTCTTCATGTCGGAGGATCATTTGAAGAGATTGCAAAATCCGAAGAACAGGTTTGGCATGGCATTGCGCCCGAAAAGCCATATATCATCCTGGTCCAGCCCAGCCTTTTTGATTCCACTCGAGCCCCGGAAGGAAGACATACGGCCTGGGCGTACTGTCATCTGCCCAATGGCTCCGAAACCGATATGACCGATAGAATACAGGATCAAATTGAAAGATTCGCGCCCGGATTTAAAGATACAATAATAGCAAAACACACCATCTCACCAGCTGCTTTCGAGAGCTATAATCCGAATTATATCGGCGGTGATATTAACGGCGGAGTCCAGGATCTGGGGCAATTATTTTTTCGTCCTGTGCCGAGCTTATCGCCATACAGGATGCCGCTTAAGGGCCATTATATCTGCTCCTCGTCAACACCGCCGGGAGGCGGGGTGCATGGCATGTGCGGTTATCATGCCGCCCGCCGCGCATTAAAAGACATATTCGATATTCATTTCGATATCAGCAAAACATAAAAGAGAATTCCCGACCCAAATCGCAGAAATTCGAGCCGGGAATATCACGCAGAATTGCGTATGGGATTTCAACTATTCGCCTTATTTCTCTCGCGGAATATATTAATCAAACTTCCTTTCAAAATCATCTCCACCTGGCGCTCCGACATATTATGGACGGCCGTGAATTTTTCACCCTTCGTCTTGTTCTCCACCTCAATCTCGCCGCCGTCCTGAATCGATTTACGAATATTCCTGAAAACCAGAACATCTTCCATTCCGATTCTGTCATAGGCAGCGGGATTTTTGAATGTCAGCGGAAGAATGCCGAAATTAATCAGGTTCTGCCAGTGGATACGTGCAAAGCTCTTGACCAATACGACCTTGACGCCTAAATACCGCGGTCCCAAAACAGCATGCTCACGGCTTGAGCCCTGGCCATAATTGCTTCCGCCAACCACAAATGATCCGCTGTCCTTATACTTCATAGCGCGCTGATAATATTTATCATCAATCTGGGCGAATGTGAACTTGCTGATCTCGGGAATATTACTTCTAAGCGGTAAAACTTTGGTACCCGCGGGCATGATCTCATCGGTAGAGACATCATCCCCGGCTTTCATAAGAACCGGCCCCTGGATGTTATCGGGAATCGGGTCGAGTTCAGGTAATGTTTTGATATTGGGACCCTTTTCAAGCTCGACATCTTCGCTTTTCTCGGCCGGGGCAAGCAGCATCGATGTATTTATCTTAATCTTATCCGGCTCGGAATATGCGGGATATTCCATGCCGAGTTCACGCGGATCTGTAATCACGCCTGTCAAAGCGGAGGCTGCAGCGGTTTCCGGGCTGCACAGATAAACCGAGTCCTCTTTTGTACCGGAACGTCCGGGGAAATTTCTCGGCACGGTGCGCAGGCTTATCTTGCCGGTGGCGGGCGCCTGTCCCATCCCGATACATCCATTACATCCGGGCTGATGGACCCTTCCGCCCGACCGGATCAGCTTCCCCAGATATCCCAGTTCAATCAGGTTCTCTGTTATCTGGCGAGAGGTTGGATTTATGTCAAAGGACACACGATTATGAACCTGTTTGCCGTCAACAATAAGCGCCGCAATGGCGAAGTCACGAAAGCCGGGATTGGCCGATGATCCGACCATCGCCTGGTAGATTTCTTTTCCGGCCACTTCCGTGACCGGCACAACATTGCCGGGACTGCTGGGTTTGGCTATCAACGGCTCAAGGGCGGAGAGGTCGATCTCATCATGCTCATCATATTCAGCGCCGTCATCGTGGACAAGCTCGGTCCAGACGTCGGCCCGTTCCTGCTGTTCGAGAAATATTCTGGTATTATTGTCTGACGGAAAAACAGTGGTGGTGGCGCCCAGCTCGGCGCCCATATTTGCAATAACATGACGATCCATAGCGCTCAGGCTATCCAGCCCGGGGCCGTAATATTCGATTATTTTTCCAACACCGCCGGAGACCCCATGACGCCTGAGCATCTCCAGAATAACATCCTTGGCGCTGACCCAGTCCGGCATTTTTCCGGTGAGTTTGACGCCCATGATCCTGGGCATCTTGACATAAAACGGCTCCCCGGCCATGGCGGTCGCCACTTCAAGGCCGCCCGCACCCATAGCCAGCATCCCCAGCGATCCGGCAGAGCATGTGTGGCTGTCAGACCCCAGCAAAGATTTGCCCGGTATTCCGAATCTCTCCATATGTACCGGGTGGCTGACCCCATTGCCGGGCCGGCTGTACCATACTCCGAATTTCCGGCAGGCGCTTCTCAGGAATAGATGATCATCAGCGTTTTTAAAATCTGTCTGAAGAAGATTGTGGTCGATATACTGGGCCGACAACTCCGTTTTCACGCGATCCAGATCCATTGCCTCCAGCTCCAGCATGACCATTGTGCCGGTGGCATCCTGGGTAAGTGTCTGATCGATTTTCAGTCCGATCTCATTACCCGGTTCCATCTTGCCCGACACCAGATGGCTCTCGATCAGTTTTTGTGCAACATTCTTTTTCATAACTCTATCCCTTTTATAATTTCATCCGAAATAGATCGAATCTTATTGTATTACAAATGCCCCTGTAAATACTAAAATCCATTTACAGCGCCGATGTTCCGTTTATATCAGCGCCGCCCATATCTAAGGCAATGGCTTTTCCAGCATGTCTATTCTGCGCTTATGCCTTCCGCCCTCAAATTCCGCCTGCAGCCATTCATCCACAATCGCGATGGCGGTTTCAAGCGGAATCAGCCTTTGTCCAAGCGAGATCATGTTAGCGTTATTGTGCTCTTTGGCAAGACGTGCCGATTCCCGGTTCCAGCACACCGCGCACCTTATGCCCTTCACCTTATTGGCGGCCATGGCTTCCCCGTTACCGCTCCCGCCCAGTACAATACCGGCCTGACATTTTTTCAGGGCCACTGCCTCGGCGGCAACCTTTATGAAAAGAGGATAATCGACTGGCAGAATCGAATCTGTGCCGAAATCCATAACCTCATACCCTTTTCCTTTAAGATGCTTCTTAATTTCTTCTTTGTATTCAAACCCGGCATGGTCCGAGGCGAGGGCTATATTTTTGATATTATCATTCATAAGCATTCCCCATTTTTGTATAAGTTAACATGCGCTTCAATCCAGACTTTCCTCCGATACAAATAAAACAAAAAAATACCGATTGAGCAAATATCTCAACCGGCGAAACATACAATTTTCAGCCATGGAACTCAATGAAAGCGGCTATTCCTTAAATCACTTATCTTTATACCTTAATGAACGCAAATATTCACGGTTCATTTGCGCGATGAATTTCACGCTGATTTCTTTCGGGCAGGCAGCCTGGCATTCATAATAGTTTGTGCAGTTTCCGAATCCTTCTTTATCCATCTGCGCCACCATATTGACCACGCGCCGTTTGGCCTCCACCTTACCCTGTGGAAGGTTTACCAGATGCGAGACCTTGGCCGCCACAAAAAGCATGGCAGAGGCATTTTTGCAAGCCGCCACGCATGCTCCGCAACCGATACATGCGGCCGCATCAAATGCGGTTTCGGCATCATCTTTTGATATCGGGATAGCATTGGCATCCGGGGCTCCGCCGGTTCCAACCGAGATATATCCGCCAGCCTCTATAATTCTATCGAATGCCGACCGATCCACAATGAGATCTTTCACAACCGGAAATGCTCTTGCACGCCAGGGTTCGATATAGATCGTATCGCCATCCTTGAAATGCCGCATGTGCAGCTGACATGCCGCAGTTGCCCGCTCTGGACCGTGAGCGACGCCGTTGATGTTCAACGAGCACATCCCGCATATACCCTCACGGCAGTCAGAGTCAAATGCTATCGGATCCTTGCCCTGGCTCTCGAGTTCCTCGTTGACAACGTCAAGCATCTCAAGAAATGACATATCCGGGCTGATATCTTTGGCATCAAACTTCTCCATGTACCCTTTATCTTTGGCATCCTTCTGCCGCCAAACATATAATGTCAGATTCATTATTTATAACTCCTTGTAGCAGGCTTCACTTCTTCGAACTCCAGAGGTTCTTTGTGAAGAATGGGCTTCTTATCGATTTCTGTGAACTCCCATGCCGAAACGTAAGCGAAGTTCTCGTCGTCGCGTACAGCCTCACCTTCCTCTGTTTGATGTTCCTCGCGGAAATGTGCCCCGCAGGATTCATCCCGATCGAGGGCATCAATGCACATCACCTCGGCAAACTCAAGATAGTCGGCAACTCGGCCGGCACGCTCAAGGCACTGGTTCAGTTCTTCATTTTCACCCACAACCTTGACATTCTCCCAGAATTCCTGCCTCATTTTTGGAATTTCCTCCAGCGCCTTCTTCAGGCCTTCCTCATTTCGAGCCATTCCACACTCTTCCCACATCAGCCGTCCGAGATGGCGGTGAAAATCATCAACCGTACGGTTGCCGTCGATTGAAAGAAGTTTATGAACTCTCTGCTTGACGTCCTCCTCGGCCTTCTTGAATTCCTCATGATCTGTCCTGACTTTGCCCGGAGTAGTGCCCGCGAGATAATGCCCTATGGTGTAAGGAATTACAAAATACCCGTCGGCAAGTCCCTGCATCAGGGCGCTGGCCCCGAGACGGTTGGCGCCGTGATCCGAGAAATTAGCCTCGCCTATTACGAATAATCCGGGAAGATTGCTCATGAGGTTGTAATCGACCCACAGCCCCCCCATGGTATAATGTGGCGCGGGGTAAATTCTCATTGGTACTTCGTAAGGATTCTCGGCCGTAATTTTCTCATACATTTGGAAAAGGTTGCCATAGCGTGAGCGAATTGTATCCTCTCCCAGCCGCTCAATGGCGTCTGAAAAATCGAGATAAACCCCGACACCGGTCTCGCCCACACCGCGTCCTTCGTCGCAAACTTCCTTGGCCGAACGCGAGGAAATATCTCTGGGAGCAAGGTTGCCGTAAGAGGGATACTTCCTTTCCAGATAGTAATCGCGCTCATCTTCGGGTATCTCATTGGGCGGGCGATCTTCATCCTTCTTCTTCGGCACCCAGATACGTCCGTCATTACGCAATGATTCTGACATCAATGTCAGCTTGGACTGATAATCTCCATGCACCGGGATACAGGTTGGATGGATTTGCGTAAAACAGGGATTGGCCAATAAGGCGCCTTTTTTGTATGCGCGATGCATCGCAGTTGCATTGCATCCCTTGGCACTGGTAGAAAGAAAAAAGATATTACTGTACCCGCCGGTTGCAAGAACAACAGCATCAGCCGCATAGGATCTAATTTCCCCCGTAACCATGTCGCGAACAACAATTCCCTTGGCGTGACCATCCACCACCACAAGCTCAAGCATTTCAGTGCGCACATGTAATTCTACATTGCCCTGCGCAATTTGACGCGATAATGCTTGATAACATCCCAGAAGGAGCTGTTGCCCGGTTGCGCCGCGGGCATAGAAAGTGCGGGAAACCAGCGCGCCGCCAAAGGAGCGGTTGGCCAGTTTGCCGCCATATTCTCGGGCAAAGGGCACTCCCTGGGCCGCACATTGATCGATGATATTTTCCGAAAGCTGCGCCAGGCGATAGGTATTTGCCTCGCGGCTGCGGAAATCGCCGCCCTTAATCGTATCGTAAAACAACCTGTAAACAGAATCATTATCATTCTGGTAATTCTTGGAGGCATTTATCCCGCCCTGAGCGCCAATACTATGCGCGCGTCTGGCGCTGTCCTGATAGCAAAAGGCTGTCACTCTGTAGCCCAGCTCAGCAAATGAGGCCGCGGCAGAACCCCCCGCCAGACCCGTTCCAACCACAATAATATGAAATTTTCGCTTGTTAGCTGGGCTGACAACCCTGAGATCAAATTTATATTTATCCCATTTTTCAGAGATCGGTCCCGAGGGTACTTTTGAATCCAATGCCATTTAAATCACCCCCTCAGGAAGTTTGACTATCCCGGCCAGCACTGCGATCGGAATAGCGATATAGCCGAGGAGTATCAGCCAGGCAAAAATCACAGTGGCCGGACGCAGTATTTTCTCAAAGTTAGTATCATTCAGTCCCCACGTCTGAAACATACTTTTGGCGGCATGTACCAGATGATAACTTACTATTGCAATCGATACCAGATAAACCGCGGAAATCAGATAATTCTGAAAGCCAAGTATCACCATAGAGTAAACATCATGCCGTCCCAGCGCATCCTCCAGATGCGAATATTGGGGATTGGTTACTATGAAGGTGAAATGCAAGAGATGATAGACCACAAACAGGAAAACCCCGATACCGGTCCAGATCATTGTGCGCGATGACAGCGTCGCCTCCTGATATACCTTGCGTTTATAGCGTATCGGGCGGGCAGACCTGTTTTCAAAGTATAATTTTACTGCGAACCAGACATGAATAATCAGCATCCCCAGAAGAAAAGCCCTTATGATCCACAGCCACGCTCCTATTGAACGCAGAAAAACAGCATAGGCATTCAAAGCATTCTGTCCCACAAAAATCTGCAGGTTGCCTATAAGATGTCCGACAACATAGCCCAGTAGAACAAGGCCGCTTAAAGACATCAGGAGCTTTTTGCCGATTGATCTATTGAGAAGACGGGCAGGCATGCTTGCAGTAGTGGGAGCCGCATTTACATCTTGCATAGATACCCAACCTTTCTTTATTATTTGCAATTAAATAATAGATAATCTGTTGTTACGTCCGCAACAAGACTTTTTTACAGCTTCGAAAATGAAGATTTTTTATTAGCAAGAGTCCAATCTGCCAAAACTATGTTATCGCTTTTTAAGAGATTGCCAGTACCATATCCCTGATCAGCCTTATAAGATGTACGGGATAAATACCAAAATAGAGCAATAAAATCGTCAGGCCCGCAAGAACCGTACTTCCCGCAACAGGAAGAGCTCCAGGCTTTTGTTCAGCTTCTAACTCAACCCTGGAGAACATGGTCGCAATAATCTTGATATAATAATACAGCCCGATTGCGCTGGTTATAACCAGAATAATTACCAGTGTCCAGAGTGCAGTTCCGACACCGGCCAAAAGCACGAAGAATTTGCCGATAAATCCGGCGGTCAACGGCACCCCCGCCAGCGACAGGAGCATGCCGGAAAATGCCAGCGAAATCCATGGCCGCCGCCAGAACATGCCCCTGTAACTCTCCAGCATGAATTTCTCGCCCTCCTGGTCGGCCAGAAGAGAGATAATCCCAAAGGCGCCGAGAGTGGTCACAAAATAGACCACCAGATACAGGCTTACCGCTTCAACCGCCCGCTCTCCTCCGGCGATAAATGCTACCAGTATATATCCCAGATGAGCGATCGAGGAATAGGCAAGTATGCGTTTGACATTTTTCTGCATAAGCGCCAGGATATTTCCAAGGAACATAGAGGCAACGGCAATAATACTTAATGCCAGGAGGATTGTCGTGTATTCGAATCCATCCACCGCAATGAAATACCGCAATAAAAGAGCGGCCATAGCGCCCTTTGAAACAGTGGCCACAAAAGCTGTCACAGGTGCGGGAGCCCCCTCATAAACGTCGGGAGTCCACATATGAAACGGCGCCACCGCCAGCTTGAACCCGGCGCCCACCAGAAACAAAGCGGTACCTGCCAGAATATAAATCCCTTTGACCTCGACCAGTCCGCCGATGGCATTGGCGATACCGTTAAATTCCATTGTACCGGTTTCGGCATAAAGCAGGGCCATACCGAATAACAAAAAGGCCGATGAGGCCGCCGCCAGAATTAAATATTTTATGCCGGCCTCGAGCGAGAAGTGGTCTTTCCTCATGTAGCCAATCATTACATAAAGCGAAACAGTCAAAATCTCCAGCCCCAGGAAGAACGACATGAAATGATTGCTGGACACCAGGACTGATGACCCCAGAGAGGCCAGCAACAAGACGATATAAAACTCCTCGCGATTTTCTAAATAAAGATTGAGATAATTATATCCGAATATAGCTACCGCGAATGCCGCAAATAAGATGAGACCCGTGAAAAACAGAGCATAAGAATCTATTATTAATAGCGCGGTCACCTGGCGCGGAAGCTCATCGGCGGCATAGAACATACTCACAAAAGCCGCTGCAAGGCCAAGGCATGTAAGTATCAATGCTGTACCGTGGCTGCGTTTTATAGCTGACTGGAGCAGCACTACAAGGGCCGCTGCAGCCAGAATAATCAAAGGCATTAATGCTGTAAAGTCCTCTGCTGCCACTAATCCCTCTCGCTTTCAACGCCGATCATCCAATCATCAGACGATAAATTTGCCGTTCCCGATGACTCCAGATCAATCTGCATATTTGCTTCCATATTTTTCTGCATCGTATCTATTGACGGTTTGGCGGTATCGATCACCGGCCTGGGATACAATCCCAGCACGACCAGAATTATAATCATCACAGCAAATACACCAATAAATCTCGCTCTCAAGTCCGGTATCTTCCATTCTTCGCGCTGTTCTCCATGGAATACACGCTGGATAATCCAGAGCGAATATATCGCTGCAAATACAAGGCCGGAGGCGGCAATGATCGTGATAACCTTATTGGCCTGGAACGATCCTATCAGAATCAGAAATTCACCCACGAAATTGCCCATTCCGGGCAATCCCAATGATGCCAGTGCGAAGAACATGGCTACTCCGGACATGCGCGGAACATTCTGCCACATTCCCCCCATCCGATCCATATCACGGGTATGCATCAATTCCTGCATTCTCCCCACCAGGATAAACAGCGCCCCTGTGCTTAAACCGTGACAGATCATCTGCATAATCGCCCCCTGTGTCGCCTGTTCGTTAAATGCAAACAGCGCCAGAAGCACAAAGCCCATATGGCTTACGCTTGTATATGCAATCAGTCGTTTCAAATCAGTTTGGGCGAATGCCAGAATCGCACCGTAGATAATTGAAATTACTCCCAAAATCATCGCAAGCGTGGCTATCTCCATCGAGGCCTCGGGGAACAGCGGCAGTACGAATCTGATAATTCCGTAAGCCCCGGTTTTGAGAAGCAGCCCGGCCAGGATCACACTCCCTGCGGTGGGCGCCTCGGTATGTGCATCGGCCAGCCATGGATGGAACGGGAAGGCCGGCAGCTTAACCGCAAACGCTACAAAGAAGCCCAGCATCAGGAACCTTGAAGCGCCGCCCAGCGATGTACCGAGGAGGTCAAAATAATTATATGTATAGACGCCGGTTTGACTGTGATGAATAAAGTATAATCCCAGAATAGAAAGCAGCATCAGAAGCCCGCTGGCCTGTGTGAAAATGAAAAATTTAATTGCGGCATATCTTCTATTTGCATGGCCCCAGATGCCGATCAGGAAATACATCGGTATCAGCATCATCTCCCAGAAAAAATAAAACAGGAAGAGGTCCATGGCCATAAACACACCCAGTATCCCGGCCAGAATCCACATGATATTGAAATGGAAGAAAGCCACCCGCCTTTGAATCTCAGTCCATGAGATAATTACCGAAATCAGTCCCAGAAGGGCAGTCAGGATGATCAGGAGCAGACTGATACCATCAATAGCCAGATGGAATGTTATTCCCAGGTCGGGAATCCATGACGCCTTTATCTGCACCAGCCAGCTTTCTGTCCGGCTCGGATCCACTCCGGCAAAATGTTGTATCCAGAGCCATATCGAGATGACCAGATCAATACCGATTCCAAGCACCGAAATCCATCTGGCAAAGAGATTACTGCTCTTTCCAAATATCCAGGCCAGGAGCCCGGCAGCCATCGGTATTACTATCAGCCAAACAAGGATCATGTGAACATCACAATCGCTATAATTACTATCGCGCCAAACGCAATCCCGGCGGCGTAAGACCTGACCCGTCCGGTTTGTGTCTGGCGGAAAATAAAGTTGAATATCTGGCAAATCATTGCAATTATTGTATATATAAAATCTATAATATCTTTCTTGTTAACCCTGGCAATCCACACAAACGGCCCGACCAAAAATGTGTAGTAGAGCCAGTCAAAACCCCACCCTGAATAGAAAAATCTCCCAAGCACAGTACCGATTCCTGATTTTGCAACGTTCGCTGAAAGCTCAGGCTTTCTGTAGTAGAATATGTATGCAATCAAAATTCCGCTCAGGGTTATAACAACCGCTATTATCTGGAATAGCAGCTCGGCGCTGATACTATACTGCCCGGCATGAACCTCGGGAAGAACAGAATGCATGAATTTCGAGAACGGCGCGAAATGTCCCAATGTATGCGGCATCTCGATAAATCCGCCAATCAAGGCCAGAATCGCCAGCGCCACCAAAGGAACGCTGATCCGTACCCCGGGCTTACGATCCGCCTGCATTTTTGACTCGCCAAAGAATGTCACGAAAACCATGCGGAATGTGTATACTGCTGTAATAAACGCTCCAACTATTCCGGCCAGCCACAAAATCGGGCTCCCGCTGTCGGATGTCCAGGCGCGCCACAAGATTAAATCCTTGCTGTAGAATCCGGCGGTTATCAGTGGCACCGCGGCAAGGGCGCCGCTTCCGATTAAGAAGGTCCAGAATGTCAACGGCAGTTGTTTGCGCATCCCGCCCATCTTGAACATATTGTGCTCATGATGCAGACACATGATTAATGCTCCCGCTCCAAGAAACAGGAGCGCCTTAAAGAAAGCATGGGTCATGAAATGGAACATGGCTGCCGAATACGCCCCCACACCCAGAGCCAGGAACATGTAGCCGATCTGGCTGATGGTAGAGTAGGCCAGTACACGCTTTATGTCATGCTGTTTCAAAGCGCTGAATCCGGCGATTAATAATGTCGCCGCACCCACAATTGCAACCGCGGCCTGTGCGATCGGCGCAAGATCGAAGATCACATGAGTACGGGCAATCAAATACACACCGGCGGTCACCATAGTCGCGGCGTGAATCAGGGCGCTGACCGGCGAGGGACCGGCCATAGCATCCGGAAGCCATACCTGTAACGGCAGCTGGGCCGATTTTCCAACTGCTCCGCCCAGAAGCAGGAGCGCAACTGCAAGTGCAATTCCGGAGCCTGTCCCCCACTGCATCGAGGCGCTGCTCATTACTTCCTGAATATCGAGGCTGCCCAGATTCCAGAATAGCAGGAACAAGCCGATTGCCATTGCAGTATCGCCCACACGTGTCGTTATGAATGCTTTTCTTGCCGCCGCGCCGTTGTAGGAATCCTTGTACCAGAAACCGATCAAAAGATAACTGCACAGGCCCACACCTTCCCATCCAAGATACAGCAGCACAAGGTTATTTGCCAGTACCAGGGTCAGCATCGAGCCGACAAACAGGTTCATATAGGCAAAGAAACGGCTGAAGCCCTCATCATCTTCCATGAACTCCCAGGAATAAAGATGAATCAAGAAGCCGACAATAGTTACTACCAGCATCATTAAAAGCGAGAGCGCGTCCAGATGAAACGCTATCTCGGGCTGGAAATTGCCGACGCCGATCCATGTCCATAGCCTTTGCAGGAATAAGTCCCCCTCAGGGGGTGATGATATAAACTGAATACCAATCAGTACAGATATAACAGCCGATATGCCGACCGAGCCCACGCCCAGCAGTCCGGAAACTGACTTCGGCATGCGCTTACCGAATACGGCCAGAATGGCAAAGCTGAAATATGGAATAGCCGGTACCAGCCACAATAGACTCAGCATCTATCCCCTCATCCTGCTCACCTGATCGGAATCAAGCGTCTTGAATTTACGGTACATAAGTAACACCAGTGCCAGCCCAACCGCCACCTCAGCCGCAGCCATAGCCAGGATGAACATAAACATGATCTGGCCCTCGGCCTGCGCCCATCTTGCGCCGGCCACCACAAAGGCCAAACCGGCAGCATTGAGCATAACCTCAATCGAGAGCAGCATGAAGATAATATTCCTGCGCACCAGAAGGCCGATCAATCCCAGCATAAACAGTACGGCCGCCAAAAGCAGCCCGTGTTCCATAGGAATTGCAGTCATAATTTCTTTGCCGCTCCTCTTTTTATGTCTACATCAAAAATCAATCTTCGTCCCTGCGTCCCAGATGAAAAGCTCCCACGAGTCCGGCCAATAAAAGCATTCCCGCCAGCTCAAGCCCGACTAGGTATGAGCTGTACAGGCCGATTCCGACGGCCTTGGGCCCGACCATCTCAAAACCGGCGGCACGGTTGGAACCGCTTGCCAGCATATAAACCAGTTCAATTCCAAGAATAGCCGCCAGAATGGCAGGACCCACGTACATTCTCGGATTGACCCAGCTGCTTTCCAGTTCCGCGGCCTTTTTGCCCATATTCAGCATCATCATCACGAACACAAACAGCACCATAATCGCCCCCGCATAGATGATTACTTCCAGGGCGCCGATAAAAGGCGCACCCAGGGTGAAAAAGATCACCGCGACAGAAAGTAACGATACAATCAGGTACAGCAATGCGTGAACAGCATTCATGCGCGTTATAACCATCACGGTCGACAAAACCGCCACTGCCGATGAGATGTAGAAAATTATTGCCATAAGTTAAACCGCCATCTGCCTATCTTACTCAAGGCAGCAACTTCTTGAAGTCAATCGGTTCATCCTCATTTTCCGCCTCGCCCTTGTCCTTATCTTTGATTTTAAGCCCGGCAACCTTGTAAAAGTGATAACCGGGATATTTTCCCTCACCTGAAATCAGTAAGTCCTCTTTTTCATAGACCAGATTGGGACGCTCTGGTTCTGACATCTCGAAATCCGGGGTCAACTGGATCGCATAGGTCGGGCAGGCCTCCTCGCACAGTCCGCAATAAATGCACCTGGAAAAATTTATCCGGAAAAATTCGGGATAGCGCCGGCCATGTTCGTCCTCGGTCGCCTGCAGTGAGATACAATCCACCGGGCAGGCCGCCGAACACAGATAGCAGGCCACACATCTTTCATCGCCGTCAGGATCGCGCGATAGAATAATTCGTCCACGATACCGCGGACGCAGCTTTACCTTTTCATCCGGGTACTGTACAGTCTCACGCTTACCAAACATGTGCAGGATAACTGTCCAGATTGTCTTTATAATACTTATCATATATTCTCCTCAATGCCCCTGTCTGACAGCAAGCAGAACCGCTCCTGTCACGACAAGATTCAGGATCGCCAACGGCAGCATGAGCTTCCAGCCCCACGACATAAGCTGATCGAAACGCGGACGGGGAAGCGAGGCCCGCAGCAATATGAAGAAACATATAAAGGCAAACAGCTTTATGAAAAACCAGACTAGGGGCGGAAGAAACGGCCCATGCCATCCGCCCAGAAAAAATGTCGTGATGACTGCCGATATCAGTACAATGCCGATATATTCGCCCACAAAAAACATTCCGAACTTCATCCCCGAATACTCGGAATGAAATCCGGCCACAAGTTCGCTTTCCGCCTCGGGTATATCAAACGGCAGGCGATGCATCTCAGCCAGCCCCGCCACCGTGAAAACCACAAATCCAAAAAACTGCGGGACAATGTTCCACATGCCCGCCTGGGCATTTACAATCTCGCGCAGATTAAATGATCCCGCCATCGCTACAACTCCCAGAAGAGAAAGCCCCATGAATACCTCATAGCTGATCATCTGCGAGGCGGCCCTGAGCCCGCCCAGAAGGGAATATTTATTATTTGACGACCATCCGCCCAAAACAACGCTGTATGCTCCCAGTGACGACATCGCCAGAAAGAACAACACGCCGACATTGATATCCATCACTCCGATACCCGGCGCGATCGGAATCACAGCAAACGACATCAGGACTGTCAGCATGATTATTCCCGGAGCGATAAAGAAAACAAACTTATCGGCAAAGGGAGGTATCCAGTCCTCCTTGAAAAAAATCTTAATCATATCGGCTATCACCTGAAATATACCGAATGGTCCTACGCGGTTGGGGCCGTAACGGTCCTGCCACAGCGCCAGGAGACGGCGCTCGAGCCAGATTAATCCGGGCGCAAGCGTAAATACGCCCAGAAGTATGCCGATTGCTGTTAATGCTGACCAGTCTAAATTAATCATATCATTTCGCTATTTTGCCGAATGCGGGCAATTCAAAGTAGTTCATGCCGGGCAGGCCGACCGGAATACCCGCAATATTATCCGGAAGACTGTTCATAATTTTTACCGGCAGACTGATTTGACCATCCTTTATACTTACCTTGACTTTATCCCTTGAACTCACACCTGTCTTTTCAGCGCTCCTTTTGTTCAATGCCAGGTATGCATCCGGCACAAGCTCCGAAACGGCCTCGGCTTCATTGCTCAATTCCTCACTTCCGAAGATATGATATAACGGCACGAAATAGAACTCATCCTGACGAGGTTTGAAGGCATCAGGAATAGTCTTGAAGTATTCCGGCTTGGCATGATCTCCGGGCTCGATTAATCGAACACCCGGATCGCCGCCCTTCAGCTCACCCGCAACTTCCTGTTGATACCTGGCCACCGACTGCACCGAATTCCATCCCGGCGCCCAGAAGAAAGAAATCAGCGATGAGGGCCTCGGGCCGGCAAAACCTTCCATCGAAAACGACAAAGGCGAATCGGGATCATCCGGCGGCTTTGGTTCATGCACACTTTTATCAGCATACATTGCAGTGCGGCCGCTGTATCTCATGGGTGCACGAGGAATTTTCTGCTCATTAATTCTGAAATTTGCCGAGGGCGCAATTTCAATCTTCGGATTAATTCCCTCAAGACTATTTAAAACGGCATCACTTATATCATCCAGTGCTTTCCATTTTTCAGCTTTTTTGTCATCCAGCTTTATCATGATATCACGAATCCATCGCCAGCTTTCCTGAAGAATCGGATCCGGGTTCAGTGCCTGGAAGAAACGCTGCACCCTTCCTTCATTATTTATCAACGTCCCATCACCCTCGGCAAATGCAGCCGCAGGCAAAATGGCAGAGGCCCCTTCACTGGTTCTATTTTTCAAATAATCCACGACAATTAGATTTGCGCATTTTTCCAAAAATTTATCTACTTGTGTTTTATCAGCATGCCGATACAAATCACTCTCAAGAATAATAACCGTATCGGCAGTACCATTTTCCACATCTTCAAAGGCCTTTTCGAGATCGTACCCGCCCAAAAAAGCAGTACCCATGCTGTTGCATTCAGGTAAGGTATAAACTATATCAGCCTTCCTGTCATCCCTACAAAGTGCCCGGGCAACATTGGCGGCGGCCTCGATCACAGCCTCGCTTCGCATGCTCATACCGGAGATTAGCACCGGCTGTCTGGCGTTTTTCAGTGCCCCGGCAATTTCTTCGGCCATGGTCTTTATTTCATCGGGAAGACCCTCAACCGCAGGCGATGATTCATCCAGTGCATGCGCCACAGCGTAACCAAGACGCGCTATGTCGTCAGGGGCGGCACGATATGTTTTGGCCGCGAATTCGTCCAGTTTGGTCCAGGACGGCGTGGCCAGATAAAACGGCCCTTTCTCATCCTGCAGGTATTCGCGGATCGCAGCGTCGTTCCACCTGTCGATATGTATCTGCTGAATATCATCGATCGGCTTGTTCCGTATGGCCTGCTTGACCGCCAGATCCAGCATCGGCGCAGTATTTGTCAAATCCTCTCCCAGTACAAAAACAGCATCGGCCGTTTCGACATCATGAAGAGAGGCCGGCCGCGCAGGACCATTTCTCAAAATACTTAATATTTTTCGGGCAAGTTTATTCTCCCTGGCAGATAAACCGGAATAGAAATTGTGCTCGCCCACCATGCTTTTCAAAGCGAAATTTGCTTCCAGGCTTGCGCGAGGTGATCCTATGCCAATTACTTTGCTCCTGTCCTTCAATAATTCAGAGGTTTTTGCGGCGGCAGAGTCTCGATCAAAATCTTCAACCTTACCCTCAAATATCGGTTTTCTAATCCTCTTGTTGCTATTGGTAAATTCGTAGCCGAATCTTCCGCGATCACACATAAAGTAGCCGTTAACCCGTCGGTTATACCTGTTCAATATCCGCACCGCTTTGTTGTATCTTTCGCCCACCAGCGTATTGCATCCCAGGCTGCAGTGATGACATACAGACGGCGCGCTCTGCAAATCCCATTTGCGGGTGTAATGCTTTTTCAATGTTTTGTCCGTGAATACTCCTGTGGGACACACCTCTACCAAATTACCGCTGAATTCGCTTTGCAGTATGCCCTCTTCACTTCGTCCAAAATAGACATAATCATGCGAGGCCATATCCTGCAAATCCTTGCCGCCCGCATAATCCCGGTAAAACCTTACACAGCGATAACAGGCAATACAGCGGTTCATCTCGTGATTTATAAACGGCCCGAGATATTGGTTTCTGTGTGTACGTTTCTTGAAGCGGAACTTACGATAATTATGTCCGGTCATTACGGTCATATCCTGCAGGTGGCATTCGCCGCCCTCGTCGCAAACCGGGCAGTCATGCGGATGGTTCACCATCAGCCATTCGATAATACTGGCCCGGAACTTGCGCGCAGCGGCGGCTTCAATCGAAATTCTCATCCCGTCCTGCACCGGCTGCATACAGGCCATAATCAGATTGCCCTCTTTATCATCCTCATCCCTGTACTGGATCACCGCACACTGCCGGCAGGCACCCACAGAACCAAGCGCCGGGTGCCAGCAGAAATAGGGCAAATTAAGGCCGAGCGATAGAACGGCCTGCAGAAGGTTCTGGCCCTTTTCGACCTCGTATGATTTATCATCTATGTAAATAGTAACCATATCTTACTTTCTCCAGGGACACTGCTTATCCTTGATGTGTTTCTCGAAGTCATCTCGAAAGTATTTCAATGCGCTCTGCAATGGTTCCACCGCACCAGGCGCCAGCGCGCAGAATGTCCTGCCGGGGCCCAGGAAGTTGCAATGCAGCTCGAGCTGCTCCAGGTCCTCCATGCGTCCCTCGCCGTTTTCGATAGCCATCAGCATCTTATGCGTCCACGGGAGCCCATCACGGCAGGGCGTGCACCATCCGCAGGATTCCTGTGCGAAAAACTTTTCGAGGTTCACAAGCATCGCCACCGGACAGGTTTTATCATCCAGAATGATCATCGTCCCGGTACCCATCCTGCTTCCAACCTTCATAATGGAACCAAAATCCATCGGTGTATCCAGATGCTCCTCCACCAGAAAATCTGTCGAGGCCCCGCCGGGGAGAAGGCCCTTGAATTTGTATCCATCCCGCATCCCGCCGGCATGCTCCTCCAGAATCTCCCGCACAGTCGTCCCCATCGGAAGCTCCCATGCTCCCGGCCTTTTCACCCTCCCGCTCACGCCGTAAATCTTGGTACCTCCGTCGCCGGTTTTGCTGAGCTTTTTGTACCAGTCGGCGCCATTGACAATAATGCCCGGCACATTGCAGAGCGTCTCAACATTCTGCACAATCGACGGCTTTCCCCAGAGCCCGCTGGTCTGGGGGAAGGGTGGCTTGGCGCGGGGAGTGGCACGTTTGCCCTCCAGCGCATTCAAAAGCCCTGTCTCCTCACCGCACATGTAGCGTCCGGCGGAAACATGAATATACATCTCCAGATCATAGCCGCTGCCGAGAATATTCTTACCGAGATATCCCGCCTCATATGCCTCTGCAATCGCTTTCCGCAGCAGTTCCTCCGACCGCTTGTAAGCCCAGCGCAAAAAGATATATGCGGCGCGGGCCTGAATTGCATATGACGAGATTATCATGCCCTCGATCAGGAGATGCGGATCGCCCTCCATCAAGATTCTATCCTTGAATGTGCCCGGCTCCATCTCGTCGGCATTGGCGATCAGATACTTTGTTCTGGGAGCCTCATCACCCATCGGCACAAAGCTCCACTTCATGCCGGTGCCGAAACCGGCTCCGCCTCTGCCTCGAAGGTTGGCGTCGGTAACCTCCTCCTGCACCTTCTGCGGGGACATCTCCCTCAATGCCTTTTTGAACCCTGCGTAACCTCCGGCCCTTTCATAGCCCCTGATATCAAGAGGTCCGCGCTCGGGATCAATATTTTTTGTCAGCGGTTTTTCCATTTTTATTTCAGCTTATCAATGATTTCATCAATTCTTTCAGGGGTCAGATCCCCATATGTTTCCCTGTCGATTATCATGGCCGGGGCCCTCTCACATACCCCCAGGCACGGGATTGTCAGAAGAGTAAACTTGCCGTCTGCGGTGGTCTCGCCCAGGTCAATCCCCAGCTTTTTTTTCAGATGGTCCAGAACGGTATCATATCCCATAATCCAGCAGCTCACACTATCGCAAATCAGGATTACATGCTCCCCCACCTCGCGCCTGAATATCAGGCTGTAGAATGTCGCCACGCTGTCGAGTGCATCCAGGGACATCTCAAGATATTCAGCCAGATCCTTGAGGCTATCGTCGGAAACCCATCTGCGATGACGCTGGATAATCTTGAGCGCCTCGATCACAACCGCCTGCCTGGTCGGGCTGTGAGAGAGCTCCTGGTCTATCTCCTTCTTTTCTTCTTCACTCAGCATTCATCCAATTCCTCATCATCTGTCCACATCCGCCAGTACAAAATCGATACTTCCCAGGATCGAGAGCACATCCGCCACAGTCTCGCCCCTTGAAATATAGGGCACCATCTGGATATGCGGGAACGACGGCGCTCGTATTCTTGTGCGGTAAGAAATCGTATTCCCATCCGAGATCAAATAATAGCCGTTTACCCCTTTGGATGCCTCAACCGCCGCATGAGCCTCGCCCGGCGGAATAACCGGCCCCCAGCTGACGCCCAGAAAATGCGTGATCAAAGTCTCGATATCGTGCATGGTTCTGTCTTTTCTCGGTGGAGTTGTCAGGGGATGGTCCGATTTATAATGGCCCTCGGGCATATTCTCCAGGCACTGCCGGATTATCCTCAAACTCTGGCGCATTTCCTCCACACGAACAAGCGCACGATCATAGCAATCTCCGTGGTCGGCAGTGGGAATATCAAACTCGAACTGGTCTATACCCGAGTATGGCCTCTTCTTGCGGTAGTCCCATTCGAGTCCTGTGGCACGCAGACCCGACCCGGTCACGCCCCATTCAATCGCCTCTTCGGTATTATATGCGCCGATACCGACGGTGCGGGCCTTGAAAATCCTGTTCTTCATGACCATGGTATCATACTCTTTAAGCCTCTTGGGCATATACTCCAGAAACTCTTTTAGCATTTCATCCCAGCCCTTTGGCAGGTCCGCCGCCGTACCGCCGATCCTGAACCAGCTTGGATGCATCCTTCCGCCCGTGACCGCCTCCACAATCTGGAAAATCCGTTCACGGTCATTGAACATGAAAAAGACCGGGGAAAGAGCCCCCAGATCCTGGGCAAAGGTTCCATACCACACAAGATGACTGGCAATACGAAACAGCTCGGTCATCATGATCCGGATCACCTGAGCTCGCTGCGGGACCTCGATTCCGGCCAGCTTCTCGACCGCCATCACATAGGGGAAATTGTTCATCACTCCCCCCAGATAGTCAATGCGGTCGGTGTATGGTATATATGTATGCCATGACTGCCGCTCGCCCATCTTCTCCGCTCCGCGGTGATGAAACCCGATGTCGGGAACGATATCGACAATCATCTCGCCATCGATCTGCAGTATCAGACGCAGGACGCCGTGGGTGCCCGGATGCTGGGGGCCGAGATTGAGGAACATAAATTCCGTGTCCTCGCTCTCGCGTTTCATACCCCATTCCTCGGGCTTGAACCGCATCGCCTCCTGTTCACGGTCCTGTTTTTCCTGAGGAAGCGAAAACTGGCCCATCTCTGTGGCTCGCGCGGGGTGCTCCTTGCGAAGGGGATGGCCCTCCCATGTCCAGGGCATCAGGATTCGGCGCAGGTTCGGATGACCGTCGAATTTAATGCCGAACATATCATAAACTTCACGCTCGTACCAGTTGGCGTTGTGCCACATATGAGTAATCGTATCGATTGAAGGATATTTGCCGTCAAGGGCGGTTTTTATTCTGATATCTTCGTTGCGGTCAACCGAGAGCAGGTGGTACACTACCGTAAAAGCGCCATCCGGCTGGCCGTTGCGATTCTGGCGGGAACGCTCATCGATCGCAGTAAGATCATAAAGCATCCTGTAAGGCCTTTCCGCCTCATCTTTGAGATACTGCAGGACACTACGGACATCAGCCTTATCTACCCAGAACGTGGGAATTCCGTCTTTGCTCCGCTGGGGGGCAATTCTGGCATCCCGAAAACGTTCAATCAGATCCAGCTCAATCTGCGGCTCTTTCATATTCTTTTGATTCATAAAAGTCAGCTAAATTTGATCAGGCGTACGTAAATCCTTTATCTTTCTTCTCTCTTCGCGCTTTAGATCCCGCCGTGCCGGAAGCTTGCCTTTCTCGACTCCCTGCGGGCCGATCACCCAGCTCAGGGGGCGCTTTTCCCTGCCGACCGATTCACGCAGGAGCAGCAGCCCTTCCATGAAAGCCTCAGGTCTGGGCGGACATCCGGGGACATAGATATCCACAGGCATAAACTTGTCCACTCCCTGTACAACGCTGTAGATATCATACATCCCGCCGGAATTGGCGCAGGAACCCATAGAGATAACCCATCTCGGCTCCATCATCTGATCATACAAACGCCTCACTATGGGCGCCATCTTGATAAAGACCGTTCCGGCAACTATCATAACATCCGCTTCACGAGGTGTGCCCCGGATAACCTCTGCTCCGAAACGGGCGATGTCGAACTTACTGGTGAGGCTGGTGGCCATCTCCACAAAACAGCAGGACAGGCCGAATGAAAACGGCCACATGGAATTTTTGCGTCCCCATGCGATCAGGTCCTGAAGACGCGAGAGCACCAAGCTCTTTTGAATCGATTTCTGAAAAGAATCATCAGCCATTTCGTCCGGATGAATTCCGGAGTCCGATAATTTGTGTATCTTGTTCATATCTAAAAATCACCTCTTTGCCGATATTTTCCTGCAGACTGGCCTATCCAGTCCAGCGCGCCCATGCGCCACTCATAAACAAGCCCTGCCACCAGTATGGCCAGAAATACAAGCAGTGCTGTATAACCCGGCCATCCCAGCTCCACCGCACCTACGGCCCAGGCGAAGATGAATACAACTTCCAGGTCGAAAATTACAAACAGCATTGCAACAAGATAGAATTTGGCTGAAAACCTTATGCGTGCGGATTCGGTGGTCTTTATTCCCGATTCATAGGGCTCATTGGTCTCGTGATCAGTGTGACGCTGCCCCAGGATATAAGACAGCCCATACATGACGGCTAATACAAACAGGACTCCCAGAGTGTATACCAGGAAAGGCAGGATGTTCAGAGTCTGATGCCAGAACGCATCCAAGCTGCAAACTCCTTTTGTTTTGTGATCAAATTCACATGACTGAATGCGGAAACGAAATACTCAAAAAATCATCAGCATTTTAATGTGAATTTGCTCATGGCAACCGGAAGCTGCATTATTTTCAAGCCCTTTACTTTTATTGATGGCACCGGTATAAACTGGTGCTCCTCTTTGAATTCAAAAACAGAACCCGGTCTCAAAGTGTTCCAGATAATACCCGCTTTTAAAACTTACGTTGGCACTTGACAGCACGAATAAGTCGGTTCTATTATCTCTGATTATAAAACATCGGAGGCATTATTGCAAGTATAATGGGGGAAAAAAGATAGGATGTTTACCTTATTCTGTGACGCACCCACAGATTGGGCTCGGTATAAATACCGACGTTTTTCGCCTCATCAATTACAAGGGGCTGCATGCCCCCTTTTATGGTGTAATCACCGCTTTCGGGAAATTTCATGTCCGTCCATTCCTCCCATTCAGATAAAGTACCCGTAACGGTTATAGATTTGTCCATAATTTTAATTATCTCGCCACCCAGTCTCAAATGTATGCGGATCCAGGGATCGAATGTTTCTCCATTTTCGGCCTTTTTATCGATATATTCATCAAAGGGCATTGAAGGGTAGTTGCTCTTCAATGTGGGTCGGAGAGGAGCAAGCAGATTCCCCATACCATATTTTTTTCCAAGCCATATCATGGCCTTAATCATCCTGGCACTTAACTTCTCATTTCTGAAATCGGGGTGAATCATTATAGCCAGAGCTGAAATGCTGTCGGGTTTACTTTTGACTTGACGATCCCGGAATGCTCGATGCATAAGTGCATCGAGGCTCGAGGGAAGATCATCAGGCGAGCCATCCCACCTGAGGGGTACTGTATGCCCGGCGGCAATTACTCTATCGTCATCCAAAACAAAAGCGATCTGATATTGGGCGAATACATTGAATAATGAACTCCAGTAGCGCACATCCCCATGCAGCAAAAACTTCGGCCACGACAATTCACTGAGTTTGTCAATCTCGTGCTTCAAATTGGGTTTTTGATCCAGAGTGATGATGTCAAATTCATGAACCGGCATCTGCAGCTCTACTTGGACTGAGCGAAAGAAATTTCACATACTGTCAGTTCTCATCCCTTCTTCAAAGGGACGGGAACTAAACTTTTTAAGCCTCTATTATTCAGATCGTAAGTTACTTCGCGCCTTTTTGCTGAATCCTTGCCCAGGTATCCCGCAGACCGACAGAACGGTTAAAAACCGGATGATCAGGAGTCGAATCCTCGGAATCCGCAACGAAGTATCCCTGTCGCAAAAATTGGTAGTATTCCCCCGATTTTGCATCTTTCAATCCCGGCTCGACCTTGCAGCCAGTCAGTATTTCCAGCGAGTCCGGATTGATATTCTTCAAAAAGTCGCCGCCTTCGGTTGGATCCTCTTTGTCGAATAGACGGTCGAACAATCTGACTTCGGCATCAACAGCATGTTCGGCAGAAACCCAGTGCAACGTGCCCTTCACTCTTCTTCCATCGGGAGTGCTTCCTCCCCGGGATTCCGGATCATAACTGCAGCGCAATTCCGTAATCTCCCCCGCATCGTTCTTAACAGCCTCATTGCAGGTAATGAAGTAGGCATGTTTCAGGCGCACCTCGCGTCCCGGCGCCAGGCGGAAAAACTTCCTGGGCGGATCCTCCAGAAAATCATCCCGCTCTATATATATTTCACGCGTGAATACAATAGTCCTGGTTCCGGCGGATTCATCCTCAGGATTATTGACAGCCTCGAACTCCTCTACCTTATCCTCGGGGTAATTCTCGATTACAACTTTCAGCGGCCGAAGCACCGCCATCATTCGGACTGCGCGTTTATTCAGGTCCTCGCGCAGGGTATGCTCCAGAAGCGCAATGTCGACCACGCTCTCGCGCTTGGCCACTCCGATTCTCTCGCAGAATTCACGGATTGACTCGGGCGAGTAGCCCCGGCGCCTGAGACCGGAAATTGTGGGCATGCGCGGATCATCCCAGCCGCTCACATATTTCTCCTGCACCAGCTGCAGAAGCTTCCGTTTGCTCATAATCGTATAATTCAAGTTCAGACGCGCAAATTCTATCTGACGGGGATGATGTACCTCCAGCTGATCCAAAAACCAGTCGTAGAGCGGGCGATGATCTTCGAATTCGAGTGTGCAGATCGAGTGGGTTATGCCCTCGATCGAGTCCGACTGGCCATGCGCCCAGTCATAGCTGGGATACACGCACCATTTATCTCCCGTACGATGATGCGCGGCATGCTTGATACGGTACATAACCGGATCACGAAGATTAATATTGCCGGATGCCATATCGATTTTTGCCCGAAGAACCTTGGAACCATCCGGAAAATCGCCATTCTTCATCTTCTCAAATAATTTCAGATTTTCTTCAATCGAACGATCCCGGAAGGGACTATTTTTTCCCGGCTCTGTCAGGGTACCGCGATATTCCCTGATTTCCTCGGCATTCAGATCATCAACATACGCCTTGCCCTCTTTGATAAGCTTGATGGCCCACTCATAGAGCTGCTCGAAGTAGTCCGAGGCATAAAAAAGGCGGTCCTCCCACTTTGCCCCCAGCCATTCAACATCCTTTATGATCGACTCCACATAGGAGGATTCCTCTTTCAACGGATTTGTATCATCGAACCTGAGATTGAATTTGCCGTTATAATCTTGCGCCAGGCCATAGTTCAGGCAAATCGACTTGGCATGCCCGATATGCAGCCAGCCGTTGGGCTCGGGCGGAAAACGGGTATGTACGCGGCTGTTATTTTTGCCCTGCTCCAGGTCCCTGTCGATAATCTCCCTTATGAAATTCGACGGCTTTCCCGGCTTCTCGTTATCATTCTTATTTATCTTATTGTCTTCCATAATATTAATATCCACCTTTGAGCATTCTCATATCATACAATTCGAACAATCCGGAAAATAATTAATGTCTTTTTTCGTTCAAAACAAAAATCTCTCCAGTCTTCCAATTTTGGAAAGCCTAAATATATAAAAAATCGGCCGCTCCACAACATAAATCAGCAAATCTCAAATCGTGGGCAGGATGACAAAAATTCTCTCGAAAAGCCCACAAAAAGGGCTTGACAAAATCGGCATTTAATATATAATGTTTCTATAAATAGAAACACTTGTAGATGAGCTATGCGATCAGTCAACAAAGTAATCAAAATATTCAGCGAAATTAATGATCCGACAGTCATGCGGAAACTCTTCAGCGAGATTTTTACTCCTGCTGAGATTCAGGATGTCGCTCTTCGATGGCGTCTGATGGAGATGCTCGACCAGGGTATCCCCCAGCGTAAAATCGCTTCGGATCTCGGTATCAGCCTGTGCAAGATAACGCGCGGCTCAAAAATTCTCAAAAAGCGAAATTCTGTATCGAAGAGACTCTTGAATCAAACAACAGGAGGAAGAAATGCAGGTAAGAAAACGAATCGAAAACCAGCCGGATAATAAAGGTTATTTTGGAGAATACGGCGGACGATATGTCCCCGAAATACTTATTGAAATTCTGGATGAAATCACCACAGCATATCTTAACTTAAAGGACCAGAAAGGTTTCAAGGAAGAGCTCTCCTATTTATACCGGCATTATGTCGGACGCCCCAGTCCGGTTTTCTATGCTCAAAATCTCTCAGCCAGACTGGGCGGCGCCAAAATCTATCTAAAGCGCGAAGATTTAAACCATACCGGCGCCCACAAAATCAACCACTGCCTGGGCGAGGCGCTGATTGCCAAAAAGATGGGCAAGAAGAAGATAATCGCCGAAACCGGAGCGGGACAACATGGCGTCGCATTGGCAACCGCCGCAGCAATTGTCGGGCTGGAATGCGAAATCTATATGGGCGAGGTGGATATGGCCAAGGAGGCGCCCAATGTCACCCGTATGCGTATTCTTGGCACCAATGTCGTGCCGGTCGGATTCGGCCTGAAGACGCTTAAAGAAGCTGTTGATGCCGCCTTTGAGGCTTATATGAAGGATCCGGTCGACCAGTTCTATGCCATCGGCTCAGTAGTGGGCCCGCATCCATTTCCAATGATGGTGCGCGATTTCCAGCAGGTTGTGGGCGAGGAGGCTATGGTTCAGTTCATGGAGCTGACCGGCAGGCTGCCCGATAATCTGGTGGCATGCGTGGGCGGCGGATCAAACGCCATTGGACTTTTCTCGGCCTTCCTCGACGAGGACCGGGTCGAGATGTATGGCGTTGAACCAGCAGGGCTTAGCTTCAAGAAAGGTGAACACGCCGCGACCCTGACCCTGGGTTCTCCGGGGATGATTCATGGCTTTAAATGCTATCTTCTGCAGGATGACCAGGGGCGTCCACTCCCGGTCTATTCAATTGCTTCCGGCCTCGATTACCCCGGAGTCGGCCCCCAGCACAGCTACCTGAAAGACATCGGGCGGGTGCAGTATAAAACCATTAATGATAAAGAGGCGCTGGATGCCTTCTTTACGCTTTCGAGGGAAGAGGGGATCATTCCGGCTCTTGAAAGCGCGCATGCCGTTGCTTATGCCATCAAGATGGCTCCCGATCTGGATCAGGATAAGACCATCCTCGTGAACCTCTCCGGAAGAGGGGACAAGGATATAGAATATGTGGTTGAAAAATATGGCAAGAAATATGGGATAGCATGAGGAATGTGAAGACTCAATACTTCTTTGATGCGACCGGGCAGCGGTTTGATACGCTGTCCGGTTTTAATTAGCGTGTGGATTGGGTCGGGGTTTCAATCTCTCTGTCTATAAATTCCGGCTTAAATTTTAGTCCGTGAACATCGAACTGATGCTGTCGCGGTCATGGATGCGCTTTATGGCTTCCCCGAATAGAGGCGCCGCAGAGACAATCTCAATCTTGGGAGAAAATTCTTCCGGCTGATTTTCCACGGTGTCTGTAACAAGCAGCTTCTTGATAGGGCTGTCATCTATCTTGGCCATCGATCCCTCTCCAAAGACTCCATGAGTCACCATGGCATAAATCTCTGCCGCGCCCATCTCCTCCAGTTTGCGCGATACATCAACAAGCGTGCCGCCCGAAATCGTAAAATCGTCAACCACAATCGCAGTCTTACCTTCCACATCGCCGATAACTTCCAGAATCTCGGCCTTCTCATCATGTGCGGTGCGGCGTTTATCCCCGATGGCGACTGAGGCATCGAGCCGTGATGCATACCTGCGGGCCTGATTGGCAAAGCCGGTATCGGGAGAGACAACCACAATGTTCTTGAGCTTCAGTTCCATGATTCGGTCGCATAAAACAGGCAGGGCATAGAGATTATCCACCGGAACACGGAAAAATCCCTGAATCTGCGGGGCATGAAGATCCATCGCCACAACGCGGTCTGCGCCGGCAGCCTCGATAGCATCGGCGCATACACGGGCGCGTATCGATACCCGCGGCTCATCTTTTTTGTCCCCCTTGGCATAGCTGAAATACGGCATTATTAGGGTCACAGAATCGGCGCTGGCACGGTTCAAGGCATCGATCCAGAATAATAGTTCCATGAAGGCATCGTTGGAGGGAAAAACTGTGGACTGGACAAGGTACACACCACGGCCCCTCACATTTTCAAGTACCCTGACAAAAGTATTGCCTTCAGAGAACTTGAATACCTCGCCCCGGGCAGGCTTGACCATCAGATAATCACATATTTTTTCGGTCAATTTGATACTGGCCGAGCCGGAAAATATCATCAAATCATCTTTATCCATAAATATTCTCCCCGCTTGTTATTTTCCAAATTCTATTTTGAAGACCCTTTCAGCTTCATGGTCTATCTCATTACCAATCAATGAAATGGAATTTATGTTGAAATGCCATCTAAAATCACGAAACGCCAGCAGCTGCATGGCGCAGTTCAGGTTATCCCTGTCAACATCCGGGTAGGCGAGAGATATGTGCGGTATCCAGTGTGCAGACTCGAAATCCTCCACCATGTTCTTTGCGGCCGGCTGGATCGCATTCCAAATCCTTTCGTGCAGGCTGTTTATCTCACCTGTCCTGACCACAGGAATCTGGATAATTGGATTCTCGCCGGTAAACACGGCAATTCCGCCGGTGCGCACGCGAAACGGTGACGTGCCGGATGCCAGTTCTTCTATGATTTGAGCAGATTTATTGATATCATACTGCTCGGCAACATGCCATGAAAAATGCGGTATGGGGGCTGCTTTGATGCCGCTGAGACCGCACTCCCTCTCCAGTTCATCCCAGATATCCTCAACAATCTGGTAATATGGATCCGGCAGTTCTGATACTATGCCATACATAATTCTTAATTATAATCCTCATGAAATTAGATCTTTTGATCAATCAGAAAAAAAGTGCGGTAAAGTTTGCGGAAAGTCAACAATATTAAGCGGATTAGGGTTTCTATTTTAGTTTTGCGGCATAAACATGATACATCACAAAACGGATCAAGGCAAAAACCGGGACCATGATTAAAAGGAAATATGGAATCTGGTTTTGAATCAATTTCCAGACAATCATGCCCAGCCAGACCAGTCCCACAATCATCAAGGTCGCCCGGTTGGCCAACAGCCAGCAGATACGCTGCCGTTCATCCATACTAAGAATATCCATCTCCGATCTCATCTATTCAAACTCCTCGTTAAGTTGAAATAAATCATCCACTTTCATACCAAGAACTTTGGCGATTCTGAATGCCAGCACTGCGGAGGGGGCATATTTTCCCTTCTCAATCGAGATTATTGTCTGTCTCCTGACTCCAACCATTTGAGCCAGTTCCTCCTGCGTCAGGTTCAGACGCGCTCGATGCTGCTTGATATGATTCTTTAATCCAATCATAATTGTAATTAATACATTACATAATGTAATGTATAGCTTACATTACGTCAAGCAATTTTTACTTTTTTTTAAAATATAAAGATTTTGTGTCTATTCTTTAGTTGTTGTCGGTCTTTTGACAGATGCAGCCCGATCAGGCCCGCTCGTAAGCTTCCCTCAAAGTGCTCATTTCAATCTTATTCATTTTAAGCAATGCCTCTGTTACCCTGTTCGATTTGGCAGCATCACCATCATCCAGCATATCATTCAAGCCAACCGGTACAACCTGCCAGGAGACCCCATATTTGTCTCTTAGCCAGCCGCACCGTTCTTCTTTTCCACCCTGGGAGAGTTTTCCCCACAATCCGTCAACTTCCTGCTGGGGTTTGCATTTTATGAGAAATGATATAGCCGGAGAGAATGAGAAGTGCGGCCCGCCGTTCAAAGCAATGAATTCCTGTCCCTCGAGCGTGAATTCGATCGACATTACCGATCCCTCAGGTCTCCCCGAGGCCCCGGCAGACGATTTGTTGTAGTAGATAGTTTTTTCTATTTTGGAGTTCGCAAAAATAGAAGTGTAAAACTTCACCGCCTCTTCGGCATTATCATCAAACCACAAGAATGGAGTTATTTTCTGCATATATTCCCGGCTCTCATTTTTCTGTCAAATTATTTTCCAGATACTCTTGAAGGCAGTCGAGGCTCGAATTCCAGCCTTCCATGACGCCCATGTCCTGGTGTTTCTTTTTATCTTCAGCCGTGCGATGCATGATTCGCACAGTCAACTCTGTCTTACCTCTCAGGTCTTCAAAAAGCGTGGTTACTATAATACCATGCGGCAGATCTAAAGAGGCCGAGTTTTCAAAATCTTCCCCGAACTCATCGGTTGAGGTTATCCTATCGGGTTTCACAATTTCTTTGAAGACTCCTTCAGATGGATACCTCTTGCCATCCTGACCGATCATCACATAACGCCATTTGCCGCCCTCTTTCAGATCAAGCTCTTCCACCTCTGTCGAAAAGCCTTCAGGTCCCCACCACTCCTCAATATGCTCGGGATCAGTCCATGCTTTCCAGACCAGAGCACGCGGGGCATCGAGTTCACGCGAAATGACAATCTCATGCGTGCCAGTGTTTGCCGCTCTATTATTCTTAATTTGTTTTTCCATAATTATCCTCGCTTTCTATATAATCTTCTGACGATCACGGTCAGTTTCTTGATTCTGATATTTCTTTTACTTTATCGAGGGCCTTCTCCCACAAGGTCTTAAACTGGTCCAGGTATTCCTCGCCGATATCCTGCTCAATAGAAAGCCGCGACTGGCCGTTAGTCTCGCTGATTCGATATGTTTCTGTGAAACCTATCCAGTTCTGAGCTTCTTCGTCTTCAAAGTCCTCCTTACCATCTTTGAGGATTCCCTGATGTTCGAAGGAAATGACCTCGGCCGGCCTGTGAACTGTTATCTTGCTGACCATACCATCACCCTCAGGAGTTTTGAACAGCGCTTTTCCGCCCTCCTTCCAATCCGATTCAGCATATGAACCCGGATGAAAGACGGAGGTCCATTCTCTGAAGGTCTCGTCCTGCAGAAGAACATCCCAGACTCTTTCCTTGGGAGAATTTATATCGACAGACAATTTAAGGATCTGCTTTTTCATATTTAACTCCTTTATTAATTATTCAAGAATAGGTAATCACTTTCGGTACTGTCTCTATAACAGAAATGAGCGCTGTGCAGTTTTGGAAAAAATTGCGATTTAAAATAAATATAAATCCTGAGGCTTAATAAAGATTACTTTGTAATGCAATCTTTATCAACAGGAGGGGTAATGAACGGAGCATTAAGGTACCACTATGCGCGGGATTTCCTCGGGCAGGCGGACCAGAATTTCGTAATTCAGGAATTGAGCCAGATCGCTGAATGATCCGACTGTAATCTGCTGTTTTTTCTGGGATCCGATAATAACGACATCGTCGCCAATATTGACTTCCGGAAAATCGGTAACGTCGATCATCATCATATTCATATTGACAATACCCACCACCTGGGCACGCCGCCCGCGCACCAGAACATAGCCGCGGTTGCTCAACTGGCGTGCGAAACCGTGAAAATATCCGATCGGAACAGAGGCGATTTTCTGATTTCTGGCGGTCATATATGATGTCCCGTATCCGATAAATTCTCCCTTACCGACCTCTTTGATATTCATGATTCGGCTTTTCCAGGTCATCACGCGCTTTAATGGATCGAGCTGCTTCTTGCTGCGGGGAGTGCCATTATGCATGAAGTAATGCATCTGTGTCTCTTTATTGGGCCAGAAACCATACTGTGCGATTCCAAACCGCACGAGGTCCATACGTGTGTCCGGATATCGCAGGGCGGCCGCGGAACAGGCGGTATGCCAGAGCTTTATTTTCAGGCCCTTTCTTGCCAGATCAAGCGCGGTTTCCTTGAATTTGTGTATCTGTTCCTGAACTCTCACATAATTACTGATACTTTCGGCGCCGGCATAATGGGTGCAGATACCCTCGACCTTCAGATATTCGGCATTGGCTTTGATAATTCTGACGGCCCGATTGAGATCTCTTCCTGCCAACCCGGTACGGTACATACCGGTTTCGAGCTCGAGATGAATGAGGGCCGGCCGGCCGATCTTCCTGGCTGCTGTTAATGTCTTTTCCAGCCATTCCACCGTGAAAATATAGAATGACACCTCATTTTCAATCGCCCATTCAAGGGCGCTGGCACACAAATCGCCCATAATCATTATATGACTGTCCTCAGTCAGACTCTGATGTGCGATCAGGGCCTCATAGGCGCTGAAGACCGAGAAGTGCCGCACCCCGCATTGCTCAGCAAGCGGGACAAAGGTGCGGATATTATGCCCGTAGGCGTTCCCCTTGATTACCGATGAAAAAATGGTGCGGGGGCCGATTATTTTCTGAAGAAACTTGATATTTTTCTTCAGCGCCGATTGGCTCAGCTCGATGCGCGAGGTATGAAAGGAAATCTCGCGCCGCTTCTTTTCCGATATGGTCGATGAAATATAAGTCATTTACTCAACAACCTCTTGATGATCATCTCAAATAATTGTACGCCGGTCAGAATCAAATCATCAGGAAAATCATACGTGGGATGGTGCAATGCCGGTTGATTTTCTCCGGCTCCAAGTCCGAAAAGCGCACCCTTATATCTATCTGTAAAATTGCCGAAATCCTCGGACCATGGAAATGGTATGGGCTGTTCGAATTTATCTAAGCCAAGATCATCAGCGATTTCCACGATCAACCTGACCATTTCATCGTCATTGACTGTCGAGGGGAAGATTTCATCCCACTGGATTTTTGTCTCCAGATTCCAGCTATTGCAGAGACCCTTGACCATGTCCTCACATTTTGCTGAAATTCTCTCCATCACCTCGTCTGAATGCGACCTGAGAGTGGCCATCACATTTCCATATCCCGGCGATGTACCGAAGGCGCGTTCACCCACACGGGCATGTATAACCGTTACTTGCGCCGCTTCATGCAGCGCTGAATGAAACTGCGAGATAGCGCTGAAACCATTGATAAGCTGGGCGACGGCCATGGTTGGACTTTTGCCCTTCTGCGGTTCGGCGGCATGAGAGGTCTCACCCATAAGCTCGACGATCAGACCTTTTGAGGCCGAGGCAAAGACTCCTTCTCGATAGACCACCTGTCCCACGGGAAATCCGGGAAGGTTATGTAAGGCGAATACATAATCGGGAGTGATCCGTGAGAACTTGTCGTCATCCAAAACCCACTGAGCGCCCTTGCCCACCTCCTCGCCCGGCTGATACAAAAGCACGACCCGGCCCTGAGCGGGACGATTGGCATGAAGTCCCTGCGCCAGGCCGGATACGATTGTCATATGACCGTCATGCCCGCATTTATGGGAAACTCCATCGCTCTGGGAGGCATGCCCGAGTTCGATTGACTCCGGAATCGGCAAGGCATCCAGATCGCAGCGGATCAAAAGCGTGGGACCGTCGGACTCTCCATCATATATGGCTGCAAGGCCATAACCGCCGATACCCTCAACGAATTCATCGGGCTGATATTTGCGCAGGTACTCCTCGATCAGGGCCGACGTTTTTTCTTCCTTGCCGGAAAGTTCTGCATTGCGATGCAATGTTTTCCGCAGTTCCAGCAATTCATCCAGTTTTATTTCCATCTGCTCTCCTGCAGCGCTTCTGATTTCGAAATAACATATATATTATAGTATCGCACTATATTACAGTTCTTCGATATGTAATTGCGAAAATATGTTAATTTCTACAAATGGCAAGCTCTTTACTGATTGCTGACTTTTTTGGATCACTGATTGATTTTTCAATCAATTCTTATTATATTTGATATATGTTACGAAAACCGGTATGACGAAATAATTATCTGGATACAAAAAAAGGGCTGTTTGGGCAATTAGGCCGTTTTTCCTCATGATCCTGCATCAGCCATCTGGCAATTGTTCATACTAATTGAATTATCGTTGTACAATTTATGCAGGGCAGCGGCTTTCTTCCGGATAATCAACCCTGTGTATCCATCAAAAAGGAGTATAAAATGAATCCCCCAGATCATGAAATAACTGCAGAGACCGATATCGAGGTCGAAAAACTGGAGCCTCGTGAGGCATTGAAAGAAGTTATCATCTACAATCCGATGAAAAACCCGGAGAGGACCAACGCCACCATGGGCCGGGTAGCGGAGGTAATCGGTATAATCATTGAAGATGACGAGAAAGCGAAGTTTCTGGATGACAAATGCAAATCCAAAATCAAGGGACACGAACTCGACGAACCACTGACTGCTGATGAGGGCACGGCGATTGCCGATATACTCGCAACAGACCTCAATCGGGACCAGGTAAACCGCGCAGTCAGGCTTTTTTATGAATCGGAAATTTCCACCGAAGAGGTCGTGGCGATGCATAAGAACTACAAAATCCCTGTATCGCGCCTTGAAGACGATCTCCTGCCGGTGCGGGGAAAAGGCGCCCGGATTTGGGATTCAAAAGGCAAATCGTATATAGACCTCGACAGCAATTACAGCGCGACCAATCTTGGCAACGCCAATCCTGAAATTGCACGCGGACTTTATAATCAGGCCAATCTGCTGATCTCCCAGAAAGAGGATCGTATCCAGGTCGCCCGTACACGCTTCCTGCGCGAGATCATTGGTATGATGCCGGGCGATCTCACTCATTTTTACTGGCAGAATTCGGGAGGAGAGGCGGTCGACAAATCGATCAAAATTGCCAAGGCATATACCGGACATACCGGGGTAGTTGCCTTCGAGAATGGTTTCCATGGGCGTACTCATGGCGCGGTGGCGGTTACATATAACAAAATGTACAGAGAACCATTTGGACTCGATAAGGAATCATGGGTGCATTTCGCGCCCTTCGGGAATCTGGATGCTGTGGAAAAATTTCTATCCTCCGGCGATGCTAAATCAGTGATTCTGGAATTGATCCAGGGCGAAGAAGCGGGGATCAATCCCGCCACACGGGAATTCGCTCACGGTTTGCGTGAACTTTGTGATAAGTATGATGCTCTTATGATTGCCGATGAAGTGCAGACCGGATTTGGACGTGTGGCCGAGGCCGACGATCAATGGTTTGCCAGCCATGTTTACGGCATCACGCCGGACATAATAACCATCGGCAAATCGTTCGGCGGCGGCTACCCGGTTACGGCAGTGGTTACCAAAAAGCATATCTCCGAGAAAATGCATCCGGGCATGGATGGTTCCACTTTTGGTGGTAATCCTATGGCTATGGTGGCGGCCCTGATTGCCACACGCCAGATGAGAACCCTGGGTCTCCCCGGGCTGGCCGTCAAAAGATCGAAGGAATTTGCATCGGGGCTCAAAAATATAAAATCACCCATGTTAAAAGGATTTCGCACGGCGGGACTCATGATAGGTATCGATTTTGATTCCCGTGAGAACATGATAAAGGTACAGGAAGGCATGAAGAAGTATGGTGCCCATTCATCCCTTTCCACCGGGCCGACCATGCGCTGGATGCCTCCCTTGGTTATCGAAAGCGATGAAGTGCAGGAAGTGCTGGGTGCTTTTCAGAAATCTTTGAATGATGCACAATAGGGAGCCGGCCGGGACCGAAGCAGGCAACCTCTGCGACCGAAACCAGATCTGAAAACAGTTGCGGCAGGTCCTCAGACCTGCCGTTTTTTATTGCAATTTTGACCTCGTCTTAGATAACGCAGAGAAGGCGGTAAGAAGTGTAAAGGAAATAATCGATACGCCCACCCCGAACACGGCCGGATCGAACTGATTCATGAATTCGTAGGTACGCTCGCTGAAAATCGCAAAATCGAATTTATCGTCGAGAACCATCATAAATCGATACAGCAGGGTTATAACCGTAGCAGCCAGCATAGTAATAAATATATTGCGGGTCATTGTGCTGGAGCGTTTCTTGTAGATCGCACCCACTGATACTGGCAGAATTATAGCCGGCGCCCAGACATGATATGTAAACAACAGCAGGCCGATAATATCAGACCACAGAACGGCAATCAGAATAGCAGTAACACCCAGCAGGGCAGTGCAGATTCGCGCCAGCCGTAATATTTTGCCGTCGCCCTTATCAGTCCAGCCCAGTTGATGTTCAAACAAGTCCTTCACAAAGATAGCGGTGGAGGAATTCAGCGCTGAGTCCGCCGACGACATCACCGCCATTAAAAGCGCGCCGATCATCAATCCCCCGATCACGGGATTATTCAGGGTCTGGACCACCATCGGAAGCGCCTGCTGTGGATCAATATCCGGATAATGCACCCGGGCATAAAGTGCAATGAAGAAGAGTACCACCGGAAAAGTGATTGCCAGGAAAAAACCTACACCGGCGATACCGATCCGCGTATTCCTGATATCTTTGCCAATACAATACCTTGTGGCGTAACCCGGGGCAAAGGTCTCTCCCAGGAAGAAGGCCAGAAATGTGGTAATTAGAAACATCCAGCCCATGCCACCTTCAATCTTGAAGAAATTGGCGGAAATCTGCCTGTTGCGGGTTATCTCATCCGGATATGCATCCTGAATCAAGGACAGGTTGAATTTGCGCAGCTCGCGATCTTTGAGATCAGCGCTCATAAACTCCAGCGTCTGGGGGCTCAGGTTGACATGCGCGAAGCGCGCCTTGCTGTAAAATTCTTTCTCAATCAAAAAATAATTGAAGATATCAACCAGTTCTTTCCGCAGTTCCGAAGAATCGCTCTCCGGCTCTCTTAGAATGTCCAATGACAGTTTTTCTGTCCCATTTATCCCCTCCCGTATATAGCGGGAGACAGAATCTGGAGAGTTCAAAATTGTCTCCGACAAACCTGCGGGATCGACAAAATCGGCGGTTCCGAATCTATTCGGCACAAATTTGCCGGTCTCGGAATTATAGGAATCCGAGATTGAGGGGATACAGAACAGCAGAGTGATTGCAAATCCCCCCAGAAGAACCATAAACTGAAATAAATCAGTATGAATAACCGCTAAAAGTCCGCCGGCCGTACTGTAAATCACCACCATTGCCCCGCCGATAATTATGGCCCAACGAAGGACGTTCTGCGAATCTGCAAATTCCGGCAGAATTGCTGACAGCACCGTGCCGAAAGCAGCCATTTGCGCCGCCACGATAAAGACTGAAAACAGAAGCGATAGAATCAAGACCAGGAAGCGCGGCCTCTCGCCGTAACGATGACCGAAATATCCGGCCACAGTGTAAAGCTCGGCTTCGCGAAACTGCGGCGCCACAACCAGTCCGGAGAAGATAAAATGAAAATATCCGCCGGTCGATACCAGGAGCCAGAGGATGCCAAATTCGTAAGTATGGCCGATATTGCCAATCGAATAACCCCCGCCTATTACAGTCGCACCCATGGTAGCGAAGAGCATGAACCAGCCGACATTACGTCCGGCCACAAGGAAATCATCGGAAGTACCAACTTTCCTTACTTTCAGAACACCCTTGGTAAAGATGAAGATCATGTAGGCGATTACAATGCCCCATAAGATAAGACGTTCACTCATTGGCTGATCCCTCCCTGAATATGGGCCAACAGAACTGCTGCGGTATGGTAAGAGGTCTTATGCAGATTTATCTTTAGTCTTGAATCCCAGTCTGAGAAGATGAAGTCTTCCTCCTATGATTCTATCTCATCCAGCACCGGCTCAATTTTCGATTTGCCTTTCTTGCCCAGCTTTTGCTCGAATACATCCAATGAGGGTACTATGGCTTTTTCCAGATAACGTCCGCTCATCAATCTCAGGAGCGCGGAATAATTGCACCTGAATTTGATCGTGTCGCCGACTTTCAAACCATCCGGATTATCACCCAGGTTCACCACTACTATATCACTGGAGGCTCCGGCGATCCTGTGTTCGGGGTCGATCGGAGTCAAACCCCCGACATCAGTGTCGAGCTGGCCTACGCTGACCAGGGCGCGATACCCCCGCTGCCCCGGGGCTATTTCCTCATCGTCATCGGGCGAAAATGGTGTGGGTGTAGAAGTTCCTGTTTCGGCGGCGGTTGCCAGATTCTTCTCCTTCATTTCCGCAATCTCAGCCTCCAGCAGAACGACATCGTCACGAAGCTCGGGCAGTGTCCCGCCGTTAATCAGATCCGTGCCCAGAAATATTGCCTCTCCGATCCTGAAATGGTTGATGGCCTTTGGAAGGGTCTTCTCGATTAAAAGAGGGAGCACCGCCGTCGATCCGCCCGAGATCATGGAAAGTTTGTGCTGGAACTTCAGCTCCAAGAGCTCGCGGTACAGTATCAGCTGCATGAATTGATCTATAGACGGCACCGCGCCCGCGAGACATCCCAGGTTGGCGCCGATCCCCAGAACCTCGATATTCGAAAGATGAAATACTTCTTGATAAAATTTAATCAACGAACCGGGAAGGATACCCTCACGAAGATCGCCCAGTTCGATCATTATTATGATCCTGTGGATTTTATCCTGCAACGCTGCTTCTCTATTGAGCTCGTTGATCACATCAATTTCGCTGTTCAGGCTGACATCCGACAGCGAAATGACATCATGTATCGAGGAGAGATCCGGTACGCGCAGGTACCATGTCTCGAAGTCGCCGACCGATTTGCGTATCGCTGCGAAATTCTCCAAGCGCGAGTCGCCTATGGAATTGACTCCCAGCATTTTCAGTGCCTTGACAGTTTCAATATGACCGCAGAGAACCTTGGTGACTACTGTCCAGCTTGCCCCATGCTTCTTCATCCAGCGATTAATTGTCGCCAGGTTATGCTGGAGTATGTCAAGATTTATGGTTACCCTGTTCATTTGGTATACCTCATCTCGGCATATTTTGTGGTCATCCCCAGCCGTTCATAAAGCTTCTTGGCCGGATTGTCATATTCTACATGAAGTTTCACATCCCCCTCAGCCTTATCGAAGCTGTACTTGACAATCTCTCCGCCGATCCCCTTGCCGCGGGCAACCGGATCGACCGCTATAAAGAGCAGGATATTGGGAGGAATATAACCGCCCATATCGGTATGCAGCATTACCAGGGCACCCACCGGCTGTTTTTCGATCTCACCAATCAGGATGAATCCGCCCTTGCCCTCGGCATCGGAAAATGCATAGTCGATCGCTCTTTTAATATCCTCAACCGTATCTTCGTAGGGCTTCAGGCTTTCATGCAGAAAGCGCGCCAGCTCATCAACGGTAATCCAGTCCGGCATCTCCTCCGGTTTATGCACTTCGTGTATCTTCAGGTTCTCTTTGCTGATCTTATTCTTGTCAAGCTTACTTTCAGTTGCCATTCTTAATTCCCTTCTTTTGCTGATCCGTTTCCTTCATCCGGATCGTTTTGTTCGTCGATAACTGTTATTTCCGATGCCTCCAGTGGATGGCTGGATAAAAAGGGCGAGGCATCAAGCTTATCGGCACCCATCATAAGCGCTATCCTGTTGAGCGAATTCAGAATCTGGGTCTTCTCGCTCTCATCCAGATTACTGAATTCGGCCAGAAATTTTTCCTGCAGCAGGGGAGGAGCATTCTCCAGGATTTTTCGAGCGGATTCTGTACCCCGCACAAATACCTGACGACGATCCCTCGATCCCCGCCGCCTTTCCACCAGACCCCTGCGCTCCAGACGGTCGATAATACCAGTCACCGTGGCGTTACTCAGGCTGGCGGTTTTGGCCAGTTCACCCAGAGAGGTCTCCCTGTTTTTCATAATTGATTGCAATAGAAGGAGTTGCGGTCCCGTAAGGCTGTAGTCCTGGACAAGCCGCCGAGAATGCAGATCAATTGCGCGCATAATACGTCTGAGCGCCACAATCACCTGATCCGAGTATTTTATTTCCGTATCAACCATCTTTTCTATACAAATATTTTGCACGCTAAATATCTACGAATTAATTAATAAGTCAAGATAATTTTTCATAGAAAATTAGCCCTTCATCAACTGTTCTTAATCTATAACATGATGTAAGCAAAGAAGTTCCGGGATGGCCCGGGCTTATTTCTGGCTGCTTTTGTAAACATCGGGTGTTTCTTGAGGATATTCCTGATCCCGTAATTCCGGCCGGCGAACCTTCCCTCCCAGATGCGCTGTCCAGAGCATCAGAGCGGCGCTCAATATTGCCACCAGCAGGGTAGCGATCACTGTCCAGGAGGGCATCTTCGAGCGGACTTTCCATACTGCAAGCGAAATCAGCGCCAGTGCGCCCATGATAAGCGAGACAATAAAGGCAAGCTCGGCTGCCTCCTCGTGTTCATGAGCCATCTCCTCAGACACCCCTGGCTGGTGTTCGATTTCCTCCTCTGCCGGTTCCCCCGTCAAATAAGTGGGAACTGCAAAAACTGCAAATATTAGAAGCATGGCCAGAGACGTTTTAATAAGCAGGGCCTTTTTGAAAACCAGACCTGTAATCAAAATTGCAAGCCCGATCAAAATACCAATTACAGGAACGTGATTCAATAAGATATGAAGGTATGCCGAACTCATATTACTCCCCTTTGTTCATTATTCCAGATTTTAATTTCTAAGATAAGAAGCCCCATTGATATCGACAATGCTTCCGGTCATATATTCCGGAGCATCCGAAGCAAGGTATTCAACCAGTCCGGCGATCTCATCCGGGCTTGCGGCGCGATTCAACGGGCTCTGGGCGCGCACTTCATCCCCCCCGGGACCCTCCAGAGTATCCTTAACCATATCCGTTTCGACATATCCGGGAGCAACTGTATATACGAATATCTTGAGGGGTGCCAACGCTTTGGCCAGGGATTGGCTCATGGAATTCATACCTGCTTTGCTGGCGCCATAGGCAGGGGCATCCGGCTCGCCCCGAAATGCTCCACGTGAAGAAATATTGATGATCCTCCCTCCTGCATTCTTAATCATTTGCCGGGCAACAAAATAGGCAAGATCGGCGGGGCCGATAAGGTTGGTGTAAATTGTCTCTTTCCAGGCCTTCTGCCAGTCCTCGAAGCTGGTTTCCGCCGGGGGATGTTCGATAAAAACCCCGGCATTGTTCACCAGCACATCAACTCTTCCCATAGCCTGCATGACATTATTAACCATCGCCTGCAACGATTCTGAATCCGCCAGATCCGCCTGCGAGACCTGATGAGATTTACCCGGAAGTTCAGCCAGAGTTTTTTCGGCCCCGGCCTTGTTCTTATTATAATGCACTATGACCCGATAGCCTTTCTCAGCAAATCTTTTCGCAACAGCCTTACCTATTCCCCGTGATGCTCCTGTTACCAATACAACTTTGCTTTCCAAATCGACGCCCATACTGTCTCCTCCCGATGGATTTACCAGACAAGCTCTTGATTGTGGCGCCCTCCATTCAGCCGCCAGTAATTTAAACCTGTCCTGATACTATGTCAAACCTTGAAATGCCAAAAATTTCGGCTTGTTCCCCCTGAGTCAGCACCACCAGCCTTGACAGAGAAGCGGGACTATTTCTTGCCGGCCTTAATCAGTTTCTGAAACCTGCTTATATGCTCCACATCTCCCAAGACATAGAGCGTATCTTCGGCTTCAATCCTGGATGGCCCATCCGGGCTGGTGATAACCCTGTCCCCCCTCTGAATGGCAATCACTGTAATCCCATGCTTCCTTCTGAGATCAGTCTCCATCAATGTTTTCCCGGCTAATTCGGCTTTTTTATCAACCCTGAGCGAGCAGACATCAATATCCGAAAGATGGCGCTTGAGGTCAGAGACACTGGAAGTCCTGCGTGAAAGCCCGCGGAACATCTGGTAACTGTCCGCCCTGACCTCATCTATGAATTTATCGATCTCCTCGCGCGGCACCAGGTATTTCATCAGCACCTGAGTGAAAATCTCGACTGATGTCTCGAATTCCTCTGGTATCACATTATCCGCTCCCAGGTCATATAACGGTTTCATTTCCTGCACAAAACGTGTCCTGACAATTATATGAACACGCGGGTTCATGCGCCGGGCCAGCGCGGTAATGCGCCGGGTAGCGCTGGGATCGGCAATCGTAATAACGAGAATGCGCGCCTTTTTAATGGCGGCCTGGTGCAGGGCGGCCTCGCCTGTGGCATCACCGTAAAATATCGGCTCACCCTTCTCCCGCTCCTGGTTGACTGTATCCGGATTCATTTCAATTACTCTGTAATCTATATTCGAGGCCCTGGCTGCACGGGCAACATTGCGACCATTGATCCCAAAGCCGATTATTATAAGGTGATCATCCAGGGCTTCGGCAGAAACATGCTTATTTTCTCCCATTGCAATATATGATCCGCTTTTGTATTTCCTCAGGAAGGGCCAGTCCGACATCCTCTCCGCAAGGCCCGGGGCGGCAGACATGATGAAAGGCGTGACACCCATGGTTAGAATCGAAACCGCTATAAATCTCTGATATAGATCGCCGTCGATCAGGTTAAACTCCAGTCCGACCCTGGAAAGAATAAACGAAAATTCACCTACCTGGCCCAGGGAAAGTCCGGCAATTAAAGCCGCACGGCTGGACATCCCCAGAAGCAAAGCCACTCCTGCGGCCAATCCGCTTTTTACGAAAAGGACCAACACAGCACCGCCGGCAATTAGAAACGGATTTTCCAGAAAGAACGATATATCCAGAAGCATGCCCACGGATACAAAGAAGAAACTTGTGAAGACCTCCTTGAAGGGCAGGATTCCCTCCAGCGCTCTATGGCTGTATTCGGATTCGGAGATTACCAGGCCCGCAAGAAATGCTCCCAGTCCCAGCGACAAGCCGGCCTGTGATGTCAGCCAGGCCACGGCCATTCCGATTACAACTATGCTCAATAGAAAGAGTTCGCGGCTCTGGGTACGGGTTATCTGGTATAATATTCCCGGCACCAGGTAGCGCGCGGTCAGAACTACAAGTATAATAACCGCCAGGGCCTTGACAACAAGCATTAAGGGCGATGATCCGGTATGACCCTCAGCCCCGGCCAGGAGAGGGGTGAAAATCATCATCGGCACTATGATTATATCCTGGAAGATCAATATTGAAAGTACCACCCGTCCATGCGGACTGGCGATTTCGACCTTTTCCTGGAGCACACGCAGGACAATCGCGGTGCTGCTCAATGCTATCAGGCAGCCGATGAAAAAGGCCCGGGAGGGCTCCTGCCCGAGCTGTATGGCCACCAGGTAGGCAAGTGCTATTGTCAGCAACACCTGCAATGTACCCCCCAGCATCACCAGGCGTTTCGAGCGCAGCAGGCTGCGGAATGAAAACTCGATTCCAATCGAAAACAGGAGCAGGATCACGCCAATCTCCGCCAGAACCTCTACATCATGTATTGACCTGACGATGCCAAGCGCAGATGGCCCGATTAATAGCCCGGTTACCAGAAATCCAACGATCGAGGGTATGCCCAGGCGATGACATATAAAGAGGACGACGACGGAACACCCAAAAATTACAACTATGTCCTGGAGAATCGGAATTTCACCCACTCAGGAGTTCCTTTCAAATACTTTCGCGCCATGTTTTCGGTGGAACAACCGAAACCGTTCACCCCAAGTTAATTAAGATCAGCTTTTGATTACAAGTAAAAAAGCTGTTTAATTTGGATTTCAGGTATACCCGGGACGACCTATGCCCTCGATGATCGTCTGTATCGGCAGGGAGGACGGCAAATTATTTACAACAAATGTATTGCCATATTTTCAACACTTATATAATTTGTTTAAGCCTTGATAAAAAACTATAATCCGGGGCCGATATGAATAGACCTGAATCATATCATGCTAATACCGTATGGGTTTTTATTCTGACGCTCGTCGTTTTTACGGTTGTTTCCGTTCCGGCATTCTGTTACGAGATCGACACAACAAGAGTCCGCGAGAAGCCCGAAGAGAATATAACATTCGGGGAGGCGGTGCTGGCTGCGCCGTCATTCATCCTGAATCTCCCCTTCTGGGTGCTGAAAAATGTGTCCGATTTCACGGTAAACGAAATCGTCTATTCCAAACCCATTCAGGCGCTTTTTGCTTTGAAACTCAGGCCAATTTGGGGATTCTACCCCACAGGGGGCTATAATTCCAACGCCGGCGTTAAAGCTGGAATTGTCTATAGAGTAAAAGATCTTCTCTCGGAGGAGGAGGATTTTAAGGTCAAAGCCTCCTACTCCACCCACGACTACCAGACCTACAGCCTGAGATACAAGATCATGCCTCAGAATTCCATATTCAATGAAGTGCATTTCAATTTTAGTTATAGACAGAAGCCCCGCGAAAGCTTTTATGGCATCGGTAACAGGACCTCAGATGACAATGAGGTTGCCTTTAACCTCGAAAACGGATTCATGGGCTTCGGCTGGAACCATGAGATTTCCAGTCAGTTCTCAACCGGAGTTGACTTCTCCTACCGGATACTGAATATCTATGACGGGCAGGACCCATCATTGACCGGCTCTCTCGATTCTATCCAAGCAAAATTCGATCTCAGCGAGGATGAGCTGGCGAATGCACGTGTTCTGACTGTGGGCATGAACCTGAAATATGATTGGCGCGACCACCCCGGGCAGACCACATCTGGAGGATACCACGCCCTTGAGCTGTCCTACAACAGGGGCAGAGGACAACTTCAAGACCTTGAATATTTCCTGGCTTCGGTTAGTCTATATCAATTCATTCACATTTACAGGCAAAGAGTGCTGGTTCTTAATTTCCGCACGGAGACCATTGGCAAAACCGATGGATCGCCGGATTTGCCATTTTATCTGAGACCAGCACTGGGTGGTGAAGAGAGTCTGCATGGATATAAGGAGCATCGCTTCATAGATAATACAACCATGCTGGCGGCGGTAGAATACCGCTTTCCCCTCTTGCAGGGTGTGGACGGCTTATTGTTTTTTGAAGAGGGTAGAGTTTTTGATGATTTTTCTAAGGATTTCGATCTGAAAAACTGGCATTATTCTACCGGCATCGGTATCAGGTTGTGGGATCAGGAAGGCCTGAGATTAAACGGCTATGCTGCTTTCAGCAAAGAGAGTCCGCAATTTTACGTGCATTTGTCCGAAACACTCTAAGGATGCACATTATGAAAAATTATATGAAAATATCTTTATTGCTGCTGTCACTGATGCTTATGCTGGGTTGCAGCGGCTACAAACCAGTCTTGCAACCGGAGGGTCCCTACTGGGTTGACGACGATAAACAGGATATCCCGGAACCATCATCCAAGGACCCAAACTTAGCCTGGATGTCCATCAAGCGTTCCAGCTTCGACCAGATTGAAGACGGCCTCGATCTGGAACGGAATTTCAGGATTCTATCCGATGAGCGTGAAGAAGCGGCCAATATCAACAGTTTCGACGAGGTTCCCAACTGCACCTGGTTCACCAACCGTCATGGTTTCGCACGCATGACTCCGGACGAGATCGCCGAAGGAGTCGATCTCACGCCGGGACCGGACACAAGCGGACCATGGCTTGTATTTCGTCCTAAGGTGCAGGGTACCACTCCCGGTTTCTGGATCGAGGATTCACGGGGAGATCAATATGTCATCAAATTCGACCCGAAGGGGTATCCTGAGATGGCTACGGCGGCGGCCGCCATGGCTTCCCGATATTTCCATGCTTGCGGTTATAATGTGCCCCAGGAAACAATTGTATATTATCGTCCCGAAATCCTTCAGGTCAAAGAAGGGGTGAAGTTTGAAGACAAAGCTGGTGTGAAACGTGAATTCACTCAGCAGGACTTAGAGGATATTCTTAAACGAGTACATCACGAGCCGGACGGGAGAATTCGGTCACTGGCCTCGCTTTCTCTGGGAATTCATGGTAAAATCAAGGGCCCTTTCAGCTATAGCGGAAGACGGAGCGATGATCCCAATGACTGGTTCGATCACCAGGACAGGCGGGAATTGCGCGGGCTGTATGTCATCGGATCGTTCATAAATCATTATGACCTGAAGGACCAGAATTCCCTCGATATCTATGTGGAGGAAAACGGAAATAAATTTCTAAAGCATTTCCTGATCGATTTCGGTTCCACCTTCGGCTCTGACGGCCAGGGGCCAAAGCCGCCTATTAAGGGCTATGCCAATATGATCGATCTTCGTGACGCCTTCGTATCCCTGATAACTGTCGGCCTCAAGACATGGGACTGGCGGGGAGGTGGCGAGGTAATCTACCCATCCATCGGCTATTTCGAAGCGGATATCTTTCAGCCCGATAAGTTCGATCCGATCTACCCCAATCCCGCTTTTGAGGACAAAACCGACCGCGACTGCTACTGGGGAGCCAAAATCGTTATGGCATTCCGCGACAGTGATTTACGCGCCCTGATCGAAACCGGGCAGTATTCCAATCCCCAAGCCGAGGAATATCTGTTCGAAACCCTGAAAAAGCGCCGCGACAAGATTGGACGATTCTGGTTTTCAAAGGTCAATCCCCTGGATTATTTTGAAACGGAATATGCTGGCAGTGATCTCAGAATCAGGTTCGATGACCTGGGAATCAAATACGAGCTCTGGCCCCAAGATGCGGTCTATGACTATGAAATCAGATACGGCAAGGAACTTATCCGCAAGGATCGGGTTAAAACTGGCGAAATAATTCTGACACAGGATGATTTAAATCGCATGACCTCGGCATTTAAAGCCACGGATAAAAAAGAGGATTATATTTACAGGATGGATATCAGAACCACCAGAGGGAATGGTGATCCGAGCAAGCCAACCCGATTGCATTTCTGGTATCATCATGATGAAAATAAATTCTCATTGGTGGGAGTCGAACATCTGGATTGATTTGTGATCATGAAGGTAAGTATTTTTATACCCATATCAATTTTATGCCTGTTTCAGGCATTCACATCTCTCCATGCAGAATCCAATGATCCACATGCAATCAGTGGAAGTGATTTTGATCATTTAATGAATATCCAGAATGTTGAATTACAGAATAAACTCGAGAATATATTTCCCGAGAGTGAAGGTTATCTGGTAAGCGGACCTCTGTGCGACGATACGTTCGAGGACTCTGCGTATTTTTATTGCGGTGCGGTCAGGGTTATTTGCCCAAACCTTAAACTATATAAGCAAGGTATAGACATAGCCGCCGGCATGGACAGTCTCACTGCAATTACAGATTATCCGGATCCAAGCGGATCATACTATGCCTTTGAAAAATATTATACTTATCATAATGGTAACCTGGTCGATACGTTCAAGTTTGAAACCGCAAATTCCGTTCGGTACGAGCTTGCCTTAAATAAGGAGCTGATATTCAGCCCGCTTCGAAGTGATGTCATCCGCATGCCCGATTCAGAACGTAAGGAAATGCATGATTATTTCCTTCAATATGACTCCGGGAATATTCCGGCAGAGCAGCTTTACATACATTACGTACCCTATATCATCGAGGGCTATCAGAATTACAAAGAGTTCCTTTTAAGTCATGCCGAGATCGATCTCGATTTCATAAGCGGCGTGACCGCCTTTGTACCCACTGAAGAAACTCTGCAATGGTTCAGGGAGAATGCTCCGCAGGAGGCATATCCCAATAAGGAAGCGTCCAAATTTGAGGAGGAAATTCATGAATTCTTCGAGCGCGGCGGTGATTTGCGCGTCATCCAGACTTTAACGAAAGAAGGCTTCGACACACTTCAAAGCGGGGAATATTTCTATGCTGTCAGCCCTGCATACAAAATTCGTTTTGGACGGGAGCTTTTGCGCGAGGAGGTCAAACGTATCGAAGAGGAAACGGGCAAGAAGGTCCCGCGCGCCAATCATGCCTTTTTATTCCCGGGCGAAGCGGTACTGACCGCCGGGGCTTTCTGGATAGATACAGACAAGGAAAACAAGCTGGTCAAGGTCAATGCCCAGTCCGGCCATTATTTCTACAGCAATGTTTCCCCGACTATCCGCGAGGATATCTCCGAACGTTCCGACCATTACCTGACCACGCTGGGTCATTTTTTCAAGGCCCTTGACAGCCTGCAAATTCCCTGCGATAAGATTCTCATAAGTAAACTCCAATGATGGCTTGAGCGGTAAGCGGATATGAAAAAAGTCGGCAGTTACAAGATATTATTGATTCTATCCATACTCTTTTTCTCCTTCCGGCCTTTACCGGCAGACGACCGTGAATATCTCTCCAGCACAGAGATCACTGGCATATCGGCCGGCTCGATTGCGCTGGGAGCCGCGGGGCTGTGGGCACTCGATTTCGATAGCACCCGTCGTCCGGTAATTTCAGGCCCGGCGCCATGGGAAGAGTCGATTCAGCGTTTTCTGGGCGGGAGATACTATCCGGGCAAAACCAACTGGCTGGACCACAGCTTCGGCTCTTCCATAACTCCCATTTTGATGGGCGGTTTGCTTCTGGGCGCCGATATCAGCTGGCCCCGGTATGATCGCGCCAAAGATGTCTGGCAGGATATGTTTTTGTACGGCGCGGGCCTTCTTGCAACCAAAGGCGTTACCGGGATCACCAAGGGTTTCTTCGCACGTCCGCGTCCCATGGTCGCGCTTGAGCCTGAGCTTTACAACCGGAATAAAAATAATGATTACGCCCAGGATCGGGCTTCATTCTTCTCGGGTCATACCTCCAGCGCCTTTTTCTCCACCGCTTTTCTGAATATGCGCATCCGCCAGATCATGCGCCAGGAGATGACCTATAATGACTACAAGGACTGGCGCTGGCTGCCGCCGACAATCCTGTTCGGCTGGGCCTCCTACGTGGGCTACACCCGTATCGATGCTTATAAACACTATATAACCGATGTTGTTTTTGGAGCTCTGGCAGGATGGGTGATGGCGGAGCTGTTTTATCATTTCGGCGACAATATAGAAAAGCCCCGGGACTCATCATCAAGGGGCAAGGTTCTATTCAAAATAGGATTCAGCTTTTAGATAAATGTCTTCACGATCTCGGTCTGCAAACCCTGAAGCTCACCATAGGCCTTATTGATTTCCGCTATCTTCTCCTCCAGCTTTTTCATGAGCTTTTGTCTTTCGATGCCATTCCGAAGAACGATCAGGAGATCATCATTATCCCACGGTTTCTCAATATACTGGAACAGTCCGACGTCATTTATAGCCTTGATTGCATTTTCCTTGTCGGCATAACCGGTCAGAATAATACGAGGCACCTGGGGCCGCATCTCCTTGACCTTTGCCAGAAAGGATATCCCATCCATCTCCGGCATCAGATAATCGGAAATCACCACATCAATCTCATTCTTCTTGATATATTCCAGCGCGTCTTTCGCTGAGGTGAAGGTCTCGACAGTGTATTCCGTCTCGAGGCTCAAGAATGAATTGAGGCTCGTCAGGACCATCTCTTCATCATCAACGATTACGACCGTGCTTTTCTCCTTATCATCAACCATCTCTATCTCCTGTCTGTGTTAATTTCGATTCCGAACAGTGTAACATCATCACTATACACCCCGCCATTAAAATCACCCAGGGACTCCGCCAGGCCATTAATTATTTCCCCGCAGGCGGAGCTGCCTAATTTCTTCAAGACTTCGGGCAGATTTTTGCTTTCAAAAAAGTCTCCATCCTTGTTGACCGCCTCGGTCAGTCCGTCAGTATATAATATCAAACTGTTGCCCGGGTCAAGCATTACTGCTTTATCCGGCCCCGGCTTATACATTTCCGGTCTTATAAAGCCCAGCATCATACCGTTAGACGCAACCAGTTCCGATTTGTTTTCCTGCTTGCGAATAAGATACGGATAAGTCAAGCCGCCGTTAGATATGGTGATCTCCCTTTTGCCCGGATCGATCCTGGCAACCAGTGCCGCCACATAGAGTTCCTCCGGGAGGCCCTTCTCCAGGATTTCGTTCATGCCGCTCAGGATTTGCGAGGGTTGATGGTTTCCTCCGGCAAATGATACGAAGGCGAATTTCAGAAGCGCGGTGCTCAGAGCCGCCTGTATGCCATGCCCGGTGGCATCCGCCACCAATACCGACCAGCAGCCGTCCTGCATCGGTATGATATCATAAAAATCACCGCCAATCTCTATCGCCGGCTTATAGTAAGTTTCAAATTTCACGCCGTCAATTTGGGGAAGTTTACGCGGCAGCAATGCCTGCTGGAGCTTGCGGGCAAGCTTCAGCTCACGTGCAATCATATTGTTGTGTTCAAAGAGCTCATCACGATGTCTCAGGACTTCATCCAGCTCCTTGATCTTCATGTGCAGATGCTCTCTCAGGCTCTTGGATTCAATAGCATTTTTGAGAACCAGCTTAAGCTGTTCATTGTCCCATGGTTTTTCCAGGTACTGGAACAGGCTTACCTCGTTGATGGCCTTGATGGCATTTTCCTTGTCGGCATAACCGGTAAGAAGAATCCGGGGCAGGTCGGGATACATTTCCCGCACTGCACTCAAAAACTGCAGACCGTTCATATCCGGCATCAGGAAATCGGATATAACCACATCCACCGGCTTCTGCTTCAGCCGCTCCAGAGCCTCATGCGGTGACTGGTAGCCGATCACATTGTATTCGGTCTCCAGTTCCAGAAAAGATCCCAGGCTCTGCACCACAATCTCATCGTCATCGACCAGCATTATGGTTTTTGACGATCTCTCATCCATATTACTATCGCTCATCGTCCTCGAATTGGAATTATGATTCTGAAGGTTGTACCCTGATTCACTCTGGATTCGACCTCGATTCGGCCCTTATGGTCCTCAGTTATCTGGTGAACGATCGAAAGCCCCAGGCCGGTTCCGACCCCGGCGCCTTTGGTTGTATATCCCGGATCAAATACCCGTTCCAGTTTATCCTCGGGAATTCCGCGGCCGGTATCGGAAAATTCAATAACAGCATCGCCGCCCTGGCGGCGTGTTCTGATAATAATCTTACCTTTATCCTCGATAGCCTGGCTGGCATTGACCAGTATATTCATAAAGACCTGGTTAAGCTGGTTGGGATAGCAGCTTATCTTCGGCAAATCCCCATAATCCTTTTCAACTTCCACCCGATCCTTGAGCTGGTGATGCACCAGTGTCAACGTATTTTCTATGCCGTCATGGATATTTACAGTATCCATTTCCGCCTGGTCGAGGCGGGCGAATTTGCGCAGGCTGCTGACAATATTGATTATTCGGGAAGAGGCTGTTTTATTGATCCGGGTGAGATCTTCCATATTTTCCAACAGCTTACCGAGCTGCTTGCTTTCACGAAATTCGGTCGGCGCAGCAGAATCGGAGACCATGGCCTTCAGCTTCTCGATAGAGCGGATGAAAAGATCGTTGTTGCTGTTGAGTGCTCCCAATGGCGTATTGATTTCGTGGGCTACGCCCGCCACCAGATTACCGAGGGCAGCCATTTTTTCCGCCTGCACCAGCTGCGTCTGTTTCTGTCGCAGCTCCCTTGTCCGTTCCTCCACCTTCTGCTCGAGCTCCTCGTTAGCTTTTTTCAGCTCCTGCTCAAGCCGGTATCGGGTCGTAACGTCCTGCACAATATTCAGTTCGCGCCAGTTATGTTTAATATCCCGAAAATAGCCGGTGGTGAACTGGTAAACTCTGTTGTTGGGAAATATCCTCTCCTCCACATAGACGCCGTCCTCGCTCAGGATCTGCTCGCTTTCCACCCGCTGATCGTCAATAGACTGCTCCCAACCGCATGGGCAGCCCTCATCCCGGGCCCGGTCAAAAATCTCTTTCAGCTTTTTATTCTCAAATTCAACTTTCGGTTCGCCATTTATATTCTTACGTACCCCCAGACCGACCGGCATTAGATCAAGAATATATTCATAATATTCGCGCAGGCGTCTATTCTCCCTCTGCAAAAGAACGCGACTTGTTATGTCACGGCAAATACGCTGAATGATCTTCTTGTCCCCGTAATTTATGACTCCTGCGGAAATTTCTATATCCAGGAGGGTCTTATCTTTTCGCAGAAAATGCAGTTCGCCGGTATAGCCCTTACCGCTTTCCACCACCTGGTTAAAAAGCCGCCTGGATTCCTCCCACTCAGATTCGGGATGGAGTTCCCAGACTTTCTTACCCACTAACTCGTCAACGCTGAAGCCGGTCAGCTTCTCGGCCCTGAGATTCGCCTCCAGTATGGTGCCGTCAGCCGGTTCGATCGAAAAGATGGCGTCGCTGGCCATCTCGATCATCTTGCGGTATTTCTCTTCCGACTCCCGCAGGCTTTTTAAATCGGAGTTATCTGCCTTAACCATATTTTCATATCCGGTCCCGGCGCCGATGTCAGGCTACTCGTTCGACCAAATTCCTGAGCCTCTTTACCACAGTCTTGATTACGCCCTGCGCAATCTGCACATGGTCGGCCAGCAGATCGATGAAATCCTCGCGGTCGACACGAAGCAGACGGCAGTCTGCGGCCGCGGTTGCGGTTACCACTCTCGGCTCCTCATCAAAAAGAGCCCAGGTACCAAAGGCATCGTCTTTTTCTGCAGTGGAAATTTCCTGGTCGCCTCTGTGCAGCTTCACCTTGCCCTCCAGCACAAGGTAGAGCGCATCCGAGGGATCATGTTCCTTGTAGATCACGTCCCCCTTGATATATTCCACTTCCTCTGCTATCGAGGCCAGAGAGGCCAGCTGCTCGGTGGGCACTTCCGAGAAAACATCGATATTCTGCAAAAGAATTACTTTTTCAACAATAGAAAGCATACTCAATACTCTTTATTTAAACAACGTCATTTCCACATCAAAGTTCTTACAGGCACTATGTTTCAAACCGCTTAACCACTCTTTCCGCAGTCTCCTTTACCAATGGGTCGGGATCATTTTGAGCGTCGTGGATTAGCTTCCTCATATTCTCGGAAGCATTAGCGGTAACATTATAGATCGCACAACACCTGAGCCAATTATCGTGACCCTTGATAAGGCGCTCCAGGGCTTCCTCCCGGGTACGGGTCTTGACACGGAAAAACTCCTCGCCTTTGCGAAGCACTGTTTCGACCGGAACATCATCGAGTATCGGGAGAATATATTTCTTTACGTCGCGACTCAGGAGATTATCGAGAAACTCGATAGCATTGGCCTGAAGCACCTTTTTGCCGCTCACGAACCCCTGATAGGCATAAAATATGTCTGTGGGAGGATAGACCAGACCCAGGAGCCGGAATATCCGTTCGAGGTTGTACTGCTGTTTTTCTTCCAGCGCCTTTTTCAGGAGTTTGGAACCCGGTGATTCATCGAATTGCCTGTGGGAATATAGGATCTGGTAAATTTCATAATAATCCTTGATTTCATTCAGAAGGACCTGTTCCACCTTCCCATGGTCAAAGCTGAGCTCCGAATAGACGCTTCGCAGGCTGTTCAGGGCTTTGACCACATGATATTTCAGGGAGGGTTCCACCTTATCCAGGTTGTCGGTCAAAACATCAACTGTCTCCTGCTCAGGAATCAGCTTCATCACCCTTGGTATATTTTTGCGAATATTGTAATCGACTGCGCGGTCGTGCAGGTAATCGCTGAGGGTCCCCAGCACGCCTGTTCCGAAATCGGCCAGCGCTTTGCGAACATTTGCGCGCAAATCCCTGTCGGTCAATCTCTCGATCAGCCAGGGTATATATTTGCGCCGTTTCAAACGGCCGATGCATTCTATCGCATTTTTCACCACCTCGATCGACTTATCATTAAGCAGAATCTCTATGTAGCCGCTGAATTCCGGTTTGTTCACCACGCCCAGAATCCGGGCGACCTGAATACGGCTCAATTCCGCCTCCTCAGATATATCGCGCATGGCCGCCTTTATGAGTTCCTCATCGACCAGCTCCCTTTCCTCCGGACGGCCATAATCGGTAAGATATGCCAGAGCTGCATTGACTATGCGAGGGTCATCGCTGCGCAGGTATTCCCGCAGTTTTTCCAGAGTATCTCCCTCGGTTCGGGAGCATATGAAGTGCACGGCCTCCGAACGGACCTCAATGTCCTCATCAGTCAGCATCTTCTCTACTATCTCCATATGCGAGCGGTCGCCATGCTCGAGAAGCACCTTCAGCGCATCGAGCCTGATGTCGGCCGACTCATGCCTCAAATGAGGAACTACTTTTTCCACCCTCTCAACATTCTTCACCGAACGCAGCATCTCCAGCGCATATCCAATCTGCCGATCATTGGGGCTGTCCAGCGAATTTATCAGCGCATTGATGGTGGAGCGGTCATCGATCTGAACGGTGAGCCTGGAATAGTCGATCTCGCGCTTTTCAATGGCTCTGCGGAATGAATTCAGATATTCCTTCCGCATGAAGACAGTCAGGGTTAACCAGATAAGCAGTAATCCAATCACGATCAGACTGATTTCCTTTACCGTCAGATGAAAGACGAGGGTGCAGAGAAGCAGAAGGGCGCCGGCAAATCCGCGGAACCACCTGTCCACGAACATATCGATAAATATTTTTGTGCGCTTTTTTACCTCCAGCGGTATGGGCAAAAACAGCAATTCCCTGCCGGTCTTGTCCATAGAATATTTTATACTGCCATCCACTCCCCTCAGCATTATACCGGCAATCAAGCCGGGGAAGAGAAACATCGCCGCTGAGCCAAGCAATAATCCCGTCGGCAGAAACATAATGATACCGCCCACCCCCAAAAAGCGAATTAGCCTGTATGTAAAAAACAATTGCAGTATTAGTGAAGCCATGCTGAGCCAGCTGTAGAACTGTCCGAAGAATGATGTCAGATCAGCTTTTTCCGGATAAGCAGCTTTGGATACGGTTTTGAACTGCCAATCCACAAATGAAGCCACCATCATGGTTATAGCTATAATACCCACAAGCAATAACAGGTGGCGTGACCTGAAAATCGTCTTTGTAATCTGCCCCAGCTTTTCCCCGGGGGGCTCGCGATGGCGAGCGGAACGCTGAAGTTCCTTCTCCGAAACAGTCTTCTTCTTCCAGATTACGGCTACCAGTAAAGCTACAATTACGAGCGGTACCATACAGATAAATAAGAGGTTTTCCGTGCCTACATCCAGGGCCTTGACGAGGAAACTGGTGACCTGTCCACCGGTGAAGGCGCCGATAATCCCCCCCAGTCCGAGTAATGTGAAGACTCGTTTGGCCTGTGCAGAATTATACACGGCATTGGCCAGAAGCCAGAATTGGGAGGTCGTAAGCACGCCATAGATGCTCACCCATGTATAAAATAGATAATAAACCCAGGCGCTGGAGATCTGGACCAGCCAGCGCAGAATAAAAAGATTCACTATAATAATGGCAAGAGTGAAAATAATCAGTCGATTCAGCTTCAACGAACGGCTGGCCCTGGAATAAAGTGTAACAACAGGAGCGGTCACCAGGGCGGTGATAATGAAAACAAGCGGGAGCATCTCCGAACTGACCCTCACCAGAAACAGCGAATCCCTGGCGGGTTTAAGCAGGTAATAGCTCAAAAGGATCAGGTAATAACTGGACAGCATCAGCAGGGTCAGTGCGATTTCACCCTTCCTGATGTCAAATATCGATTTGAGAAAACTCTTCATCGAATTCATGCCCTCGGCTCTGTACGTAAGATATTAACTAAGCTATATCAGATCTATAATCAAGCAATTTATCCGGGTCTGCCGACAATGTCACGGCATATTTTGCCCTTCACCCCTTTTGGAATCAGCATAAGTACTGCCCTCGTGTGGTTTTCCACTTCAACGCCTAAAGTGGTAAAACACGGATCAAGAGTTTTGTCGATGATGTCTGTCGGTCTCCCGCCGCCGGGACCCGATATTTCCACAAATATACAGTCTTTGTTCAAAAATGTCCTAATTTAAATTTTACCAATTCCACTGTGTAATGCAGACAGGGATGCTTTTTGATTTCTTCATTTGATATTAAATCCCGCAATTTTCTATGGCCCGATTTGGAATAATATAAAGCATTACTCAGTAACATCTCAATCTCTTTTTTCAAGGGCAGGCAATATTTTAGACTGGATGCGCCCTCAGAAATCGCGCTGATGGATTCCTTTTAATGAATTCGAAATGAAGTTGAGACCCCAGACAGAAGATACATAACTGCAAGTCTCCCAACAGAATTATCTACAGTACCGGAAACGTATTTTTCGGAAAATAATATGGAGACCCTCTGAATCGGGGCGGGATATATGTTCGGATGATATTCGGATTCTATTCCTGCTTCGCTCGTAAAGATGTTTCAGGTGGGATCAGGGTTTGCTTTTAATGAAATTCTAATGATGGCCTAACATCATTTGGACAAAACAGACGTTATTACTTCAAGTTTTGACAGATAACATGGTCAAGGGAATAATGGTTTTGATAATTTTTAAAGCTGATATCTGGTAGGCATTCATATCAGATTTATTTTTATGGAGGTTGTATGAAACAACAGGTAATGAGGTATTGTGCAACATGCGCCGGTACACGACTGCCTTTACTGCTGATAATAGTGTTCGCGGTTCTCTGCCTGACTCAAACAGACCCGTTATATGCTGCACAGAAGGCCGGCAAGATAAGCGGCAAGATTCTAGATGCTGAAACCGGCGAGCCCCTGCCGGGAGCGGTGGTTCAGATCAAACTTGAAAGCAGTACAATTGGCGCACAGACGGATTTTGACGGAAATTATCTCATTCGAGAGGTTCCCGTCGGTATTCACGCCCTGGAGATTTTCCTGGCCGGATACCGAAACACCGTTGTACGAGAGGTCCGGGTAAATTCTGAGGAGGTGACCAATGTGCCCCTGGCACTTCATGCCGAGGCATATGAAGACGAGGAACAGGTTGTGGAGGCCCGGGTCCTGCCGAATAACGAGGCTGTCCTGCTAATGGAACGCCAGAAGGCGCCCGAGATCGGGAATGCTATCTCGGCTGAGGCAATGTCCAATTCCGGCGCCTCGGATGCCGGTGAAGCAATTGCCAAGATCGCCGGAGGTACGATGCAGGGCGGAAAATATGCCAACCTGCGCGGCCTGGAAGAAAGGTATATTTCCACCCATCTGAATGGGACCGAACTGGCCAGCGCCGATCCGGATAAAAAGGCTTTTCACATGGACCTGATTCCGACCAATCTCCTGGATAATGTTCAGGTCATCAAGTCATTCACTCCGGACAGACCCGGTAATTTCTCCGGCGGAATTATAGATATCGGTACCAAGACTTATCCCGAGCAGCTTTCACTTAAGTTCTCGGTTTCCAGCACCTATAGCTCGGGGGCTTCGTACAATGACAATTTCCTGACCTACCGGGGCGGCAACGATGACTGGCTCGGTTTTGATGACGGTACCAGGGATGTACCCGATCCTGTCTCCGGCACCGAGCTTCCGCTTTATTCGTATACTATTAATAGTCCCGAAACTGCCCATTCTCTGAGTGAATTGACGAGGTCATTCAACAGTGTCATGTCCCCGATTTCCAAAGCTCCGCCGTTAAACAGCGACTACTCCTTCTCGCTCGGCAATCAGACCACCCTTTTCGGGAAGCGGTTAGGCTACCAGGGCAGTTTCAATTACGGGAGAAAGTACAATTATTATGATGGCGGGCGCCTGGCCTATTATTTCGTATCAGGAGACCCATCCGTTATAGAGGGCTTGACAAATGACTGGAGAATGTCGGATGCCAGGGGCTCGGAAGAGGTTCTCTGGGGAGGATTGTTTGCAACCTCATATCATATCCATCCCAACCATGAGTTCGGCGCCGATTACGTTCACACCCAGAGCGGTGAGAACATGGCGCGCTACATTTCAGGGCACTTCTACGACGGCAACCTCTCACCCGAGGCAACCTATGAAACACGAGTTTTAAGGTATACCGAGCGTACTCTGAATTCCCTGCAATTCCACGGCAAACACTATCTTCCCGGCCTCTTCAGATCCAATCTCGACTGGAATTACTCCTACTCCCGGAACGAGCAGGATGAGCCGGATATGCGCTTCTTCTCGAACCATTTCTATGTCGACGAGGAGAGCGGCGATACCAGCTATTATATAGCCCCCAACCTTTACACGCTGCCCCAGAGATATTACCGGGAGCTTGATGAAAATAGCAGCAGCTTCGATATCAACTGGAGTATCCCATTTAAGCAGTGGAACGGTCAGTCCAGCAAATTCAAATTCGGCGGGCTGTTCTCACAGAAAAACCGGGATTTCCTTGAAAGAGTCTACAATTTCAAAAACCCTGCAAATAAATATGAGTACAACGGCGACCCATCGGAATTCTTCAGCCCTGAAAACCTGGGAATCATCGACAGTACCTTCAATCCCTACAGCCAGACCTGGAGATACGACTGGACACTTTATGTCTACGACAACTCCGACCCGCGTGCCAATTATACCGGTGATGAAAGTATCAGCGCTTTCTATGGCTTGCTCGACATACCCCTTTCAACCAGATTGCGTGTGATAGCCGGCGCCAGGTTCGAAACTACTGGAATTGAGGTGGCTCCAGTCGATACCAGTTATGAAAGCGGCTCAATCGATACCGATGATCTCCTGCCATCCGTTAACCTGACCTATGCGCTCAATAAAAAGATGAACCTTCGTGCCGCCTACGGGCGCACACTGGCGCGCCCCACCTTCCGTGAAATGGCGCCCTACCCGTCATGGGATTTCGCCAATGAATTCTATTTCATTGGCAATCCCGAACTGATGAGAACGCTGATAGACAATTTTGATGTCCGCTGGGAGTATTTCATAAGGCCCGGCGAGCTTCTTGCTCTCAGCTTATTCTATAAGGACTTCCAGAATCCAATCGAACGGGCTATCAAACATGAGAACGGCGAAATCCAGTACCAGAATGTCGATCAGGCGACCGTCTATGGAATAGAATTCGAGATAAGAAAGAACCTGGATGTCTTAACCGGATGGCTCCGAAATTTTACGATAACATCGAACCTGACCTTGATCAATTCGCAGGTCGATATACCGGAAACAGAGCTGGACATCATCAGATCCTATGATCCCGATGCAGATGATACCAGGCCTCTTCAGGGCCAGTCGCCCTACATCCTGAATATCGACCTTACTTATGACAACCATAGAACCGGTACTATGGCCAATCTCTCATTCAATGTCTTCGGCGAGAGGCTTTACGAAGTCAGCCAGGGAGCTACTCCTGATGTTTATGAGCAATCCCGGCCGGACCTGAAACTCATCCTGAAGCAGGGACTCTTTGGCGGAATCGATTTAAGGTTGAAATTCAGCAATATCCTCAATCCATCATATAAGAACGTCCATCATTTCCGCGGCGATGATTACATCAGAATGGAACATAAAGAGGGCCGCAGATTCTCGATCGGATTGAGTTATAGCATATAGTGAATAATTACTGATACACTAATTTTATAAATATTATAGGAGGAAACGTGAAAAAGTACCTGTCAGTAACATTGAAACCCATATTTGCACTTGTGGCAATCCTGACCCTGGCGGTCTTTACCGGATGCAGTGACGATGACAACAATAGTTCGGTCGGTCCTGATGACGGCGATGAATCTTTCGCCTTTTTATTCGATGATATGATCCAGGCCGGTGACAGCATGAACCTTTCTGCCGATAGCAACTGGCTCGTGAGCGGCTTCGTGTTTGTCGAGGAAGGCGCCGCATTGTCGATAGAACCGGGCGCGGTCATACGATTTAGGCCGGGTACCGGAGTCAATGCCAGCGCTTTGATAATTGCCCGGGGCGGAAGGATCTGGGCCAACGGCACGCAGGATAATCCCATCATCTTTACAGCGGAAGTTGACGATGTCAATGATCCCAGCGACCTGGGCCTCTTCGACAACGGTCTCTGGGGCGGTTTGATCATCCTTGGAAGCGCAACCGTGAATACCCCTACAGGTCTCAGCCAGATCGAAGGCATCCCTTCGGACGAAATTCGCGGCGAATACGGCGGAAATGACGACAACGACAATTCCGGGTCGCTCCGCTATGTCTCTATCCGTCACGGCGGATCGGAAATCGGGGCTGCCAACGAGATCAACGGTTTGACCCTGGGCGGAGTCGGCAGACAGACTGTAATTGAATATGTCGAAATCTACTCCAATTTTGATGATGGTGTGGAATTCTTCGGCGGTGTACCCAGCACCAGGAACATCGCGGTCGCCTTCTGCGGCGATGACGCTTTTGATTATGATGAAGGGTTCCGCGGCAATGGCCAGTTCTGGTTTGCGGTGCAACATGAAAAAGTCGGCAACAGGTGCGGCGAGCATGACGGCGCCACAGGCGATGAGCAGGGTACACCCTTTGCTCATCCTATCATCTCCAACGCCACCTACATCGGCTCCGGAAACCGCTCCGCCAACAGCGACAACGATTACGCAATCATCATGCGTGATAACGCAGGCGGTGAATATCACAACAGCATCTTCTACGGTTTCCAGGGCTCCGGCTTGCATGTCGAGGACAAGACCGGCGAAGCGATCGAACACAGCCGTGCCCGGCTTGAGGCCGGCGATATCGTCTTCAATAACAATATCTGGTACAGCTTTGGCGCAGGCAACACAATGAACGATGTTTTCCAGCAGGAGTTCGTCAGAACCGTTATGGCTCAGCAGGGCTGGACCAACGAAATGGTCGATCCGTTAATCAACTCAGTGGCCAGGCTTAATACCGGCGCATTGAATCCGGTGCCCAGTGCATCCGGACCTGCCGCCAATGCGGCTGATCAGCCCGCAGGCGCTTTCTTCCAGAATGTCAGCTACAAAGGCGCATTTCAGCCCGGTTCTGCAAACTGGCTTAAGGGATGGACGGCCCTGGATCATTACGGGTTCCTGCAATAACAGGAGTGATGCCACTTAGATGTTTCTATATGGGACCCTTATCAGGTCCCATATTTTTAATTTTATTTAACATGGAATAAAGTTTGGCGGAACAATTCTATTGCTTTTGATATTTTACATTTCTAATATTTGGTTGACGTAAGAGAAACCCATAAACTCCATAATCTTTTAAAGGAGGTACTGATGCTCAAGAAGCTAACAATTATCGCTATCGCACTGATTCTGGTTATTCCGGTAATCGGGAATGCCAAGGATCTCACAGGACGGTTCAGTCTGGGTTATTTTGATTCCGATGCCCCGGTTGGATTCCGTTACTGGGTGAATGATAAAATCGGCCTCGACCTCGGCCTGGGATTTGAATCGGTCGACCTGGGTGAAGAGAACGGGACCTCATTCTGGGTTGAAGCGGGAGTCCCCTATGTTGTCTACCCGACTGACAGGGCCAATTTCTTCATCCGTCCCGGTGTTGTCTTTGCAAGTCTCGACAACCGCGTTTACGGTTCGGGTCCCCTGGATGAGAAGTGGACAGTATTCACAATATTATTGACCCCGGGAGCTGAGGTCTTTTTCGGTGACCATTTTTCGCTGCAGGCGGCGCATGGCTTTGCATTAAGAATCACCTCTCCTCCGGATGAGATTAGCGATGAATCTTCAACCGATTTCAGCTCGATTGCCGCAAGCGTCACGACTATCGGCTTCCATTTCTATTTTTAGAAATTAGCTGTCGATCATAATCTTTTGATTAAAGGGTATGGGCATTGTCCCATACCTTTTTTTTCGTTGCTGCTTGAAATCTCATCTTGCTGCATTATCTTATCCATTTAGGAACAAAATGAACTGTGCATGGATTTAAAGGAGGCTGAAATCATATGAAGAATATAGAAATCAAAGATGACAAGTGGATTAATGCCGAAGGCTACAAGAAGCAGATACTGGCTTCCAGCGAGGATTTCGATTCCGAGGGTGTACTGGCACAGGTGGTGGTAATCGGTCCGGGATCTGTGGTCAGACCGCACTATCATAAAAGCACCTATGAATATTATTATGTCATGCAGGGTGATGTCGCCTTCACCATAAACGGCGAGATTCGGAGATTAAAGGCTGGCGAGATGATGATGACGGAGCCTAATGATATCCACAAAGTCGAAAACGATTCTGATGAGGATTTCATGGTTCTGGTCTTCAAGAGCAATTATGTAAAGAATGATACTTACTGGGCGGAGTGAATTAGTTTATCTTCTCTAATATGTTTATTCATCCAGTTCGAAAACAACTTTATAGGCAATCCAAACACCAATTGGTTCACCCTCTAACATTGCCGGTTTATATTTTCTTTCAATAGCGGCCTCCAAGGCAGCTTCCTCGAATCCAATATCAGTGCCGGAGTCCTTTTTAATCTCAGCACATTTTACTGTGCCATGCTTGTCAACATAGGCCCTGATCCAGACAGTACCTTCAATTCCTTCTTTCTTTGCCTCATCAGGAAATTCCGGCTCCGGCCCGGACAGCAGAATTGGATCAACATCGATTATCTCAAAGCTATCGGGCTCAGGGCAATCCGTGTCAGCATCTGCCTTCGTACCGGTTTTGACGACATTTTCATCCCCAAATATGACTTTATAGGCAACCCATACTGCCACCGGCTGGCCGTCTTTTATAGCAGGACGGTACTTTCTTTGCCAGGCAGCTCGTATAGCCGCCTCCTCAAAACCGACATCCTTTCCGGATTCTCTGGCAACAAACACATCGCGAACAGATCCGTCTTTGTCAACAAGCAACTTGATCCAGACGTCACCGCCAATACCCTCTTTCAAAGCTCCTTCGGGATAAACCGGTTCAGGCGCATCTATTAGTATTGGCTTTTCATCAATGCTGGCGCTTACCTCCAGCTCGGAAACGGGCTCAGAGATATTTGCACTGTCGATTACTATAATACGGTCCCGGGCATGATTGAACTTCTGCGAATACATGCTTTCCGATTCTATTACATTTTCATGTGAACTTTGTCCCGTTAACGGAAAAGCAATCGCTGCGATGCCGAGTACACTGCTTGCCATCACTTGCAACACTTTATAGATATTTACCTCCTTATTTTGTGGACTCGACCTTTTTGACGAATACTATTGTGATATGTCAAATTTTTTTTGAAAGCTAAAATCAAAAAAAACGGCCCGCTTTAAAGCGAGCCGCTTAAAATCGAATCAAGCCATTTTACTGCAGGCCCAATTTGTCCTGCATATTTTCCAGATGCTGCTTATAGATTGGAAGATTCGGATCAGCTATAATTTCACCCTTTTCCACCGCCAGAGCATAATTCTCGCGCGCCAGTTCAAATTCGCCCATGGCCTCATATCCCTCTCCCAGGCTGTCATAAACATTGGCTGAATTAGGGTATTTCTTAACATTCAGTTTGAAGATCTTGATAGCCTTATCGAAATTCTCCTGTCCCAGCGCAGTATAACCCATCATATTCAGGACTGCCTCGGGTACATCGATCTCATAACCAAACCTATTGCTGAGCTTGAGAAAATGCTCATGCACCGCTGCCACAGTGCTGTCCAGAAGGCCCGGAGGGAGTTCCCAGCCGTCATATAAATCCTCTAGGGCTTTATATATGGTCAAATGCGGAGTGGAGCCGTGATCCTCATCCCCCATAAAGTCGTAGTGCCAAACCAGACCCTCGGGCGCCTCGCTTTCCAGCAGCAATGTGAAACGTTCCGCCGATTCCGTCATCAGCTGTCCCTCATTACCCATACTGATATAAAGGAATTTCCGAAGATCGGGACTTTGCTTGAAAAATGGCCGCGCCTTACGGGCCAGATAGTTATCATCCCACCAGAATGTCGGACTGATAGCAACATAGGCATCAAACATCTCCGGTCTGCTCAAAAGAGCATTGACCGTAAAGAGCCCGCCGAATGAATGCCCTACAAGGATTCTGTAGTCTTTCGTCCGATAATGCTTGTTCACATATGGAATCAACTCTTTTTCAAAAAATTCCAGAAAATTTTCGGCCCCTCCTGCGGTTTCAAACCTGCTGCCTCGATTGGAGATATCTCTGGTGGGGGAAAAGTCGCGCGTGCGATCTGTATTGACCAGCGCTACCACAATCATGTTGGATATCCTGCCCTCCCGCGTCAGAAAATCTACAATCCCTGTTACGTGATGAAAATGATAGGTACCGTCAAGCAGATACATCACCGGGTACTTTGTTTCGCTCTGCTCATATCCGGTGGGTGTATAGACCAGAATTATGCGCTCTTCATTAAGAATCTCGGACTGGAGTTTATTCAACTGCCCGAGATAGATTTTGTCACCCTCCGCCTGTGCAAATGCGGGCCTGGACGCCGGATAAAAGGCCAGCACAAGAAATAGTGATGCCACAGTTATTAATAACTTTGATTTGGTTCTCATAACGCTCTGCTCCTTAATTATGGAATAAAAGCGCGGTAAACCCACGCCTCGCTTCTATATATGTATTTTTAACGCCAATGTTTCATTGGCTTTCGAGAATGGTCATTATGTGGACATTTTTCCAGGGCAGGCCCGGTTGCAAGCGCTTGTTTAGCTGGCGGGAAAGAGCAGGTTGGAAGAGCCAGTACGTCCGGGGAGATGGAAGCCTCCCCTTATTTATGAGGGAGACTTCCAAATTTTCTATGAACTCGTGAATTAAATATCAAACATACCTTCATACGCATCCGTGTGCGCCGGGCTGACCCGCAGGTGATATGGTTTCGCCCAGGCCTTCATTTCAGCCTCGGCATAGGGAGCAACCTCTTCGGCATAAACATAATTCAAATCATTCAAAGCCTCCAGGAAGAAATATGTCCAGGCACCATGCTCAAAAGCGTAGACATCATAGGAATCTGAATTGGTCGAGGCTGTGGCCATGAAAGTTCCGGCCTGGCAATCTAGATGAAAGTCTCCAATAACACAGGCGTCAAGCGTCACCAGCTTCTTCGTGCATGCGGCGGAATTAATATACTGCATTACAAAGCCATGCGTCATATAATACATGTCAGTTGAAATTATGCATGAGCCATAGCCGGGGTACTTGGTACCATGACCCGAATAGCAGAATGCGATCTCATCCCCGGCGGCGGCCTGGGCCTCAAGCCATTGCAGACCGGCCTGGATATTGTCGGCCGTGGCGCTTTGATCGAGATCCATTTGAACGGTGAAACCCTGGCCCTGCAGGTAGCTCTTCATCGCCTGAGCATCATCATCGCAGAAATTCAAATCATTAACCGTCCCGTCATAATCAGATATTCCCACAATATAGGCATACTTATGGGCTGGATTGGGATTCGGGTCCTGGCTTCCGGTATCCGGGGGCGGTTTGGGCGGCTTCTTTTCCAATGCGTCGACAAACTGTTGAGAAGGCGCAATCAGATAAGACTGAATCACCTCCGCCGGTCTTATGTCGACGAATTCCGGACGAGGGGTCAGGACAATCGCTGCTTTCTGGCTGTCCGGATTGCTGTCGACAGGAGACTCACTGCAGGACAGTGCCAGACAAAGCAAAATCCCTGTGGCAATCAAAAGGATTGCTGGTTTCCTCATTTCTCCTCCTGTTTATTTAAGATTTGGGCTTTAGATAGCATATATATATACTGTATCATCTATTTTGTACCAAAATAAAAATTAATGGTCCTGTCTCTTTTATGAATCCAGGAACAAAAACCTGAAATTCAGATTCTAAAAATTAAATGGGTTCAAATAATGAAAAAATATTGCGTGACTATCTAGCCCGGATGCTGAACTGGCAGGATGCTCATGTTAACCTGGAAAAGGCTGTGGAAAATTTTCCGCCTGACCTGATGGGAAAAAAGCCGGAAGGTGCGGCGCATTCGGCCTGGCAGTTACTGGAACATATGCGCCTGGCCCAATGGGATATCCTGGATTTCATCAAAAATCCAGATTACGAGGAGCTGAATTGGCCGGATGATTACTGGCCTAAAGACCCTGCTCCTCCTGATGATTCCGCCTGGGACAAAAGCATCGAATCATTCAACGCTGATCTCAAGGAACTCCAGGACATGGCCAGAGACAGCTCGGTCGATCTCTACAGCAAGATTCCGCATGGCAGCGGTCAGACCATACTGCGGGAGTTATTGCTGGTGGCCGATCATAATACTTATCACCTGGGTCAAATAGTGCAGCTGCGCAAAATGCTGGGCGCCTGGTAAGAGATTTCTCTGCTTTAGTCCAGAAGACCAATCTATTTTAAATGCCCGGCGGACCTCCTTATCCACCGGGCATTTTTTCCCGTGCACGAGCCACCAAAGAATACCCCAGCGACAGCCCTATGTCGGCTGAGGTTCATATTTGACTTCCTTGCCCATCTCTGAAAATGAGAAGTTGTGGAAGACATTATGACCGTTGTAGTCCAGCACCCGCAGATCATCAACCTGCTTGACATCATTCATGACAGTTTCGAAAGTGGAGGCGTATTTCTCTTTGACGCGTTCGAGTGGAATTTCGCAGGCGATAAAGCGTTTAATTCCTTTGGCGCTCAAAGTCTCCACGAATTTAGGATCGGTAAATGACTCATAGGAAGTCAAAATCAGAATTGGGCCTGTGCCGGTAAAAATAATTGCGGCTTTCATCTGACGGCCTCCATTATTAAGGTTTTTATCAAAGCCGGAGTCCAATCAAGATGTAATAAATTCTCTGATGCTGTATCAGGTGGGTTTGTCTCTCACCTGTAATTTATCTGGAATCCGCCATCCTGGCAAGCATTTTTCACTGATCTTGTGATAATCACATAAAAGGCATCCTTTGTCAGTTTAAATACCGGGGATTGAATCCGGCCTTCCCTTCGGGCAAAAAAAATCCCGCACTCGGCGGGATTTTTTCAAGCGTAAAATCGAATTATTTCTTCTTGTTCTTACCCTGACTCTTATTATTCCTGGCAGGTTCCTGATCTTCGGCATACTTTTCGGTCTTGGACTTGTTCTTTTTGTTCTTCACCTGTGTATTGATTTGAACAAAATTGTGTCCATTGGCGCGCATCTTGATAACCTCCTCCGGTGCATAGCCATAATGCTCGGAGATAAAGCGCAGGTTGACAAAATTAACGATATCGGCATCGGACAACACTATTTCCCCCCATTGGCTCTTCTTCTTGTTCTTGTAATGCCCGTAAGCCTTGCCGTAGGGCGGCACAGGCTTGCCCTCCACAGGCACATAGTAAACGCCCGCATTGAGCCCGAAATGTGCCGTTATCTGCCACCAGGATTTCCCTTCAAGCCGCAGCTGGACAATCAACCCCGGGGAAACTTCCGCTTTTCTCGCCAAAAAGAACACCACCGGCATCTCCTCTTCGGGAATCTTGCTGCGTCTGACAACGATTAGTTCTTTCTCAGGCGCTCTATAATGTTCCCCTATTGCCAGATAGAAGCTCTTCAAACCGTCGTCCCCGATCGAAAGACCGATATCCATATCTGCCGAGCAATCGGCTGAGGGCCAGAACAAACATAGACAAATCACTGCCGGAATTATTAAAGCTCGCATATTTTCCTCCACAATTGCGGTGATACTGCACAATAAAACCGGGTTCTGGAAACCCGTGACACCTACCTTTATATTGTCGGAGGGATTATATCCGATTCTTAAGAAAATTAATTTATATTCCCGAGCCCGAAGCCAAACCTGTTGTAATTCAAGCGGATAAATAAAAAACCCGGCGTGAATGAAGGCCGGGCTTGATTTTTTGAAAGTCGAGATTTCAGCTTGCGGATGATACCGATTTTTTCATCTGACGGGCGCGCTGGGCGATCTCATCAACAGCATTTATAGCCGCATCGATATCCTCTCCGGTATTGAACGGCCCGATTGCAAACCGTACCCCGCCGTGAATCTTGTCGATTCCGAGCTGCTTATGAACCAACGGAGCGCAGTGTAATCCGGTGCGGGTGGCGATGCTGAAATCCACATCCAGCATGATACCCACATTTCCTGCCTCCATATCCTTGACATTGATTGTCATGGTCGCCAGATGATTTTCCATACTGCCACAGCAGTAAACCTCGACGCCGTCGATCTTCTTGAAACCGTCGGCCAGCTTTTGAGCAAGTTTCATCTCATGCTTATAGATAACATCAACGCCGCCCTGCTCCCTGATCCAGTCCTGTCCGGCCCAGAGCGAGGCGATCCCAACCATATTGGGGGTGCCGAATTCCATCCGGTAGGGATACTCCTCCAGATGGTAGGGATAAGCCGAGCGTACCCCGGTGCCGCCGCTTCTGGTCTGCTTGATTTCGACATGCTTGCGCACACATAGACCGCCAATTCCGGTCGAGCCCATCATTCCTTTATGGCCGGTAAAGGCCAGCACATCGACATTCATCTCTTTCATGTTAATAGGCACCACTCCGGCGGTCTGGGAGACATCGATCGCAAAGAGCACATCCATCTCTTTGCAGACGGCGCCTATTTCGGCCACCGGCTGGATTGTACCGATGACATTGGAGCCGTGATTTACTATAACGAGCTTTGTATTTGGCTTAATGGCTGCTTTGATGGCATCCGGTTCAACAAAACCGTCTTTGTTAAAGGGCACATAAGTAGCTTCCACACCATGATCGCGCACCAGATGATTGATCGGTCGGATGACCGAGTTGTGTTCCAGGTTGGTGGTAACTACATGATCCCCCTCGGACAATAGCCCCTGGATGATCAGGTTCAGGGCATCGGTGGCGTTATAGGAATAGCACAGCCGTTCGGGAGCGTCCTCATCTCCGCCAAAGAATTTGGTGAGCGTCTTGCGAAGATCCTCAACTATATTGCCGGCTTCTATGGCCTTATCGAAACCGCTTCGTCCCGGATTGACCCCGCATCCGCGGTAGAATTCTATCATGAAGTCGTAGACTTTATCCGGTTTGGGCCATGATGTGGCCGCGTTGTCGAGATATATCAGTTTTTCCACATGTGACTCCTGTATAAAATAAAATATTTTTGCAAAATTAAGGGAAGATTCAGTTTTGGCAGGCTTCTACAGCCCATCGAAGATTTCCTCTCTTCCGCGTCCCCGGGAGAGCGCGAAAATAGCCCGTCTTTAAGGTCATAAGATAATCATACGCACCATATCTGTCAACCTGTTGTGAAATTTACATCAGAATTTGTGGGGAGTATATATTTAATCAGGAGTGTTTTGGTCTTTTGTAGTAAATAAGAAATTTTGTAGCCCACATTTGGGATTTATGGGGTGCCCCATCCCCGCAAGGGGTGGGTTTGCACGTGCCGGCAGAAACCCTTTCCTGCCGGAGATATACATGATTAGATGGCTTAGCAGGTCAAACCCTTCCGGGACTTGAACAGCCGTCGGGTATTGGTTGCCGACGCGACATAAGAGATTCTTCGCCCGTCAAAGGCCGGGTCCTTGACTTCGCTCTGAATGACTCTGGCAAACATACAAAAAAACCCCGCCTTGACATAAAGACGGGGCGAGCAAAGTGAGTTGAATTACCCTTAGAAATGCACAGCCACTCCCAGACGTATATTCGCTGCATCCAGGTGAAGCCCATCCTCAAAGGTGTCGAAATCGGTGTCGTAGAAACCGTAGTAGTCGTAGTACTCCAGGTCGAGAAAATACCAGCGGTTCTCAAGAATCATCGCGTATTCGGCCAGGATGCTCAAGGATCTATTTAAAAAAACCTCCATTCCAACCGAGCCCTCGACTCCAAAGCCGAGCTGTCCGCTCTCGTCAACCCTGACATCATAAACCCAGTCGTATGGATAGTCGTAATAAATTATAGCAAGGTCCGGATCGGTTTCCCGGTAACTCAGACGCGGACCTGCACCGAAATAAAATCTCAGACGGTCATCGATACGGGGATAAAACAAATATTGAAGTGAAATACTCCCTCCCGAGATGTCAAAAAAGTCGATATCCCTGAAAACAAACGAGTAACCGTCATGGAAGAATACCCTGTCCTCATAAAGGTTGTCATCATCCTCGAAAAACCCGATATTTAAACGCATTGCACCCTCACGCGAGACCTGCTTTGTGAGTGAAAGCATGCCGCCGCGGAAATCATCATTATCAAAACTGCGGTCCAGATGAAGCTGCAGGGACCATGTATTGAACCGCTCCATAGGCGGCTGGCCTTTCGGCACACGTCTGATGCGGGCCTCTGCCTGCGATGGAAAGAGCAGCGCGCCCAGCGCAAAGACGATCAACATAAACAGTATTGCTTTTGTCCAGTCTGACATTTTATCTAACCTCCGAATTTATTCTTTCATTCTGGAGAATATTAAAACAAGTGCCGTGCCAGAAATTATAACTGATTATTTTCTAATATGTTAGGCACGCACAATGGATTCCTGCGTATTGGCCCCCGCACAAAAATAGTGCAAGAGATTTTGGGGCATGCACAAGGATTGGCAGAACCCAGGATTTGTGCGTTGTGCACGTCCCCGTGCACAATGTCATTCTCAACGATTTGTCACGGCGCACGGGGACGTACGCCGTGCACGAATGTGGGTGAAAATCATAAAAAGAAACCCACCGCTAAAGCGGATAGGGCACCCAAGCATTAGAAAAGATACTATTGGAGCGTTTAATATATTGCTATTCAAGTAATGAGATCAATTTATATTTGCTTGCAAAAAAACGATTTGCGACTATTCTATATAATTAGATGAAAGGAGAAGCGATGGATGTAATTAATCTATTTGCCAAGCTTAATTTAGAAAAAATTGACTTTGATGGCAGTATAACAGCAACAACACCGGATCAATTCATTGCGCAATTTAAGAAAGTGTGTTCATGTCAGGCATCAAAACACAACCAGTCTATTGTATATGTATGGCATACAGAGAAAGCAATATCTCGTTTAAGGGGAAAAAGTACAATTGTTTACATTGGTAAAACCGATGCTACATTTTACACAAGACATTATCGCTATGCCGAGACGGAGGCTTCAGGTAATAACTGGAAAAGATATAGCTATATCATTAATCAATATGGGGCAATAGGATTTTGTTGTGCGAGAATTCCTTCGCCAAATACTCCTCTGGAAATAGAAAACAGGTTGCTTCAAAAATATTTCGAGGAACATCTGGAACTACCCCCCATAAACAAAAGCCTATAAAAAATATGCCTGCTTATCTCTGGGCACCCCAAAAATTCAAACATTGGGTGGCACGCCCAAATTCATTTGGGCGTGGTCTTCTAATGTACCTGCCCAAACAAAGTTTGAGCAGGCCACCCATTGAATTGAGATAAAAAATCACAAGCTAAAGCTTGGGACACCGGGGCGAATCTGTTCACAAGAAAAAAAGCATGATCACAGGGATCATGCCCTACAATTAATTCAAATGGGAGTTTTATTACGATGTCGCCGGATGTTTGGCTTTGACTTGCTCTTTGACCATATCCTTGAGCTTTTCCGGGGGGAACTTGCCGCGGGTTTCTGATTTGACCTGACCAATAATATACTCTATCAGCTTTTCTTCGGATTTGAATCTGTCGCCATCAAGCTCTGCGGCTTTGCTTTCTATTAGAGAGCTTACATCACTCTCAGTCATCGGTATTAAATTCAATTCATCGAAAAGCCTCTCCAGCGGAATATTCGTGCCATTTGATGAAAGATAATCGAGAGCTACATAGACCGCTTCGTTTGGCAATTCACGTTGTCCGGTTTGCTCCAGAATGTAGGCCAGGAGATCATCGGAAATAAATATCAGGTCCCTGCCCTGGCGTTTCAGATTTTTCAGATAGCCCTCGAAAAGATATGCCAGGAAAACCGGGTCAGTGAGATTGCGCTTCAATAACCGGTCGTACATAAGTGCAAATTTTGAACGTCCCAGGGAATAGACCAGTTCATCGGACAGCCCCAGTTCCATCCAGCGTTCATCGCGGCTGTAGGCCGGGTCCGGAAGAACCGCCCTGAGCTTATCCAGACGATCTTTGGTGATTGCCACCGGCGAGGAATCGGTGTCGGGATACATACGGTCCGGGCCGGGAAGTATCCGTTCGAAATCCGTAATGCCCTCGCCAATATGCTGACGGGTTTCATTGGGCACGCCCTCGGTCGCCTCCACAGCACGGATCTTCACTTCCGACAGCGCCATGTTGACATCAGCTTCAGTGCCCCAGGTTATAATAATCGCATCGGTATGACGCATATGGAAGACCTTTTTAATCTCGTCGCAGATTTCATCCGGCAGTTCGGCACAACTGATATCGTCGGAATGGATGATGTTCGGATATTTATCGATGCAGGCGATTACCTTAATTCGTCCGGAGATCTCATCGGCAAAGGTCTTATTCGGCTGGGTCTTGTAATTGAGTATGCCCGCAAAGCGTTCCAGCATGATACCGCCAACCTTGCCGCCATTGTTTATGACCTCGGATATCACCGGATGCGCTATCTTCTTGAAAATCTCGGTCAGGTCCTTCTTCTCGCTGTGAATTGTACTGGGGGATATTCCGCGTTTGCGCAGTTCTGATTTTATCTCCAGAAGCGATTTTTGCCTTAAACCCTCGACCTCGGTCAGGCGCTTGATATATCCGGTTTTATCAATGCCCTTGAGCTCCACCCGAGTGCCGCCGTCGATGGAAACATTGACATCCTGACGGGTTACTCCAATCCCGCGCCGTACCCGTCCCGATGAGCGCAGCACGCGTCCGATAACCTCATCGACTTCCATCGCCTCGGTCGGAGTTTGCATATCCGGATAGGTCACAATCTCGACCAAAGGAGTTGAAAGACGATCTGTCCTGAACCTGATCTGATGTCCAATATCGTGCACCTCGCGGCAGGCATCCTCCTCAAGAGCGACTTGAATAATCCTGATTTTGCGGTCCTTGTATGGTATCCACCCTTCCACACCGACAATGGCGGTGCGCTGGAAGCCTGTGGGGATCGAGCCATCCAGATACTGCTTTCTGGTAATATGAAGTTCATCCACAATATGGCAGTTGAAGAGCATGGAAATCTGGAGGGCGATATCGAGAGCCTCCTGGTTGATCGGAAAAGGCGGGGTATCATCCATCTCATAGGTGCAGACATTATCCCGGAAGAGCTCGTAAACCACCTCTTTTTTGGTCTTGAATTCCATCAAGGCGGTGCCGTCATACTCTCCCAGTTCGGAAAGTGTGGGGCGCATATGTCTTACGATTAAACCGTCGGGAGGACCGTCAACATAACCGACCGGGCAGCGGCAGAACAGCTTTTTGGCGGTATCGAGCTGTTGATGAACCTCCAGCCCACACTTGAAGCCAAGCTCTTTGAATCTGCTGTCGTCTAAATTATCCCAGTTCATAACTTGTGAAATATATCACTTTAATCTCTCAATATACCAAATCTACAGGCCTTGGCAACCGATTTCGTGTTTTTTTTTGATGTTTGACAACACGACCGAAAATGTTATCTTTTGCCCTTATGAAAAGGAAGTTCCGTATAGCGCTGGCCCAGATCAACTCCACGGTGGGAGCGCTGGATCAAAACCTGGATAAAATCATTTCTTACGCCAGAAGGGCCGAGGAGCATGGCTGCGATATAGTGGCCTATCCGGAGCTGGCCCTGACCGGCTATCCCCCTGAGGACCTGCTCCTGAAGAAGGCCTTCAATCTTGATGTTTCCAGGACTCTTAAGAAGCTGATTAAGGAAAAGATAAGGCCGATCATGGTGTTCGGTTATCCTGATTTCGACGGCGGGAAGTATAATTCTGCAGCGGTAATCTATAATAATAAGCTGGTCGCCTCGGTCAATAAATTCATGCTGCCCAATTACGGCGTCTTTGATGAAAAGCGCTATTTCACCCCCGGAAACGGAACATATATATTCGATCTCGGCTTCATGCGTTTCGGTGTAAATATCTGTGAGGATATCTGGGTCACTCCCGGCACCACGGAGATTCTGACCTTGCATGGCGCCAATCTGGTTATCAATATCTCCGCCTCTCCCTACACTATTCGCAAGGAAAAATACCGCGAAACCATGATACAGCGGATAGTAAAGCGATGTCATATGTTTCTGGCCTTCTGCAATATGGTTGGCGGTCAGGATGAACTGGTTTTTGACGGCTATTCGATGATATTCAATCCCGAAGGGGAGATGCTGGCCTCTGCGAAGACATTCGAGGAGGATATGATCTTCGCCGAAATCGACCCTCTGGAGTCCGAGGCCAAACGGTTCACGATTACGGTTCCCCGGCAGATACCTCCGGTGGAAATTAAAAGACTGGGCGATTTCAAAAACCGCAAAAGAACTAAAGCAATCAAATCAGTTATAAATCCCCCACCGTCCCGGGAGGAGGAAATATACAAGGCTCTGATTCTGGGAACAACTGATTATATCCAGAAGAATGGTTTTTCCGAAGTCGTTGTAGGGCTTTCCGGCGGGATAGATTCGGCCGTGACCGCTGTCCTGGCCTACGACTGCGTAGGACCGGAGCGAATGCACTTAGTCTTTATGCCCTCGGAGTATACTCAGGATCAATCGACCAAAGACGCTAAAAAGCTGGCCCAGAATTTGGGAATACCTCTCCAGACATTTCCGATTGACAGCACATTTCAATGCTACAAGGAGATGCTCAAGGGGAGTTTCAAGGGTCTTAAGGAGGATATTACCGAGGAAAACCTTCAGGCGCGAATCCGCGGCAATATCCTGATGGCGCTTTCGAATAAATTCAAATGGCTGGTGCTTACGACCGGAAACAAATCCGAGGTTTCAGTCGGATACTCCACACTGTATGGCGACACTGCCGGCGGTTTTGCAGTCATAAAGGATTTATATAAAACCGAGGTTTTCAAGCTGGCGCGCTACTATAATCGTAAGGAGAAGCGAACGGTGATACCTCGTTCGGTAATAGAGAAGCCGCCCTCGGCAGAACTGCGCCACAACCAGAAAGACACCGACAGCCTTCCTCCCTATGAAGTGCTCGATCCGATTCTGAAACTATACATAGAGCAGGACAGGGGCCAAAAGGAGATCATAGATCGCGGGTATGACGAGGAACTTGTAAACCGTATCATAAGGATGGTTGATCTGGCAGAATACAAACGCCGCCAGTCCCCGCCCGGCGTCAAGATTACCCCCAAGGCCTTTGGCCGCGATCGCAGAATGCCTATCACACAGCGGTATTTCAGATAAATCAATTATCTGCTGCTGAGTGGAAGAAAAATAATGGCGTCTCAATTTTAAATGAAACTATAAGACCAAACCTATGCCTCACACAAAATGAGCTTATTGATAAACCCTGATGGTGTATCGTTGGGTCTGATTCTTTCGCAGACGGAATTGTGACCCAACGCAAATGCTTGCTATATAATAAGGCGCAGGGTCACACCCCCCGATTCCTCCGGGGGCCAAGACCCTGCGCGGAGAAAAGTACCCTCCTCAACACGCCCTGAAACAGTGGGGCACCCGGCATTAACAAAATTTATCTCTTGCCTTCAACAAACCATTGATCTTAATTAAAAGCATCATCAATATCATCAATCACACTGGAGGAGAATATGACGAAATATATTACAGCATTAGCCTTGTTGATGACTCTCTCAGCCGCGGCTGAATCTGAAGACACAAACAGGCCTTCACCATTTTATCCGGTCACTACATATTCAATAGTATGTTATGATTCCGCCACAGGGCAGTTCGGAGCGGCGGTGCAGTCGCACTGGTTCAAGGTTGCCGATGTTATCTGGGCCGAGCCCGAGGTTGGTGTAGTGGCGACCCAATCACTGGCCGATTTCTCTTATGGCCTCCTCGGGCTCGAGATGATGGAAGCAGGCAAGACCGCACAGCAGGCGCTGGAGGGTCTTAAATCCTCCGATCCAAACTCGGATGTGAGACAGGTGGCGATGATTGATAACAAGGGAAACATCGCTACTCATACAGGAGAAAACTGTATTGCCATGGCGGGTCATCGCGTCGGCCCGAACTATTCTGTGCAGGCCAACCTGATGGAGAAGGCTACTGTCTGGGATGCTATGGCGCAGGCATTCGAGAAAACCGAGGGCGAACTGGCGGACCGTATGATGGCTGCATTGGAGGCGGCGCAGGCCGAGGGCGGCGATATCCGCGGTAAGCAGTCGGCGGCCATGCTTGTTGTGACAGGAGAGCCGACAGGAATGCCCTGGACAGATCGGATTGTCGATCTGCGTGTTGACGACTCCCCGGAGCCGCTGCAAGAATTAAAACGCCTTATAAGTATCAACCGCGCTTATGATTACATGAATCTCGGCGATGAGTACTTTGCGAAGGGCGAGATTGAAAAAGCCAAAGAAGCCTACTCCAAATCAGCCAAGCTTGCTCCCGGCAATGCCGAGATTCTTTTCTGGCAGGCCGCAACTATGGTCTCTGCCGGTGAAGAGGATACGGCTATGACGATTTTTAAGAAAGTCTTCGAGATGGATGAGAACTGGCGGATTCTAGTACCTCGCCTGGTCGACTCAGGTCTTCTTCCCGATGATCCGGAATTGATAGAGAGAATTGTGGCACAGTAAGAAAAGACATAAATCAGGGTGACCCAATCTTCAGGGTTTGTTGAAAAAGTCAGCAACACAGAAATAAGAACCGTACACGTCATTCCGAGGGAGTCCCGCCGAAGGCGAGGACGACCGTGGGAATCTCCGCGGTTGCCTCAAGAATAATCGCAGAAATCGCCACGTCCGTCAGGAGCCGGATTCAAAATCGCTTCGCTCCTCGCGATGACGAATTTAGGTGTTTTCAGGTTTATCAACACTCCCTTCAGATTGGGGAGGGTGTTCCGGTTAAAAATCCTAAGCTAAAACATGGACTATTACCCATATCGTAAGTTTTCTTTTCATAGTAAACATAGTAGGATGGCCAGCTAAACCCACATTTCATGTGGGGTACAAATATAAGCAAAATAGAAATAAGAACCGATAAACGTCATTCCGAGGTAGTCCCGCCGAAGGCGAGGACGACCGTGGGAATCTCCGCGGTTGCCTCAAGAATAATGGCGGAGATCGCCTCGTCCGTCAGGAGCCGGATTCAAAATCGCTTCGCTCCTCACGATAACGAATATCGATGCCTTCAGGGTTTATCAACAAGGGCTAAAGCTTGAGGCTCCCTGGCATCTCACCTTATCGAAAAGCGAGCGCAAATCCCCTCCACATATCGCTTGCCCCGGCCGGAAGAAAATATATATTATGCCACAAATCGATTTTCACACAAAAGGAGATAATTAATGCCGGAAAAAGCGATTTCAAGAATATGGGCTGAATGGGTTCATGGACTTAAATTCGAAGATTTAGATGATGAAACCATATATCATGCCAAACGAATCCTTTATGACGCAATGGGATGCGCGCTGGGCGGGCATCGCGCCGAGGACTGCGAAATCTCCCTGGCTGTTATTGAACATATGGGCGGCAATCCCGAAGCAACCCTGATCGCCACCGGTTTCGAGACCAACGCCTACATGGCTTCGCTGGCCAATGCCCTGATGGTGCGGGTAATGGATTTTAATGATATATACTGGAAAGAGGATCCCTCGCATCCCTCGGATATAATCCCCGCCGCCCTTGCAGTCGGCGAACGCCAGGGGAAATCCGGCAAAGATCTTATTCTTGGTGTTGTGATAGGGCATGAGCTGGAGATGCGCCTGTGCGAATTCTTCAAACCGGGAATCCGTGAACGCGGATGGCATCACGCCTCGCTGACTCAGTTGGTATCTCCGCTTGTTGCCGGAAAGATGCTCGATCTCGACCCGGATCAAATGACCAATGCTGTCGGTATCTCCGGATGTCACAATTTCAGCCTGGGTGCTGTGGCGGCCGGCAAGCTCACAATGATGAAAAATACTGTCGATCCCATGGCTACCCAGTCGGGGGTTATGGCCGCGCTGCTGGCACAAAAAGGCTATATCGGTACTGAGTTGATTTTTGAGGGCAAAGAGGGTGTTTGCCAGCAGATGGGAGAGGGTTTCGATTATAACGAGCTTACAGAAGGCTTGGGGGACAGTTTCAAGATTAGAGAGTGCTACTACAAAGCTTTCCCGACCGAATTTCTAACCCAGTCGCCGGTAACAGCGGCGCTCAAGCTGGTCAAGGAAAAGGATATAGACTGGAAGGATGTTACCGGAGTGAAAGTTCACACAATCGCGCGAGCAGTGGATATCCTGGCCGATCCTTCCAAGTATCGTCCTACCTCTAAGGAAACGGCAGATCATTCGATGCCATATTGCGTGGGCGCAGCTATAATGGATCGCATGATAACTCCGCTGCAGTTCAAGCCGGAGAAAATCTCAAATCCGGAACTCCTGGCATTGATCCAGAAGATCGAGGTGGTGGCTGATAAAAAGCTGGAAGAGGAATTTCCGGTTATGCAGCCCTCGGTCGTTGACATAAAAGTCAAATCCGGCGAGGAATTCAGTCAGCGTGTGGATTACGCCAAGGGCGACCCGCGCGAGCCGATGACTGATGATGATCTCAGGGATAAATTCTATGGCCTTACTGCTGAATTTATGAAGGATGACCAACGCAACAAAATCCATGAGATGATATTCAATATGGAAAATGTGCCGACCATCAAGGAATTCATGAAAGCTATGATCGTGAAATAATCATAAATTTCAGATATATTCCGAAAGGGGCGGATTATGAAAAAAGTCGATTTTCCGATTGATAAGCGCAAATGGCATCCCGGCCTTATTCCCGGCTTGATTGTGCTTGTTTCCACCTACAGCAAAGAGAGCATACCCAATATCGCCCCCATTAGCTGGATCCAGATGGTTTCATTCAAACCGCCGGTCTTGATGTTTTCCGGATCGAGAGGCAGCCGGACAGTAAACAATATACTTGAAACCAACTGCTTCTGCGTCAACACCGTTGATTCCAAAATGGTCACGAAGGTTTTTAACTGCATAAAATGGTTCGGCCAGGAGCGCATCAAAAAATGCGGATTCAATCTGAGCGATGCCGAACTTATCAAGGCGCCTCTTGTCGATGAGTCCCGCGCACATCTGAAATGCACCCTTTATGATACAAAAGAAGTAGGACGCGCAGTGATAGTCTTTGGAGAAATAAAAGCGGCCTCAATCTGGGAAGAAATAGCGCTGGCCGATACAATTAGTGCCTACAAAAAGCTGGATCAGGTTTTGTACATGGAAGACGGAATCTATGCCCTCTTTGATCGTTTGCATAGAATTGAATAAATCTTAAAATTATATCTTTCTGCTCGCAAGTCGTTCAAACCGGGAGGTTGAAAATGCTGAAAAACCTTTTATTGGTGCTGTTTATGTTTGTTCTCGCAACCCCGCTTCTCTCCGCCCGAACTTTCGACTTTATGAAGCTCTCTGATGAGGTCAGCTTCTACTTTAACTCCAATGATAATTTCAACACTAAGGGACGCACGCTCCAGATTGTGGCCATAAATCAGGTCAAGATCGGTACCTGGTTTCAGGTGGAGTTTACCGGGGATTTCAACTGGGAGACAACCATCGGGGTCAACTATGATTATTACATAGAAGTGGGAGTTGTAAAAAAAGTCTGGAGAAATCTGAGCTTCAACTACCAGCGCATCCACGGCTCATTTGTGGATGAGCCGATAAATCAGTTTGGAATACGTCTCGCATTATAGAGATCAACATCCCGGCACGATTGTCAACAGCCCCGGCCAGAATGTGATCTCCTTTGAACCGACCTTCTTGTCGAATTTGCGCCAGGTCTCGAATTCCACGCCTATATGTGTGAAAACGTCGCGCCATTTTTTCGAGCACTCCGGTATATCGATCACAACCTCGGTGACACCATGGCTGGTAGCGGCCTTTATCACCTGATGAAATAATCTATAGGCTATTTTCTGTTCTTGATAATCCGGATATAGCAGGAATTTCTCAAAGACCGCAATATTCTTCTCATCCTGCTCACGGGTCAACTGGCAGAACCCGACCACACGGTCAGAGTCAAGCAGTACATAAAACCAGGTACCGTCATGGATCAGCCATTCCTTTAGATCATCCGCGCCGTATTTCTCATTGAAATACTGCGAAACATCGCTGTCGGCCAGAGCATCAGGACACATCTCCCCCCACGCGGTTCTGGCAATCTTCTGAATGTCTTCAATATGTTCTGTTTTTGCCTGTTGAGTCGATAAATCCAAAACTAACCTCCGCTTTTCTCTATTCAAAGTTTGAAATTTCTTTCCGCAAGTTCTGCAATATATTCTCCTATTCTGATTGAGGCTGTCGCTGCCGGAGAGGGGGCATTGAGGACATGAATCATATCCTCGGCTTCCACAATCCGGAAATCATCAACAAGAGTACCGTCCGGTTCAAGAGCCTGGGCTCGAATTCCCGAGCCGCCCTCAATAATATCATCCTCCTTCAAATCCGGCAACAGCTTTTGCAATGCCTTTACGAAAGCCGGCTTGCTCCAGGAACGCAAATATTCTTCCAGGCCAGTCTTCCAATATTTTCTGGCCATTTTCCAGAAACCGGAATAGGCCGCCAGGTTGGCCATTTCCAGAAATGAAAAATCTGTCTTCCTGTAAGCTCTGCGGCTGAGCGCCAGAACAGCATTGGGCCCGGCCTCCACCCTGCCGTCAATCAAACGGGTGAAATGCACTCCCAGAAACGGGAAACGCGGATCGGGCACAGGGTAGATGAGATTTTTGACCAACCCCCGCCTTTCCGGTTTGATTGTGTAATATTCACCCCTGAAAGGTATAATCTGCAGTTGGGGTTTTAGCCCGGCCATACGGGCCACACGATCTGTGTTCAGACCGGCGCAGTTAATAATACAGGATGCATGGAAATCGCCTTTGCGGGTTGAAAGAGTAATGCCGTTCTCGTCGCGAGTAATAGCCGACACCCTGGCATTCAAAATTATATCGGATCCTGCCGCGCGGATTATTTCCGCATATTTCTCGACTACTTTGATATAATCTACAATACCGGTGTCGGGTACATGGATTCCGGCAATCCCTGCCACATGAGGCTCATATTTACGGACACCATCAGCATCGAGCTTTTTGATTTCACTCATGCCATTATCCCTGCCTCTTTCCAGAAGGGTATCGAGATACTTCAATTCCTCTTCATCAACAGCAACAATGACTTTACCACATCTCTCATGAGGTATATTATGTTCTTTGCAGAATTCATATAGAGCCTCGCGTCCCTCAACCGATAATCTGGCCTTGAGCGATCCTGGCTTGTAATAAATACCTGAGTGTATTACGCCCGAATTGTGTCCGCTTTGATGATAGGCCAGGCATTCCTCGGCCTCCAGTACTGCCAGAGAAAGCCCCGGCTTCTTGCAGTGAGCCATGGCGGTGGCAGTGCCTATAATTCCGCCCCCGATAATTACAATATCGTATCTATTGTTATTCTTCATCCGTAGACTTTCCCATATAACATTGTTAATATAACAGTTAAATTGTGCAAAAGTTAATATAAAGTCGTTCTATGGCTTTGTCCGGAATGGCCTGAAAATCACTGCCTGCGAGTTGAAAAAAATATGTTTTTACTGGATTATATGGAAGTTATATTTATAAATTACCGTCATGGAATTAGTCGGCAGAAGACCGGAACGCCGGATTTTGATATATTTTCTCTCCGCCATACTTTGCGGTGCGGTTCTGCTCAGCCTGCCTGTAAGTGCGGCGGAGGAGCCCATCGCTTTTATTGATGCCTTGTTTACCTCGACCTCGGCGGTTTGCGTAACCGGGCTGATTGTCCTGGATACCGGGAAGGATTTTTCGCTTATCGGCCAGATTATCATATTGTTTTTGATCCAGATAGGCGGACTGGGTATTATGACATTCGCCTCGATTCTCCTGGCCCGGCTCATACCCCATCTTTCCTTTCTCGATAATCTGGCCTTGACCAAATCCCTGGGAAGCAGTAAACAAATTCAGGTCAAAATACTGCTCAAAGCCGTAATTCTGACTACAGCAATTTTCGAATTCCTGGGGGCCATATTGATATTTCTGAGGTTTAAATCTCAGTTCCCGCTGGGAGAGGCTATCTTCAATTCAATCTTTCATTCGGTTTCGGCCTTCTGTAATGCGGGATTTTCGACATTCAGTACCAGTCTCGAGGCATACCACAACGACATTTTCATTATTCTGATATTTTCAGTTCTAATTATCTGTGGCGGCCTGGGGTTCCTGGTCCTGGCCGAAATCGGCATGCGAATCAAAACCGGCGCATATAAGCTCTCCCTGCATTCGAAACTGTCGCTCTCGGCGACCGCTTTTCTCTTGCTTCTGGGCACGCTTGCGATCCTCTTTTTTGAAAGCGGGCATGCCTTCGAACAAACCGGAACGGCGCAGTCTGTCGCCAATGCTTTTTTCCAGTCCGTGACTGCCCGGACCGCGGGCTTCAATACTATTCCGCAGCCCGGCTTATCTGAAATCAGCCTGTTGTTGACAATGATATTGATGTTTATCGGTGGTTGTCCCGGTTCAACGGCGGGGGGCATCAAAACGACAACCTTTGCCGCCCTGGGCCTTCTGGCATATAACCGTCTTAAAGGAAGAACGCATGTCAGGGCATACAACCGCTCGATCTCCAATGATTCTGTAAATAGTGCCATTACCGTTACGTTGACAGCCATAACCCTGGTGGTAATCATGCTGGTTGCGCTGATGACCCTGCAGGAAGAACCCGATATGCACGGTCTGGCTCACGGCTGGTTCATAAGCAACGCTTTCGAGGTAATATCGGCCTTCGGTACTGTGGGTCTCTCGCTCGGTACAACCAATCAACTCGAAACCGGCGGGAAGATCATCATAACTATACTGATGTTCCTGGGCAGGGTTGGACTTTTGACACTGGTATTTTCGCTGGCCGGACCTTCCAGGCATAGAGAGGCTGTTTATCTTGAGGAACAGATAATGATAGGATGAGGTAATTATGAAAAATTTTATCGTAATCGGTCTGGGGAACTTCGGCTCTACAGTTGTGCGCGAGCTGTCCAAGCTCAAACGCAAAGTGGCCGCGATCGACATCGATAAGGCCAAAGTTCAGGCGGTCCGCGAGCTGGCCCATCTGGCCATAATTGCGGATGCCACCCATAAGGAATTCACTGAAAACCTGAATGTCGATAATTATGACTGTGCAATCATCTCCACCGGAAAGGACTCGCTCGCGGCTATTCTGATCACTTTGCACCTGAAGGAGCTGGGGGTCAAAAAGATAATTGCCAAGGCTAATTCAGCAGATCATGCCAAAGTGTTAACCCGGGTCGGCGCCGACGAAGCCATGATTCCCGAGGAGAATATGGCCATCCGGATTGCCCATTCACTGGCCAGATCGAATCTGGTCGATTTTCTTCCTCTTTCCGCGGGCCATTACGTGGCCGAGATTGCGGCACCCGAGAAATTCGTTGGCAAAACGCTGGCCGAACTGGACCTCAGCAGGAAATACCAGGTGCAGGTGATCGCCAGCAAGGGCGCCAAATCCGGGGAGTTCCAATTTGCTCCCGGCGGCGGATATCGGGTCAAGGAAAAGGATCTGTTGGTGGTGCTCGGTAAAGAGGAAAATATCGAAAAGATCAGGGAATAGAATCAAATCTACAATCCCAGCATTTTTATCTCGTACTCAAATTTTGACGGTTTGAGCCGAATCAGCCAGCCCTCGCCATAGGGATCCTGGAGCGAAAGCTCGGGATTTTTCAGCACTTTTTCATTCACCTCCACTACTGTGCCGGATAAGGGAGCCACCAGTGAATGTGATTGCAGGTCAGCAGAGATGATTTGCAGGAAAACCCCTCCCTGACGAAGCTCATCCCCCTCGTCAGGCAAATGGATCGATTCAATTTTACCGACTGTGTGCAGAAAGGTCCGTTTTACCCCCAGAAGCACTGTCTCATCCTGCCGCATCATTAGCCAGGAGTGATCGTCAATATTCTTAAACATCTTGCTTTCTCTTATGTCGACTTCCGTTACTTCCCCCCCGGGACTTTCGGAGTTAACTTGCGCCTTTTCCGCCGCCCGGACAAGATCGGCGGCGCGCGTGAGAACCCCCAGAAGCTCCTTTTTGGTGAAGGGCTTGGCAATGTAGTCAAAGGCTCCCAGCTGGGTCGATTGCAGGGCGGTGTTGATGGTGGCATAGCCGGTTATGACTATCACAGGAATATGGGGATTGTCGCGTTTAACCATGCTCATGAATTCCAACCCATCGATATCGGGCATCATCAAATCGGTCAGAATAATATGCATTTCGTTATCCAGCATTATTTCGCTTGCCTGCCGAACCGAAAGCGCGCTAAAGACTTCGTATTTATCCTCTTTTTTTAGATGTTTGCGGACACTGTCCAAAACAATCTGTTCATCATCTACAACCAGAACATTCAATTTGTCTTCCATATCAAAAACTCCCTGATTGATTACTAATCAGAAATTCTATCAGGTTCCATGATAAGCCGGGAGAACAATATTGAATATCGCTCCGCCCTCATCGGCCATGTCGACTTCGATGGTCCCGCGATGACGCTCGACGATGCCCCAGCTTACCGCAAGTCCGAGGCCATTGGTACCCTTAGTCGAAAAGAATGGTTCGAAAATTTTATCGATCAGGTTTTCAGGAATTCCCGGCCCGTTATCTTCTACCGAAATAATACACTTGTCCTGACGCTTATCATATTTTGTAATAAGTCTAATAAGTCCCTTGCTGTTCATCGCATCGGCAGCGTTAAGCATCAAATTCAGGACCACCTGCTGTATCTGCCTCTGGTCGCATTGAACCGGAGGAATATCTCTGGCAATGTCCTGCTTGATTTCTATATTCCTGAATTGAGGCAGCTTTTCAACCAGAGATAGGGCATGAGTCACTATCTGGTTCGGACTGGTTTTCTCAAGCTTGGGGGCCTCCTGCCGTGCAAAGTCCAGGAGATTCCTGACAATATCGCGGCAGCGCTTGGTCTCACGGATAATTACCTCAATATCCTCAAAATGTTCGTCATGACTGCTCAGATCATCGGCCAGATCCTCGGCGTAAGCCAGGATGCCGGTCAGGGGATTGTTTATCTCATGGGCCACGCCCGCGGCCAGCTGCCCTATCGCCACCAGCTTGCTGGACTGCACCAGCTGGTCCCGCAGTTCCTTCTCAGAGGTAACATCGCGCATAATAGTGCAGACCCCCTGTACGCTGCCCTTATAATCCTTGAGCGGAAACCTGACGGTCTGAAAGTGGTGGTCACGCCCCTCGATCGGGATTACCTCCTCATAGGAGCGGTGGCAGTTGCATTCAATTACTTCCTTGTCATGTTTCTGGATCAGCCTGGCCAACTTCTCCGGCAATATTTCATCGGCCCTTTTGCCGACGAAATCCTCCGGCTTGTGCCCAAAGGCTGCCGCAGTTACCGGATTGACAATGATGTAACGTCCCTCCAGATCCTTCATGCTTATCCAGTCGTGGGCGGAATCGATGAACGAGCGAAATCTCTCCTCCGCGGTCTCGATCTCCCGCCGCAGCATGACCTGATCGGTGATACGATGCCATGTGGCCAGGATTCCGCGCGGACTTCCCCCCCGGCTTATCAGCGGGGTACGGGTAACCTCCCAATGGACTTCATTGGGTGGAGGTATCATCCAGATACTGGAAAATGATTTGCCAATCCTCAGGGTAAAATCCAGCATCTCAACCTCGCGCTTGCAATGCTCTTCAAAATCAGTACCCGCGAACAGCTCGATGCAGGTCTTTCCCGCAGCCTCGTCCGGGGTAATACCGATGTAACTGCTGAAACTCCTGTTGACCCGCGTCACTTTCTTATCCTTATCGAGAACAACTATCAGTTCCGGAATACTATCCACCAGAAGCTGGAGGAAATTACGTTCCCGGTCCAGCTTCTCCTCCAGAGTGGCCAGTTCGTCGATACGCGCCATCTGATCTGTCTGGGCATTCAGGAGATCCCAGAAGATTCTCGCAATCGTATGGTCGATCAGCTTGACACCCAGGGGAATAATCTTGTGAATCTGTTTCAGGACATGATCGCGGCCCGTAAGCTCGAGAACCAGTTCCAGATCGGGAGTATCCATAACCTGCTGGATATCGGTGGTTGTATCGATTCCCTTTTTGCGAGCAAAAACCATACCGGGAGCGTCAGGATCAGAATCCATCACACTTACGATCTCCAGGCGCAATTCTTTCATGAATGTCCCGGAAGCAAGCTCGATTATTTCACGGCAGGCTTTGCCCCCGCCAATGATCACGGTCTTCATATTTTTCCCTCAGAACCGGTTTATCCAGGCTATCTCACCCATAAACATAATCGATATATAAAAAATAACAAAATTTTATCAGATTGGAAAGTCCCTTTCCAGCATCCTGCGGTAATCCTCCAATAGCTGGCCAATGCTGACATAATAGTCTTTCGGCTTTATTGTGAAATGCAGAAGAATATCGTTCAGCCTTTCGGGAACATACGGGTATAGCTTTTTGAGATTCATGATCCGGTACTCATAAAAAGCGGAGGCGTCGGTCGGACGCAGGCTTTCCTTTACCTCCCACGAAAAATCCTTGCTGCGCAAAATCTGCTGAAACGAGTTTATCCCTTTGCCCACGCAATAACTCAAGACATTACCGATACTCCACATATCGAAATCCGAGACCATCTGGTTCAGGTCAAAATCGATCCACCTGTATTGCCCGGTATCGGCTTCAATTATTATGTGGTCGTTCCTGATATCGCCGTGGCAGAACTTGTGTTTATGCAAGAATTCTATGGCTTCGATGGATTCGGTCAATTTCCAGAGCAGCCCTCCCAGGTCCTCATGGAAATATTCCTCATGGCTCTTGGATATACTGAAAATATAATTAAAAAATGTCTCGCCCCTGATATAATCGAGGACCCTGATATTATTGCCTTTTTCATCAAAGACGCTGTAACCCTGCATGAAACGCCTGTCGCCCCTGACTATTTCCAGAACCTTGCCCTCCTTTTCGGGGGAGCGGTAACAGCGCACCTTGAAAATTCCGATGTGCGCCATAAACTCTTCATTAAATTCGGTCTTGATGATCTTCTGCTCGCCGGATTCCATATCGAGCACAGAAAAGACCCAGTATTTGGGCTGCTCGCCGATACCGAAACGGGTTTCATGTTTATTGCCCTTGACCACAAAATCCCGCCCGCCAAGCCTCAGGATATCACCCCTGATAATATTCATCCAGTTCGACGTATCGGTTATAATCCGCGGAGGTTCATATAGTTTCCATCCTGTCAGTTCGACGATCCGGGCGGTCAATTTTTCGGTTTCTTTCATTTCAGTTCAGTTCATTTAGAAGTTATTTTCTCTTGCACTATTAATATCGCCAATCTGCAGATGATTTCAACAATTATCCTCAAGAAGACCTTATAACACACAGTTGCCTGATTTTTCTTTTTTCCTCGGGATAGAAGAATTTCATCACATATAATATTACGGGAAATAGAAATAATAACATTGTCTTAAGCGCCATCCCCAGATACCAGCCCCCCCAATCCAGGGAAATCATAGAAATCATGGGGCTGTTGCCGATCAGGAGTTCGTTCGCTGATACGATGGCGAGGCCCGCAACAACGATTTTCAGGAGCCGCCCCCATTGATAGCAGATCGGGAAAAGACGCTGAACAATCCGGATGCTGATCAGGAAATAGAAGGCAAAAGAAATAACGGTCGCGAGAGCGGCGCCATGATAGTCCAGATGCGGGATAAGGATAAAGCACAGTCCGATTGCCAGCGCCGCGGCGATACAGAAAAGCACCGGTTTGTAAATCGTCTTTTTAGTAATATAGAAACCGGAGTCGAGGACAAGCGAGGCCGCCCAGAAAAGATATGCCAGCGCAATCCAGGGTACCACCGTACCCGCTTCCCAGTAGATGACCTCCCCCAAAAGGGCCAGGAGCTCCTTCCGGAACAGGATTATACCCGATGATACAAAAGTATAGACGAGAACCACATAGCTCATAAAATTGGCGAAAAGGTACTCTTTGTCCTCCCGTTTTGAATATTTAACGTACAGGGCGCTCCAAACCCGTAGAAATGGGGACATTACCAGAGCTGTGGTCAGTGTACCAATTCTATAACCTATCGCATATATCCCGACCGAATCGCTCGAGCTCAGGTGCAGAAGGATATAACGGTCGCCGGAGTTGAGTATGAACAGGAATAGGCTCCCGGGGACAAACGGCAAACCGAATATAATCATCTCTTTCAGCAGGGACAGGTCCAGCCTTATCCTCACGCGAATCATAATATATATAAAAAGTACGGTGCCGAATATGCCCACATAGATAATATTGCCCCACAGCACTCCCATGATTCCCATATCCCTGTACGCCACAAGATATATTATCAGCGCCAGCCCGATAGTAAAGCGGCCGATTGAAATCAGGATAAAAACAGTCGACTGCAGGCGGGCCTGAAAGTACAATATGGGCACGATATAGAGCACCTCAAACAAGATAATTAAAAGCATCAGGCGGACATAGCTAACATGCTGCGCGGATGCAAAAATTATATTTGCCAATTGATGCGCAAAAAACATCAGAACAGCGACAACAGCAAAGGAGAAAGCCGCCAGAAACTGCATGGCGGTGGAAATTACCTTTCTCCTGTAAAGCTCCTCATCATGTTCCTGGTAAAAGCGCAATGTGGTGGTAACCATGCCAACCATCAAAATAATTCGAAGGATGTCATTGGTGCGGTTAATTATCTCCAGAAACCCGATCTCATCAGGACTGAGGTAATTCATGTACAGGGGCAGCAATATGACGCTCATGGCATTGGTGAGAAGAATCGCCACGCCATAGACTGATGAATGCCGCAGTATGGTCTTTATCTCATTCCACATAGAAGAGGTGTTCTATAGAGTTTTTAATCAGGCTATATCAAAACTTGATCTTTGACCGAGTATTGCAATCGGCTGATATTTTATAAGGAAACAAAGTCCATTATGAAAGATTAAACTTCTAAAAACCTCATGTCACAGCAATTATTACTTGACCATAATGTCCATAAAATGCATATTATGCATTACCTCTACTCTCGGGGGCCATTGCCTGACGTTTTCATGTATAAAAAACAGTTATGCCAGGAGCGTATGTCATGCAATATGCTAAATTTTTATTAATTTTGCTGTTTTCATTATTCGTTTTAATCTCCATAGCATGTTCATCGGGAGATAATATCGTTGATGATGATGGTCCGACAACGGAGGACCCCCCCGATTTTTACCAAATAGCCGAGATAAATGTCCCGGCCGGTATGCGTACCTCAGATGACAGCCATGCTCAGCTTGCGGTCAGTTATATCGATTTGATGAACTCATTTGCCAACATAGTCATCCCACCTCCGGCCGCAAAGGCCTGTGCGCACTTCAGCGCGGTCTCTGATGGTGAACCGGATTGGGTCTTAAAGGATACAATCGGCAACCTTGTTATCACTTTCAATATCTTCGAGTCTCCCGATTTTTATGCCTGGGACTGGATATTTGACGGAGATGACGGTGAGAACAGCTATAATAACTGGACCGCCATGCATCTGGAAGTCCACAAAACCCTGGATTTCGGGACTTTGATATTGTATGAGTACCACAGTCAGAATAACGCGTTGCAATGGACCTGGGGTCATACTGAAGACGATGCCTACTCAATGGAGTATTACGAATATCCTGAGAACAATAAATATGAGGTTAGAATTTATCCCGATAATTCAGGAAGGCTGCATCACTATGGAATGGTCGGCCAGGAATATATACAAGAGTTTCAGGTTGAGTGGAATCAGGATGGCAGCGGTCATTGGTGGGAATATGAAAATGGTGAGTATTCCGCCGATGGAACCTGGTAATAAGAAAGCATTCCTTGTTTATTCAAACAAATTGCTCAATGTAATAAAAGAACGTACGGCTTGGGAAGACAAGACCTTTTTATAATTCAAGCTTCCTGCGAGGTCTTCCTCAGATTTATGGCAAGGGTTTTCGTGAAATATCCCGTCGCATTTCCTGGCTGATATTTCTTTAGCAGTTCTTCCTATGCTGCTCAGCTGTTTACAAAATTATCGGCGTACCCCCATTTATCATCATGACTGCGAAGGTCTATCCCATGCTCGAGCCATGCTTTCAGATTGGTCAGGAAGAATGTCCATCCGGCGCGCTGCTCCATGTGGGTATCCCATTTATGATTGGGGCTGGTCTTCATGTTGAATTGATGCAGCTCGCAGACAGTGTATCTGCCGCTCTTTTTCAATTTTACCTCCACCTGTTCATCATTCATGCCGAAAGTAAAATGAATCCGGCTGTCCTTGCGCGCCCCCAGCATTTGCATGTCGAAAGAGTTGCCGTAAATATCGGTGAGACTGAATTTCCCGCCCTTTTTGGGCTCTACCTCGGCATCATATGCAAACCATTTACAGATTTCTTTTGAATCCGTCCAGGCCTTATATACTTTCGAGGGCGCAGCTTTTATGGCTATGTTCAATGTAAACTGGGACCAGTCAAATTTTTTGGGTACAACCATTATCCCTCCTTTATTATCATATCCGGCTGTATCAAGCTTTCTTATGTATTCTGAAAGTCGTTAAATACTCAGATAAATCGTCCCTTTGCGATCATCTCAACCTTTCCACCGACATGCACATTAATCCGACCTTCCTCTTCATTGGCACGAAGATACAGGAGTGAGGGCCGGGAAATCTCATAACCCTGCTCGACCTTTATGTCTATTCTATCCTCATCGAAGTAACGGTTTTTTACCAGATAAGCCGCCAGGCAGCCATTGGCCGATCCTGTGGCCGGGTCCTCGGCCACTCCAAGTTCCTCCGCGAAAAACCTGACATTTAGATCATTATTTTCATCGTAGGCTTCCGGACAGAAGATCAATACCGACCTGGCCAGTAGTGTCTCGATCAACTTCCTGAATTTTTCCCTGTCCACAGCGGCCTGCCTGACCGCATTCAGGTTCTTCAACGGCACTATCAGGCAAAACATGCCGGTCGAAACCTCCTCTATGGGAAAGCGCTGATCGATATACTCAAAGTCAATTCCGATTGCCCCCGCCACCTTCTTGGCTTCGGCAGTCTGGCCGAATTCCGGCTCAATCTGCTTCATCCATAAAAGCTTTCCGGCCAGGGTCACCGGAATCTGTCCCACTCCCAGATTGAGTATAATTTTCTCAGCCGGCTGCTTTAGAATTTCATTCTTAATTATAAAGGCTGTGCCCAGGGTGGGATGCCCCGCAAAAGGAAGTTCCTCGACAGGTGTGAATATGCGGACATCATATCCGCCGTTATTCTCTTGATCAGACAAGATGAATGTGGTTTCAGAAAAATGGGTCTCATTGGCTATTTTCTGCATCTGCTCGCTTGAGAGATGACCCGCATTGCGGAATACCGCCAGCTGGTTGCCGGCATACTTTTCCTCTGCAAAAACATCGACAATATAAAATTCCAGCTCGCCCATAGTCCAAACCTCCTCTATACATCAACATTTATCTCGGCGACATAGAGCAACTTACGGTCGCGGTTCTCAAGAAAATTCTCGAGAATGTATCTCAGATTCGGTTCAATATAGTCGTCCTGATATTTTTTAAGGTTGAGCCGTACCACGATCCTCATGTCGAGGTCGAGTAATTCGGGATCAACCTTGATGGTGAAGGCCCCTACTCGCGAACCTTCAATTGCTATCCCATTGCCCCTGTGTTTGATCCGGGCCATAGCCGAATACTTCTTATATACAAACAAGGGTTTTCTTTCCGGAGGAGGAAGGATGCCGTAAACTGTAAATTTCTCGCTGTTACGGTCAATTGCCAGGACCGCTCCTCCGCCTCGATGCAACTGGGATTTGAATTCCTCCAGATCACCCATATCCTCGATTTTCATTGTATTTCCACCGATGATAATATCCCCTGACTGCAAACCAATGCTATTGGCCAGAGTCTCGCCTTCGGTTACACTTTCGACCTTAACTCCGACGCCTTCATAAGAATAGTCAGGGATAAATCCGACAGAAATCGAACTGTCTGTCATGGTGGTATTAAGCACAGTATGCCATCTTTCCGGCGCACCCTTACTGATCTCATCTATCGCAAACCACTGGAACTCACCGAATTCCGGTTCCGCAGTCTCCCAGTTGAACTCGGAAAGAATCTGGCGTTTATTATTATTCATAAAACCCAGCATCTGTTCGAAATCCTGGGGCCCGTAAGCCGCAAGATCATGTTCTCCCTCGAAAGCCTGAAATTTCAAATCAGCATGAGCCCTCTGAATCAGCCGCACTGCGGGACTCATCGATGCCGTGGGGTAGAGCTGATCTTGATTTGTGAAGCCTGCATATATGGAAACATTATTCAAATTGGAGGCATAGGTATGCAAACCGCCATCCTCATTCGGCACGCCCGGATCACCATTCAGGCATACGAATGCTGCAAAATCAGTCGGGTCCAGCATCGCCAGACCGTAAGCGCCCGAGGCTCCATCGGAAAAACCCGCCAGGTGAACCCGATTGTCATCGACATTATATTCACTTTTAACTGTCCGAACCAGATCCCTGATATTGGCCATGCCCACTTCATCCCACCAGGTGGCCCCCTCCTGTCCGAAGGGGAAAAGCGCCAGCCATCCAGCCTCTCTGGCAATATGCTCCAGGATCGGATGTTCCTCTGCATATTTCACAGGATCATCAATTATATTCTTTCTGCCGACCATGCCGTGAAGAATCACGATCATCGGGGTGGGCAGATTCGGATCATACTGCTCCGGAACATACAGCACCCATGGGCGCTCCACACTATCGATACACATATTCATGTTTTTTATAAGCTGTCCGCCGGGCCTTTCCGGAAATCGCAAATTCTTGATGAAGGAGATTACGGCATCAACAGGCGGATCGGTCTCCAGAATTGAAACCAGGAGCTCTTCCCGTTCATTTTCATCCGAGGTTCTCAGCAGCCGGTCCAGATCTGATTGCCAATCGGCTGATAATTGACAGCTCGCAAAAACAACTACCAGGGCCAGCAAGATTAATGTGAACTTTTTGCGCATATATCCCTTCCGCATTAATAAACAGCTTTATTAGAATATTGAAAAAATATATCTTGAATGCAAACCTTAATAAAAATTAATTACAGCGCGGAAGGTATTTGCTCGGTAAACAGATAAGGCTTTTAGAAGCATACTGGGAGTGCAAAAATAAGTAATGGCTGCTATTGGGGGACATTTTCTTATAATAATTGCCGGAGTATTCTACGGCACTATCCCTGTTTTTGCAACTCTCTTGAGCCGTTATGAGGTCTCCACCACCGAGCAGGTGTTTGTAAGGCTGGCATTGAGCGTGAGCATCTTCCTGGCATACGTGCTCCTGAAAGGAAGGCACAGTCTCAGGCTGAATCCGCGGGATTATTTCCATTTCTTTATCTTCGGCCTGGCCGGGATCGCCCTCTTCTTTACCCTTTATATGACCGCGGCGGTGATGGCTTCGGTTACCGTGGCGGTTCTTCTTCTGTACACCCAGCCGATTTTCACGCTGATTCTCTCCCGCATTCTATACAGGCGGCAGATCATGCTCTCCGGTTATCTCGCTATCTTATTGGCGCTTATCGGGGTAGCTGCAATCTTCCGTGTCTGGGATATTTCCTGGGCCGACTTCGGACTGGGGCATATCTTCGCTCTTATGACCGGCTTTCTTTATTCGGTCTATATCATCTTCATGAGCCGCAAGACGCCCAAATATGACACGCTGACAGTCACCTTCTGGGCATTTCTCTTCGGACTGGTGTGGATGCTGCCGTTGTGGTTTTTGACGCACCTGGTGTTCAAAAATCCGGTCATGACCGGTCTTGACTTCAGTCTTCCGGTCAATACCTGGCTTTTGCTTATAGCCTTCACACTCTGCACCAACATCATCGCTTACCTGGCCTTCAACCATGGAATTCGCACGGTCGAGCCGCATCGCGCCGGAGTGCTGGTGCTCGCAGAGCCTCTGGTGGCGATAATCCTTGGCGCGGCGCTTCTCGGCCAGACTCTCTATTTGACAGATTTAATCGGCGGTATTTTGATACTGGTGTCATTTTTGATTGTCAAGCGGAGGAGAAAATCCAAACCGTGAAAGTTGCGGCAGATCCTCAGATCTGCCGCAAATTATTATACTCTCAACCCATCCGACCGAACTATTCTTTCAAGAGCTCAAACGATTCCACAAATCGTCCCAGAAGACCGGCGGTGTCCGATACCGGGGCGGAAGCCGTCACTATATAAATCCGGTTTCCTGACATATAGGCCCGGACACGCATGACAGACTCGCCGTCCGGCAGCGTCACAACACTTTCGCGCGCAGTCATATTCTCGTTTTGAATTAACGTATCGAGCACACTGGTTCCGCCTGATTCCTCAACCACCCCGCGCACAGTCCCCTCCAGCACAACTCTGGCCGGGGCCTGGGCCACCAAATCTTCCGGCATGTCCGAATAACCGACCATGAGATGCTTTTCCGGGGTATCGAGAGTATAGGATGGGTATTCGACCGGACCACGCGGAGTATTCACGGTATCAACCGCGTAATACGGTTCGCCGGGCATCATGAAGCTAAAATCGCCCTCACTCGAGGTAATCTTCCTCCATTCCCCCAATTCAGCTACAGGCGCGTACTCCCTTTCCGGCTCCAGCTGCTCCCGGCCAAACTCTTCGACTGCCTCGGCCGTCCCGGTCTCCTCCTGTTCTCCGTTTCCACCGCAAGAAAGTGCAACGGCCAAAAAAATTATCAGAAATAGATATAAGATTTTCATCCTGTTCTCCTTCCCTTTTAGCGAGCTTTAAAAAAGCCTATTCTTCCGGAATGTCCTCCGGAATTTCCTCGTCCGGCTCAGGACCGGTTATACCGGTATCGAACACATACTTCCAGGAACCATCCGGCTGTTTCTTCCAGATAGTAACATAATAACCATAATCCTCGTTTTCCATCCCCAAAGTATCCGTCACAGTGTAAATCCATTTTCCCAATGTATATCCCAATTCGCCGGACTCGGCAATCTCGGCATAAAACGGCTCCCAGCTCAATATGCCTTCCTGTTCATCCGGCGGCGGATAAAAGGACAAAATTTCCTCGCGCCCTGTAATCGGCTCCATCCTGTCGCGGTAAATTGTTGCATTTTCCGCCATATACCGGTCGAAAGCGGGACGCATGCCCTCTTCAACCGACGCGAGGGAGAAGGCTTCGTCGGCGTTGATCATACTCTCGCGGGCAGCCTCGAAATCAATTCTCTCTTCCTGGCCGCAGCCCGTTATAACCAGGCCGAGCATGGCAAGCAGGATTACCCACTTCATAATCAAATCTCCTTCAAAATATTTTTAATTCATTTCCGCAAAACTAAAATAAATGCGTCATGTATATGCGGTTTATCGGTCTCAAGCTCTTCGCTAACATACCGGCGCTGATCGAGAACCCGGAAATCCCTGTAGGCCCTCAGGATTTCATCGGACCCATGATAAAGGAGATCATGACCATTTTCAACAAATTTCGTGTTGAGCAGGAATGCCAGAAATGCAATGCCGTTTCTTCTCAGTACCCTCGTGACTTCGGATGCCCCGGCATGGAGCGGGACAGACTGCAGTACCCATCCGGCATAAACAGCGTCAAAATGGCCGTCTTGGAACGGAAGATTTTCCGCTGTCCCTACCGAAAAACTTATATCATGGGAATTCGCTATACGTTTTGCTTTTTCGATAGCGACTTCTGAGATATCGACCCCATAGACATCAAAACCATGATCGGCAAGATAGCGCGAATCCCGGCCCGAGCCGCATCCAAGATCAAGCACTCTGGAACCGGGCTCGAGATACGTTATGAATTCCAGCATATTGGGAGAGGCTTCTATCTCCCAATGAGCGCCTTTGGTATAGATTTCATCCCAGTTGAAATGGTATTTAGAATTGATAAGTCCTCCCTTTGTCTGTACTAATTCTTCTTTCCAATTAAAATAAACGAAAGAGGGAGCTTTTGTTCCTTTTCAAGGAAAGGATATATTTCGGAAATATCGTGGGCATACTCATTCAGTTCTTCAATCATAAGACCGTTTTTTACCACCGCATTGATAATATCCGACATTTTTTGCGTGAAAGAATAAGCCGGACTGCTCTGGTACTTACTCCTGCCCACATAATCAAGGCCGTTATCTGTCACCCAGGCATCGGTCTTGAAGTAGGAATAGGCGATTTTGTAAGGATTGTCCGCGTCAAAATTTGGCTCATCTAAACATGGTATTGTATATAAAAACGGATGCATCTCATAGATAAGCAGATGGCCGTCCGGCTTGAGCAGGCTGCTAACGATTTTGAAAAATTTCGGGAGGTCAGGAAGCCATGTAAGAGCCCCTATAGTTATGAAAACGATGTCAAACTTTCCAAAATACTGCTTCCCGATGTCCATAACATCAGACCTCACAAACTCGCAGTCACTGCCGGCAATTTTGTTAAACTCGCAGGCTTCCGCAATCGCCTCATCAGAGATATCGAAGCCTGTCACAGGACCGGATCCCATATTTCGCAGGGAGATGCACTCACGACCATTATTACAACATGGCTGTACAATAGCTTTACCCTCGAATCCTATTTGCCTGAGCTTGCCGGTGACAGTGCCATCGAGAGCCGAATACCCGGGCGCTTTTATTTTGTCCAGAAATTCTCTGCCGCGCGCCCTGCTATGAACTGCTGCGGCCTCATTCCAGGCTTTACGGTTAGCGTTTATGTAATCCTCAGCATCCATAGCATTAAGCTTCAAAAACTGCGCATTGCTTTTCTGTTGCGATCAACTACCATATACATACATAAATTCGAAATTCCCTCTTGCGCAAGATAAATAAAAAAAATCCCCTCCATTCAAATGAAGGGGATACTATGGAAAGCTAAACCAATCTATGCTGCAATTTCAACAAGTTCGACATCAAAAAGTAGCGTTTTGCCAGCCAGAGGATGGTTGGCATCGAGCGTAACCGTTTCATCCTGAACTTCTGTAATGACGACATTCATCTTGTTGCCATCCGGCGCCTGTACCTGTAACTGACGTCCGACCTCGGGAGTGATATCATCGGGAAATACGGACTTCTTGACCTCGATAACATTCTGATCATACCGGGGACCATAGCCCTCTTCCGGTGTAACCGTGATTTCCTTTTTCTCGCCCTCTTCCATGCCGACAACACCCTTTTCAAAACCCGGGATTACCTGTCCCTGGCCGAGAGTGAATTCCAATGGTTCGCGGTCTACCGAGGAGTCAAACACCTGACCATCTTCAAACTTGCCGGTGTAGTGGATTTTAACCTTATCGCCTTCTTTGGCCTTAGCCATGAAAACCTCCTAACTTGTTTTCCCTTGAATTCGATCCAAGCCCAGAAGAGTGAAACCGGCATAATATCCCAAACTTGCACCGAAATTATTTTTGCGCAAAAATATAAGTCTCTGAATTCACTCAGAGACCGCCATATTTTTTAACCGAATAAACTCCGGGACGTTCCCCGCTTATTTAGTATTCTTACTCAATTCTTCGGAAAATGCAAGATTTAATTTAGATTTGTTACGGATTGGAAATTGACTATTCATTATAAGGTATTAACTTAGTCTCGTAATATTATTATTTCTTAAGTAGAAATCAAAAATAAATTTAACCAGATAACGCTGGTGGAGACATTTATAATGGATTATACCGATGATGACGGCAATAAAAAGACTGTAACAGTTCGTGAAAAAGGGTACGTGGGGAGTGAATTAAAGCTGATGCTCAGAATTACAGGTTTTGAAGCCTTTCACTTCTATGGTTCCACAGCCGGGAACTGGGAACATCGTCCGGTTGATCCCGATGAAATCGGTATTATGGCGCTCTCACGCAAAGTCCGAGAGTTGTAAATTCCGATCATGAAATATCGTAGGTCAAAAGTCCCCGACTTTTGACATTGTCAAATCTCGCAGAGATTTGACCTGCAGTTTTTCGTGTGCAGAGTACGTCCGTCCCACGGTTATTCGTGCGTCGTGTACGTCCTCGTGCACGACGTTTTGATGGCCGCACCAGGAGGTACGCCCAGCACGAATAAGGGAGCTACATCAAATCTTAAACTGCCGCCGGCAGTTCCTGATCTTTATATTGAAGCTGGTAGAGATTGTAGTAAATGCCCTTCTTGGCCAGGAGTTCGTCATGACTGCCGATTTCGCAAATTCTACCTTTATGAACCACTACTATCTTATCAACCTGTTTGATTGTGGAAAGCCTGTGGGCGATAATAATTGAAGTGCGGCCCTTCATCAGGGTCTCGGTGGCCTTCTGAATAATTACTTCGGTTTCGGTATCTACAGATGACGTTGCCTCATCCAGTATCAATATCCTCGGATTATAAGCCAGTGCCCTCGCGAACGATACAAGCTGTCTCTGACCCACCGAAAGCATGCCGCCCCGTTCACCGACATTGGTATCGAGCCCGCGCTTCAAACCATTGCCGAGGCGCAGCAGGTTGACATCTTCGGCCGCCTTCTTGACCTGTTCTCTGGATATATCGCCGTTTCCAAGGCGGATGTTATCCTCAATTGTGCCGGAAAACAGGAATACATCCTGCAGCACAAGCGAAATATTTTTGCGGATTGTCTCGCCGTCGAAATCCTTCAATTCCTTACCGTCGAGAGTGATGCTTCCTTTCTGATAATCATAGAATCGCAATATCAGATTAGTCATTGAGGTCTTACCTGAGCCGGTTGCACCCACAAAGGCCACCTTTTCGCCGGTACGAATATGCAGATTTATATCCTTCAGCACCCATTCATCTTTGTTGTATGCAAACCAGACATCCTTGAACTTTATCTCGCCCTTCAGCCCATCTGTTATAACAGGTTTGGCAGGAGTCTTAAAAGCCGGTTTGGTATCGAGCAGCTTGAAGACACGTTCGGAGGAGGCCATGGCCGACTGCAGGATGTTATATTTTTCCGAAAGATCGCGGATTGGACGGTAGAACATCTCCATATACTGCGAAAATGCAACCAGAGTACCGAACGTCATCGCACCCTGAATCACCTGCCCTCCGCCATACCAGATGATGATTCCCAGTGAGATTGCGCTTATGATCTCAACTGTCGGGAAGAAGACGGCATAGTAAATTATTGACTTGTGGTGGCGTCCCATCAGTTCTCTATTGATATCATTGAAGCGGTTGAAGATCCTGCGCTCCTGAACAAAATTCTGCACCACGCTGATGCCGGAAACATGCTCCTGCACAAAGGCATTGAGCTTGGCAATCAGGCGCCTGATCTCACGGTAGGCATGACGAACCTTGATCCTGAATAGAATCGTGGCGACAATCAGAAGCGGAAGAGCTATCAGCGTTATCGCCGCCAGCTTGGAATTTATGACGAACATCACACCAACTATCCCGAAGATAGTGAATAAATCGCCGATGATATTGACCACACCTGATGAAAACAGCTCATTAAGCGAATTTATATCCGAGGTCACACGGGTGATGATTCGTCCCACCGGATTTCTGTCATAAAAATCCATTGTCAGACCCTGGACATGCCTGAAGACTTTCATGCGCAGGTCATACATAGCCTTCTGCCCGATCCATTCCATCAGGTAGATCTGGCCCCATGTAGCGAAGAACTGCACCAGTAGAATCCCGGCATAAAGAAGCGCCAGCCGGCCAAGTCCATCGGCATCTCCAACCGCAATATATTCGTCGATCGCAAGCTTAATTATAACCGGTCCGGCAAGGCGCAGGAGGGTCGAGATAATCAGTATCGCCAGGGCCAGCACAATCCACTTCTTGTAGGGCTTAACATACTGGAGAAGGCGTTTCATCAACTGGGAATCATAGGCTTTCCCCAGGGCATCATCTTCAAAATACTGATGATCGCTCATCTCAGTGCCTCCAGCTCCTCTTCCAGAGATTGAAGCTCAACAATGTGCGCATATAATCCGGACTTCTCTATCAGCTCCTCATGAGTCCCGCAGGCCTCTATCCTGCCCTCCTCCATAACGCAGATCATATCCGCATTTTTGACTGTCGATATACGGTGTGAAATCAGAATTGAGGTTCTGGTCTCCAACACATTTTTCAATTCGCGTAATATTAGTTCTTCGGTATTGGTATCAACCGCCGAAAAAGCGTCATCCAGAATCAGAATCGGGGGATTGGCAATGATAGCACGCGCCAGGGCGGTCCGTTGCTTCTGACCTCCCGACAATGTTACCCCGCGTTCGCCCAGCCTTGTCTCAAAGCCCCTGGGGAATTCGCTGATTTCCTGCCTGATTCCGGCGATTCCGGCCGCCTTTTCGATTTCTTCTTCGATGATCTTTTCTTCACCGAAAGCGATATTTTCTTTCAAGGTCCGCGAGAATAGAAATGTCTCCTGGGGCACATAGCCGACCGCCCTCCGCAGATTCGCCATAGGGATTCTATTTATATCGATATCATCGATCAATATCTTTCCATCCGGGACCTTATAAGCCTTGAGAATAAGCTCGACCAGCGTTGATTTTCCGCATCCTGTCGGTCCCACGATGGCGACGGTCTTGCCGGAGGGGATCCTGAGGTTCACATCCTTCAAAACCTCCTGATCATCATTGGGATATCTAAAGGACAGATCCCTGATTTCAATCTCGCCCAGTTGCGGCCGGGCATTCGGATCGACGTCCGTATCGGCGACCTCAGACTTGCGTCTCATGATCTTCTCGATACGTTCGAGCGAGGCGGTTCCGCGCTGATAGAGCGCAACCACCCATCCAACCGCGAGCATGGGCCACATAATGCTCATGAGATAAAATATAAATGCCACCAATGTCCCTAATGTTATCGAGCCGTTAATGACCTGTTTACCGCCAAAATAGAGCAGGAGTAAAATTATTATTCCCACAATACCATAAATCGAAGGCATAAATAGCCCCCGTATTCTGGCCAGTGAGAGATTCAGATCAATATAGGTCTTATTCAGGCCCGCGAAGTTTTTGATCTGGTCCTCTTCCTGATTATAGGCCTTTACCACCTTGACCCCGGAGACATTCTCCTGCACATACGAGGTCATTGTGGAAAAATGCTGCTGAATCTGATATGACTTCTGGTGAATCTTCGTACCCAGGCGATTGGTCAGTATGGACAAAAGCGGAAAACCGGTCAATGCTATCAGCGTCAGTTTCCAGCTCAGCACGAACATCAATGTCAACGCCACAGAAATGGATATGGCTGAATTTATAATCTGCATAACAGCCGGCCCGGCTAAAAGACGTGTGGCTTCGACGTCATTCGAACCGCGGGCGATAATATCCCCGGTCGCAGTTTCCTGGTAAAACGACTTTGGCAGGCCCAGAAGATGCAGGAAGAACTCATTACGGATTTCATATTCAAATATCCGGGAACCCCAGATAATAGTACGCCGCATCAGAAAACGGAAAAATCCAGCGCCGATTGCCAGAATCACTATCAATGTAGCATATGTTCTAAGTTGCGAATAGGTTGCGGCATTTTGCCTGAGGTCGTCAATGGCCATCTTTACAATCCAGGGCGAAACCATACCGATAACATTGGTCAGTACTGTAACCAGAACGCCCCAATAAAGATACTTTTTATGGCGCTTGAAATAAGCGATCAGCCGCTCTAATCTTTTCAAAAACTTCGATTTCATATACATTTAAAGAGCAAACATACGAAACGGTCTTCAGTTCCCTTCAAATTATGACTTTACAAATGCCGGCAAGAAATATATCCTGTAATTATACTGCTGGTCTTATACTATGTCAAACAGTAGTTTACAAAAGAAGTTCATTGCTGACGAGATGGTCGGCAAATTGGCCCGCCTGATGAGGATGCTCGGTTTTGACACCCTTTATTTCAGGCAGATTGAAGACAGCGATTTGATCGATCTCTCCCTGAAAGAGAAGCGTACAATTCTGACCCGAGATACAAAGCTGGTGGAAAAAGTGATGGTCAAGGATTTCGTTTTGATCGAGAGTGATGATCCGGATAAACAACTGTCGGAATTGATGAAGAAATCGGGACTGACCCCGGATGAGAATGATTTCCTGAGCCGCTGTCTGGATTGTAATACTGTTCTGGAGGATATCCCTAAGGGCAAGATAGAGAACCGGGTCTGGCCGTACACGTATGAAACGCACGAGCTCTTCAAAATCTGTCCCCGATGCGATAAGATATACTGGGAGGGGAATCATGTTAAGGCGATGCGTGAGAAGCTTAGAAAAATTGGAGTCTATCGATCGGATTAGAAAAGCCCCAGAGGAATGGAGACCCCTGCAAAAAGTGAGAGAAATTCCGAATTAAACGAGACCACTTCCTCCTCCGAATACTGCTCGAGGTCCTGCACGATATCATACTGGATATTGAAATCGAAAGCTACTCTGGGGAACATAAATATTCTGATGCCGCCGTTAAGATTCCAGCCGAATTTGGTTTTGCTGTCGAGCTTATTGGAGGCGATGACTTCGCCGGCGGGATCCTTGAGCTCGGTTTTGCTCTCGAAATAGTAGATACCTACCCCGCCGCCCCCATACGGTTGAATGGCCGCCAGCCTTTTGGAGAATTCCAGACCAAGGGTGCCCTTAAGGAGATCATTGGTATATGTCTCGGTAAAAATGTCCTCCGGATCGCCCTCAAAGACAACATTGCGGTTGTCACGCTCGAAGAAGACCCCCTGCAAACCAAGACGAAGCTGCATATAGGGCATTTTCAGCACGCCTATGCTGCCGTAACCCATAATAGAAAAACCGGTCTTGGTATATTCATTGAATTCACCCTGAGGCATGGTGGCCCCCAGCCCGCCGCCAAGTGAGCCGAATATCCCGGCCGATCCCGAAGCCGACAGAACAAAAAGCAGAAATAATATAAACAGCAATCTTTTCATATTCTCATCCACACAGGCAATAAAGTAAACTGACGATCTCCAAATTCCAAAAATTTTATTAAATCACAGGTGTCCTGTCAACAATAATCACAAGATTGCATATTATTTGCAAAAATATCGGCACTATGACGTAAAAGAATACGAAAACGCCTCGTCCAGAGTAGCTCCATAAGTATCGGCGGCGCCTGTAGATACTGAAAAGGTATAAGTTTCTCCCTCGGGGAGGCCAGAATCGGGAAAATATTGCATGGCCTTATCCGTAAACCAGACAAATTCCCCGGGGATTTCAATCACTCCGTCATTAAAACTGAAAGCCTCCTGAACGGTCCGCCTGTCCATGACAGTATTGAACCTGACCTGAATAATCGGGTACGTATCCTTGAGATTGACACCCGGATTGGGATAAAAATAGACAATAGCAAGCTTCCCAGTACTGAAGCCGCCGTCAATCTCTGTTAGTACCCGATTCTCATGAATATCGAAAATCTCTGCATCAATCACAATCTGATATTCGCTCTGGCTCCTCAATGGACTGGTGATCCGATATTCAAAGACATTCTTCTTGTCGGAGATTCCATAAAGTTCATAATCAAATGAGGGGCTGGCTGTAAACGGCTCTTGAATAGTCGAAAGGTCAATCGAATTGTTAAACCACAGTTTAATTGCCCGCGGAAATGCATCCAGTGTATCCACCCCGTCATATTCAGGTGTGATGCGCAGGAGCCTTGATGATTCCGTCGTAAATTGGAATTCATATGGTCGTGGCAGATGGTCGCCGATAATATCGTGTGCGCTGCTGTCAATCATACAGCTATATGTTGTATTAGGCAAAAACGGTTCCTGCGGATAAATGTAGAACATGTAGAATTTCGGATAGCAGGTGGAATCATTAGGGTTGCAGATCGGAAAGGTGGTCCAGTGTACGTCGTAATCGAAAGCAGGCTCGGATGAAAATGCCTCCTCCACCGACTGCCTGTCCATATTCAGATGAAAGCTAATTACAATCGGTTCGGTCAAATTAGTAATAAGAGTATCCGAACCGAGGGAAACGCCTGCTATAAAACGATCCAAAGGATCATCCGGACCTGTTGGCGATTTCGAACAGGAAATCCCCAGACCTGAAATAAACAGGACTAATATTATCGATTTCAGATTCATAATTGCACCCTGAGGAAATATAATCGCTCCCGTTTATTATACAAGAGAGATTCTAAATTTGCTTGAGTCAAAATACAGTTGAGATATTCCGCCCGGTGCGGATAATACTGAAATTAATGATCGCCGTTACCGTTTTCCAGCGAGGACACTATCAGGCCGTCCTTGAGTTTCACCACGCGATTCGTCCTTTTAGCAATGCTTTGATCGTGGGTAATAACTAGAACGGTCGAACCCGCCTTCCATAGCTCTTCAAACAGATTTATAATATCTGCCCCGGATTTGGAATCGAGATTTCCCGTCGGCTCATCGGCCAGGATCAGCCGGGGTCTGTTGGCCAGAGCCCGAGCGATGGCCACTCGCTGCATCTCGCCCCCGGAAAGCTCGTTGGGGCGATGGTCCATGCGGTCGCCCAGGCCGACACGGTCGAGCAGCTCGGCCACTCTCTCACGCCGTTTTTTAGCAGGAACATTGGCGAATACAAGCGGCAGTTCGACATTCTCGAAGGCCGTGGCATATGGCAGAAGATTGAAATTCTGAAATACGAATCCCACCTTCTTGTTCCTGATCTCGGCCAGCTCATTTGGTTCCAGGTTCTCAACTCTCTCGCCATCCAGAATATACTCACCGCCGGTGGGGACATCCAGGCATCCGGCAATGTTCATCAGAGTGGATTTTCCGGAACCCGAGGGCCCCACGATGGAAACGAACTCGCCTCCCCTAATATCCAAATCGATGCCTTTCAAGGCCTTGACCTTGACTGTACCAGTATTATAGAACTTGATTATATCTTTCATATAGATCATAGTGTTATTCATAATCTGAACCTCTATTCATATCGCAATGATTCCACAGGATTGACCGAAGCCGCCTTCCGGGATGGGAAGAACCCGGAAACCAGGCCGATTATTCCGAGAATGCTTGCTGTTATAATCGCAATCGTGGTGGAAATGTTCGGTTTCCCCAGCCATAGCAGGGCTTCATTATTGATATCTATTGACCCCAGTATCCTGGTTATAACTACCGAGAATAAAATGCCCAACCCTCCTCCAATAAATGCTATCAGCAGGGCTTCCAGCATGAACTGCGCCATGACCTGGAATCTCTTTGCGCCCAAAGCCATCTTGACCCCGATTTCAGTAGTGCGCTCCTTTACCGCGACATACATTATATTTGCCACGCCGACACCCGCGACCAGAAGAGTGAGCCCGCCGATCAACCCGAAAAATATCTGCATCCCCAGCATGACATTATTGAACGTCTTGACATTCTCGATAAAATTCCAGACACCGATAGTGGATTCATCAGCAGGATCGAACTTGTACTTGCCCGATAACTCCTCGATGATGCGTTTTTCGACAAATTCCGTCTTACTTAGATCGCGCGGCTTGACAACCAGATTATTAAAATAACGATGGCCGTAGATGCCGTGAAATGTGGTGGCCGGAATCACCGCCCGATTCCAATCCGGCCCGGAATACATCCCCATCTGCATCTTCTTCTTCAGAACGCCGATCACCGTGAACTTCATGCCGTTAATTTCAATTGTCTGCCCCACAATTTCCTCCCGGGGTATATTGGCGCCAAACAAATCATCGGCCAGTTCATTTCCGAGGAAAACAACTCTCCGTTTCAAATCCATATCAAGCTGGTTTATGAAACGTCCCCCCATTTCCGGAATCATGTTGCGCATGATTTCGTAATCGGGATAAACGCCATTGACCATGCGGTTGAACATCTTGCTCTTGTTAGCCACCGATTGTCCCCAGCGGGTATATTCACCCCCGATCATTTCAATTTGGGGGATACGTTCTTTCAGAAATTCTACCACATCTTTTTCGAACCGAATCGGACGCCCCCGCGGAAGACCCTTATACGGCATGCTGGTTTGGCCGCCCCAGACGATCATAATTCCCTCGCCCATGCCTTTCTGGTTGATATCTAACTGGTTCCGCAAACCGTCCCCGAAGGCCAGGAGCATAGTTATGGACATAGTTCCCCAGACAATACCGAGGATAGTCAGGAACATCCTTTTCTTCTGCGCCTTGAATTCGCGCCAGAACATCTTAAATACAAGTTTAATATTCAGCATATCTAAATCTTCAAAGCTTTTACCGGATCCATGGTCGCCGCCCTGCGGGCAGGAAAATATCCCGCCAGGACCGCGATTATAAGCAATGCGGCTATTGTGCCGAGGCTCACAAAGGACGATATTTCCGGAATACCTACATATGCTTCCAAATTTAGACGCGGGAACAGTTTAACGATAGTTGCAGAAAAAAGGAAGCCCATCAGGCCGCCAAAAGCTGTCAGGAACATGGTCTCAAACAAAAATTGCCGCAGCACAAAACCGCTTTTTGCCCCCAGAGCCATCTTAATTCCAATCTCCCGTGTCCTTTCCTCCACAACAACATACATGATATTAGCGACCCCGATTCCTCCCACAATAAGGGTTGCAATCGAGATCAAATACAGAAATACCCTGAAGCCCCAGAAAAAATATGTAAAGAATTCCGTGTTTTCAGTGGTATCCCAGGTCATCAGAGCCTGCCGGTCGGAGGGATCGAACTGATGCCGCTTGCCCATAATTTCGAAATATTTTTGTTTGACATGCTGATGGACATCCTGGGACTCCGCTTTCCAGACAACATTATCGACATAATTCTGTCCATAAAGGGCCACAAAGGTTGTTGAGGGGATAATTATCTTCCTGCTGTCACGACTGTTGTAGGATGAATCCTGCTGCTTTTCCTTGAGTACACCAATTACCTTGAATGGTACACCGGAAATTTCTATAATTTGCCCGACCGGGTCCATCTCCTCGCCGAATATCTGCTCCTTCAACTCGTTGCCCAGGAAACAGACACGTCTACGGTCATCCAGGTCGTTCTGATTGATAAAACGTCCCCCCATGCGGGCAAAAATATTCCGCATCTCGCCGAATTCCGGCCAGACTCCGACAATCGGCGCAACCAGTCTTTTATCCTTGTATATAACCGTTTTATTCCATTCCGTATATTCGGGCGAAATATATTTCAATTCTGGAATCTGCTGTTTGATCAATTCAACATCCTCAATCCGCTGAATGATAGTCCTTCCCCGCGGCAGGCCCTGATATGACTTAGAGGTTGTACCGCCCCAGACGATTACGATATCCTCTCCCATACCCTTGAACGCCTTCTCCTGATTCATGTGGATACCATAACCGAACGCCCCCAACAGTATCACTGCGGCAGTCCCCCAGAATATTCCAAACAGCGTGAGAACAGTACGGAGCTTCTGCCCGCGCATATCGCGCAGGATTTGTTTGATAAACATCAGGTTCATTACTGGATTTCCCTGGGAGGATACTCCACCACCTGCTGGCCCGAATCCAGCCCGGCAATGATCTCGATATTGAGCCCATCCGAAAGCCCGACCTCGACAGGTATGGTCTTTATCGCACCGGCCGAATCCTGCACATCAACAAAGCTCGAATCGTTTCGGAAGTTCACCAGACGTTCCGGTACCATGAGCACATCATTTTTCTCGTTGATTATGATTTCCGCTGTGGCCGAATACCCGGCGCGCAGCAGATTCGGCCCGGCCTCCGTGATTTCGATTTCGACATCAAAAACAGTGGTCTGATCCTGCTTACGGGCCTTGGATGCGATTTTATAAAGACGTCCACGTACCGTATCCGAGGGCAGCGCGCCGATTTTCAAGGTCACATCCATACCTTCACTCAGCTTGCCGACATCGATTTCGTCGACAGTTCCCCTGAAAACCAGGTTGCTCATGTCGGCCAGCGACATAATCGGCGTGCCGGGCTGGAATGATGTCATCGGCTCGACAGGGTCGCCCTCCTCGCCGTAAATCGCCAGCACCGTGCCCGCTACCGGAGCCCGGATGACCGATTCGATCGCCTCTTCGGTCAGCATCGTTTTGCCCTCTTTCAAAAGCGATAACGCCTCCTGCTTGCGCTGAACATCCAGACGCGCCATCTCCAGCGTCTTCTTCGACCGGTCATATTCAGATTCCGAGAGAAGATTCTTATTGAAAAGTTCTTTTACCCGCTCAAATTCCGATTCGGCATTTTCGAATTCAACCCGGGTTTCCTGAAGCGAGAGTTCAGCATTGACAATCTGTTCCGGCGTGGACCGAGGCGAAACCTCGAAGAGCGCATCACCCACATCAACCTGATCATTCTCTTCCACAAAGAGCTTCTGTACAACTCCCGAAATATGGGATTTCACTGCGATTTCCTTTTCAGGCTCGATCTCGCCGATCGCTATGGCCTTATCTACGATATGACCTCTTTCAACCGGGAAAAGTTTGATGCCCTCATTGGCCTCGCCCGAGTCGCTCTGAAATCCGAAAAAGATTATGGCCCCAACAAGTACTACTATTATAAATCCTGCAGTTAATTTTTTTGCCATGTTTCTCCCCGGTATGTGAGTTTTATTGACCTATTACATAGTTTAATACGAAGCTTTCAAATCAAGGTTTCCGTTAATATACGACCGCGTTGTCCTGTATTTGTTGCATTTTAATCCTTGGGGATGGCCTGATTGAAAACGAAAAGGGATATCTATGCTATTCCCAAATTTCTTCCAGAGAAAAGTTGCGGCGCGAGAGCTCTTCCACAAAAACATCGGGAGGTACTGAGATCTCCTGGGGTACTACACCCTTTCTCTCAATTTTACCCTCGGCCAGCATCTGTGCTATTATCGATGAGGAGAATCCGGTTGAGCGCATCATAGCCGTGAGGCCTGTGCTTTCATCGTAATAATCAATGATTCTGTATTTCAGGTGCCTGTTCTTCCCGTCCTTCCTGCCCTCAAAGTCTACCGAGACCAGGACAACATCCTTCTCATCTCTGCCCAGGGCCCTTTCCAAAAGCATTCCTGTCAGGTGGCGCGGCACCACTTTGTTTTCGTTCACCAGCACCGTCTCGGATGAACAAAATCCAAGCGAAATAAGGGTCTGAAAGAGCCTGCTGTGCCCGGGATAGCGGATGGTCTTATAATCCAGGTTCTTCACTTTGCCATAATAAGTGAGCGGCAGGGTTGAGGTGCCTCCCGAGGTCTGGAAGGCCTCCAGCTTTTCAAAGGGCGAGGGGAACGAGAGCTCCTCCACCTCCGAGAGCGCCTTGACATTCTGCACCTTTCCATCACGTATCACCACCGCATCCTCGATATATTCATTTATGAGGCCGTCAACTGAGAAAACAATTTTATAATTCAGGGGCGGCTCAGGGTTTTGGGGAAGTCCCCCGACTCGCAGGTGAACGTTTTCGAGCTCATCAAATCTGGATGATCCTGATGAAGTCAGGATCTGCACCAGCCCCGGAGCAAGGCCGGTATCCGGGATAATCGTTACGCCTTTGGATTTTGCTTGTTCATGGAGTTTCAACTGTTCGCCCACAACTCTGTTATTTCCGCCCAGATCAATGAAGTTAGCGCCAATCTCGATTGCCAGCCTGGATAATTGCAGATTGAATTGGTAGTGTATGGCGGATATGATGACGCTGCAGCCGGAAATAGTATTCTTCGTTCCGCTCGGATTGCGGACATCCAGCCAAGTCGGCACTACCTTATCCGATTTGGCAAAAGCCGCGACCTCTTCCGCGTTCGAGAGATCGATATCGCAAACAAGAATCTTATCGATTTTATCGTTCTGCGCCAGATCATAGGCAATAGCCTTGCCCATCATCCCGCTTCCAAGTAATGCAATCTGCATCAATCCTCCATCTTTTGCTGAAATCAAGATATAAAAAAAGCGCGGGATGTCAAAGGTTTCGAGAAATACCGGGGATAATCAACAGCCGTGCAGCTCGATCAATTTATTTATCGTGGGGGTATCGGCATTACCTGTGGGACTTAAATCGTTATCTTCCTGGAATCTGCGAAGAGCCCTGTAAAGTTCCATATTTTTCTTTTCCGGGATGTCATGGTTGAAATAACCAAGGTTTTTTAGACGGTAGGCGTAGCCCGAGACAGTTCGGGGAGGGTCCATATAACCCATATTCCAGGTCATCACCTTCTCTTCCAGCTCCATGCTCAGAGACTCCACTCCGGGCGGAAGCTCCTGGTCGACCTGCCCTTCTCCGCCGGTGCTGGCCGAAACCTCCTCATCCTGTTCCGGATGTCTGAGGGTATAATCGAGATTCGTGAGGGATTCTCCCTCAGTATTTTTCAGACGTGTGGTGATCCGCTCCCTGACAGCGCGAGTCACGCTAATACTGACAGCACCCCCGTTCTTGCCCCTGGTGGGAAACTCCGGAACGGGAAGCACCGGGACCCAGACTTCATCTCCCCGCGCCAGCAAATTCCTTTCCGGACGCTTTTCGCGAAGATAGGAATTTTTATCATGATCATAAATCGGGGCAGGGTCAGCATGATTGAAATCTCTGGCGATCCTTCCCATCCAATCACCATCACGGCAGACATGCAGTTTGTGTCTTTCTTCGGAATCCGGCATACGACAAAAATAAATCTGCTCAATACATGTGTCAAGCAAAGAGAGAATTCGGGCGCAGTATTGGCAAAAAAATACGGGACAGGCCCTGGCCCGTCCCGCTAATTGGAGCAGGCAACAGATTTATTTGGCCAGAAGCATCTTCTTTGTCTGGACAAAATTCCCGGCTTTAATGCGATATAGATATATACCGGATGATACCCGGTTGCCGTCGTCATCTGTACCATCCCATTCAGATTCATATATACCGGCATCGTGGTAGCCGTTCACCAGACTTGCCACCCTCTGCCCGAGAAGATTAAACACAGAAAGCTCGACATTACAGGCGGTCGGCAATTCAAAGCTGATGACAGTGTTCGGGTTGAATGGATTCGGATAGTTTTGCGAAAGCGAATACTCATCCGGTACAGTTGGGCTGGAACCACCGGGTTTGCTGAAGAGATTGCCGACCTCAATACAATCTCCCAGCTCGGTCCAGGCTATCTCCGGATAGACTTTTTGACCATCAATATATATGCTCAATATTGCGTTTTCCTGCGGATAATCGGCTGTGGCGATACCGGAGCCGTCATACCCGTAAACCGGCGTAAACTTAAGCAGCTCGCCATTGTAGACAGCGCTTCCGCAAAGAATACCGTTTTCAGCGCGGATTTCAATTTCAGTGCCTGAGGGAAGCCTCCGGTCATCGAGTTTCAGCTCATCCCCATAAATATTGATCCATTGCCTAGTTGGCCTTACTCCCTTGCTTTGAGATTTTTGCGCCAGGTTATGTACGGGAGGTATACCGAAGCCCGGGTATGCCAGAATTCCATTTTCAGACACCTTGGCCCAATATCCGTAGATAGGACGGATTTCCGTCAGCGTGTTGAATTCTCCCATATCAGGCATCCAGGTGACACCTTGCTCATGATATCCCAGAGCCACCATGAGAATCTCGAATATTGATTCCCAGGCATCCTCGACAGGCAGAACAGCATCCAGCCAGACAGCGACAAGATTCCATCCATCATAAACCGGTATATACTCCTGGGGATCGATTGCGCCGCCGCAAACCTGCGGGGCAACCAACGGCAGACATTCACCATAGATCCAGTAGCCATGATAATAGTCAACATGATCCAGTGTAGAGAATTCAGGTAAATCTGGATTGTAAGTCAGGGCGCTCTGGTCAAATCCAAGAATCACCCTGACACAATCCGGCCCGCCTATGAGATCAACAAATTCCTCAATCTCAGCGGTATAAGTATTATTCCACGACACCAGGCTCCAGCCCATGGTGATATTAATCGGGGAGCACTTCTCGGTTGAGAAATCGCAGACCTCAATGCGGTCGCCATTCTCGGTCCAGATAACCCGGGGAGTCGTAAAGACAGGATCGAAATTAATCTCAAGTGAGATCGGATCGCCCGGTTCAGCTCCCTCATCAAGATCGGGCGATGTAGCGTCATCACGATAAATCGGCAGGAAGCCAAAGCTGCCATCCTGCCTGACCGTGCCCATACCGCACAAAACGCCGTCAGGATCGTAAGCGCTGATAATATCGCCCGGCTGCAGGGCCTGATCATCAAGGGCTGGCTGTCCGCAATAGATTGAAATCCATTCCGGCGTGGGTATTACAACCTGGGCATCCGTGATACATACAAAACCTTCTTTAATCAATATTGCTCCGCCGCATTGATTTGTCGCCTCCAGGCTGACATCATAACAGCCATTGGAATCGTAAGCATGAGCCGGCGCGAATTCAGTACTGGTCTGGCCATCCCCGAAATTCCACACAAAAGTAATATCGCCTGAAATTTCAGTATCATTGCGGAAATACACAATAACAGGTGTAACGTCCTGTGAGGTAGAATCGATGCTGAAATCAGGAGCGGGAGCATGCAGAACCGTGAGATCCACATAAAATTCGCAAGTATTTGTAGAACAGGCATTTATAGCTGTAATTCGGATGTGCCTGAGCTGGGAGGTGTCGGCTGTGAAGCTGACAATGCCATCCTCATACTCTCCACCCAATATGTCAATTGTCTCAGCGTGAAAAACTGCCGCGGGAATTTCGACCGTTGTTCCGGCGCAGGCGCTGATTTCCAGGGTATCCTCAGGACAATCAATCTGGGGGGCAAGAACCGTCTCAACTGCGGCAACCAGATTGCAGGTGTCGGCGCCGCAAAAGTCGGCCGCTATAATCGTGAAATCATAATATGTGGTAATATTCTGGTCCATGGGAAAGGCCGGTTCAAAGCATAGCAGACCATTCTCCCAAACCGCCTCATAGCCCTGGATTGTCACAGTTCCCGGATTTTCTACAGGCAGCTCGATACAGACTGTATCCGCTTCGCAGAGAAGTAACTCGAGCGTATCCTCGGGGCAGGCTATCATCGGAACGGTACCGAACTCGACCGTCGCGGTCAATTCACAAGTATCCGAACCACATTGATTTTCAGCAACTACCGTAAAGAAATTTTGACCCGGGTTAACAGCGTCAAAATAAAGGGTGTCGCTCTGCCAGTAGTTTCCAGCGCTTTCTGGCATAACCTTGACCTCGCCTGGATTGTTAATCGGCAGATATACTCCCGCCTGCGCTCCTTCACAAACAAGAACTTCAACTGGTTCAACCGGGCAGGTGATGAAGGGCGCCTCAAGGATCATGACATTTATCCCCAAAGCGCATTCAGCGGCAAAACATTCATTGGAAGAGGTAACTGTGAAGGTGTAGAATCCGCTGGTCTGTGCGTCAAAACAGAGCGAACCGTCGCTCCAGACAGCATCGCCATCAACCTGAACCTCATCATAATTCGTAATTGCCAGTTCGACACAGACCTCACCCGGCCCGCAGATAGTCTCTGAAAGCTCGACCAGGGGACAGTCGATCACCGGGGGGGTAACGATCTCGACATTGACAGCAAATTCACATCCGGTTGTTCCGCAGCCATTTGCGGCCTCGATCAGATATGTGTACGTCCCGCTCGTATCGGCATTGAAGCAAAACGCCCCCTCTGTCCATTCACCGCCGGAGGCGCTCACTTCATCGGCATCCGCAATGGGTAAATCAAGACATATCGGGCCCGGCTCACAAATAGAGACCGGAACAGCTCCCGAGGGGCAGTCGATTACTGGGGGCTCATTAATAGTCACAATTGCCGTAACCTCGCATGTATCCGCGCCGCATTCATTTTGGGCGATGATCACGAAGACATAAGTTCCGGAAGAATTAACTGGATAACAGACAGTACTGGCCCGCTTGTCAACAACTGCATTTTCCGCGATGACAGTAACAGGTGAATTACTTTCAATCACCGGAAGGTCAATGCAGACCTCGCCTGCTCCGCACATGCTTACCTCAAACGGTGTGGTGGGACAGAGAATCTCCGGGGGATCGCAGTCTGAATCCTGGGCGGCCAGATTGCCGGCAAGGAATGCCAGAATGAAGATGGTAATAAACAGTAATACTCGATTCATAAATTCCTCCCTGCCCAGAGGGCATTACTATACATAAAATCCATTTATATTTGCGTCTCGGATATTACTTTATAAAGTGCCAGTCAGATAAGTATTTCGTATTCTGAATTTTCCCCCGCATGCTCCTGAGAGCCTCTTTTAAGTGTCCTGCGCATATCAACCGCCCGCGCTTGCTGCCGTCCCTGGTGTTATTAGTAGGTGACTCTAACCGGCGCAAGCCGCTTTAAGGATGTGTATTCTAATCAGACGCAATATGCTTATAAAATAAGGATACAAAGTTTGAGGGCTTTTCGCAAGTACTTTGAGAAAAGTTATGCGGGACTCAAAATCCATTGTGATGAAGGAGGGGGCGGAGAGGCTGATCGACTGCAGATAGATACCTTACAACAAATTCACCCTAATCGTCTCCACATTCCAGCCCTTGCTTTGAACACAACTGAACTGCAAATTCAGTATTTTCATCGGTTCAATATATTTCAGAGTGAAACCGTCTGTTTTTCTCTGGAAAGGCGGTAATAATACGTTTCAATCTGCCGAAGCATAGAATAAGAGAATGGGAAATCGCGGCAACTGAAACTCAGGGAAGAGATTAGTTGAATCCAGGCCGACCCCTGTATGGGAAACCGGCAAATCCGCTATCATATTGCAGAGCGAAAATTCGGAGAATATTTTGGTGGAGAAACCCGCCTTAAAACTGACAGGTAAGCTCCTGGCCAGAAATACGGTCTTCAATCTTGTCGGCCAGCTTCTGCCGTTGGTCGTGGCAGTAATCACGATTCCAATTATTATGAGTGCTCTGGGGGTGGAGCGGTTTGGCGTCCTGACCCTGGCATGGATGGTTATCGGATATTTCGGTCTCTTCGACATGGGTCTGGGACGTGCCACTACGAAATTTGTAGCCGAGTATCTGGGTCTGGGCGACTCAGGTTCGGCCGGACGCCTGATCCGGGTTTCGCTTTTGATGCTGGCGGGTTTTGGAATCATGGGAACAGCTTTTATGCTTATCCTGACGCCCTGGCTGGTCAAGAGTGTATTGAATATCCCATCGGTGCTCCTGGAAGAATCACTGCATGCGTTCTACCTCCTGGCGTTTTCAATTCCGGTTGTCTCCATGACCGCCGGAGCCAGAGGCATTCTTGAGGCGCAACAACGCTTTGATATTGTCAATTATATCAAGGTGCCAATGTACATGACCGCTTTTATCGCCCCGCTGATGGTTTTGCCGTTTTCCAATAAACTTCTTCCGATCGTTGCCGTACTGATTGCCTGCCGGTTTGCCGGACTGTTTGCCTATCTCTACTTTTGTGCGCGTTCTTTTCCGGGCATGATCCGTCCTTCATTACCCGAGCTGGGCCTGATCAGGCAGCTTTTGAGTTACGGCGGATGGCTTACGCTGTCCCATCTAATCTGGCCGATAATGACCTATATGGACCGGTTTATTATCGGAGCCATATTGACCATGGCTGCGGTAGCATATTATGTCACCCCTTATGAACTGGTCTCCAGGGTTCTGGTTATCAGCGGCAGCATATTGGCCGTTGTCTTTCCGGCGATGAGCATGTACGCCCGGGAACAGCATGAAAAATTTCTACGGCTGTTCAACCGTGCCATAAAATATCTTCTGATGATTCTGGTGCCGGCCGTCTTCTTGATAATAGCGTTTGCCAGACCGATTTTCGGACTGTGGCTGGGACACGATTTTGCACTCAACAGCGCGATTGTGCTCCAGCTCCTCGCACTCGGGAAATTGATCAATTCAGTCGGCCAGGTCTCCTCGAGCGCCGTGCAGGCTATGGGACGTCCTGACATTACCGCCAAACTGCACCTGATTGAGCTGCCGGTCTATTTGGTGATGCTCTGGTTGTTTGTCAGGCAGATGGGCATTGTTGGCGCTGCCATTGCCTGGACCGCCAGAGTAACGCTGGACCTGATGCTGAACCTGATAATCTTCAGAAGGCTATCGTCAATGCTCTCAGGGCTTAATCCCCGGATCAGGTTAAATCTGGTATCATGGTCGGCCTTTATGATAGGCGCCGCATTTCTTCTGTCAGCAGTTACGGCTCCTTTATTAAATATGCCAATTTCAATCATTATGCTGGGTGGATCGGCGATGCTGTACTGGTACAAGTTCTTCGAAAATGATGAAAGAGATTTTGTTAGAAATATAGTCCGCAAACTGTTTGGCAAAGGCGCCCTGATTGAAGCCAACCCGCAGGCATCAGTAAATAAAGTCGAACGTGATAAAGTAAAGGTATAGATGCTGCGAGCACAGAAAACATTGAGAAAAATCTGTTTCCGAAATAGAAACGGGGTAATCAGGCGCATGAGGAAGTTATGGGATATTCATAGGCTGCCGCCTGAACAGCTTGAGAAGCATCAACTTGAAAAACTTAATGATCTTCTCAATCACGTCTATCATAACGTTGAATACTATAATAAGATCATGAGCGGCAGCGGGCTGCTTAAAAAAGATGAAATAAAGCGGCTGATGGAGTCTGGATATCGGGTTGAATACGAATTTATCAACGATATAGAGACGACAGGCACCGGCAAGGTCCAGCCTGTAATTTCGGAGATCGCTTAGTATGAGGAAAAGACAAAATTGGTCTGCCCGCCGTCTCAAGCGTCTGAAAACTTCGGAGGAGCGATAAATGGAACAGGATTCGCTGAGAATATTAATGCTGATCGATCAATTTTTTCCAATTTTAGGAGGAGCCGAGCAACAGGCTTTGCGAATAAGCAAAGAATTGACCAGGCGAGGTTTTAAAGTCAGTGTGCTCACCCGTAAGAGCAGGACTGAGCTGGCTGAAACAGAAATATATGAGGATATTAGAATCCACAGGCTTCCATTCGTGGGAGCAGGCAGTGCACCTAAACTCAAGAGTACATCCCCGGCTGCCGCCTGGCTGGTAAAAAACAGAGCTTATTATGACATCATCCATTGCCATGGTTCAAATCCTCTGGAATGGTCGGCTATGGTTGCGGGGCGTATTACAAAAAAACCGTACGTCTTGAAACTGACCAATCCTAATTTTATGAATTATGCCGGGGCCAATAATGGATTTAAGATGAAATCATCCGGCGCAAATAGCCGGCCAAATGAGCCTGTCAGAACGCTGATGCTTCCGGCCTTGAGATTCATGCGCAGAAACATGGTAAAACATGCCAGCAGGGTCCTGGCGATCAGCCCCCAGATTGCAGGCTGCCTTGCCCGGTCCGGGTTCAATAATGTCTCATATATTCCCAATGGCATCGACACCGAATTTTTCAGACCGGTCGCTCCCGTTGATAAATCGGGCCTGAGAAGCAAGCTGGGACTCGATAGCGGGGCAACTACATTCCTTTATGCGGGACGTCTTGCTGTTGAAAAGAATCTCATGACTCTGTTAAAGGCATGGAACCAGTTTACTGCATCGAATCCGGGCCAGAAAGCGCAGCTGCTTTTCCTGGGCGACTCCAACGGGCAGGTATACTCGGCTGAAGACGAACTGAGAGAATATGCTCGAGAAAATAATTTAAGCAGCCTGAAATTTACCGGGTCGGTTTTAAACGTCGACGAATATTTGCAGGCCTCGGATATCTTTGTGTTGCCGTCATACTGGGAAGGTATGTCTAATGCGCTGCTCGAGGCAATGGCCTGCGGGCTACCCTCCATCGTCTCCGATATTCCGGCCAACTCTGCCCTGGTAGCAAATGGATCATCCGGATTGACATTTCCCGCAGAAGATGTAGAAGCGTTGGTTAAATGTCTAACAGCGCTGGCCGCCAACCCTGATATCAGAGTCGATATGGGAGATAAAGCGCGGGAAATCGCTGTGGAGAAGTTTTCTTTTCCCGCAATCATTGATGGCATATCCGAAATTTACGGCGCAATACTGGGATATTCCGTCTCATCGCAAAGAGTGTTATGAACCTTTTAACTACAATCCCGGCAGGTCTGATTTTAATCCTGGCGGCCGGTCTTTCGATCAACCGGCCCCTCTGGCTTCTGGGCGGCTATCTGGTACTGGTGCCATTATTCCCGCCATTGCCACTCGGTCAGATCGAACTTTCCATGCTCGATCTTCTGGCTGTTCCGGCGGCCATCAGAATTATCTGCAACCTCTCCCGTTCCGGATTTGAAATTAAGGGCGGGATTGTCAAGGGTATGTTTATTCTGGTGGCGGCAGCAATATTTTCCTATATCAGCTTCTGCTTCCAGACACAAATCCTGTCAGCGGCTTTGTTATTCAGGATCATTAGATTGATTGAGATGTTTCTGCCTGTAATCCTGGCGTATCAGACATTCCGCGATTACCCGACCCACAGGATTATCAAATTGTTCTTGATAGGCGCGGGTTTGACCGCTGCTGTGGCGGTGTTTATGTTCATTAATGGTATATCACTCAGGGCGTCGCAGACTTTTATTGAGGATGGCCTGGAATTTTTCCGCGCCGGCGGTACACACGGTGACTCGGGCTCATTGGGAAGCTTTATGGGTGTGAGTGTGCTGGTGTCGATATGGACGCTGCTCTATTACAACCGTCACGGTCTTGCGAAATGGGCTTTGATTTCAGGCGGACTTTCCGGGCTGACGCTTCTCATGACGCTTTCACGGGGCGGTCTCATCCTTGCCGCATCTGGTGTATTGATACTGATGATGCCGTTATTGAGGAATCCGGGAAAATTAATAAGGGCGGCCATTCTGTCTGTGCTGTTTGTGACTGCAGGGTCAATTGCCGCTTCAAAATTTATGAACCATGACCTGATAACAATGGCCGCCTCGGAGTTTGGGCAAAGAGTGACCGGCCTTTCGGAAATATCCAGCGACTTCGAAACTGTATCCAGCCACCGGGTTGTCCATTGGAAGCAGGGACTGAATCTGTACAAAGCTTCGGCATTGGCCTGGCCGTTCGGATTGGGATATAAATCATTGAAACTGCACTACGACACTCTCCCGGATAACAACTTCAACCAGGCGCTCTTCGAAATGGGTGTTTTTGGTCTTTTGGCGCTCCTGGTCATGATAGGCTCAGGCATTAAGGAGGGATTACTGCAGTACAGATTCAACAGGGATTTCGGCCTTCTTGGTATCGCACTTTGGACGGGGCTTATTTCGAATATGTTCTCGGCCGATGTTTTAACTTACTGGCACAATATCCCGGCCATATTCATCCTGCTTATAGCCATCGGAAAAAATGCAGGCATTAATGTAGATTACAATCAATATAACCATAGGTATTATGCAGAATATGAGGCTTATAATTCACAGGCAAATGTCCGATAGAATTACAGGGTAGTTGCTGGAACCATAATGAATATAAAAACACTAAAGACAGCCGTCATACATGACTGGCTGGTCACATACTGCGGCGCTGAACGTGCCCTGGAGGAGATTATAAATCTCTTTCCTGAATGTGATCTTTACTCCCTGATCGACTTCCTTCCCGAAAATCATCGTGACTTCATACATCGGAAAAAAGTCAAGACCTCTTTTCTGCAAAGAATGCCGTTAGTAAAAAGCAGGTACCGTTCTTACCTTCCGCTTATGCCGCTGGCAGTCGAGCAATTCGATCTCTCAGGGTATGATCTTATTATATCCAATTCCTATGCTGTCGCAAAAGGTGTCATAACCGGCCCGGATCAGCTGCACATATCTTATCAGCATTCGCCCATTCGTTACGCCTGGGACATGACGCATCAGTATCTCGCTGATGCCGGGTTAAGCAGGGGTGTGAAAAGCTGTATCGCCAGGACAATTTTGCATTATATCCGCAACTGGGATGCGCGTTCATCAAACGGCGTCGATTATTTTATTGCCAATTCGGGATTCATCTCCCGCAGGATCATGAAATGCTACCGCCGCAGGTCAACTGTAATCTACCCCCCGGTTGATGTATTCTCTTTTATGGTTGATGATAACAAGGAAGATTTCTACCTGACTGTGTCGCGCCTGGTATCATACAAAAAAATAGGCCTTATTGTGGAGGCCTTCGCATCCATGCCCGATAAAAGGCTGATCGTTATCGGTGATGGGCCTGAATTTAAGGAAATCAGGCAGAAAGCGTCCTCGAATATTGAAATGATGGGCTACCAGCCCCGCGCTATTGTTCAAAAGTATATGCAAAAAGCCAAAGCGTTTATCTTTGCAGCCATGGAGGATTTCGGAATCGTGCCGATCGAGGCCCAGGCCTGCGGAACACCTGTCATCACTTTTAGGAAGGGCGGGGCGTTAGAGACAGTGATCGAGAACCAGACCGGCCTGTTCTTCGAGGAGCAGACTGCCCAATCGATAGCTCGGGCCGTGAGGAGGTTCGAGGAGATGCCGGCTTTTTGTCAGAATACTATGCGGAGGAATGCGCTCCGTTTTTCAAAAGAGCGGTTTCGGCAGAATTTCATGGAATTTGTGGAGGACAAGATTGAACGGTTCTTCGGTCAGACCACCCATTCCAGAGATAATATTGACAGAATTGCGGAGATCATAGCGCAAGATGAAAATCAAATTGAAGAGAAGAATTTCCAGATTGCAAACAAGTAATCTTTTCAAGCTGATCTGGAAAAACTTTCCATAACGATTAATGAAACTTTGAGGCCCAATGTCGGAACTAAATTGCTCTAACATATTAATAATATGCAGCTTAGAAAATAACTACGGGAGTCTGCTCGAGATGGCAGTCTATTTGCAGGCAATATAGGCGGCTTAATACAGGGAAAGTATGTCCGAGAGCGATAATATGAAAAAAGATATGCCCTGGCTCGAAGAACGGCATCAAGGACGGGAGTTCTTGCGCATCAATTACTTTGAGCTGGCCGCTTTATTTTTGAAGAACAAGAAATGGATATTCGGTACAGCCCTGTCTGTGATGATTCTGGCGGCAGTCATCCTGTTTTTGACACCGAATAAATACAGCTCGCATGCACGCATACTTCCCAGCGGCAAAGCTGACCGCCTTTCCGCACTTCAGGAGCTGGCCCAGATGAACGGCCTTACCAGTATGGATGAGAACTCGTCCGAGCTGTTTCCGGTAATCCTGAAATCAAGGCATATTTGCACGGCGGTCCTGCAAAAGGAATACCCATACAGGAACACGAATATTACCCTTGAAGAATATTTTGATACAAATGATCCGGACCGCCTTCTGGCCGCGCTTGCTGAAATCACCTCCGTCTCCATGGACAAAAAAAGCGGTGTGATTGATGTAAGTGTCGAGACCAGATCCGCCGAACTCTCGCAGGCGGTTCTGCAGGCTTACATTACAGAACTTGAGAATTACAATATCCATAAACGGCGCTCACAGGCCAAGGAAGCCTCCAAGTATCTCGAAAAACAGCTGGTTGAAATCGAAAAGGAACTCAAGCAGGCCGAGGATAAACTGGAGAGTTTCCAGAATGCCAACCGGGGATGGGCAAGCAGCAGTAATCCCGAGATTTTAAAGATGCTTGCGCGCTATCAGCGCGACATTGAAATCAAAACCAGGACATATTTGACCCTCCGCCAGGAATACGAGCTTGCAAAGCTTAATGCCCGCAAAGATATCCCGGTGGTTAGAGTACTTGACCAGCCCTCTCTGCCGACAGTGAAATCGGGGCCAAAACGTCTTTCGGCCATAATCCTGGCCGGGTTTGCAGCTTTTGTGACAGCATATATTGTGGTGATTATTCTGAATTCCATGAGAAGAGCGGGAAACGGTCCCGACAGGGAGTCGTTTCAGGAATTACGAGAGGATTTAAAAAAAGAATTCCCGAGGGTTATCCAGCTTATCGAGAAAACCAGAAGGCGCCAAAGGATCGAAACTTAGCTACTCTGTTTTCACCGCCACGCATAAAAATTTGCGCATCCAGGGCTTACCCGAAATAAATCTTCCGCCTTTTTTCATCAGATCATGCGAGATATCCGTGAATTCGGTCCATTCCTGCATTGCCAGACCGACCGCATCCAGATACTGCTCAGTCTCCTCGCGTGTGAAGACATTATGGGTCTCGTTCATCTCCATCGATTCCATGGGCGAGTTCAAATAAGCATCTTTGGTAAGAAAGTCCTGCAATGTTCTCCTGGGGATACGGATTATATCGCCCGCCATAACACTGTGTTTCGCCTGGTAATATTCGAATTTGCTCTCGAATTCCTGCAATAAATTGGCTTTATCAGGCGGTAGAAAGACATCCACATTCCCGTCCCCCGCATCCAGATGATCCACCAGAAGGTGCTTTCCGCCCACCGCCAGTACCCGTTTAATTTCGCTCAGACTTTTGTACAGTTCATCCAGCATGCCGAATAGCTTTATTTCATGAAGCAACTGCGAGGTCACAGCGATATCGAAATAGTCTGAGGGAAGATCAAGGTTGTCCGCCCGGCAAATTACCACTTTCGCGCTGGGACAATTCTGCTCAACACCTTTAGTCATCTCAACGCTTTCATCAACTCCCCAAACCTCATCAACATGACTCGAGGCAATCTCCAGAAATTTACCCCATCCGCAGCCGATATCCACGAGCCGATTGCAGCCCTCACAGTATTTAAGCATCAAATCAAATTTCTCGAGATCCCGCTTATCCCAGGATTTCGTGCGCTTCCTGAAAAAGTCGGCCTCTGATGCTCCGTAAAGGCTATCGTCATTTTGGTCCATTAGAAAGCCCCTCTGCTGCTTCTTCCAGATATACAGGCTCAATATTCAGTGCCTCAAATAAAAAGGCATAAATATCGGCATATTCTTCGATTCTCTTTGAGGTCGGTTTGCCATGCCCATGACCAGCCTTCGTATCCACCCGCAGGAGTATCGGATTTTCTCCGCTGTCGGCATACTGAAGGGCCGCCGCGAATTTCTTGCCATGCATCGGAACCACACGATCATCGGCATCAGCTGTCGTTATAAGGGTTGCCGGATAGGTCTCGCCCTTTTCAATATTATGTAAGGGTGAATATGCGTACATAAAGTCGAAATGCTCGGGATTTTCCTCGGCATTGCCGTATTCGCCGGTCCAGAAATGCCCGACTGTGAACATATGATAACGCAGCATATCGATTACGGGCACACGGCACAGCACAGCACCGAATAAATCCGGCCGCTGTACCATACAGGCCGCCACCAAAAGACCGCCGTTGCTTCCGCCCTCGATTGCCAGACGAGAGCTGTTGGTATAGTTGTTCTCGATCAGCCACTCCGCGCATGCGATAAAATCATCGAAAACATTCTGCTTATTCTCGAGCATTCCCGCCCGATGCCATTCCTCGCCGTATTCTCTCCCACCGCGCAGTGAGGCCTGCGCATATATTCCGCCGTTTTCCAGCCAGATAATACGCTGGGTAGAGAAATATGGGGTCATATTATTATTAAATCCGCCGTACCCATACAGAAGTACCGGATTGGTGCCCTCCGGCATCATGCTCTTTTTATGAGTAATAAACAGCGGTATTCTGGTACCATCTTTGGATGTCGCAAAGACCTGTCTGGTTGTATAATCCTCCGGGTCAAAATCAACCTCTGATTTGCGGAATATCGACAGTTCTGAATCCTCAAAATCATAACGATAGACATATGCGGGATAAAGAAAAGACGAAAATTTGAAGAACATTTCCCTATGGTCGCGTTTCCCTTTCAGGCTGTGCATGGATCCGATTGTGGGAAGTTCCGGTTCCGCAGTCAATTTCCCGTCCAGGTCAAATATCTTAAGCATGTCATGCGCATCTTCGAGATACACGACAACCAGCTTTTTATCGATCATATTCACGCTTTCAATGGCATTTTCCTGCTCGGGTATTATATCGATCCAGTTATCCCTTGCGGGATTTTTGATATCTATCTTCACAACCCTGTTCAAAGGCGCATCAAGATCGGTATTGAAATAGAAATCCGTTCCGATGTTATTTACGAACTGATATGATGCATCCGCTTCGTCGAGCAGTCTGGTAAATTCTCCCTCATCACCGACTGGGCGGTAATAAATCCGATTTTCGTTATCGGTGCCGTGCCAGACATTCAGGATAAGGTACTGCCCGTCATCGGAAACCCTTGGTGCAAAGCCCAGGTCCTTATCCGAGGGCATCTCGAAGATCAATTCATCTTCCGACTGCGGTGTGCCCAGTTTATGAAAATAAACCCTGTTAAATTTATTGACATCTTCTGCCGGGACTGTTTTCGGATCGGGATAACGGTCATAGAAGAAACCTGAATTATCATGTTTCCAGCCCACAGCGCTGAACTTGGTAAATTCTATGCTTTCATCCAGATCAGTGCCTGAGTCAATATCCCTGATCTTCAATACCTCTTCATCACTCCCGCTCACTTTAACTGCATACACGAAGTATTTGCCATCCGTACTGAAATCCTTCAATTCCACAGAAACAGTGCCATCCTCACTCATCTTATTGGGATCCAATACGACAACCGGCTTATCGGGAAGTGACTCTATCATGTAGAGCACGTCCTGGTTCTGGAGGCCGTCGTTTTTCCAGAAGAAGTATCGTCCGCCAGCCTTGCATGGCGAACCGTATTTGGGATAATCCCATAATTCGGTCAGGCGTTTTTTTATCTTCTTTCTTACGGGAGTATTTACAAATTCATGAAACAACTCATTCTGGGCTTTGACCCATTTTTGGGTTTCCTCAGAATTCGGGTCCTCCAGCCAGCGGTATGGATCGGCCACCTGTGTGCCATGATAGTTATCAACAACATCAGCCCGTCGCGCGGGAGGATAATCATATTTTGCCGCTTGCTTATCGCCTTGCGAGCAATGAAGTAAAAGGATCGTCAGGAATGCAAAGATCGCATAATAAATAAGGCGTTGCCCTTTATGACATCCTGCTGAAAAGATTGGTCTTGTCATCTGAATATTCTCCTGGTTGTTTCCGCCGAGATTCAATGCAATAAAATAAAAACGCCCGCATTCGGCAAGGCATAAAAAATATACCTTGAACCCGAATCGGGCCTTTGAATCTATATACGCCGCTTGATTTAGCTGGCTTTTTTCTGCTTCTGATCGGTTACGACCTTATCCTCAATTTCCTTCGGCAGCGGCGAATAATGATCAAATTCCATAGAATAATTGGCGCGTCCGCTGGATAATGTCCTGAGCGTGGAGGAATACCCGAAGGCCTCCATTAAGGGCACGAAACCGTTGATCTTCTGGGCGCCTTTGCGGAAACGCCGCATATTGACAACCTTGCCCCGCCTGCGGTTCAGGTCGCCGATAATATCACCCATATATTCATCCGGGGTTCCGATCTCAATCTTCATTATCGGTTCCAGGAGCTGCGGGCCGGCCTTGTGGATTATCTGCTTCAGGGCCTGGCCAGTCGCTGTGCGGAAGGCCATCTCGCTCGAATCGACCTCATGATAGCTGCCGTCGAGCAGTACAAACTTGACATCAACCATCGGATAATCCGCCATAAGCCCGTTCTGAACTGTCTCGCGGAAGCCCTTCTCGATGGCCGGAATATATTCGCGAGGAATATTTCCGCCCTTGACATGCTCAACAAATTCAATACCGTTGCCCCGATTAGGCTCCAGCCTGAATACTATATGAGCAAACTGGCCCTTACCGCCGGTCTGTTTCTTGAGCCTGTAGTCATGCCTGACCTCGCGTGTGATTGTCTCGCGAAACGCTACTGCCGGCGCGCCCACCTCGACATCGAGTTTATGTTCGGTCTTAAGGCGGTCAACTATGATATCCAGATGAAGCTCGCCCATGCCGGAGATCACCGTTTCCTCGGTCTCCTGGTCAAAATGGGTCTTGAACGAGGGATCCTCCAGCGCCAGGCGATTGAGGGCCAGTGACAGGCGGTCGCGGTCCTTCATATTGGCCGGCTTTATCTTCATATCCAGCACAGTTTCGGGATAGTGTATATTTTCGAGCAATATCGGGTGTTCCTCGTCACACAAGGTATCACCGGTTGTGGTGAACTTCAGGCCGATTAACGCCCCGATATCGCCGGCCTTCAAAGCATCGACCTCCTCGCGCTTGTTGGCATGGATACGCATGATCCTTCCAATACGCTCGCGTTTCCGCTTGGTCGTGTTATAGATATAGCTTCCGGACTCGAGCTTGCCGGAATAGACCCTGATAAAGGTCTGCTGTCCGACATAGCTGTCGTTTATAATCTTGAATGCCAGCGATGAGAACGGCCTGTCGATACCCGGCCTGCGGGTAATAGCCTTCTCCGAATCATCAACATCAAACCCGGTTACACTGCCGCGATCGATCGGGGATGGCAGGTAGTCGACTATGGCATCCAGAAGCAGCCTGACACCGACATTCTTGAATGCGGCACCGCAGAATACGGGGGTAATAAATAAGCGTGTTACCGCATTTCTGGCAGCGGCCTTGATATCCGCTGGAGTTATGAATTTCTCGTCTAAAAATTTTTCCATCAAATTATCGTCATAATCCGCCAGTTTCTCGATCAGCTTCTGGTGCCATTTCTCGGCCAGCTCCCGCATATCAGCGGGAATATCTTCAAATGTACGGACAAAATCCTTGAATGTAACCGCCTTCATATTAACAAGGTCGATCACACCGCGGAAATCGGCTTCCTCGCCAATCGGAATCTGGAACAGTACCGGATTGGCCGCCAGCATCTCATCCATCATCTGCACAGTCTGGAAAAGATCGGCGCCCTGGCGATCCATCTTGTTAACGAACGCTATGCGCGGGACCTTGTAGCGGTCGGCCTGATGCCAGACAGTCTCGCTCTGAGGTTCCACACCGCCCACCGCGCAGAATACCATCGCGATACCATCCAGAATTCTAAGCGAACGCTCCACCTCGAGAGTAAAGTCGATGTGTCCCGGGGTATCAATTATATTTATCTGGTGATCCTGCCAGTCGCAGGTTATCGCCGCGGACGAGATCGTGATCCCTCGTTCCTGTTCCTGTTTCATGAAGTCCATCACCGCCTGGCCGTCATGAACCTCGCCGATTTTATGTGTCTTGCCGGTGAAGTACAGAATCCGTTCCGTAGTAGTAGTCTTGCCCGCATCAATATGAGCAACGATCCCGACATTCCGTATCTTATGTGTCATTTCTCGCGTCATTTCAATAACTCCTGAAAACTCCTCGAAATTAAAAACTCCGAGTATATCTAAATGCCCCTCAACTATCAAGCTAAATTTTCATTAAAATTTAGCGTATCCCCTGAAAACAGTGGTGTTCAACGTATAATCGGCCCTTATGTTCCCTGGATTCGAGAAAAATAGGATAATTATTGGTTGATTTTTTACATTAATCTGGGTGCTCCGCCGCTTTAGGGACTTATTGAAAAAGTATTGGGACAGCGAAAAAGGCCAATACGCGTCATTCTGAGGGAGTCCCGACCTTGGTCGAGGACGACCGTGAGAATCTTCACAATTTCTGCATCGCATACTTTAAGAGATCATCACGTCGCCGGGGTGCCCCACAGCTTTAGCTGTGGGTTCTCTGTGAAAATGAACCAAATCGGAACTTCCAAAATGATCGTACCTTAATAAGAAAATCGTTGTCCTGTCATAGATAGAGACTATATTTCTATCATGATAGTTTTCATAGTCTGCCTCATCATATCGATTTTGCTTATCCGTTCGATAATCAAGCATGGTGTTATCGGCGACGGCCGAGGCGACGACGACTGGGATTAGCACGCTCAGGGCGGCCTCTCCCCCGCCTGACCCACAGAGGGCCATGGAGCCTCCCGCCCCCTAATTTCCGCAATATTTGACAAAAATGTTGATTTTTGATCACTTCATAGTATATTTAACAATAGAGGGCGTACACGCAATGGGGCCGACGGATTCAAGCTTCGCAAATTGGAATATTTTTGAAAGTTATTTAAATTTATATTGGAGGGATATCGTCATGCAGAGGATATTCTATTTAATTGCCCTCGCAGTTATGACCGCATTTATGGGCTTGGCCATGACTGATTTACATGCTGACTACTTGTGCGGTGACGCTAACACCGACGACATGCTCAATGTGAGTGACGCAGTGTTTATCATCAATCATGTCTTTATCGGCGGCGCAGCGCCTGATCCTGCCTGCATTGGCAATGCCAACGAGGATGCTGCGCTCAATGTCAGTGATGCTGTTTTCATAATCAATCACGTTTTCATCGGCGGACCGGCTCCCGGTGCCTATTGCTGTTGTCCGTCAACGGTAATGGACTACGACGGCAATGTCTATCAGACAGTCCGGATTGGTGATCAGTGCTGGATGATGGAGAATTTGAAGGTCACTCATTATCGTAACGGTGATGCGATTCCCGGCGTAAAGGACGGCGGCGTATGGGCAGGCCTCACGACCGGAGCCTGGTGCAACTATAATAACAATATCGCCAATACTGATGTTTATGGCAGAATATATAACTGGCATGCTGTCAATGACAGCCGCAATATAGCCCCGGCAGGCTGGCATGTGCCGTCAGATACCGAGTGGAAACAGTTGGAGATGTACCTGGGTATGACCCAGGCCGATGCCGATGCTTACGGCTGGCGGGGTAAAGGTCAGGGCGGCATGTTAAAGGAAGCTGGCACAGTTCACTGGCAAGATCCCAACACAGGCGCTACCAACTCAAGCGGTTTTACAGCGCTGCCCGGCGGATGCCGCAGCGAATTCGGAGACTTCATCAACATATATAGCTTTGCTTACTTTTGGACCTCCACGGGATATGCCTCTAATGTGGCCTGGTGCCGAAGCCTCTATTCCGGCACCGCGGACATCGCCCGTTACCACAATTACAGGGAAATCGGCTATTCCGTACGCTGTGTCAAGGATTAGCTGGCTATCTGTCTGCGGAAATAAAGCAATTCCTCTTGATTAAAAATTTCCTATATTGGTCTGGTGGAATGCACTGGACCGCACATTTGAATTTATTTTTCTGGAGGGATTATCAAGATGAACTGGAACCCAAAATTTACTGCCACCATAACACTATCTTTTCTGCTCATAATGAGCCTGAGACTCCCTGCAGATAACCATCTTGAGACTTCCCTGAATATTGATGATTATCTCACAGAATTACCTGAGAACCTTGTTCTGAACGAGGATACGCCCCAGGAATATAGAATCACCACTGTCTGGCATAACCGCGATCTTCAAGGCAACGCTACCGCAAAATTCATAATCTCCGGACAATATACACGAGCACTGGAAGGGGATAGTGTGCAATGGAATAATGTCATGATAGAAATTTTTCCTGATCCATCAAAGGCCGCTTCGGATACGGCCTATCAGGAATTTATGGAAGGGTTCAAATATAAATCACCTGAGGATATTGCCAGATACGATTTCTTCAAGGACTTTCCGTCTGATGAAAGCACGCATCTCCTGAGGACTTTAATTTGGGATGCCGTCGCTTTTGAAGTATTCGGATGGAATTACTTCGATCAGCTTGAGCTGAACAAGGCAATCGTTCCCTCAGACCTGGTAGATTTCGATGCGCCCATGGCCGACTGGGGAACCATCACAATGAAAAACCTGAAACTTATTTGGGTAGGAGTATCGGAGCTAAACAATGAGCTGTGTGCGGTGATAGATTATGAGTCCTTTGTAAATCCTGTAAACTCCTCTTCGCCCGGCATGACAGTACAGGGACGCTCGCTCTACTGGGGAATCATATACATCTCTCTTGAGGACAAGCAGATCGAATACGCCACTATGAACGAGGATGTGATAATGGAAATCACCACTCTGACCAATCCCGAGAATCGCGTGAACATCCAGCGCGAGGTCAAATTCGAGAAGCTGCGGTAGTGGCCAAAATACCCAAGCATGCACCTTCAAAAATCTTCTATTTTTAAATATCAAAAATACTTGCATATTATATCCATTGATTATATTATTGGTAAGAGCCCCGCATTCAAATAGTCATAACATTTGCATGTAGGACAACCTACATTTAGCGGATCATTTATAATGAATCTGAATTGATTTAGACAATCTGATAGGGAGGGAAAATGCAACCGCGAAAAGATGAATGTGAGCTTGAAGGCAGTGCAGAAATACATCTTACCTGGATGCCATTGTTTAGAATTGCAGTCATGATGGTTTTTCCTCTTGCTATTGCACTACTATTTGATTCCATTTGGATAAAAATCATCTGCTGGTTTGTTTTTTTGGGCATGTTCAAGAGCTTAGTTTCAGCTTGGGGCTCATGTGTTCTTGCATTAGCAGTCGGCATTCTTCCCATGTATGTTTTCGTCGAATGGGATTCTGCGCCGGACTGGTTAGCTTATATCGCCGCGACCATTTTGATTATAGAAATGATTTATATTCATCGTCGGTTGAAAATAATAGCAGAATTAAGAAAAAGGCATGGAATCTTCATTTAGAGATAATTGTTGCTTATCACGATTTGCTGTTGCGAATTCGCTAATTGGCAACGGGGGAAAAAATAGATTATTCATAAATTAGACTTGTTTCTAAAATTGCTATTATTTTGTGGTCGGAATCAACCGGCTACATTACGCCCTGAGAAAGGGGGTGATCATATGAAGGCTTTATTAGGCCGTCTATTGAATCGTCCCCGATGCATACGGCCGATACTCTACTATCGGTAAGAAGCCCTAAGGGCGAATTTGGATTGGCAAAGTCGTCAGAGATCAATAGGGTTGAGATAATCCTATTGGTCTTGCCATTGATTGGTAGAGCGGTCAGGGTTAAGCGATGGGGATGGGGCTTCTGGCGCACCTTGTGAGCAACCTTTTAGGTAAAGCTCTTGAGATAAGTGTCGTCACTGCACATCCCCGCCGATCTTTTATCGCGGTAATTACAATGAGCGCTATTGTAATCATAGCTTGATAATATTAATTATTTCAAGGACCGTGCTGTGGACTTTCCAAAACCAACAACGGCTGCGGAACTTTGGACAAGAAGAATGGGCATAGCGATGATAATAATCGCTGCTATTGGATACCTCCTTTCATATACGTTTAATCGGTCCGCGGGTTGCTTTGAGTATTTTCTTGAAAATCCAAAATTTTTTATTGGAAGGGAGTTCGATTATGATAGGGATTGGGATATTATTGGACGGGTAATGGATCATAGGGACGATGATCGTGAATTCGCAAAAATAGCTGGACTCATTTCAACTGTAGTTTTGATTTTTGGTATAGTACTGATATGGGGTAGCGGTGAGACGGAAAGGAGGGAAAAATTGAGAGAAAAGTGGAATTTGGGGAAGCCAGGAGAGAAATCTTAGCACATGGCAATCTATACTCCAAGAGGATTAAAGATTCGGCTTAGTGTAGCTGAAGCGTTCGCTTTAATGAAGCGATTATACCCTAGTGTAAAGCCTTTCAAGATATTGAAAACAGTGGAGGGGATTGAATACATTCCTGCCTTTTTATCCACTATTGCGGCCCTTATTGCATTCGCCTTCGAGATGGCATTTCCAATGATTATAATCTTGGTCACACTGGCATATATATCCGGCGTATATATGAATACTTCAGGATTCTATTTAGTACCAGGTATAATTTCTTTATCAACCTATTTTAGCTACATACCTGGGATTTGGGTAGTTGAAATAGGCATTATTATTTTCGGCTTTATCGTAATTGGCTGGAAGGCAAGTGTAGCCTTCGTAGTCGGACGATTGATTGGTTGGATCACACAGCTGGTAATCGAGCATTCTGAAATGCATAGGGTGTACAATACCACTGGGTTGATAATTACGGCTTCTGAAAGATTCTTTTTCAATGCATATCGTAATCATGCGGTCTGGCGCGGCAAATCAACGGATATAACATGCTCAGAAGAAGAATTATCCAAAGAAAATTGGTGGCCTATTTTTAAAGAATTCGCGAGAGAATGGCCAGAAATAGCTTACAGATATTCTATCGATGAAGCTCATTTCGAAGACTAATAAATGCATCAATACACATAGGAGAGGGCAAACCATAACAAAATGTCCGGCCATTAGAATGTTTCTTCTTTTACTTCTTATCGCATTCTACCATTAGGAATGATATTATTAATTATAACAGACATGGCAATCAAACTGGGGTGGCAGGATTCGAACCTGCGATGCGAGCTCCAAAGGCTCGTGTCTTACCACTTGACGACACCCCAAAAAGCCTTACGGTCTGGTATATTACTGGGAATCGGTGCCGGAAGCAAGAGGTTTTTCTGCCGATTGCTCGGTAACCCTGTGATACTCTTCCAGGACCTTGTCCTCAATAGACTTACGCATCTCCGAATTGATCGGATGGGCAATGTCCTGGTGAGACCCATCAGGCCTTTTGCGGGATGGCATGGAGATGAAATATCCCCCGGCACCCTTGATGATCTTCAATCCCCGAATCACAAAGGCGCCGTCAAAAGTAATGTTGGCAAAAGCTTTAAGCTTCTCCTCGTTGCGTAAGGTGATCCTTACTTCAGTAATTTCCATTGTGCCTCCAAGAAGCTGTTGTTTAGCCTCGGAATTGGCATACAATCAGGCATGGCCCCCAATACCGTTGCTTTAATTTCCAAACTGTCCTTTATAATTGCTTAAAGCCGACATTATCCCCCTTGGGGGGAATAATCTGCAATTTTCAAAATACATCCTAACCTAACCCGATGGGAAGGTTTTCGGGCCCTCTTAATCCAACTCGTTGCCCAAAAACAGCGTTGTCAACTTAAAATTAAGCATCTGATCTATAATGTCAAGTGAAAATACGTGAACTTCCCCGGGCGGGGTTAAAAATAGCAAAAATTCCGGAGTTCAAAAAAAATCAAAAACGCTGCAAATACGCCCGGTTAACCGTTCAAATTCTCAAAAAAAATACAATCAACAAAATGCCGTATTGAGGAATTTCGGATGGCATTATTTTTTGTTAAAACCACGTTCTCGCCAAAATCTTTTGGTGTTGCTTAAAATTACATGGTTTCTATGTCCTTAATGCCGTCCCCTCTCCCAATAATATTGGTTTGACATTCTGGACGGCTGCGATATATTTACGGATTAAACATTATCGGAGGGAGAATTATATGCGTGCCTTAATAACCGGTATAACCGGCCAGGACGGTTCCTATCTGGCAGAATTCCTGCTGGAGAAAGGCTATGATGTTTACGGCATGGTGCGGCGTTCATCAACCGAAAATTTCGAGCGGATAAACCACATTAAGGATCAGCTCAATTTTGTGCAGGGGGATCTCCTGGACTACAATTCCCTCTCATCCATAATCAAGACGGTTAATCCGGATGAGGTCTATAATCTTGCGGCACAGTCATTTGTGCCCACATCATGGACCCAGCCCAGCCTGACAGCTGAATTTAATGCGGTTGGAGTAACCCGTCTGCTGGAAGCAATCAGGGACCATAATGTAAAAATAAAATTCTACCAGGCCTCTTCCTCGGAGATGTTCGGCAAGGTGCGCGAGGTTCCCCAGACCGAAAAAACTCCATTTTACCCCCGTTCCCCCTATGGTATCGCCAAGGTCTACGCACATTGGATTACGGTCAATTACCGGGAATCCTATAATATATTCGCCTGCTCCGGCATTCTGTTCAACCACGAATCTCCCCGTCGCGGGCTTGAGTTTGTCACCAAGAAGATTACCGATGCTGTCGCCAGGATAAAGCTGGATCTGGCCACAGAACTCAGACTGGGGAATTTAGAAGCCAAACGTGACTGGGGTTATGCCGGCGATTATGTGCGCGCCATGTGGCTGATGCTGCAGCAGGATGAGCCGGATAATTATGTTATCGCAACCGGCGAAAACCACTCAGTCAAAGAATTTGTCGATATAGCTTTTGGCCATGTCGATCTCGATCCCGGGAAATACGTTAAGGTTGACGAACGCTTCTTGAGGCCGGCCGAGGTGGATCATCTCCTGGGCGACTCCAGCTATGCCCTTGAAAAGCTGGGATGGAAGCCCGAGGTGTCGTTTGAGGAAATGGTCAAAATGATGGTCGATTATGACCTGGAAAAATACAGGAAGATAAAAGGCATCGATTAATGAAAGCTCTGATCACAGGGGTTCCCGGATTTGCAGGCTCACACCTGGCCGAAAATCTGCTGGGGCATAATTACGAGGTTTACGGTACTCATCTGCCGGGGGAAAGCCTCAGGAATCTACACGGATTCCGCGGCGAGCTTGAACTTTCGGCCATGGACTTCCATAAGCCCGAAAGGATTCCGGGACTTCTGAAAAAGATTGAGCCCGACTACATCTTTCACCTCGCCGCTTTGCCATCAGTGGCAGGCTCATTTCTAGATCCACTGGAAACATACACTGTGAATTTCATGGGCAGCTTTCATCTCATGCAGGCGGCACTCGATTTGAAGCAGCTCAAGAAACTGATCATAATATCATCTTCGGACATTTATGGATTGGTGAAACAGAAGGACCTTCCTATAAAGATCGAGCATCCATTACAGCCTGTTTCGCCGTATGCCGTATCAAAGGCGACCTGCGATATGATGGGTTACCAGTATTTCATAAACTACGGGCTGCCAGTTGTTAGAATACGTGCCTTTTCGCATTCCGGGCCCCGTCAGGCCCGGGGATTTGTCATCCCTGATTTTAGTTTCCAGATCGCCCAGCTCGAGAAATTCAGGAAGAGAAGACGGGTAATCAGGGTCGGGAACCTTAATGCACGCAGAGATATATCGGATGTCCGGGATATAGCAAACGGCTATCGTCTGGCGGCCGAAAAGGGGAAACCGGGGGAAGTTTACCAGCTCTGCAGCGGAAAAGCATACGCAATATCAACCATATTGAAAAAATTGATTAAACTTTCACACCATAAAATAGAAATTGAAACCGATCCAAAACTCTCGCGTCCTACCGATATTCCCGTACTCAAGGGGGATGCCTCGAAGGCAGAAAAAAGTCTGGGATATAAAAGAAAGTATTCCATTGACGATACATTAAGAGATTGTTTGGATTATTATAGATCGCTCTAAGGAGGAGAAATGGCCGATCTTAGCGACAAACTGAAAAACAAAAAGGCTGTGGTTGGAATAATAGGGCTCGGATATGTAGGTCTTCCGCTGGCCGTCGAATTCGCCCAGAATGGTCTCAAGGTGATTGGATTTGATATAGCAAAGACGAAAGTTGATCTAATAAATTCGGGGCAATCGGATATAAGAGATGTCGCCTCTGAAACTGTCAAGATACTGATAGATTCCGGCATGCTTTCCGCCACTGATGATTTCTCCCGGCTCAAATCGGTTGACTGCACTGCAATCTGTGTTCCCACGCCCCTCTCCAAGACCAAGGATCCGGATGTAGCCTTCATACTGAGCGCAATGGACCAGATCGGGAAATATGTGCATAAAGAGATGTTGATTGTCCTGGAATCGACGACTTACCCAGGTACAACCGAAGAACTGATATTGCCGGGATTGGAACAAAAAGGACTAAAAGTCGGCCAGGATTTCTATCTGGCTTTCTCGCCCGAGCGAATTGATCCCGGAAACAAGACCTACCATACCGCCAATACGCCCAGGGTTGTGGGAGGAGTCACTCCCGAATGCCGTGAAATAGCGAAACAATTCTACAGGTGCATAGTCGATGATGTCATTGATGTTTCCTCCACCAAGGCTGCGGAAATGGTCAAGCTTCTGGAAAACACCTTCCGTTCGGTCAATATCGGCCTGGTGAATGAAGTCGCCCTTATGTGCGACCGTCTCGGACTGGATGTATGGGAAATAATCGATGCCGCATCCTCCAAACCTTTTGGGTTCATGCCATTCTATCCCGGGCCGGGACTGGGCGGCCATTGCATCCCCATCGATCCGCATTACCTCTCGTGGAAACTCAAATCGCTGAACTATTATGCCCGTTTCATCGAACTGGCCGGAGACATAAATACACATATGCCCGAGTATGTGATTGATCGGGTGACGCGCCATATGAATGATTATGGCCAGGCTCTCAAGAACGCCAGGATCGTCGTTCTGGGAGTTGCCTATAAACCCGACATTTCTGATGTGCGCGAATCCCCTGCACTCGACGTGATCAAACTCCTGCAGGACCGCGGTGCGAAGGTCATGTATAATGATCCCTATGTTCCCATAGTCAAGTTCGATTCCGGCGACATGAAATCACAGAAGCTCACGAAAAAACTTCTGGAATCAGCAGCATGTACGATTATAGTCACGAACCATTCGGACTACGATTACCAGTGGGTGGTAGATCATTCCAATCTGGTCTTCGATACCAGAAACGCCACCAAGAATGTCAAGGGTTCAAAACGCAAGATAGCTAAATTGTAGTTAAACTTAGATTAAGCCTGATGCCTGCCTGACTAAATCAGGCAGGCTCGTTATTAATGTCAAGCGAGACCTTGATTTCATAATAACTAAATAAATCATGATGAACAGGTCGCAAATTGTAAAATATCTGCATAGAATCGGAATCGAGAAAGCGCAATCTCCAGACCTGCGATTTCTCGCCGCTCTGCAAAAACAGCATCTTCTAAATGTACCGTTTGAGAATCTTGATATCAGAAGAGGACGCGAGATTGTGCTCGACTGCGATAGTCTATACAAAAAGATAGTTCTCGAGAGGCGCGGGGGTTACTGCTATGAACTCAATGGTCTTTTCTGCAAATTATTGCGGGAACTGGGCTACTCTGTTGACATGCTCTCTGCACGTGTATTCAACTCCGCGGGCATCCTGAGCCAGGAATTCGATCATATGACACTGATGGTGCATCTCGACAACGACTATCTTGTAGACGTCGGCTTTGGCGATTCATCCAGGAAACCGATTGAGATGCCGGGTGGCGAAACAGAAGATGTAAGCGGGAAGTACAGAATCAAATCAAACCCGGAAATCGAGTCCTGCTTCTTTCTGCAAAAATTTACTGATCAAGACTGGCATCCGCGGTATCGGTTTACCACGATTCCCCGCGAGTTAGCTGATTTTCAAGGCATGAATGAATACCATCAAACTTCACCAGAATCGCATTTCACACAAAAATCGATTTGTACAATCGCAACAGAAGAGGGCCGCATCAGCCTATCCGATAAATTCCTGACCATTACAGAAGGCACTGAGAAGGATAAAAGCCCGCTGCCGTCCGGGGACCATTTCAAGAACTATTTGAAGCAATATTTTGATATAGAATTATAGTTTTGTTCAAAATTAGACCCGGGCAGGCACGCTAAATTCTGGCCCTGCCTTTTTTATCTTAGCCCGGAATCATGATCTTATTTGATTCCACCAGTTCGGCGCCGCTGGGCAGCATAAGCGGCTTGTCGGATTTGGTGTAAAAGAACAGACCCTTATACGACGTCAAATACCGGTCTGTTTTTTTCGGCCATCCGGCACGCGTATGCACAATCAAGGGAGCATCCGCACGAGAGAGTATCCTCTGAAATTCCTCCGGCTCCAGACTGACTATAGCCCCGGAAGATTTTATCGCATTGGCAATTGCTGCAGCGGCCGCGGCCGCACCGCCTGCCGCACCTCCAGCATAACCCATTTAGCTCTCCTTTCGGAACAATATATTATAGTACATATATGGCTATCCAGAGGATTTTATTCAAGAAAAAAGATTAAAATGAATTGGTTGCATTGGGCACTCCGCTTTGTCAAAAGCAGAGTTGCTGAAGCGCAGCTGTTGAGACTTTCCCTCAAAATTTACAAAGCAGAGTACAGCAAAAGAGCTAATGCACAAAAATGATGGTGCCGCTGTCGCCGCATATCCAGAGTTTGCTACCATCAAAGGTGATGTCATGAAGAGTGTTGGTGGTCATGTTGTCGTCAAACTGCCAGGTATTGCCGCCGTCTACGCTCATCATTATCATCCCGCCCTCACCCACTATAAATCCGCTGAAGCGGTCTATAAAGACAATATCATACAGATTCACGTTCGGAAACTGTCCCCCGCGGTCATCCCATGACCACCCGCCGTCCTGCGAGGTATAATAGGTACCGCTGTCGCCCACCAGCCATCCGGAATTAAATTCATCGTAATGCATATCGTTGATGCTGATTTCGCTGCCCAGATAATTGTCCTCCCAGTTCGCTCCGGCATCACTGGTAGTCCAGACATGCCCGGCTGTGCCGATCCATCCCAGCTGCTCGTCCAGGATATACAGGCAGGTCACGCTGTCCATAGCGACATACGCCTCATTCCAGTTCTGCCCGCCGTTATCGGTTCTGAAAACTGTGCCATAGGTAACGCTGTCGCGCTCATCAAAACGATTGCCAATGATAACACCGTTATCCTTGTCCCAAAAAGCCATATCCACAAAATCGACATCCTCATCCAGGGAACGATCCGCAACTGATCTTGAACCCTCCATCGAGGCATACAGCGCGCCCATCTCACCCGCGACCCAGAATGTCTTGTCATCAATCGCCGCCACAGCCGTCAGCTTTTTATCTGAAATCTTGGTGCTCACCCATGTCTTACCGGCATCCTCGGTCGACAGCAATGTGCCGCTTTCGGTTATAGCCCAGCCATGATCGCCGTTGCCGAAACTGATGCTCCTGATATTTTCTTCTATGTTTGGATTTTGAAATTCCCAGACCATTTCGGTGGCTCTCTTGCCCCCGCAACCAATGAGTATTAAACAGAACGATAAAAGACACAAAACATTTTTCATAAGGTATTCTCCTTCAGAGCTATAAAGCTATGCCGGGAGGAGTTAATGTCAACCAAAATCCCTTGCCACAGGGCGTTTTTTTTATTTATCATTATCTGATGGCAATTCTGAACGTAGATAAACTGACTTACAGGCTGCCCAACGGCCGCGCTCTGTATAAGGATTTCTCACTCGAGCTTAATGATTCCTCCGGGATACTGATTTATGGTCCCAACGGTTCCGGCAAGTCTTCACTGGTAAAAATACTCCTGGGATTAGTCAGACATTACAGCGGCAGGGTCGAAGTTCTTGGCAAAGATATCAAGCGCCTTTCCAAAGCTAAAATGACAGACCTGAGGCGGGAAATCGGTTTTCAGATGGAGGAACCTGTGGTCTTCGAGGATATGAACCTGATGCAAAATATCAGTGTATATCTGAGATTATCAGGCCAGAAACATGCCAAATCCGAAATCATCAGCACACTCTATGAAACCGGTTTCTCGGGGCTCAGAAATAAAAGATTGAGCGCTCTTTCCTGGGGTGAGATGCGTATGATCGAAATCCTGCGTATCATGATGAAATCCCCGCGCCTGATTATATGCGACCAGCCTTTTGCCGCCCTGGATGATGATACTGTCGAATGGGTGGCGGAGAAGTTCAGGGCCATGGTAAATTCCGGTTCATCGGTGCTGGCAACCTTCTCGCGCCCCGAGGTCCGCGATCACCTGGGCTGGCCCGAGATAGACTTAACGAGGTAGATTATGTTCAACCAGTGCCTGGGATTTCTAAATAAATACAAATGGCTGATATTGAAATCGGCCCTGCCGCTGTCGCTGATCCTCCTGATCGGTTTCGCATTTCTGCTGGTGGGCTACAATCTCCAGGAGGCTACACAGGGTATTGAAGGCCGATATGCTCTGGAAATATTCCTGAAGGATGCGGCGCTTCCGGAGGATATCGATTCGCTTCAGCGCTTTCTGACCCAGCAGCCCGCCTTTGACAGCCTGGAGATGGTTACGCGTGAGGATGCGCTGGATCGAATGTCCAATATACTGGGGGAGGATCTGACCGAGGTGCTGGGCTACAACCCTCTCCCGGCCAGTATCATATTCTATCCCGCCGACAGCTATAAAAGCCGCACCTACCTGGAAATTCTTAAACGGCAGGTGGAGTTATTCGACTATGTCGAAAAAGGTGTGTTTGCCGGGGAGTGGCTGGAAGAACTGGAGAGATTCAACGAAATTTTTCTGCGTATAACCAGCGCATTCCTGATACTGGTTCTGGTCGCCTACATACTGCTCCTGTATATGATCTTAAATCACCTCTGGCTCAAACACCAGGGAACCGCAGGCAAGCTGCACCTTTTGGGCATGTCCCGCTTTAACCTGAGGCTGCCGGTCTATATCTGGTCATTGATTTCCGCTCTTATCACGAGTATTATGGGTCTGATAATCCTGGCGATTGCCGCATCGATCATCTCAAAATATTTTATAGCAGTCCGCTATTTCGAACCACAGCATGTTATCGCTATTATAATATCGTTTACAGCCATTTCGGTATTGCTGACAATTTTTAAACCGATGAAGATTCCGTTATATGAATAAGTTCTCGCTCACATTATTAACGATCCTGCTTCTCGCTTCGGCATATAGACTGATTGCCCAGGAAGATCCCCGCGCAATTGATTCACTGAGCATGGAGAAGGAGCTGATCGACAGTCTTCTGGAATTGAAGCAGTCCGAGGTGGAACAGCTTTATCTGATCGATGAGCAGTTGAATCTCACCTCCCGCCTGATAAGAAGGTTGGAGCGCCAGATGAGGGCGATGGCAAAGGAACTCGACGGTCTGGACGTCCTGATTGATTCCAGCAGGGTCAGGCTGGAACAAATGAGAAACAGGCTGGCAAAGAATCTCAAGAGCTTCTATATAAATTATCAGCCGGCCCCGGCCGCCGTCTTCACGGCCGGCGATATCCGCAAGGCCGCCCGGCAGCTTCACTATTTCAAGACAACGGTCAACTTCATGAAATCGCAGCTGGACAGCATCAGCCTGATGAAAACCGAACTGGAACAGAACCAGGAACGCCTGATCTTTACCCGCCGCCAGACTGAAAAATTGATGGAGCGCAAAAATGTTGAGGAGAGCATACTGGAGATGCGCAGGAAGGATAAATCGCGTCTGCTTTCCCGTATCGATCAGGACGTCGAACTGAAGAGCCAGTACCTGAAAGAGACTCAGAAGGACCAGGAGCAGCTCGCCAATCTGACCGAAAGACTTCAATCGATCTCTCATCTGATCGATTTCCAATCGCTGCGAGGCAGGCTGATCTGGCCGGTCAGGGGGAAAATAGTCAGGCATTTCGGACGGGAACATGATAAAACCACAAATACTGAAACATTTTCGCCGGGAATACAGATCAAAGTCCCCGCCGGTACCGAGGTTATTTCCTCGGCGGCTGGAATTGTCGCTCATGCCGCCTACCTTCGCGGGTACGGCAACATGGTCATTGTCGATCACGGCAAGGGCTGGTACACTCTCTATGGGCATCTGTCCCGAATGAGCCGCTCTGTCGGAGAAAATGTCGAACGCGGTGAAATCCTGGGTTATTCCGGTGAGACCGGATCAAATGTCGGCCCAATACTATTTTTTGGGATACGCAAAAGAGACCAGTCTTACGATCCAATCGAGTGGCTGATGTAATTTTCAAAATGTTATTTTCAAAACTGTCGGATTTTCTTATCTTGGCTGCATGATCGAGACCGCGATACAGCCCCGAATCGGCGAAATTTTCAACCGCCTGATAGAAAACAACCGTCTGGCCTCGAGTTATCTGTTTTACGGTCCGCCCGGATCGGGCAAATGGCAGGCGGCGGTTGAAATCGCCGCCGAAATACTATCCAGAAAGAACAGCGCGTATGACGAGTCAGCGGCAATGCGTGTGCGAAAGCTGGTACATCCGGATTTGATGATCGTTTTCCCCATGCCGATGCCTAAAAAAATAAAAGAAAAGCCAGCTGAAAAAGTCAAAGAAGAATACATAGAGCATTTCATACGGTCCAAGATTGCAGAGCCTTATCTGCCAGTTGAATTCGAGCAGGTCAGTAATATCTTAGTTCAGAATGTAAAAGCATTTCAAAAAAATCTTTACAAATACCCTGTCGAGGGCAAATATCGAGTTGGAATTTTCGAGAAAGCAGAAACCATGCCCCGCAACAGCTTCGATATCCTGCTCAAGACGATCGAGGAACCTCCGCCCAACAGCCTTTTGATGCTCTTAACCGACAATTTCGACCGCATGCCGGAGACGATCCGCTCCCGCTGCCAGAAAATCCGCTTCAAAAGAGTAAGTCCCGATTTTATAAAGGACTATCTTGTCAGGGGTAGAGATCTCGATGAAACCCGGGCCGACCTTGTAACTTCGCTTGCCTCAGGCTCAATAAGCCGTGCCGAACAGCTCATGCAATCCGATTTCTTCGAGGAGCGCGATACCGCGATCATGCTATTGGGATACCTCCTGAGCCATCCACTTCAATCCTTCTGGATGGAGTTTCTGGGGCTGGTCAATTTGCGCGATAAAGCCCGGCTGGAAAATCTTTTGACAATCTGGCAGACATTTTACCACGATATCGCCATCCTGCTCGGTGAGGGCGAAGAAGCCCATATTATCAACAAGGATCAGCTGAAAGCTTTGCGCAAATTGGCGGGACGAGTGAGGGAATTCGAAAATGCCCGTATGGGATTAGGCAATCTCCTTGCAATGCAGAAGCTCGGTTACCGTAATATTAATCCCGTACCTGCCATGTTCGAAACCGCCCAGCGCCTAAAATCCCACCAGCCTCCGATAGAAATTCGTGATTGAGCAGCTATTTTTTCCGCGCAACGATAAATCATAACACAGAATCCATGAGCAGTCTCGACAATCCCTATCTTGTGCCGGCATTTCTCCCGGTTTGCATAGAAAATGGGGGTTCACGGGGAATCTATACCACCAACTAAAAATGGAAAGGCGGAATCGCTCAGGAATTCCGCCTGTCTTAAATTCACGGATGAAAATCATTCAACGAAATTACATATCCGCATCTACTATCGGCTCCTGCAGTTCGATGAAGGTCACCTCGCCGAACTCTTTTAACTGGTCGGCGATTTCGGAGGTGTTGCCGACAATGATATAGCTCATCTTGTCCGGGTGAAGATACTCTTTGGCCACACGCAGCACATCATCTTTTGTAACCGCTTGAATGTTGGCGATATAGTTCTTGTAGAAGTCACGCGGCATACCGTCATATTCCAAATTCATCAATTGACGCACGATTGCAGCCGGATCGGTAAAATTGAAAACGAAGCGGTTTATGTAGGAATCTTTTGCCGAATTGAGCTCATAATCTGTAACCTCGCTTTCGCGGATTTTTTTGATCTGATCGAGCATATTATATATGGCTTTGTAGGTGGTCTCGGTCTTGGTCTGGCAGTAGGCATAGAACTGGCCAAGATCACGTGTATCGGTCTCAAACCTGGAACCGACCGAGTACGCCAACCCCATATCGGACCGCACCACAGAGGTCATACGCGAGGTGAAAGACCCGCCCCCCAGAATATAGTTCATCACAGCAATTGCATATCGATCCGGATTGTATTGAGTAATTCCTAAATGCCCGAAATTTATTACACTCTGGCTCAGCTCCTTATCGATCAGGTATACTCCCGGCTTGTATTCCTTCTCTACTTCGGGATCTTCCGGAAAATCTATCTCTGAGGGCTGCCAGCCTGCAAATACCTCATTTAATTTCGCTTTGATATCGGCCATATCGAAATCGCCCGTAATACCCAGCCAGATGTTGTTGGGCACAAAATATTTGCCATGAAAATCAATCATATCCTGACGGGTGACAGCTTCGACAGTCTCCCATTCCAGAATCCGTCCGTAATAATGATCTCCGTAAACCAGATGATCGAACTCCCGGGAAGCGATCCTGCTGGGATTATCATTGCGGCGAATAATGTTCTCCTTGATCTTGTCCTTCTCCAGATCGATCTTATCCTGCCGGAATTCCGGGTTCATGACAACGTCGGCTAAAACCGGAAGCAGTCTGTCAACATCTTTGGAAAGGCAATTCAAAGATAATCCGCCCTGTTCATTGTAAATCCAGGTTTCAATCGAGGCCGCCAGATATTCAAGAAGGGCATTCAGTGAATCCGGTTCATAGGTTTCTGTGCCGCCCGTGCGCATAACGTAACCCGTCATCGAGGCCACACCCTCCAGACCTTCCGGTTCATACATCGAACCGGTGCGGACTATACCGCTGATATTGAAGACCGGGAGGCGATGGTCCTCCATCATAAATAGGACTATACCATTTTCCAGTGTATCTACTATAACTTCCTCACCCAGCTCCGGAATATCCCAGGTAATCTTCGGGAACTCCAGTTCCTCTATCATCTCGGCTCCTTCTGTACCGGTATCCTGAGCCATAAGTCCGGCATTCAGAGCCAGAACGAAAACCGCAGTTATAAGATATCTCAAACGCATCATACTCTCCTTTTTAATAGCTCGAGCTCTCTTTTTCGCTCAGTGCACCCTCGGATTCATCTCCAGCCTCATCCGGCTTGACCAGGGTCGCTACCGTCCGGTTGGATTCCTTGAGATACTGGTTGGCAACCCGCATGATATCCTCTGTAGTAACATTTTTGTAAGCCTGCCAGTATTCATTTATATAGCTCCAGTCCCCCACCATAGCCTCGTAATTTGCCAGGCGCCAGCACATGCCCATGTTGGAATTAACCGACTTGATCATGGCTGCGTCAAACTGGTTCTTGACCTTCTGCAGCTCCCATGTGGTAACAGGCTCAGCCTTGACCTTTTCGATTTCAGCGTAGATCGCGTCCTCCAGCTCCTGAGTCGTGTGACCTTTTAAAGGTGTGCCGCTGAAGGTAAATAGTGACGGGTATCTCGAGAAGGATGAATTGGCCGAGACTGACGAGGCGATTTTCTGCTCCTCCACGATTGATTTATTCAGCCTGCTGGTTCTTCCACGCGAGAGAATATCTGAGAGCGCATCGAGGGCGGCCATATCCGGATGGCCGGCCGCGGGGATATGATAGCCGATCAAAAGCATCGGGTTGGCATCAAATTCGACCGTAACACGCCTCTCACCTTTCTGCTCCGGTTCGAATGTTGTCTGGCGGGGAGGCTCGGGACCGCGTTCCCAGTCCCCGAAATATTTTTCTGCCAGTGAAAAAACCTCCTCGGGATTAACATCGCCGGCGATCACCGCAACTGTATTATTGGGTGTATAATAGTTCTCAAAATATTCCTTCAGGAGCTCATGATCCCAGCTTTCGATATCCGAGGCCCATCCCACCACCGGATGCTGGTAGGCGCTGGAGGTGAATGCCGTCGCGGAAAATTGCTCGTAGAGCTTGCCCCAGGCACTGTTGTCCGTACGCATACGCCTCTCTTCATAAACCACATCACGCTCGGAATAGAATTCTCTAAAGACCATGTTTTTGAAGCGGTCCGATTCCATTAGCATCCAGAGCTCCAGACGATTGGAGGGCAGCGAGACATAGTACTGGGTGCCGTCATCACCTGTGGAGGCATTCAGCATCGTACCGCCATGCTTCAGATACGTTTCCCAGAGCTCATCCTTGACTATATGCTCTTTCTGCGACTCCTGAATCTTCGCAATCTGGTCTCTCAATTCCTTGTAGCGGGTGGAATCGGGAGGATAATTCATGGGATCCTGCAGCTTTCGCCATTCGTCCATCAAGAGCTCGCCGATTGAATCAATCTGCGCCATAAGGTTTTCCTCGGCCTCGTAATCGGTGGTGCCGAATATCTTCGTGCCTTTGAACATCATGTGCTCAAGAAAGTGTGAAAGTCCGGTCTGGCCGGGACGTTCATCCACAGCCCCCACCTTTACTCTAACGATGGTTGAGAAAACCGGGGCATCATGATTTTCAACCACAAGGATTTTCATGCCATTGTCGAGCACGTGCTCTTTTACATCGATATTAAGCTGTTCTGCATTTAATAGTGTGAATAAAGCGATGATTAAAAGCGGCAGAACAAAAAATGTTTTTGCAGAAGTCGTCATAATTCCTCCATATTGTATTGAATACTTTAATACACAATTTAGTAAATTCGGCCTATTTTTCAAACCCGTTTTTATCGGCATTGTTTCCTGATTTGGTCAGGATTGACGGGGATACGGGCATTTTGTATGATAGAGCCGCACAGTGAGTCTGGCCAATCTGAAAGGCTTTTTCATTCAAGCCAGCCGTTGAAATTCTCCCGGACATCCGGCATATGAGCGATTTTTGATCGCCCAGGAGTTTTATGTATTGAATGAACAATCCTGATAATACTGGTGAGAATAGCAATTTTATCCGGTTGACATTCAAAAGGGAAAAAGCGATTTTGACATCTTATGAACAACAGCGACCTGCGCAAAGAAATCAACCGGTTGGCCTGGCCGATTATCGCCTCCATGGTACTCATCAGGGGTGTAGGGATTGCCGATGTGATCATTCTCGGCCATACCGGCAAAGAACCGCTGGCAGCTATCGGACTCGGACAGCAGATAACGTTTGTGGGCATGGCGCTGGCGTATGCGCTTTCGGTTGGCGTTAATGTCATGGTCTCCTATTACACGGGATCCAAGAATCCGGAAAAACGTACACGCATTATAAACAGCTCGATCTGGCTTTCGGTAGTGGTAGGGCTGATCATGATCATGCTGGGCGAGAATTTCTCGCGCCCGCTGGCGGCCTTCATGGGCGCGGAGGATCAGGTTTTCGACCTGGTCTGGAAATACCTGCGCCTGATCTGGCTTTTCTACACATTCCGGGTGTTCGTCTATAATCTGACGGCCATATTCCAGGGCACCGGGGACACCCGGACCCCCATGTACGTGGTCTCAATCACCAATGTAGTGCATATAATAGTGGCATATATTCTGGTCTACGGCAAATTCGGGGTACCTTCCATCGGTATCGAGGGCGCGGCCTGGGCCACTGTTGTTTCTGACTTTTTGGGTGCCTCAATTATGTATATAATTGCCCTGAAACGAGGCCTGGTCAACTTTAAGTTGGGCTGGGCGACACCGGTCCAAATTCGCAGGCTCTGGAATCTTTCCCTTCCCGTAATCGGTGAACGCACACTCGTATCCACCGCGATCATGCTCTTTAATGCTATCGTACTGCATTATTCGGTGGCTGCCTATGCCGCTACACAGATATTAGTAAATATCGAGGCCTTTTCGTTTTTGCCGGGCATGGCATATATGCAGACCGCCCAGATAATGGTGGGACAGAATCTCGGCGCCAAAAATCATGAGCGCGCGGTGCGCTCCGGGTATCAGGCGGGATGGATCGCGCTTTCGATTATGAGTCTTTTCGGCCTGACCTTTCTATTATTCCCCTCTTTCTGGGTGAGCATATTTACGAATGATCCCGAGGTCGTCCCCTATGGCCTTTATGTCTGCAAGATGGCCGCGGCCCTGCAGCCTGTACTGGCAATCACCATGGTCTTCGGGGGAGCATTGAGAGGCGCAGGAGAGACCAGATGGGTGATGTATATATCTTTTATCGGCGCCTGGATAGTAAGGCTTTCCTTTGCCTCATTTTTTGCTTATATACTGGAATGGAGTGTTCATCCGGTCTGGTGGGCCATGTTTGTGGACTGGGCCAGCCGGTCCATGCTGGCGCTCTGGCGATATCGCAAAGGGGGCTGGAAACTTTCTGAAGAGGACGACAGTTAGAATACGTAAGGAGAAGAACTATGTCAAAGAATAAACTGTACCTGCACCCGAAATACTATGACATCGCTTTCGATTTCCGTGATCTGCGCAAGGAACACAATTTCATGACGAGACTGTACCAGAAAACTGTGGGACGATCTCCCCGCTCGATTGTAGATATTGCCTGCGGCCCGGCTTACCACGCGATCTATTTTTCCAAAAAGAACGGCATCGATTATTCCTATGGTCTCGATCTTTCGGAGGCTATGGTCGCATACGCCCGCGAGAAAAACGAAATTGAAGGCGGGACTGCCCGGATCGTCCGGGGCGATATGATTGACTTCAAACTCCCCAGAAAAGTCGATATGGCCATGTGCATGATCGCCTCTATTCATATGCTCACAACCAATGAGGAACTGCTTAAACACCTCGATTCAGTGGCCAGGAACCTTAATCCCGACGGCCTCTATATTGTCGAACTCCAGCATCCCCGTGACAACTTTGAGGAGCAGGAGGATGATACCAATATCTGGGACATGGAACTCAATGGAACCAAAGTCTTTGTGCAGTGGGGTACCGATGACGATCCTTTCGACCCGATAACCCAGGTTCATGAGACCAGCGTTACCATGCAGGTCAAGGAGAAGGGCGAGAAGCGCAAGACCTTCACCTTTACCGATCCCTATAGAATTATTCCCTATCAGGAGTTTATGCTCCTGATCAAATGCTCCGGAAAGTTCAAATACCTGGGTTCATACGGAAAATTTGACCTGCGCAAGAAGATGGATACCTCTGAGGCGAGCTGGCGGATGATCGCAGTCTTGCAGAAGAAATAATATCACCGCTCAATATGATTGGCCGGTTATAATACCGTATGCCATTTCGAGACCGTCAAGCACCAGAGATTCGTTAACCACATTTATTACCCGGGTATGTTTCGAAACCAACTCGGCATATCCGCCGGTGGCGATGACTGTAAATGATGTGCCCAGTTCCTCGGTTATCTTCAATACGAATCCCTCAACCATCGCAACCGTCCCGTAAAACAGGCCGGATTTTATCGAATCCTCGGTTGTCCTCCCGATTACATTCCCGGGCGGGGAAACATCCACGTTAAATAACTGTGCGGCCCGCCTGGACAGCGAATGTGCTGAGGTCTGAACCCCGGGACATATCACGCCCCCCAGATATTCACCATCTTTATTAATCACATCAAATGTCGTGGCGGTGCCGAAATCGATTACGATACAGGGTCCCCCGTAGAGCTTGTGCGCCGCCAGCGCACCCATGATGCGGTCGGTTCCCACTTCCTTTGGATTATCATAGAGGATCTTGATTCCCAGCGGCGACATGCCGTCAACCACCACAGCTTCGATCCCGAAATACTGGCGGGACATCTCTATCAGCCTGCCGGTTGCGTGCGGTACCACAGACCCGATTACCACCGCCTTGATATCCTCCGGGGCATGGGAGCCCCGTTTTATAAACCAGTCCACTGCCATCGCACACTCCGATGATGTTCCCAGTTCGTGCGTGGTAAAACGGCCCTGGCTCATAAGCCTCTTATCCCTGTAAATGCCGAATACGGTGTTGGTATTCCCGCAGTCTATGGCTAACAGCATGCTCCAGCCTTATACCGTTCTTATTATTAATGTATCCCTCAGGGCCAGTTACGACCCTGAGGATTTAATGCGATTTTCTATCTATCTGCTGACAATTTTACAGCAATTATTGGCCGCCCAGAATAATAGGCAGGCCGTCAGCCGCATTTCCGATGACGACCACCTTGGTATTGGGAGAGTTGGCCAGAAGCTGGGTGGCCTCGATCCCCTTCCAGCGCAGGAAATCCTTGGTCAGTCCGGCGGATACGATCTGCTGGAATTTTCGAATACCCTCGGCCTCGATTACTTTACGTTCCGCCTCCTGTTCCTCCTTCATCAATGTGAATTCCATCCGTTGCTGGTCCTGATCGGCGGCCAGCTTCTCATTTATTGCATCAGATATTTTCTTGGGGAGAACTACATCTCTGATTATCGTATTATCGACATTGATGAATTTACCCGCCATCAGGGAATCCATTGATTTAATAATAGCACTGGAAATCTCCTCCCGCTTGGTGGAATAGATCTCCTCCGGTTTATAGCGTCCCACAATTTGCCGTGCAAGCCCCCTTAGTGCTGGAGCAATTACGACATTAAAGTAATTCGGTCCGATAGTAATCTGCAGGCTGTCCAGCTTCGAGGCAATCGGACGATACCAGACCGAAACCTCAAGCTGTATGGTTGCACCATCGGCGGTAAGAACGTCCAGAATCTCCTGTTTCTCCTGGAGCTGGGTCTGGTAGACATACATAGAGTTCCATGGCATATGCCAGTTAAAACCCTCGCCGTAGATTGTACCCATCTCGGTTCCGCCCCGGAACTTAAAGAATTTAACTGCGTGATGTCCTGAGGGAACCTGGGTACCACAGCCCGTAAACATCAATGGTACCAGTAAAAGGATTAGCAACAGCATCAGCTTTGATGATTTTCTGGTAGATGTCCGTTTCATAAAAAGACCTCCATGCTTAAAAGTTATCCGTTTTCGGTTAAATAAACACCAAATTTATAAAATGCAACTACTTTCGTCTGTGCGTGATCGGTGTACACCTTTCATAAACAATACAGGTCAGTTGCTTTTATATTCTACGGCGCTGACAGATTAAGCGGGAAGGCAGATTCTGCAAGGTCAATGAGCTGATTCAAGCGGCCAGTCAACATTGGCGCAGGGACCGAAGCCGTTCGCAAAAATGTAATTCATCATCTCCATTATATCGCTGAGATTGAGCCTTCTATCGCAATTGAAATCTCCGCTGTAGAATGGATCTGGCACAGGCCCTCTCTGGAAAACATATTTTATCAAAAAGAATACATCTGATATATTAAGCTGCTTATCGCCATTACTATCTCCCACCAGATAATGAACTTCATATATACCTATATCGGTACGCAGGCCGTTCCAGGGAAAATCCGCGGTAGTTTCTGAGCCGGCGTCAATCAGCAACGATTGACCCTGGGGATAGAAGTCCGCTCCAATCGTATCCATGAACATCGGATGCCGGCTGAAATTGAAAAAACTATCGGAGGGGACCAGGTTAAAGTTCAGGCACACCGTGGTATCGCCGAAACCCTCGCGGCAGTCGCCGAAATCGGCTTGCTGATTGTTATAAAGATTGTTGAAGGAGATGTTCGGACAGCACGAGACGCAGCTTATTCCGCCCGTGGCAGCAGCATTATTGTTGAAAATCACGGAATTCTTTATTACCGAGCTGTCACTGAGTAAAATGTAAATCCCTCCCCCATCCGTTGTGGCGGAATTATCGGCGAAAATATTGTGTTCTATAATTGCCCCGGCTTCCTCCAGATACATGCCCCCGCCCCGCAGAGCATTATTATAAATTACAGTGTTGTGACAGAAGTATGGGTCGGAATTCAGAAAAGCGCATGCTCCTCCATTGATAGCATTGTTCTCCCTGATTATATTGTTACAGATGATCGGATTGGAACCGTTCATGCATAGAATGCCGCCGCCCAGGTAGCTGTCTGCTATAAGCGTCCCGAAACCGGACCGGATAGTAAATCCAGTTAAGATGGAGGAGCTTGTTTCTCCGCTTCTGAAGGTAACTACTGTCCCCGTATCGGGATGCATTTGATCAAAACCCCTGATAATCGTGCCCTTTACAGTGTTTAAATTGGAATCGAGGATAAAATTGGATGCTAGCATGATGCCTTTACCGTTGAAATCGATATGCTCGAAATAGATTCCCGGTGACACCAAAACTGTATCCCCATTCTGGGCGCTCGAAACTGCCTGATTGATACTACCATACTGGTCGGGGACATGCAGAACACTTGCCACGGCAGCAATTGCGGAAAACAGTAAATACAGGGTGGCCGATATTATTTTTTTCATAAACTACAGCACAAAACAGGTTATAAGTTAGACCTTTTCATGGGTCAGTTCTAACCCCCTGGTGCTGATAAACTATTATAATTGTTTTTTGCGGAAATACAAGTTAATGTTTTAACGAAAACTCCCTGATTTTCTATTTGAACTTATCATCTGCGGACATATCTCTCAGGCTTGACAAACTGCCGGAAGAACAGTATTATTCCTCGGCTTGAAAAAGCTGGGGATGACCATCCAATATGAGCGATTTAGACAAATTTGAAAAGCGGATTTTGATTACAGGCGGGGCCGGTTTTATAGGCTCGAACCTGCTGCATTATATGCTGATCAAATATCCCCGGTATCTCTTTGTAAACCTGGACAAACTTACCTATGCCGGCAATCTCTCCAACTTGCAGGATGTCGAAATGAAGGAGAACTACATATTCGCCCGGGGCGATATCGCCGACAGGGATTTGGTGAGCGAGCTTTTCCAGGTGTATCAGTTTGATGGTCTCATAAACTTGGCCGCGGAGACCCATGTCGACCGCTCAATCCTGGGTTCCGGCAGATTCATAAATACGAATATCATTGGCACCCACAACCTTCTGGAGATTTCCCGCAAACATAATCATTTCGGTCAGGAGTTTCGCTTTCATCAGGTCTCGACCGACGAGGTCTTCGGGTCGCTGGGCGATACCGGCAAATTCAGCGAGAAGAGCTGTTACGCTCCCAATTCGCCCTATGCCGCCTCCAAAGCGTCCGCCGATCACTTCGTCCGGGCCTATCACAAAAGCTTCGGCCTGAATGTTGTAACATCAAACTGTTCAAACAACTACGGTCCCTATCAATTTCCTGAAAAGATCATTCCGCTGATGATAAACAACGCCCTTCATCATCAGCCCCTCCCGGTTTACGGCGATGGCGGAAATATCCGCGACTGGCTGTATGTGGCCGATCATTGCAAAGCAATCGACATCGTATTTCACAAGGGACGGACGGGTAAAACCTACAATATCGGCGCTGATAAGGAAATCAGAAATATCGACCTGGTCAGGATGATATGCAGAATCATGGATGATTTGACCGGCGAGGGGGGGCATGAAAAGCTGATTAAATTTGTGGAGGATCGTCCCGGCCACGATCGGCGTTATGCCATGGATTATTCGCTGATTCGGGAAGAGCTGGGATGGAGGCCCGAACACGACTTCGAGCAGGGCCTGAAGAAAACTGTTCAATGGTATCTGGATAACCCGGAATGGATGGAAAATTGCATCAGCGGAGAGTATAAAACCTATTATAATACCTGGTATAAGAAACGTTTAGAAGAGAAATAGATGGCCCGTAACATTAAAAAAGGCATAGTACTGGCAGGCGGAAAGGGCAGCCGTCTCTTTCCCGCCACGAAAGTCGGTTCCAAGCAGCTTCTGCCGATTTACGATAAACCGATGGTCTATTATCCCCTCTCGACTCTTATGCTTATGGGCATCCGGGAAATACTGATAATTTCCACCCCGCCCGATATTCCCAGATTTCGGGAGCTTCTCGGGGATGGTCACGCTCTGGGCCTGAATATCTCATATGAAATCCAGAAATTTCCGGAAGGAATCGCCCAGGCCTTTCTGATAGGAGCGAGGTTCATCGGAAATGACTCAGTCGCTCTGATTCTGGGCGATAATATCTTCTACGGCAAATCGGATTTTATCCGTCGAGCCTCGGAATTTGAGAAGGGGGCCATGGTGTTCGGCTATACTGTAAACAATCCCCGGAGATACGGTGTAATCGAATTCGACAGGGAGGGGCGGCCGCTATCAATTGAGGAGAAGCCCGAGGAGCCCAGGTCTCAGTATGCAATGACCGGGTTGTATATCTTCGATAACCGGGTGCTGGATATGGCCGGCGAATTGAAACCGTCGGGACGGGGTGAACTGGAAATTACCGATGTTGTCAAGAATTACCTTGAAATGGGTGAGTTGGAGGCGATCAAGCTTGGACGGGGTTTGGCCTGGCTGGATACCGGCACCCATGATTCCATGCTGGCGGCTTCGAACTTTATCGCCACCATAGAAAAAAGACAGGGCCTGAAAATTGCCTGCCTGGAGGAAATCGCCTTCAGGATGGGCTTTATCGATGATAATCAGATTGAGAATCTAATCGCTGAGATGAATAATAGCTCTTATGGTGATTATCTGCGCAACATCGTCGATAGTATCAGGGCCGAACGTAAAAGCTGAAGGTGAATTTTATGGATTGTGCAAATCAAATAGTATCCAGAATAGACGGCGTTTTGATCAGGGAACTCCGGAAAAATACCGATTCCCGCGGCTGGCTGATCGAGCTTTTCAGGAAAGATGAGATCGATCCGAATATTATGCCGGTCATGGCTTACATCTCAATGACCAGACCCGGGGTGATCCGCGGTCCCCATGAGCACAAAGAACAGACCGATAATATCTGCTTTTTTGGACCGTCAGTATTCAAAATTCAACTCTGGGATAATCGTGACAATTCGCCTACAAGCGGCAAGACCCAGGTAATCGAGGCGGGCGAGAAAAATCCCCTGGCAATTTCCATCCCGCCCGGTGTGGTGCACGCTTACAAAAATGTCGGCGTTCGTGACGGTCTGGTCTTCAATGCGCCTGACAGGCTCTATGGGGGGGAGGGCAAAAGTCAGGAAGTTGACGAGATCAGGCATGAGGACAAAAAGGACGCCAGGTTTAAAATCAGTTTTTAGCTGATCTTTTATCCACTTCAAAATTATAAGTCTCGACCCCGGTCGCTTTGCCTTCACCGGGATCGACGTCAATAATCAGCGAATTAAAAAGATAGTCGGATGTCTTAACCTTCTTGCGCGGAAAGAGACCGCTCAGATATGAATCTATTATCGACTGCGGTTCGTAGCCTCCGACTGAGTACCTGCTTCCCACCATGCCGACATCGGTAATATAGGCAGTGCCGTTCTCATCAAGGCGCAAATCCGAGGTCTGGGTCGAGAAATTTGTGCCCACCACCGCAGTTATCTTACCGCTCATGTAGTACCCCATACACAGTTTTTCCGAGGTGGCGTTGCAGTGAAAGTCCAGAATTACGATCTTCGCTTTTCCGGCAATATGATTCAGCAGACGTTTCATCGCCAGAAAGGGATTCTCCAGAACCGGATTCTTGAAATTGGTACGCCCAAACGCAGAGATTACACAGACCGGGACACCATCCCGGCTGCCTTTGATCACAAAGCCCCTTCCGGGATTGCCGTAGAAGGAGTTTATGGGTCGCAGCACGGCGTCGGCGGTCTCCAGGAAATCTACGGTGGCCTTCTTCTTGAGGCAGTTGTCTCCCAGCGTGATCACATCCACCCCGGCGGCATGAAGCTCATCCGCCTGCTCCGCTACAATCGAAAATCCCTTGTCGATTTTATTGGCATTCGCGATGACAAAATCAAGGCTTTCCTCTTTAATCAAACCGGGAAGAATTCCGGTTACTGTGTCCAGCCCCTTTTTGCCTACGATTTCTCCGATAAACAGTATTTTCATAAGTTATTTGCTTCCTTTTGTAACGGCTATTATAAGCTCAAAGGCAAAAAATGCAATCTGAATATGAAATTAATGGTATTTTTGATAAAACTGCTGGGTCACATTCAGCCATAAATGGCTTAACAGGACCCCGAATTGCGAATTTGAGCTGCATATAACCATGTCATTCAGGGCAAAGAGAAAAATCTCTTAACTCGTTATAGATTCTTCGATCGTCCTCGACCGGGGTCGGGACTTTCTCAGAATGACATCATGAAAACATAATAATCTATTCCCCGCGTGTCACCTTGCGCAAAAACTCACCGGTGATCTCGAAGAATTTGACCGGTTCCTCTATAAATGGGCGGTGGCCGGACTTGTCGAAGATTACCATTTCTCCATTGTTGAGCGCTCCAACAATCTCAAATTGCTCGGAAGGAGGACATACACGGTCGTAACGTCCGCCCATAATAAGCGCCGGACAATCTACAACTCCAAGAAGAGGCACAAGCTCCAGGCCCTTCATAGTCCCGTTAATAGTCCATTCCGGATCATCCCCGACAATTGTGGTGTAAACATTGTAGTTGAAACCAACAGAATTAGTATCCCGATACATGGCCCAGAACGGCCTCATCTTCTCGTCATTCTCCGGATTGTAATAATACATTTCAACCAGATTCGGCAATAGATCTTCATAGATCGAATCCGAAGTCAGGTAGCCGTTAGAGTGCAGTGTAAGAATCGTATCCCAGGCCTCGGGGTGATGCCGCCTGATGAAATACTTGACAGCATCGATGTTCTGCTCCTGAAATGCTTTTTCTCCCGATAAAGCCCCGTATGTCATAAGCGCCAGCGTATTTTCCGGATGAGTGGCGGCATATAAAAGCGCAACCATACTGCCGTATGAATGACCATAGACGATGATTTTATCGACGCCCAGATCCTGCCTCACCGCCTCTATATCGAGCACATCACTTGCCGGAGAGTAAGCATCCGGTATGGAATCGAGCATTTCGGATTTGCCGCGTCCGCGATTGTGGACGTACACAAGTTTGCCGTAAGCCTGCCATAGTTTATGAGTTCCTCTGTAGAAAGATGGCGATCCTCCCGGGCCGCCGGCAATCATTATGATCGGCACGCCCTCGCCCTGGGTCTCATAGTATATCCTGACACCGTCGGAGGTCGTGACATTATGTGAAGCGACCTCATCATCAGCGGCCAGAGAGGCAGTCAGCATCAATAGCATGGCGAAAAATATAAATGACCTCTTCATAATCTCCTCACTTCCAATTTCTGCATCTAATAAACCGAAAAGATACAAAAAAAATTCCGGGCGGCAATCCAGAAATGCATTTGTCGTCATTCCCAGCCCCTATTTATCGGGGCGCGGGAATCTTCACCCTTGCCTTTGAATCGAATGGATCAGATTGCCACGTCGCCCTCGACTAAGTCGGGGCTCCTCGCAATGACGAGAATTGATCGTTATCCGTCTTATCGAAGTGCACAAAAAAAATGCCGGGCGGCAATTACATTATCCACCCGGCAATTTCTCTGTCAGTTCTCATCCCGCTCAAAGAGCGGGACAGGAACTGAAAGAACATCTCTAATATTTTATTCGAGCACGCCCAAACGAGTTTCGGCGTGCCACCCTTCTGGACCAGAATCTTTAATACAAATCTATCTAACTGTCTATTCCGAAATGATCCAGAATGAAAACATACTCAAAAGCCAGCTCGCGCAGGGCTTCATATCGCCCGGAGGCGCCCATATGTCCAGAGCCCATATTTGTTTTCAAAAGCAGTGGATTATCATCGCTCTTCATCTGGCGCATCCTGGCCACCCATTTGGCCGGTTCCCAGAAGGCTACACGGGGATCGTTCAATCCCGTGGTGACAAGCATGGCCGGGTATTCCCCGGCTTCCACATTATCATAAGGGGAATATTCAAGCATATACTGATAATACTCGGGGTCATGTGGATCGCCCAACTCTTCCCACTCGATTGTGGTGAGCGGAATGCTCGGATCCATGAGAGTGTTGATTATATCCACAAAGGGGACATGCGCAATCACAACCTCGAATAAGTCCGGACGCATATTCATGGCCGCGCCTACAGTAGTTCCGCCTGCAGAACCGCCGACCAGCACAAGTTTCTCCGACGAGGTATAATTTTCCTGAACCAGATATTCGGCGCACGAGATGACATCTCTGAAGGTGTTCAACTTATTCAGCTTCTTGCCGGAGTCGTACCATTCACGCCCCATCTCACCGCCGCCCCTGACATGCGCAATGCAGAAGGCAAAACCGCGGTCAAGAAGGCTCAGACGGCTGGAGGAAAACCATGGATCCATGGACGCACCATAGGCGCCATAGACATAGAAATACATCGGATTGCTGCCGTCTTTCTTGAAATTATCCTTCTTATACATCATCGAAATAGGAATCTTTACCCCGTCGTGACCGGTGGCAAAGACTCTTTCCGAGGCATACTGGGTTTTATCGTATCCGCCCAGAACCTCGCGCTGTTTTTTGAGTTCCATGTCCCTCGTGTTCATGTCGTAATCATAAACTGACTGCGGTGTAACCAGAGAAACATAGTCCAGCCTCAACAATTTCGACTTGAATTCCGGATTGGTGCCCGGGCTGACTGAGTATACCGGTTCGGGAAACTCGATAAAATGATTCTCACCGCTTTCAAAATTCCTGATCTGGACCTGGCGCAGACCCTCGGCACGCTCCCAGACAACCATATGATTCTCGAAGACATCAATATAATCCAGCTTAACATCCTCACGATGCGGGATGACCTCTTTCCAGTTATCCTTACCAGGATCATCGACCGGCGCCATCATCAGCTTAAAATTGGTGGCCTCATCGTTGGTGACGATATAGAATTTACCTTTGTGATGGTCGACTGAGTACTCCAGCCCGCGTGTGCGGGGATGGACGATTTTGAATTCGCCGGCAGGATTATCGGCATCGAGAAAATGATATTCATCGGTACCGCGTGTGCCGGTACCCATAACAAGGTACTCATCATCCTTGGTCTTGCCTATGCCCATCCAGTACATATCGTCGGTTTCATGATACACCAGCGGATCATCCTCCTGCTGGGTGCCGAGTTCATGCCGGAAGAGCTTGAAGGGACGGTTGGCCTCATCGCGGATCGTATAGAATAGAGTCTGATTATCGTTCGCCCATTCCAGAGAATAACCGCAATCCTTGATGATATCGGGATAAAGGTCTCCCGATTCCAAGTCCTTGACAAAAAGCGTAAAATTCTCGAATCCTGTCGTGTCAATTGTATAGGCGAGCAGCTTCTGGTTTGGACTGACTTTCATCCGTCCAATATCAAGGTACTCATAGCCCTCGGCCAGCACATTCTGGTCCAGATATATTTCCTCTTCAGCTTCAAGACTGCCCTTCTTGCGGCAATAAATCGGATAATCCTTGCCCTCTTCTGTGCGGGAATAGTAATAGTAATCCCCCAGTCTATACGGCACATTGATATCTGTTTCCTTAATCCGGCTCAGGAGTTCCTGGTACATTTCTTCCTGAAATTCCTCGGTATGCGCCATGACCTTCTCCAGATATTCGTTTTCAGCTTCAAGATAGGCGATAACGTTGGTATCTTCTTTATCGCGCAGCCAGTAATACTCATCCACACGAATATCGCCGTGCAGGGTATCCACATGCGCTATCTTTTCGGCTGCAGGCGGGACCGCAGTCTCCTGTTTCTCACCCCCGCATGATATGGCCGCGATCAGGGACAGGCTGACCAGTCCCGGGAGAATTACTCTCCATACGTTCATCCTACTGGACATAATCCAAAATCTCCTTATAAGTTATAGAATTAGTTAATTCCTGATGAATTAGCGAAACGTTAAAATCCTTAAATGCCTTCAGATTGTCAATAGAAAGATACGTTTGACAATGATAATTATCAGAGCTTATACAGCGTTTCCCTCATAAACCTCTGATACGCTTTATAAATGGAATGGTTTCCCCGACTTTTGCGGAACTTATCAGCAGCAACGGTAATTTATGCTTTAATCGACAAGAAAGTCTGGATTGTTTCAGTCCTTGAACAATGAACATTTCCAGGCCGGGACTGTTATATTAAAACGAAAGGACGGCAGATGAACACATTGAGGTCGTTGTTGATGGGGTTTGCGGTTGTGCTGGCGGTTGCTTTTTTGGGGGCATGCTCTGAAAGCGAAAGTGAGGAGACGGTCATTAATTTCAAGATTGAAGGTATGACATGTAATCACTGCGTCGAGAACGTCACCAAAGCCATGCAATCGGTTGAGGGGGTCGACACTGCGGTTGTGTATTTCGAGGAGGATTCCGCGGTTGTGCATTACAGCGGGCAAAGACCGTCGGACGAGGCTCTGCTCAAAGCTGTGGAAAAAGCAGGGTATGGAGCCGAGCTTGTGTCAGAAGCAGGCGCCCCAGATACAAAATGATTAGATCGATAATTGAGAAAGGCGGGATAAGGATGAAACGACTGAAAATTACGGGCATGAAATGTCCTGAATGTGCGCAGACAATTAAGGATTCACTGGAGAAGGTCGATGGTGTCGATTCGGCTCTGGTGGATCTGGATAAAGATGAAGCCACCATTATGTTCGAGGGCAGCGGTCCGAATGACGAGGCGCTTATTACGGCAGTCAAAGATTCCGGATATACTGCTGATGTTATAGCGCCTACCTCGAAGAAATGAGTGATAGAATTTGGCAGCCAGGAACAGATTCCTGGCTGCGCAAAGAGATGTAGCGGCAGAAATCCTTTCCTGCCCCAGATCAACAAGATAGCTGAAAGGAGGGCGATACCATGATGAAACATTTGAGAATATCCGGCATGACCGGCGCCTATAGCGCCGATACAATCAAGAATTCCCTGGAGATGGTTTCCGAGGTCGATTCGGCCTATGTAAATTACGAGAAAAATTCGGCCCAGGTGAACTTCAGCGGGTTGGAACCGTCGGATGAGGTGCTGATCAATGCCGTCAAGGATGCCGGTTATACTGCCGAAGTCATCAAAGAAGAACGCAAGAAGTAAACGGAGTGGGGCAGCAGACCAGGTATCAGGCGGCAGACTATTGAGCCCGCACAATGGTATAACTTTCTATCGAATTCTTTCAGTTCCTGTCCCGCCGTTGCCGGGGGCGAACTGGCAAAAAGCAGAAAGAAAGAATTATCGAGCGATCTCAGCTAACCCGCCGCCCCTGACCCTAATTTTAACGGCTGCCGTTACCGGAAAGATTCATAAAACCGCGGAAAAAATTGTCCGGATCATATTTGGCCTTGATATCTTTTAATTTCTGATAATTGGGGCCATAGGTTTTGGCCAGCAATTCCTCACCCTCCTCGGCAAAGCCGGGGAAGTTCAAATAGAGACCGGCATCAAGATTATTCTTGAATTCGTCATAAATAGCTCGCGCCCATTTGATGTTGCGCTGGGAGTCATCGGGATCATCCCAATTTGCCTCTATGCCGATCATATATGGCGCATTTCTCTGGTAGAATGCCGTACTCTCCGGTTTGATGCGATTTACCTGCCCTCCCAGACCCCAGACATCAATTGATGACAATGCGGAAGGACGATTTTCGGCATACTCTATAAGTCTGTCGATGGTATCATCGCTGATCTCGTTGATGTATACCGACTTCCAGTAATAGTGCCGACCATTGGGATAATCCTCATCCAGTACCTTTTGAACCTCCTTGAACGGCATCCTGGCGCTGAGATCGGCAATGGGCTCGGAAATTTGCCTGAATGGCGCAATTGTCTTCTCGGCTTTATCCGGATCGCCAAGGCAACATCCAAAGGAGACTAAAACCGGAAGGCCGCGATACTGCTCGGGAATAGCTTCCTGGTCAGGAGCGCTCCAGAAAACATTAATCATGCTGAATTCCTCAGGTGTGTTGGGCATGTGCTCGCGGAAATATTCCATGCATTCGCGTGCTTTTGAGAGCGGATAAAGCGTCATTAAAAGCCAGACCTCGGATTCGATTGGATGGAGCTTGAATTCGAATGAGGTGACCACCCCGAAATTGCCGCCTCCGCCGCGCAGGGCCCAGAATAAATCCTGGTTTTCATCTTTGCTGGCCCTTAAATGTCTGCCATCCGCTGTGATAACATCTACAGATAGAAGATTATCAGCCGCAAGCCCGTACTTGCGCGAGTGCCATCCGAATCCGCCATGCAGGGTCAACCCGGCTACTCCCGTCTCCGAAACCACGCCAACCGGAGCCGCAAGATTATACTGACTGGTGGCCTCGTCCAGGTCTCCAAGCTTCGCCCCGCCCTGCACACGGGCAATTCTCTCTTTCGGATCGACCTCAACCTTGTTCATCAGGCTGAGATCGATTACAAGTCCGCTGTCGCAAACTGCCTTGCCGGCTACATGATGCCCGCCTGAACGGATACTGGTAATCAGATCATACTGACGTGCGAATTTGACCGCGGCGATAACATCATCCTGATTCCCGCATCTGACTATCAATGCGGGTCGGCGGTCAATCATGCCGTTCCAGATGGCCCGACACTCATCATAGCTGGCGTCACCGGACCGGATCAACTCCCCTTTCAAATTTGCCCCGAAGTTTTCGATATCCGATGGAGACAGGGTAGTTTTCTCTCCTGTCAATGTCAAAGCATTGAAAGCATCCATAATAATCCCCTTCTTGAATAAAGTACAAAAATGAACAGATCACACATAAAACAATACAAAACTTATCTTGATTTTGTTTCGATTATTTTTGGGTTCTGCAAAAATTATTGTACTTGATTAGACCACAATGGATTAATCGATCTACAACATTATCTTTCGGTTCAGAAAACGCGCTTTTCGAGGTACGCCGATGTGTCAGGGGAGCATTTACACTTTCCTGATTTGTTACTGCGACCCGGCCAAAAATCGGGATGCACACAAGGAAAGTATAACAAAATGGGCAGGTTCACAAGAAACCTGCCCGATCATAGTAATCATCTATGGTTAATTCTATTTCCCGCAACAATTTGGACTGGGCGGATCGCCGCCGACGAAAACAAAATTAATTATCGCTACCGCATCGGACACATTCACCGAACCATCCGCATTGGCATCCCCCTCACACAATGGATCAGGCGGTGTGCCGCCCAAAAATACAAAATTAATGATCACAACCGCATCGGAAACATTCACCAACAAGTCATCATTGCAGTCGCCGCAGAGCACATCATACTCGGTCGTAAATGTCCAGATCGGCCCGGCCGTCGATTCTTCCACCTCATCGAAGGCTATGATCTGCCAGAAATACTGCGTGCCGTATTCCAGATCACCGGGCGGATCGTAGGCCGGCGCAAGCTGGTCGTCGCTCACCAGAGGCGGCGGATCGGCTGTCCCAAAATAGACATCATAATGCACCTGGTCATTGGTGTTGGGGTCGCCGCCCACCCAGCTCAATGAAGCGCTGAGCAGAACTCCTGTCGCGCCGTCAGCCGGATCGGGCGAAGCCGGTGCGTAGGGCGGGGCATTGGGCTCGGGCACCAGCGACTTGAAGGCATAAGCGACTCCCACAAAACCGAACGTCAAACAGGCAATATTGGGCTCCCCATCTGCCGAGATATCACCGACTAATATATGCTTTACGGCATCGGCGCAATTGTGGCTGAAAAGCTCACTCCCGTCACCGTCGAAAACGTACAGCTTGTTATTGTCTCCTCCTACGATCGCCTCATCAACTCCATCCACATCAACATCATAACCCAGGACACTCTCCACTTCGTCGCCTATCAGAACCGACCACATCGGTGAGCCATCCAGGCCATTGAAAGTATAGATCGTGTTGACATCATAGTTACCGCCCACGATTATATCGGGCGTGTCATCTCCGTCAAGGTCGCCATATCCCAGGGCATAACCTGTGCTGTTGATATCGACTGCTATCGTAAACAGGGTGTCGTGGGTAGCGCCGTCGATCATATAAACTGACCGGGGAACGAGAGTAATTCCCGCGGCGACATCCATAACATTATCCCCGTTTATATCGAAGACCTCCACATATTCGACCCGGTTGGGACAAACGTATTCCCACAGGAACGAACCATCCGCACCGTCCAGAACAAGCACTTTATTTGCAGCCGAAGCGAGCCCGCAGACAACATCCAGAGGGCCGGTATCGTTCATCTGGGCCAAAAACACCTCTTCCACATCCGAGCCCGCCAGATAACTCCACAGTTCCGAACCATCCGTGCCGTCTATGGCATAAATATAGTCATCATTGGATCCTGCCACTACATCGTCTGCGCCATCGCCATTCAGGTCCGCCGCTTGCAGGGCGGAGCGGCCCACAGTGCTGGTTGGAGTGTTAAACTGCCACAGTATATCGCCGCTGCTTCCATCCAGGGCGGTTACGCGGTTATCGGCTCCCCCTACGGCCACATCCTGGTCGCCGTCATTATCGAAATCGCCGTGGGTTACCGCGTAAAGATTCCCGGCCGGGGTATAGTACCAGAGAAGCACATCACCGGTTTTTCCATCAATCGCATTGGCGTTGCCACCGGACATAACAGTAGTAACATCATCATGGCCGTCCTGATTGAGATCGACCACATCGAGCGCATTACCATTCTCCCCGAAACTATATTCCCACAGGACCGGAGTCTGTATCGCTTTCAGCGCCCATACGGTTATATCCGGGTCGGGGTCATAAATTGCTCCCCCGCAAGCCGCGATATCGGTCCAGAGATCGCCGTCAAAATCAGCGCATTTGACATCCTCGATAAGCCCCGACACCGCATAATACCACATCAATTCTCCCGAGGCGGCGTTGATTATCTGGACCCGGTCGAATGACGCCGCCACAATATCAAGATATCCGTCATTGTCAACATCACCGGCGGTCAACTGGTAGCAAAAGCGGGTCAGCTCTTCGGAAACCATCGAGGGTGTATTGACATCACCGTCGAAAACGTAGGCTTTGCGCTGGCCGAGATAATTGCCCACAATCAGGTCATTGTCCTTATCATCATCCAGGTCAACAGAAAGGAAGTAGAACCTGCCATTTGAATGATCCATATCTCCAAAGTCATAACTCCATTCGAGAGAACCGGTTAAGGCGTCGCGCACATGGATTTCCCCATGGTCGTCGCCATAATGCATTCCGGTTACAAACTCCAGAAACCCGTCATCGTCGATATCATCCAGAATCAGGTCTGAGGCATAATACGGCAGGGTTTCTTCCCATATCTCGGTCCCATCAAAGCCGTCGAGCACGCCCATGTAATTGTCGTAGCCAACCAGATATTCGTGTGCATAGGCGACATCATCAATACCATCTCCGTTCACATCGCCGGTCTCCACGCAATTTATGAAAAGTGAACCGAGATATTTGCGCCAGATATAATTGCCGGTGGAGCCGTCGATAGCATAGACATAGTCATCGAATCCCACCACCGCGACATCGGGATTTCCGCTGTTATTGAAATTCCCGATGGCGAGATCATTGATGGAGCTGCCGGTGGCGAAATTCCAGATTTCATCGCCGGTGACGCCGTCAATTACTCTAACCCGGCCATCGGTTACAAGGTCAGTTCCATAAGAACCTCCACCGATTATATCCGCAACCCCATCTCCGTTTACATCGCCGCTTATCATGGCCCTGACACCGTCAAGGAACCAGAACGTCCAGAGGGTATCGCCGCTGGCACCATCCAGAGCAATAACCTGGGACGAGTCGCTGTAGTCGTCGGCGTCATATTCGGCCGCAATGATATCCATAGTGCCGTCCCCATTCAGATCGGCAATTTCGACATTCCCGGCTGTCATATTGCCGCCATAAGTCCAGATTGGCTCGCTGGAATAATCAGAAGCTTTTGAGCCAACCGACCAGAGGCCAGCGGGATCCGCTAATAAAAGAGCGGCCGAGAGGAGAAAAATGAATAGACTCCCGAGCACTTTTACTCTAATTTTCCCCTTAAAAAGATCTTTTACAGTCATAATATCCCTCCGAAATGACATTAACACAGAGATTTAATCTCATTTATATTCTTTTATCGCATGTACTTCGCAGGTAGGATCTTATCCAGTTGCCGTATTACAATCTAACCAAATTCGCCAAATAATCAAGCATTATGACTCGGTTTTGACCAATATTGTTAAAATATCTAAGCGTTGAAGCCCGCCGGATTTTGTTCCGGCGGGCCATCTATATCTGTCTATCGTTCTATTGTTCTTATTTCCCGCAGCAATTTGGACTGGGCGGATCGCCGCCGACGAAAACAAAATTAATTATCGCTACCGCATCCGAGACATTCACCGAACCATCCGCATTGGCATCCCCCTCACACAATGGATCAGGCGGTGTGCCGCCCAAAAATACAAAATTAATGATGACTACGGCATCGGAAACATTCACCAACAAGTCATCATTGCAATCGCCGCAGAGCACATCATATTCGGTCGTAAATGTCCAGATCGGCCCGGCCGTCGATTCTTCCGCCTCATCGAAGGCTATGATCTGCCAGAAATACTGCGTGCCGTATTCCAGGTCACCGGGCGGATCATAGGCCGGTGCAAGCTGGTCGTCGCTCACCAGAGGCGGCGGATCGGCTGTCCCAAAATAGACATCATAATGCACCTGGTCATTGGTGTTGGGGTCGCCGCCCACCCAGCTCAATGAAGCGCTGAGCAGAACTCCTGTCGCGCCGTCAGCCGGATCGGGCGAAGCCGGTGCGTAGGGCGGGACATTGGGCTCGGGCACCAGCGATTTGAAGGCATAAGCGATCCCGGATGAGCCAAATGTCAGGCAGGCGATATTGGGCTCCGTGTTGGCCGAGATATCCCCGACCTGTATGTGTTTCACAACATCGGCACAGTTATAGCTGAAAAGCTCACTCCCGTCGTTATCAATAGTATAGAGCTTATTGTCACCGCCGCCGGCAATCGCTTCGTCATCGCCATCGCCGTCAATGTCGAATCCATATACGGCCTCGACCTCACCACCAACGGAAAAACTCCAGATCAGCGCACCGGTAAGGCCGTCATATGCAAAGACCGCATTGGTGGTCGAACTTCCGCCAACAATGACGTCCGGATTCTTATCGCCATTAATATCGCCGCTACTAAGGCCGTATCCGTTGCTGTTGAGATCAACAGCGGCAGTCCAGATGGTATCATGCGTGAAACCGTCAATCATATAAACCGTTTTTGGAGTGAATGAAACTCCGGCAGCCACATCGGGAACATCGTCATTGTTGACATCGAATACTTCCACATATTCAACCTTGTTCGCGCATATATACTCCCACATAAATGAGCCGTCAGCGCCATCAATCACAACCACTCTGCTGCCCCCGGTCGCTCCGGTAAGACCACAGACAACATCAAGAGGCCCGGTTCCATTCATTTGAGCAACAGCGACCTCTTCAAGGTCAGCGCCCGCGGGATAATTCCAGATTTCAAGTCCGCTGGTGCCGTCGATAGCGTACACATGGCTGTCGTCGGTTCCGGCGATTACATCATCCGCGCCGTCACCGTTTAGATCCGCCGAGGCCAGGCAGGAGCGGTAGATTTGATCTGCGGGCGTTGTGAACTGCCACATGACATCGCCGCTCGATCCATCCAGGGCGGTAACCATATCATCAGCGCCTGCCACCGCGACATCCGGATCGCCGTCATTATCATAGTCACCATAGGTAACAGCATAGAGATTCTGAGTCCCGGTCCATGACCACAGGAGCACATCCCCGGTCTTTCCGTCAATCGCAGTCGCCTTATCATCAAGCGATGCAACTGTAATCACGTCATCATGATCGTCCTGGTTGAGGTCCACCACCGCCAGGGCGTTACCATACTGGCCGAAATCATACTCCCACAGAAGCGGAGTCTGGATAGTCTTCAGCGCCCAGATAGTCTGACCCGGAGCAGAACCTCCGGCGGCTATATCGGTCCACAGGTCGCCGTCAAAATCGGCGCACCCCACGTCATAAATTCGGCCTGATACGCCAAAATACCAAAGCGGATTTCCGGTGGTCGCATTAAAAATCTGCACCCGATCATAGGACGCCGCAACAATATCGGGGAAACCGTCATTATCGACATCGCCCACAGCTGTCTTGTACACAAATCGCGGGACTTCGGGCGAAACCACTGCCGGGACATTATTATCGCCGTCAAAAATATAGAGTTTTCGCTGGGCCAGGTAATTTCCGACAATCAGATCTTTATCCTTGTCATCATCGATATCGACCGAGGTGAAATAGAAGGCTCCATTGACATGATCCATAGTTCCAAAATCATAAGTCCATTCAATCGTGCCGGTGAGGCCATCGCGCACCTGGACCTCGCCATGATCATCGTCAAAATGCAATCCGACCACAAGCTCCAAGAAGCCATCATCATCAATATCATCGATCAGCAGATCCGAACCGAAATAGCCTGCCGTTTCCTCCCAGATCTCGGAGCCATCCAACCCGTTTGCAATACCCAGATAATTGTCATAACCGGCCAGATATTCATGTGTATAGGCAACATCATCGATGCCATCTTCATTCACGTCCCCGGTTGCCACGGCATTGATGAAAATCGACCCGAGATATTTTCGCCATATATAATCTCCGGTGGAACCGTCAATGGCGTAGACATAATCGCCGAAGCCGACCGCAGCCACATCCAGATTACCGCTGTTATTGAAGTCACCAACTGCGAGATCTATAACCGAGGCTCCGGTGCCGAAATTCCATATTTCAGTTCCGGTGGCGCCGTCAATAGCCCTGACACGGCCATCGGTCTGAATATCCGTGCCGTAAGCGCCGCCGCCGATAATATCGGGAATATTATCCAGGTTTATATCGGCGCTGATCAGCGCTTTGACACCATCCTGGAACCAGAATGTCCAGATCGTATCTCCGGTAACTCCATCGAGGGCATACACACGCGATGAATCGCTGTAATTGGTATTGTCGTATTCCCCGCCGATTATGTCGGCAATATTGTCGCCGTTTAAATCGGCCAGCTCGATGTTAGTTACAGCGAATTCGCTGCCGTACGTCCAGATTGGCTCGCTGGAATAATCAGAAGCCCTGGAGTCGGCCGACCACAGGCCGGCAGAATCCGCTGCCAAAAGAGAGACAAGGAGAAGAAAAATGAATAAGCCCCCGAAGACCTTCGTTTTGGTTATTCCCTTTGAGGCATCTTCAAAAGTCATAATATCCTCCAAAAATGGCGTTAACACAAAGATTTAATTGCTTTATATATTTTACTGCGTGTACTTCGCAGGTAAGAACTTTTCTGGTTGCTTTCAGTCAATCTAAACAAATTAGCCAGATAATCAAGCACTATGAATAGATTCTCCTCAATACGGAAATTAATGTCGAAATATGTCAAACCCACCGGATCCGATTCCGGGAGGCTTTTTTGTTGCCACAAAATCTCCTATTTCCCGCAACAATTCGGATCAGGAGCATCCCCTCCGACGAAAACATAGTTGATTATCGCTACCGCATCGGAAACATTTACAGATCCGTCAGCATTGGTATCACCGACACAGAGCGGATCGGGAGCGGTTCCACCAATAAAGACATAGTTTATGATAAAGACAGCATCGGAAACATTCACGCTCAAATCGTCGTTACAATCGCCACACATAACTGCGTATTCGGTCTTGAAGGACCAGATTGGGCCGGCGGTCGATTCCTCGGCTTCATCAAAAGCAATAATTTGCCACAAATACTCGGTACCGTATTCGAGATCACCGGGTGGATCATAGGACGGCACAAGCTGATCATCACTCACAAGCGGAAGCGGTTCATCAGTGCCGAAGTAGACATCGTAATGCACCTGATCATTGGCATTGGGATCGCCTCCCGCCCAGCTCAGCGAGGCTGTAACCGAAATCCCGATTGCACCATCCTCGGGATCAGGCGATGTGGGCGTATAAGGCGGGACATTGGGCTCGGGCACCAGCGACTTGAAGGCATAGGCGATACCGGAAGAGCCGAAAGTGACACAAGCGATATTAGGGTCGCCATTACCCGATATATCGCCAACCTGGATATGTTTGACCCGTTCCGCACAATAGTAGCTGAACATTTCTGTGCCGTCACCATCGATGACATATATCTTATCATCGTCGCCCCCGGCGATCACTTCCTTATCACCATCCCCATTGACATCATATCCTAAGACACATAAGACCGGGGCGCCGATCGTGAAGTCCCAGAGCAACGCGCCGGTGGGACCATCGTATACAAAAACCTTATTAGTTGCCGAGGTCCCGGCCACGATAACATCCGGGTCTTTGTCGCCATTGACATCACCATGCGCCAAACCGTAGTTGTTGGGATTGATATCCACAGGTATAGTCCAGAGAGGCGTATGGGTGGCTCCGTCGAGCATATAGAGTGTCGGATCAGTATAGGTCACTCCTGCCGCCACATCGGGAACCTCATCACCGTTGACATCGAAGACCTCAACATATTCCACCCTGTAATTGCAGTTGTATTGCCAGAGCCATGAACCGTCACTCCCGTCCAGTACAACCACCCGGCTCCCGGTTATGGAATTGGTCAACCCGCAGACCACATCGAGCGGACCGGTACCGTTCATTTGACCGAGCGCCACCTCCTCCAGGGCGTCGCCTGGCGGATAATTCCAGAGCTCCATCCCGTTCAGGCCATTGATCGCATATACAAAGCTGTCATCCGATCCTGCAATCACATCATCGGCCCCATCGCCATTCAAGTCAGTCGAGACCAGGCAGGAACGGTATATCTGCGCTGTCGGTGTGGTAAACTGCCAGAGCACTTCTCCGCTCAGACCGTCTAAGGCGGTAACCGTCTGGTCATATCCGGCTACGGCGATATCCTGATCTCCGTCATTATCAAAATCTCCGTGTGTGACAGCGTAGAGATTTTCGGTACCGGTCCAGCTCCAGAGAATGCTATTCCCGGTCTTGCCGTCGATGGCGGTGGCTCTGTCGTCCAGCGAGGCAACCGTGACCACATCGTCATGGCCGTCCTGATCGAGATCGACCACTGTAAGGGCGTTACCGTAGCGCCCGAAATTGTACTGCCATAATAGCGGGGTCTGAATTGTTTTCAGAGCCCAGACAGTCTGAAGCGGGCTGGGACTGAAATTGGCTCCCCCTCCGGCGGCTATGTCTGTCCAGAGATCGCCGTCAAAATCGGCGCAGGCAACGTCATTGATGTTTCCGTTTACGCCAAAGTACCACATTAAATTACCTGTGGCGGAATTGAAGATCTGCACCCTGTCAGAAGAAGCCGCAATAATATCCAGGAAACCATCATTATCGACATCACCGGCCGCAGTCTGGTAAATATAGCTCGGCACCTCGGGTGAAACCACAGCGGGAATATTATTATCCCCATCAAATATATAGAGTTTCTTCTGGGCCGCATAATTTCCGACTATCAGATCCTTATCCTTATCATCATCGATATCGATTGAATTCAGGTAAAATTCGCCATAGGTGCTGTTCATAGGCCCGAAATCATAGCTCCATTCAAGTCCCCCTGTCAGGGCATTACGAACCTGGATCTCGCCATGATCATCATCGAAATGCAAACCAAAAACTGCTTCCAGGAGGCCGTCATCATCGATATCGTCGATCAGCAAATCCGTTCCGAAATAGGTGTTGATTTGCTCCCAGATCACAGAACCGTCCACGCCGTTCAGCACTCCCATATAATTATCAAAACCGGTCAGCTTCTCGTGGGCGTAGCCGACATCATCTATGCCGTCCTCGTTGACGTCTCCAACCGCCACGGCATTGATATAAACCGATGTCAGATATCTGCTCCAGATATCATCTCCGGTCGAGCCGTCGACAGCATAGACATAGTCGTCATAGCCGACCACAGCCACATCCAGATTACCGCTGTTATTGAAGTTTCCGATGGCAAGGTCCGTGATTGAACCTCCTGTTGCAAAACTCCAGATCTCATCGCCGGTAGCGCCGTCAATAGCGCGAACATGGCCATCCACGGCTATATCGATACCCAGGGCTGCACCTCCGATAATGTCCGGCACATTGTCCAGATTGATATCGCCACTAATAAGCACTCTGACGCCATCATCGAACCAGAATGTCCACAGCGTATCTCCGGTAAAACCATCCAGGGCATAGACCAGCGCTGAGTCGCTATAGTTGTCGGGGTTATATTCTGCAGCTATGATATCCTTAAGATTGTCCCCGTTGAGGTCAGCAACCTCGATATGCCCGACAGGAAGATCTCCCCCGTAGGTCCAAATTGGGGAGCTGGAATAATCCGAAGATTTCTGCCCTGGGGGCCAGAACCCCACATCCTCAGCGCACAGGCTGAGAGCGAGGAACATCAGCCAGAAAAACGCCCAAAAAGCAATCATGCCGGACGGTTTTTCTCTCCGGTTTAGCTTAAACATAATTTTCCTCCGATTGCAGTAAAATTGCGAAATGTATATTATTCTTGCTGCTCTGCGCACACTCGCAGGTAAAGGTCCCGGTATCCGTTATAAATATAAACTAACAGATTTCTAACAATATGCAAGGTAATTCAGGTTATTTGATAACCTGATTTTTTTAAATTAGCGCTTAAAACTGAATTTGATTGCATCTTCTTCGCAGGATCCCAGGCAGTCTCCGCAGGATGTACAGTCCGGTAGAACCCTGCTATTTTCCTCCAGCATGGGCTTGATGGTAGGACATGGGGCCTGTTCCTCGCAGTTTCCGCACAGCGTGCACTTATTGTGATCTACCCGCACCCGTCCGGGAGCGATCTTCTCACACAGCCATGTGAGCGCACCAATCGGGCAGATCAGGTAGCAGAAGGGACGGTAGATTATCAGGCTGGCAATGACCAAAATTGGCATCATGATCAGGAAAATCGTATCGATATTCCAGTGCAGGAGCTCAAAGAAATTTATAGGTTGATAAACAGTATAAGCTGAAAAAGCGGTCCAGATTCCGCTGGAGGTGTCTGCGCCCACATTTTCAGCCAGATAGGCAACATGATCTTTCACTGCAAAAAACGTGAGTATAAACAGAATCAATAAGGAGAAACGCACCGTATTGAAGATCGCGAAATTGAAATTTTTCCATTTGAATTTATGCGGTATCTTATTGATAACCTCTTGATAAGCTCCCAGCGGGCAAACCCATCCGCAGAACAGCTTGCGCCCGAAGAGGCTGGGTATAATCATCGCCAGGAATAATACCAGAAATGCGGGGAAGAACTTGCCCATTGTGAACTTGAACATAAAAAGATTGGTGACCGCACACATCGGGCTGGGATGCAGGGGAATGAAATAATCAAGTCCGTAGATGATGAAAGCAACCAGCAGAACTCCGACCCTGACCCATTTATTGAGCTTTTTGGAGAGCAGCAAAACCAGGCCGATAATCATAAAAACCGCGAAGAATAGATATTTATAGGTGAGCAGAAAATCCCAGAATCCGGGAGGCCCTGTATTTTTGGATTCCTCCTGTTGGGAGCCTCTTGGCTCAGATGAATCCTCTTCCTGTGTTTCGGAAATTATCTCCCTGGCGGGGTCATTGCTGAAGGTATCGACTGGTTCCGGTTCCTGGGCCCAGATGCCGGAGAAGACTGCCAGAGTCAGGAGTATGATCAGAGTTGTTTTCGCCAGGCTCATGCCGCAATATAAAATCATTAGTGATTCTGTCAATTATAATCGTTCTTAGATTTATATCTTAGAAAAAGTCAATTATATATTTGGCAGCTATCAGTAGCACACAGATTGTCAATATCGCCTTTATAATCCGGGCCGGCATGTATCTTTGAATCCGCGCTCCAGCATACATTCCTATAGCTCCGCCGATTCCGAACATCAGGCCCAGAAGCCAGTCGGGGCGAATTATCAGGCCGGTATCTGAATAATAGGGGGCGATCAGGATATAAAAGATGACTCCCGCAACAGAGGTCAGGAAGGTTCCAGTCAGTGCAGCCCCGGCTATCGTATAGACCGGCAGGCCGAAGACAGAAACCAGAAATGGCGCAATGAATGCACCCCCGCCGACTCCGTAGATTCCCCCGATTACGCCCACAATCAGGCTGAGTGCGAAGAGGGCAGGAGTGGAGACCTGATAATTTCTGCCGTTAAAGTCATAGCTGATTCTTTTAATATCGTACTTCAGACCGGTGACGCTGAATCCGGGGTGATCTTTGGCGCCTGATTTGACAGGAGAGAGCACTTTTTCCTTATCGCGGACGATATCAAAGATCAACCTCAGGCCGATAAACAGAAGCACAAAACCGGCAAAAAACTTAAAAGCTGATGGGTCCGGGAGGTATTTGATCCTGATGATTACTCCCAGAAACAGTCCCGGAAGAGTGCCGATTACAATGATCAGGGCCAGGGGCCAGACCATGCGCTTCTCACGGAAATACCGGTAAATACCTGAAGGAATGGCAATTATATTAAAAATCAGATTGGTCGGGGTCACGCCGGGTGAGGTAAATCCGAGCACACTGACCTGGAAGGGGAGGATCATGAAGGCGCCCGAGATTCCTCCCATAGATGTCAAAAGCGAGATTAAAAATGCCACCAATATCGGCAGCCACCAGTATGTCTCTATTCCGCTGACTGGAAAATCAATCATCGTCAAATCTACCCGCTTGAATCAGGATTCGGTCTCCGGCTCATCTTCCGGAGTTTTACGGCTCTTTGTATTGCGCCCGTCCTTCTCTCTGGGATCGACCATGCTGATCAGAATTTGTCCGGGTTTGAATTCGATTTCATCCTCGGCGGTACAAACTGTCAGTTTCCCTGACTCCTGTATAACAAACATCGGCAGGGCCGAGTAGTTATAGATTGAATTGAATGAGTCGATATCGAATTCCTCGGTGATGGAGGTTTTTTTGACGATCGCCCCGGTAAAGAAGCGCGAGGTCATATATTGATAGGTGGCATCCTCGCTGAACAAAAATCGTCCTCTCAGATGTTTTGGATAATCGGCCTTCTGGGCAGAATCGACTTTGCCCTGGGGCGGAAGCTGATAAACTTCCTGTTTATCGAAGGTATCCTCAAAGTGCAGAGCCGCCAGTGAATTGACCTCGTCATTGGGTGTCATGGCCAGCAGCCGTCCGATACCATCCAGATCGATATCGCTCAGCAGATTTTCCGAGAGTATATCGGAATAATATGATCTCAGTCCTTTTTTTCTGGCAGCCTTTATATTGCTCCAGTTTGAGTCCACCATAATAATGTTAAAGCCCTGCTTATGAAGCATCTCGGCAATTTCCTGCACCCATGGCGATGCGCCTGCAAATAGCACACCCTGCGGAGACTTGCTGGAAACCTTGAGCACACGAGCCGCCAGGTTAGCGGTCAGGCCGTAAATCGCAACTGTGCCTATAATAACCTGAAATGTCAACGGTACCAGAGATTCATAATTTTGAAAGCCCAACTCCCCCAGCCTGATAGCAAAAACCGAGATTACAGAAGCCGCAACAATCCCGCGCGGTGCCATCCAAGATACAAACAACTTCTCTCGAATCCCGATTTTCTGACCGATTGTTGCAAGAAATACCATGGCGGGACGTACAATGATTATAAGATAAAGCACAAAAATCCACGACTGCAGATTCGCCAGGCCTATGTCGGTCATGGGAAGACGGGCGGCCAGTATTATGAAAAGGCTCGATATGAGAAGCACCCTCAGGTTCTCCTTAAACTCGTAGATATGCTTGATGGAAACAAAGCGCTGATTTGTCAGAGCCACCCCCATAACTGTAACTGCCAGAAGTCCGGATTCTGTCTGGAGCACATTGGCGGCTACGAAGACTATCACCACAAGCATAAGCGAAATCGGATTCTGCAGGAAGTCCGGCACCAGATATTTTCTCAGGAGAATGACGATTGCAGCGGCGCCGGCCAATCCGAACAATCCTCCGAAAAATGCGGCCTTCAGAGCGCTGAAGATGACCGCGGCAGTTCCCTCACCGGCAGAACCGGATACGATTACTTCAAAAACCAGGACGGCCAGGATGGCGCCAATGGGATCATTGACTATGCCCTCCCACTTGACAATCGAGCCGACATTACCCTTGGGGCGAACCTGGCGCAGGAGGGGGATAATTACGGTCGGGCCGCTCACAACCAGCAAAGCGCCCAGAAGCATGGACGGGCCCAACTCTATTCCCACTATGTAATGTGCGCCCATTCCCCCCAAAAACCAGGTTATGATGATTCCCACTGTGGTCAGGTTACGGACAACATGCCCTACCCGCTTGAGCTCGTCAATCCGCAGGCTCAGGCCCCCCTCAAACAGAATTATAGCTACAGAGATAGAAACCAGCGGGAAAAGCAGATCTCCAAAAACATGATCGGGATCCAGTATGCCGGTTGCGGGTCCGGCAACAAAGCCGGCGATCAGGAGCAGTAAGATGGCGGGGAGATGCAGGCGCCAGGCCAGCCATTGTGCCAGAATTCCCAGTACTATTATGGATGCCAGCCCGACCAGAATTTCCTTTTCCAATTCCGCTCCTTCCCTTTGATTATTACCATAAACTACCCCAATTCTGTAAAAGCGTCAAGCAGTTTAAAACAAAACTCGGCTCATGGCGTTCATTTTGAACTGCTCCGGAAAATTCTAAACGGTTTTAAATTGAATTCCAATAATTCAAACTTATATTTAATTTCCGCAGGATTAACTTTACAAAGGAGACAAATTATGGCGCCGGAAGAAAGCAAAAGCCCTACCGTGCTTGTAACCGGAGCGTCATCAGGCATCGGAAGAGAGTTTTGCAGGCTCTTTGCAAGGGACGGCTATGATATTGTAATGGTTGCGCGCGACGAGGCCCGCATGAAAAAACTGGAAGTCGAGATTCAGGGCAGGTATGCCAATAAGGTCAGGATCCTTCCCTTCGATCTCGCACAACCTGGTTCGCCTCAGAAGATCTATGACAGCTTGAAGGCGGATGATATCAGAATCGATATCCTGGTGAACAATGCGGGATTCGGGCAATGGGGACGGTTTCAGGAGACTGAGCCGCAAAGGTTGTATGACATGATCGAGGTCAATATAACCGCGCTCACAAAACTGACCCGTCTGTTTCTGCCGGAAATGATTGAGCGTGGCTCGGGCAAAATTCTCAATGTTGCCTCCAGTGCCGGTTTCGTGGCTGGTCCCTACTGCGCGACCTACTATGCCAGCAAGGCGTACGTGATTCATCTTTCAGAGGCCATTGCCGAGGAGGTTGACGGTTCGGGAGTCACGGTGACGGTTTTGTGCCCGGGACCGGTAAGGACAGAATTCTTCAAGCGTTCAGAAGCTGCCGGAACGCGGCTGGAGGGAATGTTTCCACAGGAGGCCGACAAAGTGGCCAGGATTGGCTATAAGGCTCTCATGAAGGGCAGGCGCACTGTTATTCCCAGCTGGTTTTATAAGGCGCTCGTATTTTCGATTCGACTGGCACCGCGCAAGCTGGCGACGAAAATCGCCAGATGGCAGCTGAGCGGAGAATAACACATCTTTTTTGAGCCGGAAGCCATCAGGTATTTGATGATATGGCTATGCTCCAGAATTCTACGCAGATGTCCGCATATTCCCGGATGCACTATTATCTGTGGGGCAGGGTCTTGATTCGCCGAAGGCGGATTGTGACCCTGCCAGCCAAGAAACTCTATGCTATTTTTGATTGCGCCAGTTCACCGCCTTCGGTTCAGGAACAGGCGCAACCAGGATAGCAAATGCTGCGTAAACATCAATCAATCAATATTGATTCCGGGACATCCTCTTCTTGTTCAGGCAGCCTGTAATAATCGCCGCGTTCACGCACAATTTTTTCCAGCCAGCTTTCCGGATACCCGACCTCCTCGGGACGGCCCTTCTCATTCTTGACATAGCCGTCATTATATTTCACGATCAGGTATTCGCCCAGCTCGCGCCATCTATCGACGACATTTTCAGCATTGTCAACAGAGTAGCGCGTCAGAAATTCGATCATGAGATCATTATCGAACTCGCTGATCTCCAGCGCCATCTGTTCGATGCGCGGCTGCATTTTGATATAAAATCCTTCCAGCTCCTGCTGGACCGCCTGGATATCCTGGATCATATAGGAGTATTTCAGGTTGCAGAAATTGGAGACAAAGTTAAACACCCACCAGGCCGACTCCCAGGTGAAATCCTGAAGCGATCCCACCGTGTATGATTTCGGAATATCGTTGATCCCGCAGTAGAGCGGAGTATAACATGTGAACCAGGTATCATCGACCCCGTACCAAAAAACACCGCCGACCGGATCGGGCAGCCATCCCCGTGACTGCGAGACAAAAGAGAATCCGGTCTGCTGGGTGGAGATGGGACGTTCCCACATATAGGTCACGCTGTCAACCTCCCATTCCATCGGGCGCCATCTGTATGGCGTATTATATGGCCCGGCATCAACACCCTGCGTCATATCAAAGGGCGTGCCCTCGTAATGATCGCGCATCAGGGAGAAGACATCGGAAAGCGACAGCTTTTCATCAGGCTTGATCCAGAGCGGATATTCCTTTGCGCCCACGACTGCGCGATGATAATCCGGATCAAAATTCTGAGAGGGGGCGGCGCGCCTGAAGATGCTCCAGACACGTGTATCGGCGTACTTGTGATTGGAAGGTGTATCCGGGCAGTAGGCTTCTCTGAAGCTGAACGGCTGGCCCGATTCGGGATCGTAAAAGCCTTTCTCGACGGCGAAGTCGATCACATTTTCCGAGTACAAGCAATTCTCGGGATCGTCAAGCGGAAACTCACCTATACGTGCCTTGTTGGCATGGCAGGAGATATAGCCGTCGGGGATACGCAACGCCACCCAGACTGCGCCTTTATTGCCCGGCCCCATACCGTTCATCTCCATAATCCAGGCCTCATCGGTATCTGCAATCGAAAATGATTCGCCGGTCGAGCGGTAGCCATATTTTTTGACCAGATCGGTCATGACCTCGATCGCCTCACGCGCTGTTTTAGCGCGTTGGAGTGCCAGAGTCATCAAGTCCCAGTAATGCAGCAGCCCCAGCGTGTCCTGCAATTCCTCGCGTCCGGTAAAGGTGGTTTCGCTGATTGCCAGCTGATGCTCATTCATCAGGTCCACCACAGCATAGATGTGCGGCACCTGATGAATCTTGCCGCGCACATTGCCGCCCCAATCCGTAATTTCAAGCGAGTCCTCTTCATTATCCGCAGCGGGAGTATATTCCAGATGTGGATGGAATTCGCCGTCGCAGGTATAGGTGATCATGACTGAGCCGTCAGCCGAGGCCCCTTTGGTGACCAGAAGGTTGGTGCAGGCATAGAGTGCTGATGCCGATAATATTAATGATGCTGTTATTGCGACCAATACGGACTTTTTCATATCTGCCATCTCCTCAATGAATTGTCCATTATATGATTACGATTTCAAATTGATAAATCAGTACATCCTATCCCTGATGATTTTAAGAAATTTACATAAGATGTCCCGATTGCGCAATAAGTTCTTGACAAATCCAGCAAATGGGATATGTTTTATTTGTTAGACTGCTACAGCAAAGACTAATTATCAAGATAGAGGTTTTTCACGGGATAAATGCTATCGTTTTAGGCGTTTTAATGCTTTAACCTGTTAATGGGAGGAAATATGTCTAAACGATGCCTGTCAAGTGCTATGCTTAAATTTGCCATAGCGATCATGACTTTAATTCTTCTTATTTCGTTCAGCTTTATATCCAGCGGCGCATATGCCCAGGAAAAAATCAGTATCTTGATACCTGAGGATCCAACATTTCATGATCTGGACAGCTACCTTGATATCCCGGTCGTAATGGTTAACAATACCGATATCAATGTCGGCGGCTTCGATTTTCTTATCCAGTATGATACGGGTGCGGTGGAGCTGCTCGATGTAAATTTGGGTCCTGTTGACCACTGTAATTGGGCCCTGATTGGACATCGGCCTGAGATACCCGGGGTGGAAAAAATATATGCCGCATCCGGCCCGAATCCGCTCGGATGCGATTTTTCTTACAGCACCGACACACTCTTTTATCTGCAGTTTCACATTAAGCCCGATACCGCAAATGAGTGCCTGACTTTTCCATTAAGATTTTACTGGGTCCAATGCGCAGATGGTCATGTAATCAACACAGTGGGCGACAGTGTGTATATATCGGATAGTGTCTATGATCCCTATATTGGTGACTTCATCCAGCAGGATGATACCTTCCCCACGATCCACGGTTTGCCGGATTCATGCGCTAATATTCCGGGCGGTAATAAAATTAAGCTGGTTGATTTTTACAATGGCGTAATTAATGTCGCCTGCATTGATGAGATCGATGATATTGGTGATATAAATCTTAACGGCATCCCATATGAAATTGCTGATTATGTATTGTTTCAAAGCTATTATATCTACGGACCGGATATCTTCAATATAGACCTTCAGATGCAACTGGGGGCCACAGACTGCAATAAAGACAGCACCTATCCAACCGTCCGGGACCTGATATTCATGTATCGCGTAATTATAGGTGATATCAGTCCTTACCCAAAGCTGGGTGATGATGGAAATGAGCTCATTCAACCCACCGCACTTTTTGTGCAGGATACTCTGGCTCAGGAGGTGCATCTGGTATTCCCGGACAGCCTTAGTGCAATACATCTCATCTTCGAGGGCGAGATTGTACCCGATTACAGCGGCCCTGAAGGAATCGCTTATAACTATGACGGGATAGTTACCCGTCTCCTGTTAAATCCCGGTTTTAGCGGAACGGACAGCGCAGTTTATCAGGGCCTGTTCTTTACATATACCGGGGATGGTATTATAGACAGCGCCGATGTCTCCGACTGGGAGATGCGGGATATTGCCTCCGAAGTCGGTGTCATTGGCGAGCTGATATGCGGGGACGCCAATTCTGACGGTTTGGTCAATATCAGCGATGCAGTTTATATCGCCAATTACGTTTTCATTGGCGGAAATCCGCCATTTCCTCTCGAGTCCGGAAATGTAAACTGTGATGGTGCCGTAAATATTTCAGATGCAGTCTGGATTATCAACTATGTATTTATTGGCGGTAACGATCCATGTGACGCCGATGGTGACGGTATTCCGGATTGTTGATTAAATAAATATATACTCTATCCCTCGACCCGCTCAGAAATGGGCGGGTTTTTTTTATTCTTTCTGCAGAGCGATGACCGTGAGGTCGTCATCAAACTTCGACCTTCCCCGGAATATCCATATTTCCTGCAAGAGCTTATCCAATAGGCTGCTTGCTGAATGGTCGCGGTGTTCCTGAAGAAATCTCAAGAGCCGCGACTCCTCGTACATCTCGCCGTAATCGTTTCGCGATTCAGTGACACCATCAGTATACAAAAACAGCAGGTCGCCGGGAGACATCGATAGATCCTTTTGCTCGAATGTAAAGTCCTTATGAACTCCGAGAATACCGCCGGTGGGTTCGAGCATTTCAGCTTTTCCATCCGATCGCAGAAGAACCGGCGGCCAATGGCCCGCATTGGCATAGGTGATCTGCGACTCCTCTCCATCCGAGGATTCTATGCAGAAACAGGCCAGGGTTACGAAGTTGCTCATGGGTATATTCCTGCACAGCCATTGATTCAGACGCCTGATTAGATCAGCCGGTTTTCCAATATCCTCTGAAAAAATTCTCAGCGCGCCCTGAAGATTTGACATCAGCAATCCCGCCGGAAGGCCTTTTCCGACCATGTCTGCGATCACGACCCGCATCCCACTGCCGTCCGGTAAGGGCAGAAAATCATAGTAATCGCCGCCGATCGTGCCTGCAGAAATGGACTGGGTGGCAATTTTGAACCCCTGGATCGATTCCAGTTTTTCCGGCAGCAGTGAACGATATATTTTTCCGGCTACATGCAGCTCCTCCTCCAGAATAGCCTTTTCCGTATCTCCCAGGCAGTCGAGACAGATTCTGGAGGTCGGTTCGATCTCGAGCCTGAAAGCCTCAACCTGACCATCACAGCAATCACAGGCGCCATAGGTGCCGCATTCAATACGATCGAGAGACTGCTTGATTTCCACCAGCAGCTCACGGACCTTGTCGGCATCTTTGGCCAGGAGATGATCTTTCGAGTTTACGAGCTCACTGAGGTTATGCTCGCGCTCGAGTAGCAGGGTCCTGAAATGTTCCAGATCTCCGATATCCATAGAAAAAACCTCTCAATTTCTCTTTCTTAAAACGACAGCTTTAATTAGAGGTTTCACTCTCGGCCTATAAAACATCTATTTTGTAACTGGCTTAAATCGATAAGAATCAAATCTCCCAACTTGAATGTATATTCCATTATAACTCAATGTCATTCCGTCAGATACAGCCTCCCTTAAGGAACAACCGAGGGCATTGCCATGTTAGGAAAGCAGAAGTCATCTAAATAGGCAACTCTGATAATCTGAAAAAGGAGGTTATATTATGCCGCGTTTAAAATATGTTAAGCCTGACCAGGCCAAAGGCGAAGTGAAGAAGATTTTTGACAGCATCAAGAAGGATTTTGGCGCTATACCGAATATCTTTCAAGGCATGGCTGGAAGTCCGGTTGCGCTCAAGGCCTACCTGGCGTTGAACGAAATTATTAACGAGGGTGGGCTTTCCGAGGCAGAGCAGGAAATAACACGCATTGCGGTGAGCCAGTATAACAACTGCGAATACTGCCTCGCAGCCCATACCGGCGGAGCAAAAAGTGCAGGTATGAAGGACGGGGAGATTATGGATATCCGCCGGGGCAACGGATCGAATGAAAAATATAATGCCCTGTTCTGGTTTACGCAGAGGATAATGGAAACCAGCGGTTATGTCTCCGACGAAGATATCAATAAGTTCACTGACGCCGGATATACCAAAGAGAATATCCCCGAGGTAATTACCATAATCGCCCAGAAGACGTTATCAAATTACTTCAACCATGTGCATGAAACCGAACTGGATATGCCCAAAGCGCCTGAACTTGAAATGCAAAAAGCCTGAGCGCTAGATCAGGACAAGAAAAGGCCCCTCGGATCTGACCGGGGGCTTTTTCATTTTTAGCGCTCAAAACCTCCAGGGGAACACGGACTTGTCATAATATTCGTCAGCAACTACATCGCCGCCCCTGGCGACCACATAGCCTGATTCATAAAAAGGAGTGCGGCAAAACATGCTAATAGAATTTCTAACAGTTTTTGGAGAGTATAACTAATCCCCCCATTATTTTATTTTTCAATCTCAATCAAGTATTGCCTGCAGGCAAATTAGAGAACATTTGCCCGTTTATTACTTAGAATATTTACATTTGATTCATCTTTCTTGTTTTACCAATCGCATATGACTTAAGGTAAGGCATTTTGCTTATCGCATCAGGCCGTTGCCCGAATATTACAGCAACCACGAAAACACTATCATTGCCTTCCAGTGACCCATTTTATCATTATATATATTTAATCATATTTTTTGAACCACGGATGCAATTTTGATTGTCTGGAATTTACGCCATATATATATTCGCTATATCACTGAATATCGGGCCAGATATTTTCTCCAGGGATTTGAATAAACAGCAGGGAATGCACAAAAATTGAACATTAACATAAAATAGATGTATGCAATTAAGCAGGGATGGAAATGATATTTTATTTGATAGCAGGAGGAAAAGAATGCTGAAGCGCATTATCAATCTGTCGATTCTGTTTCGTTTTGCGGTTAGCGGCAGTAACTTATTGTTTGCCCAGCCGTCGGAGACTTCGCAGAATCAGATCTCGTTTGAGCTGAGCGAGGCAATTCCGCTTGATCCCGATGTGATCAAGGGGCAACTCGATAACGGCTTAACCTATTACATCATGACCAATCAGAAGCCGGAGGAGCGCGCCGAGCTGCGCCTGGTAATAAATGCAGGCTCAATTCTGGAGAACGATGCCCAGCAGGGGCTGGCTCATTTTGTCGAGCATATGGCGTTCAATGGCTCCGAGAATTTCGAGAAACAGGAACTGGTCGATTACCTGGAGTCTATCGGCATGCAGTTCGGTCCCGACCTGAATGCCTATACCAGCTTTGATGAAACTGTCTATATGCTGCAGGTGCCAACCGACAGCACTGAACTGGTGGAAACCGCATTTCAAATCCTGGAGGACTGGGCGCATCTACTGAGCTTTGAGGACGAGGAAATTGACAAGGAACGGGGTGTAATAGTCGAAGAATGGCGCGGTGGTCGCGGTGCCGAAGCGCGTATGATGGATGAGCAGTTTCCAGTTCTTTTCAAAGGTTCAAAATACGCCGAGAGAATGCCGATTGGCAAGATGGAAGTGGTCGAAAACTTCGAATACGATACCCTGAGGGAATTTTACTATGACTGGTACCGTCCCGACAATATGTCGGTGGTGGCGGTGGGCGACTTCGACCCCGCCTGGGTCGAGCAGCTGATCAAACAGCATTTCGCCCATATACCCATGCCCAAAGATCCGCCGGTGCGCGAAGAATTCGAGGTTCCGGATCACGAGGAAACACTCTTCGCGATAGCATCCGATCCCGAGGCGACCATGTCGCGCATCGCTATCTACTACAAGCACCCGCTCGAGGAAATCGAAACTGTCGAAGACTACCGCGAGAAAATCCTGGCCGATCTTTATAACGGTATGCTCAATCAGCGCCTGGTCGAACTGACCAAAGAGGCGGATCCGCCGTTCATTTTCGGAATTTCCGCTCAGGGACGATTTCTGCGAACCAAGAATATTTATTTCCTCATGGCTATGGTTGCCGAGGGCGGGATTGAAAGAGGTCTCGAGGCGCTTTTAACCGAGGCCAAACGTGTCAAGCAGTATGGCTTCACCCAAACCGAGCTTGAGCGGCAGAAAAAAGAAACCCTGCGCGCTATGGAGCAGCGGTTCAATGAGCGCGATAAGACCGAGTCAAGCAGATTCGCATCAATCTTCGCCAGCAATTTCCTTAACAATACCAAAGCTCCCGGCATCGAATGGGAATATGAACTCTATAATCAGGTTGTGCCGGATATAACGCTGGAGGAAATCAATGCTCTGGCTGATAAATGGATTCGTGATGAGAGCCGGGTGATTATGGCCAATTCTCCTGAGAAGGACGGACTTGAGATTCCCACCGAGGATGATCTCCTGGCTGTATTCAACAAAGTCGAAGCTGCCGACCTAATGGCCTATTCCGATGAAGTTTCCGATGCTCCTCTGGTCAAGTCCCTGCCGCAAGGTTCCGAGGTGATCTCGGAAGAGTATATAGAGGAGATCGATACCTACCACTGGACGCTGGGAAATGGAGTGGAAGTTATACTGAAACCGACCGATTTCAAAAACGACCAGGTCCTCTTCACGGCCTTCAGCCCGGGCGGACATTCCCTGGTATTGGATGAAGATTACATTGCAGCATCTACGGCCGCCACCCTCATTAGCGAGGGCGGTCTGGCCGATTTCAGCAAGATCGAGCTGGACAAGAAGCTGGCCGGTAAGGTCGTGAATGTCTCCCCCTGGATTGGATCTGAAGAAGAAGGTTTTCGCGGAAGCGCGTCGCCTCAGGACCTTGAGACCATGTTTCAACTGATATATCTCTATTTCACCGAACCGCGTGCTGATAGTACAGCTTTCCAGGCCTATAAAAAGAGAATGGAATCCGTTTTTGAGAACCGCAGTTCTAATCCCGAGGCGGTGTTCGGCGACACAATCAGCTGGGCCATGACACAATACCATCCCCGCATGAAGCCCTGGTCCATGGAACGCCTGGATGAGATGGATTTGCAGAAATCCTTCGAAATTTACAATGATCGTTTTGCCGATGCCAGCGATTTTATATTTGTACTTGTGGGCAACCTCGACCCGGGGGAAATCAAGCCCATGATTGAGACCTGGCTGGGCGGCCTGCCCTCAATAAATAGAAGCGAGAGCTGGCGCAACCTGGGCATCGATCCACCTCAGGGACTGACCGAGAAAGAAGTGCGCAAGGGTCTGGAGCCTAAAAGCTATGTGCGCATAATATTTCCCGGAGATTTTGAGTGGAGCCGTCAGAATCGCTACGATCTGATGTCAACCGCAGCTCTTTTGCGCATCAAACTTCGAGAAGTCCTGCGTGAAGATATGGGGGGTACCTATGGCGTGGGGGTCTATGCCGGCACATCCAAGTATCCCGAAGAGGAATACTCATTTACAATCACCTTCGGATGTGATCCGGAGCGTGTGGACGAAATGACAGAGACTGTCTTCCTGCAGCTCGACAGCCTGATTCAATATGGACCGGACGAGAGCTATGTACAGAAAGTCAGGGAAATGCAGCGGCGAGAAAGGGAGAAGAGCCTAAAAGAGAACGGATTCTGGTTATCCAGCTTGCAGCAGGCCTACTCTTATGATACCGACCCGCGCCTGATTACGGAGTTGGAAGAGCTGACTTCCGGCCTCGATCCTGAAGATATTCAGCAGACCGCAAAGAAGTATATTGATATGTCTAATTATGGCCTCTTTGTACTCTATCCGGAGAAGGAAAAGCAGGTGCAGGATGAGCAGCAATGATCCTTTTATGATTATAAATAATTGCTGATATAAGAACGCCTCAGGTCTTCCCGACTTGAGGCATTCTTTTAGTTGGAACCCTGAAGGGTATTGAGACATACCTCACGCCGCACAATGGCGCAGGTAATTCTTACTGCTTTGTTCGGTCCCCTGAAATATTCTCTTCTTAAAAAGCTATCGATGCAAATCGTCAATTGGTGCGGAAATGGTCGGTCGTGATCTGCTATCAGTTACACAAAGACAATATATTTCAAATCACATTCTTGTCAAGGCTCTTTCGAGGACAGAAAAAGATTTTGACAACCGGAACAGTTTGCCGGTGTATAAGATTAAATAATATCAAAACGCATTTGCAGGAGAAGGTTCTATTTTATACAGAATAGCGGTATTGGGTATTACCATTATTGTGGTTGCCTGCTCTCTCAGCTGGGCTCAGGATAACCCGTATCCCTGGCTTGAGGAATATGACAGCTCGGACGCGATCGTACAACGTATCGACGTTCCAGACGGTTACAAACGCGTGAGCCCGATGGAGGGAACATTTGCACACTGGCTGCAGCATCTACCTCTCAAGCAGGATGGCTCGACAGTTTACCTGTATAATGGTGATAAGAAAGCTGATCAGAATTATCATTACGCCATAATCAATATCGACCGCAGCGAGCAGGATCTGATGCAGTGCGCTGACGCCATAATCAGGTTAAGAGCTGAATACCTTTATTCTATTGGCGAATTTGACATGATTCATTTTAATTTCACCTCCGGACACGAGGCAAAATACACCAGCTGGATCAAGGGATATCGCCCCAAAGTTGATGAGATGCGGGTCAACTGGGTCAAGAACGCCCCGCTCGATTCATCCTATGAAAGCTTCCGTGAATATCTGGATTCGGTTTTTATGTATGCCGGAACTTATTCTCTGGATAATGAGCTTGAGAAGGTCGAAGATGTTTCCAAAATGCGTGTCGGAGATGTTTTCATCAAGCCGGGTTTTCCCGGGCATGCGCTCATTGTGGTCGATATGGCGGTTGACAAAGATAACGGCAGGAGTTTGTTTCTTATCGCCCAGGGATATACGCCTGCTCAAGATATCCATATTATAAAGAATCTGCACGATGAGGATTTGAATCCATGGTACCCGCTCGATTTTGGCGACACCCTCAAAATCCCTGAATGGGAATTCCCCAAAGAAGAATTGAAGCGGTTCTGATTCAAATAAAAATGCGCGGACGTTGTGCCGCCCACAAATCGCTCAGAGACCAGGCTCTCGGCGGGTCTGCTTTGTTGGGCAGGTCCGCAGGTGCCCCTTCGCTTTAGGGGAATGTTGAGAAAATATGGAATATGAAGAGCACTACTATCTGCAGTCATTCTGAGGGAACGTAGTGACCGAAGAATCTCTTGCGCATTAACGAGATCCTTCGTCCCGATAAATCGGGACTCAGGATCACAGACTGATGAATGCGTTTTTCCAACAAACTCGCTTTAGCCATGGGTTTCCAACTGATAATTTCAAAACAATTCAAAACTGAAAAATCTACTATTGCCCGCTCCAAAGAGTTGGCTATTTTACCTGGGGTCTTCCAAAACACCGACGCCTTCGCGCTGGTCGGCGTTGAGGTAAACCCGCAGAACCTTGCCGCCGGTAACTGCGGGAACATCGATGACATGCACGCATTCAGAAAGATGGGCGTAGTCGGGCAAAAGTTCAGGCAGGAGATTAGGCGAATTCAAAAGAAAATCCTCATTGAACTTGATACCCGGGTCATCAGGATAAAGTGGAAGATATCTGATATTCGATTCCACCAGATCCTGGAAAAAATGCGTGCCGAATGAGAGGTCGGGCACGTAATTGCCCTTCTGGCGGGCGATCTCTATCAACATGGCAGTGTTATTGATATCGGAATAGGTAACATTAACGCCCAGCTTAATATCGCCGCGGCTGCCCCATCGCCCCGGACCCATCAAAATGAATCCATGTTCCGGCAAGAGCTTATTCAGCTTATTGACCACTCGTCCCACAGCCAGCAGCTCATTCAATTCATTTATATCAGCATACCCGCCCGGATCGACATAGACAATATGGGTTATCTCCGGCACCTTACCATTGGAAATATATTTATGGGCGGAGAAGATAACATCATCGGGCTCAATTTCGCGCGGTATTTTGTCGCCGGTATCCTGTTCCACATAACTCTGCGGCCTGCACTGGAGCAGGTAGAAATTTTTACCGTCATGGGCGAATTCGATATCCACCGGCCTGTCGAGCTCTTTCTCAAGGAGCTTCATAAGAGTACGCACCTGCGGAATAAACTTGCCGTCGGAGACCAGGCCGTCGAAAGTCACTATAAGATCGTCATTCTCATAATCGATATTGAACGCAATCGGCTTCTTTATCTGGTCATCTTTGTGAACCGAGAGAATTTTAGTGATGCCCGGGATTTGAGAACCGGCCTCTTTCAAAAGATCATTGATCCCCATCGTATAGAAACTGTTCTCTTTGAGATTGATCACGTCGATCTGGCGGGGCGAATAACGAAGCTGTTCATCAATCGAGGTGTTGGCGCGCAGGTCGGGCTGACCGGGAGCGATCAGTATCGGATAATCATCGGATAATCTATCGACTGCACGAGTGCCCAGTCCGGGTACCAGCCGCAGCAGTCCGTTTTCACGCTTGATCCGGGGGGACCAGCGAAATTCATTGCGGCTGAATCCCACCCCGGCAAAGGTCGGCAGGAAGTAATCCCCCACGCGGTTTCCCACCACCTCCTGAATCATGATCGCCATCTCCTCGTCAAAATCGATCAGGCCGTTATGGGTGCGGTATTCGATCGGATCGGGGGAGAAAACCGAGGCGTAAACCTCCGCAATGGCATCCATCAGAGCTTCCAGCCGCTGCTGCTTGGTGCCCTGATTAGCCAGGAACAGGCTCTTGTACTTGCCGGAAAAGGCCATCCCCACCCCATCCTCCAGGAGGCTGGAGCTCCTGACGATCAGGGGACGTTCCTCAAAATCATCCAGGGCCACCGATAGCCCGGCCACCATCTCCGGCGGGAAATGTGAATTCTTGAATGTTTGCACTATGTGCGGGTATTCGAATCGAATCTGGTTAATATCCTTGTATTTCTGCTCAACGACTTCGGCAAAATTGTTGTAGTGCATGAAATGCAGGATCATATCCGAGGTGATATACCATGTGCGCGGGATTTTTATATCGCCCAACAGGTCAGCATGTTCGGGCGACTTTCTGATTATTTGGGAGGCCAGTGTCAGGCCCGCCGCCTTACCTCCCAGCTTGCCATGACTTTCACTGGAAAAAATAACATGCTCGAGAAGATCATAGAAGTCGGTTATTTCCAGGTAGTTTTTCGCGATATTTATATAGTTTAGCTGGACAGATAAAAATCTCCGTATAAGCGAAACCAGCACGCCTCTCCGGCTGGGTGAATGCAGTTCTACCCCATCGCCGATATGGTGGTATCGGCGGATGGCGTCGGCCACCTCCGAGATCGAGAGGTTGCGGTTGACAACCTGGATCAAAAAATTGAGTTTATCCTCCTGAATCCAGTGTTCGATCTTGCTCGATATTTCATCATCGGTCAAATGCTCCGAAGCCAGGCTGAATATCTTTTTGGAAAGCTCGTTCGAAATCGTGAATTTCCGAACCTGTTGGGGCCGGTTGGAATCTTTTTCAATCTGATCTTCATCGCTTTTCCTGTCCGCTCCTGATGAACGCCGCAGTTTTTCAGCCTCGCTGATCCCGCTCCAGCACAGGAAATTCAGCATTTTCAATGAGACCGTCAGGAATAGATTTCTGTCAGTTTGATGGAGCAGATCGAGCACCACCTGCCATTCCTTAATACCTTCCCCATCAAGGTCCTCTTCTGCGGCACGCCATTCACCGAACATCCCCTTGACCTTCCGGTACATCAGGAAATGACCGAGCCTGTCGGCTATCGTCCTGATAAGCTTGGTCTCCTCTTTGAGGAAGGGGCCGTGATCCGCCTGCGGCATTTCCTCCGTATAATAAACGCTGAGCATACCCACGGTCTTGTCCTGGACACGAATCTCGGCATTCTGCACCCATTGGGTTTCGTGAAAGTCGCGACTGGTATAGACCTTCTCATACAGTGTCAGCTTGGCCTCGCATATATCGGGATACTGCCACCCGGGAGGGATTGCGGCGATTATGCCCTCGCAAACATCATCCAGGGTAGCATCCGGCCTGTTCATAACTTCCTCTATGCGGTAGAGGCAGTTAAGCTCTTTGGCGCGCTCCTGCAAATCAAGAAGCAGTTTTTCTACCGGATCATGTTCAACGGCCATTTTTTTCTCACTCCAGACATTGATGTATCCATCTTATTATACGAAATTCGGGCGCAAATTTCCAGCCCGGGTTCTAAACCCATCCACGGTCCCTGCAGGCCTGGGCTACCCGTCCTACCGCAATTATGTATGCCGCATCGCGCATGTAAAGCTTACTTTTTTGCGCCAGTTCGCTGACTTTGATAAAAGCCGCAGTCATTTTGACATCCAGCTTGCCCAAGACCTCATCCTGGGGCCAGAAGTAGTTGATATTACCCTGAATCTGCTCGAAATAACTGCAGATAGCCCCTCCGGCGTTGGCCAGAAGATCGGGCAGGACAAAAATCCCGCGTTCCTCTATGACTTTATCCGCCGCCGGGGTGGTGGGACCGTCAGCGCCCTCGGCTATAATCTTCACCTTCTTACTTATTTTATCGACATTTTCTTCGGTAATCTGATTTTCCAGAGCCGCCGGTATCAGGATTTCGACATCCTGTTCGATCCAGCTTTCACCCGCAAGCACCTCGTAGCCAAGATCACGTGCCTTTTCCTTATTGATTCCGCCGAACCTGTCAGTGACACGGCTCAACTCATTCAAGTCTATGCCGGATTCCTTCCTATATGCATAGGATGTCTGATCCTCCTGATCCCAGCAGGATACGCATGTCGTAGTCCCGCCGATTTCATGATAGAGCTTAATAGCATGCCGGGCGACATTTCCGAAACCCTGAACCGATGCTGTCGTCTCGGCAGGACTCAGGCCCATATCATAGAGAACTTCCCGCAGCGCATAAACCAGGCCGTATCCGGTCGATTCTTCCTTGCCCATCGACCCTGCCAGACGCACCGGCTTTCCTGCAGTAATCCCCGCGCTTCTTTCACCCTGGATGGTCTCGTATTCATCCATCATCCAGATCATATGCTGCGGGCTGACCATGATGTCGGGCGAGATAACATCCCGCATGGGACCTATATCGCGGGCAATCTGCCTGATCCACTTGCGGCAGATCTGCTCCTGTTCAGGCATGCTGAGGTTATGAGGATCGCAGATAACTCCGCCATTGGCGCCGCCCAACGGTATCTCGGCTACGGCGCATTTCCATGTCATCCACATCGCCTGCGCGCGGGCAGTGTCGATGGAGACCTCGGGGTGAAATCGCAGGCCGCCTTTGCACGGCCCCAGGGCGTCATTGTGATGCACTCGGAAGCCCCGGAAGACCCTCAGGGAACCGTCATCCATCCTGACCGGCAGCGCAAATCTATATTCTCTCAATGCTGTGGAAAGAAGCTCTCGCACAGAATCCTCAAGTTCAAGTTGATGAGCCACCCTCTCAAATTGAGAGCGGGCCATCTGGAAGGGATTGAAGGCAGGCATATTTACAGATCTCTCCATTGAAAAGTAAAGTGTCTCGATTTAAACCGTTGACCGCCCCTGGATAGATTCAAATTAGATCCGCGCAGAATCATCCTGTTGAAGCTGTCAAACAAATATCTCAGCATCGAGCAAAATGTAGCTCACATTAATAAAACTGTCAAGGTGATTATCTGTCGGCAGATTTGACTTCAGTGGCAATCAAAACAGGGCGCAGATAAGTGCGCCCTGCATTACAGGAACGTGAAAATGCCGCTCGGAGCCCCATAGCGGCAACGTAAATTAAAAAAATTTTGTTAGAGATATATTTTCTTATGGTGAGTAATATTGATCTAATGTACAAAAAAGCCCGCTCGATAGAATCAAGCGGGCTTTTATTTCTATACAATCGTTTAAATCTAACAGTCAGGCTCGCCGTCACCGTCAGGATCTCCGGGAGGATTACCGCCCACAAAAACATAGTTAACGATCATGACCGCGTCTGAAACATTAACAGTGCCGTCACAGTTGGCATCGCCCGCGGCCTCCTCCGGAACAGGCGGGTCGCCTCCGACAAAGACATAATTTATGATCGCTACCGCATCGCTGACATTTATACTGCCGTCGAAATTGGCATCCCCGACAATGTAATCCGGGGCAACATTGATCGGTATGAGAGGGGAGGAGTAATAAGCAGCATCATTCAATTTAAGCTGGATTGTGAAATCGGTCTCCCCGGGCTGGATGGCAGTGATTTGAAACGACCAGTTGCCCGTTAATTCCGCCGACGCAATGGTGGCTTCGGAAACTGCGACATCCATGGAATAATAATTTGTATCCGGTTGATAAATCTGCTCCTGATCATCCATAAACCAGACCTCATATTCGGGAGAAATATTCCCCTCGGTCAGTTCTATAGACCCGGAAATTATGTCATTTTCAGCCGATATTATTATGCTGGTTGAGTCATACACCTGCAGACCGCTCACGGCAACCTCTTCGTAGCACTGAATCTGGGTAACTTTGAAGGCATCAACTCCCGCCTCCACAATGCTCTGCGGATCAGCGTCATTGGCGGTGAAACGTATCTGCATGTTATCACTCAAGGCCACTCCCGCGGCCGCCAGATCCAGTTCTGTGATCTCATTATGGTTCCAGTCCAGTCCGTTGTGTTCATCATGCACCGCAATTGTGGTCCAGAGACCGGCCCCACCGCTATTATTGATTTCCACCAGGAGCTTATCCACGCCGCCCTCGGTATTGGTCAGAAAAAGATAATAGTTATAGGAAATCGTACCCGGCAGCGACATATCGAATATCGGGGATATTAAACGGACCGCGCCGTTATCAACATCGGTATTTCCATATTGATTTTGGGTCAGGTAGCACATCCCGCTGCCATCGGCATCCGAAGCCGGATCATATTCCCAGCCGTCGTCATCGACAGGCACCCCTCTTTCCCAGTATCCGCTGGTCGCTCCCACAATTGCCGTGGTCCAGCCCTGGTCGGTCTGGAAATTATCATCTATGGAATAGGCCAGATTTGTAGCGGCTGCCGCGGAATGGGGAACATCAGTATCATAAAAGCGGCCGTTTTCCTGCTCGTCTGCGCCGACATAAAATGCCACTCTCGTTCCACAGGCCGTGGCTGGAAGTGTAGCACTATATAAATTGGGCAGAGTCTCAACCATATCCGTGCTGTCGAAAGGACCTCCTACAATTGAATAGAAGAGCTTGCCCGATCCGGGAACCGGTATTCCGGCGTTCAGACCATAAACCTCGACACTGAACGTAGTCGGCTGGTCTGGAACTAGGCCCTCAGGAAGACCGCCCGGGAAGTTGAAGGCAACCTGGGGCTGAGCATATGTCTGGCCCACAACATAAACCGTCGCCAGCGCCGCTTTGGTCATGTCAGTCATATATGAGAAGTTCATATATGTGGTGCTGTCCTGGGAACTGTGGTAAACGGTCGAGAATATACCCTCGTGCAGGAACGTCGCCTCATAGCCATTCTGAATAAAGGGATGATGGTCTGAGCCACTCAATGATCCGGAATAAATTGAACTTATGCCGACCAGAGAATCGGCCAGGTCGGCACAAAGGTCGGTGTATGTCAGAACGGGCCCATAATATAATTTGCATGTATTGGTATTCTCGTAATGCGCTATCATGTCCATGTTGAACATATAAATAATACTGTCGCCGTTGGCAGCGGCATTGTCGGCATAATGATAAGAACCATTAAGTCCCTGTTCTTCAGAGTCGAATGTGATAAAGATAAAGGTGACATCGGTCTCTTCATTCATCAAAATTCGTGCAAGTTCCAGTGTAGCGGCTGTGCCGGAACCATTATCATCAGCAGCCGGCGAACCGCTCACGCCGTCAAAATGACCGCCCACCACAACCTGGAGATCGGGCCGGATAGAGCCCTCCTTGACCGCAACAACATTATAGCAATTACCGACATAGGATGTAAAAGGATCAAGATAAACCGAATCGTAACCGAATTCGATGAACTTGGATTGAATCCAGTCCCGGGCCGCATAGTTGGAATCGGTGCCCGCCAGGCGGCGGTAGAAAGCCTGCAGGCGATATGTATATGATTCCAGCGAATCCTGGCTGACAATCGAAATCAATGTCAGCAAATCACCTACACCGGAAATCATATCCCGATCGAATTTTTCAGCTTCAGGATAGACAATCGGCACTCTTGCAGTTCTGAGCGGAATGAGTTGAGGCCGCGGTTCCCTCTTTTCAATCTGCTCGAAGTCCACCCGGAACACCCGCATATCTCCGGATTCATATACTATCTCGAATTTTTCGGCATTTTCCCTGTCCATACGATTATCCAGTGCCAATTCAGAACGGCTTACATTAGAAGCAAGAAGAGTGTAGTTTAAACCGGATTCGTCCAGAATCTCCTGATCGCCAGGCTCTACTATCGCCAGATAACCATCATGCAAAGCCAGCACCGGCACAGCCGGAGAGCTCTCTAAATTTACGGCATCCGTTTTTGATGAAACAACTATCTTATATAAGTCGCCCCTTACCGCCTCTTCTTCGCCAATCGCCATATTTCCGGCAAATAAAAGCGCTGCCAATAATAAACCGATAAATAATGCATTTCTTGATCCAATGCTGATTGTGGCCTTAATCATTCTACCTCCAGGACTCTTATGATATGTAAAAGAAGATTTTTTATCCAAGCTCTTGTAAGAAATACGAAAAGTATGACTTCAATGCTGTTTCTTGTTTCAAAATACCATCTTTACAAATATTGTCAACGATTTTAGAGTCAAGTTCTTCAATTGCAATAAAATAATCCTCATAAAGCCATAGTCGGAACATAATTCTGATCCTGCGGTTTTAGCTAATAAATAGGACCAACTTTATAATATTTATAATAGCTCATGTCCAGAGCCTAAAACCCGGGAGCCGTCAGGGAACTTTTCCTGATTGATATCAACCGATATGAAAACCAATCATAAGAATCGACAGATGAGAATTATAAGCCCCGGCGATAGTGTAAGTACTTTCGGGGATCTGGAAGCTTTTGCGCTTGACGTGCTGGTGGGGCTTTCAGAGATGAACAAAAGACTGCCCTCGAAATATCTTTATGATGCCGAAGGCAGCCGGCTGTTTACAGAGATAACCAGGCTCAAGGAATATTATCCAACCCAATGCGAGAAAGAAACCCTGGAGAAAAATAAAGACCGGATTGTCAGTCAGATTGGTGATGAACCATTTAATTTAATCGAGTTCGGCTCGGGGGATGGCCAGAAGACCAGCTTGCTTCTGGATCATTTCCTGAAAATGGATCTGGATTTTCAATATGTGCCGATCGATATCTCGAGGTCCGCAATGATCGAGCTGTGCGATGAACTTGACCGCCGATTTCCCTTGATACAGGTGGAAGCTATAGTCTCGGAATATTTTTCGGGTATCAAATGGCTGAATAATCGTTCAGAAAGGAAAAACCTGGTGCTCTTTCTGGGTTCGAACATCGGCAATTTCAGCCATGCCGAGGCGCGTGTATTCCTCCGCAACCTCTGGAGCTGCCTGAACAGCGGTGACCTCGTCTTAATCGGCTTCGATCTCAAGAAGGATATCGAGCTGCTGCTCAGGGCTTACAACGATTGCGAGGGAGTGACCGCGAAATTCAACCTCAATATGCTGGCCAGAATCAACCGCGAGCTGGGCGGGCAGTTTGACCTGTCCAAATTCAGGCATTTCGGCACATATGATGTCTTCAGCGGAGCTATGGAAAGTTATCTGGTCAGTCTCGAGAAGCAGGAAGTCTTTATAGAAGAAATTGGAAGATCTTTCAGCTTCGGACCCTGGGAGCCGATTCATGTGGAGTATTCTTATAAATACTTGCAATCCGATATTGACAATCTCGCCAGAGAAACCGGCTTCGTTGTCCGTGAACACCTGCATGATTCCAAAAAATATTTCATCGATTCCATCTGGGAAGTAAAAAAGAGCGAGAACAATACTTCCGAATAGGGGCAACGCTTGAGCAAACATTCCGGGCATTACGATGCCATAATAATTGGCACCGGCCAGGGAGCAGTACCCCTGGCAGTCGACCTTGCCGGGGCCGGACGGAGAATAGCCGTAATAGAAAAAAACCATCTGGGCGGAAGCTGTATCAACTTTGGATGTACACCGACTAAAACTATGGTTGCCAGCGCACGGGTGGCGTACCTGGCAGGACGCGGATCGGACTACGGCGTGGAGACAGGGGAGATTAAAATTGATTTCAAGAAGATTCGTGGACGAAAGCGCGAAATCGTAAAAAGCTTCCGAAGCGGTATCGAAAAACGCCTTGACCACGATAATATAAATCTGTTTCGAGGTGAGGCAGGATTCATATCTGAAAAAAAAATCAGAATCCGAAAGCAGCATGAGGAACAGCACATTACCGGAGATCAGATTTTTATCAATACCGGTACACGTCCCGCAATTCCCCCTGTTGAGGGTATCGATGATATCGGCTATCTCGATTCCGAATCGATTATGGAGCTCGATTCACAGCCTGAGCATCTTTTAATCATCGGGGGCGGATATGTCGGCTGTGAATTTGGGCAGATGTTCAGGCGTTTTGGGAGCAAAGTCGCCATTATCCAGCTTGGCGCGCAGCTTCTGGGACGGGAGGATTCCGACGTCTCCGAGGAAGTGGCAAAAATATTTGAGCAGGACGGCATCGAAGTCTTCCTCAAAACCGGGGCGAAAAGCGTCATCAGGAAGAATAGCGGCAATATTTTGATCACTCTCGAAACAGAAACGGGAGAAAAACAGTTGGAGGGCACCCATCTTCTTGTAGCCGCAGGACGAACCCCGAATACAGATATGCTGAATCTGCAGTCAGCGGGAATCGAGACTGATGAGCGCGGATTTATCCGGGCCAATGACCGGCTCGAAACTTCTGTTGAGGGGATATATTGTATTGGTGATGTCAAAGGCAGTCCGGCTTTTACACATATTTCTTATGATGACTACCGTGTGTTAAAGGAGAATATCCTGGACAATGGTAATGCTTCGATCAAGGGACGTCTGGTGCCCTATGTTGTCTTTATCGACCCGCAGCTTGGACGAGTAGGCATTAGTGAGAACGATGCCAGATTCGCAAATTTGAATTATAAAGTCGCGAAAATGCCGCTGTCAAGCGTAGCGCGTGCGCTTGAGATGGATGAAACACGCGGATTTATGAAAGCTGTCATAGATGCCGACTCCAAACGAATTTTGGGCTGCTCGATCTTGGGGGTCGAAGGGGGCGAGATCATGAATATCCTTCAGATGGCAATGCTGGGTGGTCTGCCCTATACCAGAATCCGCGACACCGCCATAGCCCATCCCACCCTCGGCGAATCACTGAATAATCTCTTTATGACAATTTGAATTTCCAGATGTCGAGAAGAATCCGGAAGGAAATCAAAGCTCTGGCGGCTGCCCCAAGCTTTAGGGCTTGTTGATAAACCCTGAATGCATCGATATTCGTCATTGCGAGGAGTGAAGCGATTTTGAATCCGGCTCTTGACGGACGTGGCAATCTCCACGACCATTCTTGAGGCAACCGCGGAGATTCCCACGGTCGTCCTCGCCTTCGGCGGGACTCCCTCGGAATGACCTGTACGGTTCTTATTTCTATATGCTGGCTTTTTCAACAAGCCTTATAGATTAGGTCACCGAATCCTTATATAATATAGAAATTCGTGCGCGGACCTGTCCGGACTCTGACGGAATACGTCCTCGTGCTCCGCAAATGGCGGATTATTCTTCTTCCTCATTACCCGGGAGATTTTTGATGCGGCCGGTAACCTGTCTTTTGATCGTATATTCTTTTAGATTGCGGTCGGTAACCAGACCATACCCGCGGATGATGTCTTCTCCACGATGTATCTCCACATAATCGTCGGTTACCACGCTGTTCATACTCTGATTCCAGCTTAAGGTCTGGGTATAGAGCTTAACGCTGTCTTTGGAGGTCACCTCGACGTCCCCGAAGACATTGAGAACATTCTGATTCTCATTTACAAAACCGGAATCGGCTGTAAGCCATGAGGTCATAGCTCCGGTGGAATCATAAAAATAGGCGGTAATCTCGCGCGCCATAGTATTCTTCTCGCCGAAATGTCTCTCGATATACTTGGCGTCGATCACCGCGGTGGTCAGCCCGTCCTCGAGAAGAGTGATCCTGGAATCCACCAGCACCTGCTCCGTCCCCGGGGCTTCCCGGGTAGCCTGATCTGCCGACTTGGGTTTGTCGCCGGAACAGGATATTACAATCAACGGGGCCAATATAATAAAAGCGGATATTTTCCAAGTCATTTTCATCACAAAATACTCTCCTCACCCCTTTATAACTTAATTTCGGCAAAAGTTCAAATCTTTTGAAGGATTTAACGTCAAACAATTTTTCTTCTGAGGATATCATGAATATGCAGTATGCCGACGGGATAATTCTCGCCGTCTGTTACAGGGAGGGCGGTTATCTGGAAGGATTCCATCATGTTAAGAGCTTTATCAGCCAGCTCATCTTTGGATACTGTCTTGGGCGAGGCAATCATAATCTGCCCGGCGGTCCTGCCCATAAAATTGTCATTTTTCTCCACCAGGCGGCGCAGGTCGCCGTCAGTGAAAATTCCCGCCAGCTTGCCGTCTGAATCGACCACCAGCGTGGTGCCCAGCCGTTTTGAGGTCATCTCCAGAATTGTCTCCTGAATAGATGAATCAAGCATCACAGTCGGTATCTCCTCGCCGGTATGCATCAAGTCTTCTACCCGAAGCAGAAGCTTGCGTCCCAGCGCACCCCCCGGATGCAGCCGTGCAAAATCCTCGGGCGAGAAATCACGCATCTTGAGAAGCACAATAGCGAGAGCATCCCCGATTACAAGGGCCGCAGTAGTAGAACATGTCGGCACAAGATTATATGCCTCGGCCTCCTGATCCACAGAGGCATCGATAAAGCAGTCGGATGATTCAGCCAGCTGCGAGGATTTATTGCCGACAATCGAAATCACAGGCACGCCAATGCGCTTGAATGGAATCAGAAGTTCAAAGATTTCATCAGTGTCACCGGACTTGGATATAATCAGGACAACATCCTCCTTGCGCATGATCCCCAGATCGCCATGAATCGCCTCGCTGGGATGCATGAAAACTGCCGGGGTGCCTGTGGAATTGAAGGTGGCGGTGATTTTCCTTCCGATAATGCCGGACTTGCCCATGCCGGTTATTATCACACGGCCTCTGCAGTTAAAGATAAGCTCTACGGCCTTCTCAAAATTCTCATCCAGCTTGTCGATCAGCTGGCTGACCGCCTGCGACTCTTTCCTGATTATCTCTTTTGCAATTTCCAGGCTCACTTGAGCAAATCCTCCGGCTTGATGCCGCGTGATTTCATGATCAGTTCGATCACTTCCCTGACAGCGCTGTCGCCGCCTTTTTTCTTGGTAACATAATGGCAGACTTTTTTCAACTCTTTTATTCCATCGGAGGTACAGGCCGCCACCCCCACCAGCTTTGCCAGCTCGATATCCAGGAGATCATTCCCGATAAAACATACCTCGCTGTCAGTGCATCCAGTTTTCTTTTTCACATCCTCATACGATGCCAGCTTATCATATTCCTGGTAGAGATTTTTAATGCGCAATTCGGCGGCGCGGCTCTCGGTCGCGGCCGACTGCCGCGATGATATTATCGCCAGTTCCAGTCCAATCCTGCGCGCGAACCATGTCGCCAGGCCGTCACCGATATCGAAGCGCTTAAACTCCGCGCCCTCGGGACCAATATATAATTTATCATCCGTCAGGACACCGTCAACATCCATAATCAACAGCTTGATCTTCTTGAACTTTTTCAAAAGCTCGCTTTGCTTGAGTGGAGGCATATCATTTTTCCCGCATGGTTCTGATGTTTTTGATGAAGTATTCCATCTGATCCAGGGGAAGCTGGCTTTTGGCATCTGAGAGCGCCCTGGATGGATCAGGATGAGTTTCGACAAAAAGCGCATCACAACCTACAGCCACGGCGGCGCGCGCCAGCGGCAGAATATATTCCGGCTGTCCGCCGGAGATTCCCTCTGCGCCCGAGGGAAGCTGTACCGAATGAGTGCAGTCATAGACTACCGGATATCCCAGCTTGCGCATTATCACCAGCGACCTGAAATCGACCACCAGATTATGGTAGCCGAATGTGGTTCCGCGTTCGGTCAGCATAACTTTGTCATTTCCCGCCGAGACCGCTTTCTCAGCCGCATTTTTCATATCCTCCGGAGCCATAAACTGCCCCTTCTTGATGTTGATTACCCTCTCCGTTTTAGCTGCTGCGACTATAAGATCTGTCTGCCGGCAGAGAAATGCGGGGATCTGTAAAACATCCGCCACCCCCGACGCTATGGCGGCTTCATCGATCGAATGTATATCGGTGAGAATCGGTATCTCAAATTCAATCTTGACCTTCTCGAGAATTCTCAGAGCCTCATCGATTCCAATCGTCGTAAATGAATCGGCCGAGGTACGGTTGGCTTTCTTATACGATGATTTGAAAATCAGCGGAAATTTATAAACTGCCGAGAGCCGCTTAAGCTCCTCGGCAGATTTCATAAGAATATCTTCGGATTCAACCGCGCACGGCCCCGCTATGAAAACCAGCGGCCGGGACATGCCGATCTCAAAATCATGAATTTTTATCTTCATCGGCATTGGCATAAATAGGAATATCGGAACCCGGCTCGAACCTGGACTTGTTGTATTTCAGCGCCGCTCCCACGAATTCACGGAATAACGGATGCGCAAATGAGGGCCTCGATTTCAGTTCGGGATGAAACTGCACGCCCACGAACCAGGGATGATCTTTTAGTTCGATTATCTCCACAAGCCTCTTATCAGGCGATAATCCGGCAATCTTCAAGCCCTGCTTGGCAAGCACATCGCGGTATTTATTATAAAACTCGTAGCGATGACGATGCCTCTCATTAATCTTATCCTTTTTATAGGCCTTATAGCTCAGCGAATCCCTCGCGAGATTACAGGCATACGAGCCCAGGCGCATAGTACCGCCCATCTCGGTAACATTCTCCTGATCAGCCATCATATGTATTACCGGATGATCGGTCTCGCGGTCGAATTCAAAACTGTTGGCATCCTCCATCCCGGGAACCTGCCGCGCGACAGCAATCACGGCGCACTGCATACCGAGGCAAATTCCAAAAAACGGAATCTTGTTCTCCTTGACGTATTCGATGGCCTCGATCTTTCCCTCAATGCCTCGCTCGCCGAAGCCTCCGGGTATCAAAAGCCCGTCAAGACCCTTCAGGTAAATCTCCGGCCCATGCTGTTTGATATTCTCGGAGGATACCCAGACCAGTTCGACCTCGGTATCGTTTTCAACCCCGGCATGAGTGAAAGCCTCGATAATGGATTTGTAGGCATCCTTGAGCTTGACATATTTCCCGCACATGCCGATACGCACTTTGTGCTTGGGATTCTTGATCTTGGAAACCATGACACGGTAATCTTTTAAGTCCGGCGGACGGCAGAACAGCTTCAGATGCTGGGTAACCAGGTCGTCCATACCCTCGTCATGCAGAAGCAACGGCACTTCATATATAGTGGCGGTATCGATATCCTGAATCACTGCTGTGGGCGAGACATTGCAGAAAAGCCCGATCTTCTCCTTGACTTCAGGCTTAAGCTCTTTTACTGTGCGGCACAATAGAATATTGGGCTGAATCCCGATTTCACGCAGCGCCTTGACCGAATGCTGGGTGGGCTTGGTCTTGATCTCGCCCGCAGACTCGAGATACGGTACCAGGGTCAGGTGAATATAAACCGTGTTCTCCGGGCCCTCTTCGAGCCCCATCTGCCTGATGGCCTCGAGAAACGGCAGTCCCTCGATGTCGCCGACCGTACCGCCGACCTCGACAATCACGACATCAACGTGACCATTGATATTACCCAGCTTGCGTATCCGGTCCTTGATTTCGTTGGTAATGTGAGGAATAACCTGAACCGTGGCGCCCAGATAATCCCCTTTTCTCTCGCGCGAAATTACGGTGTTGTAGATACTTCCCGAGGTCACATTATTGTCGATTGTAAGGTTTTCATCTATAAAGCGCTCGTAATGTCCCAGGTCGAGATCAGTCTCCGAACCGTCATCGAGAACGAATACCTCGCCGTGCTGAAATGGATTCATGGTGCCCGGATCGACGTTCAGGTAGGGATCGAGCTTCATGATGTTTACTTTCAGCCCGCGCTTTTTCAGGAGAAGGCCGAGCGAGGCAGAAGCGATTCCCTTGCCCAATGCCGACGACACTCCGCCTGTCACAAAGATGTATTTAGTTTTTGACTCTGCCACCATAATAAAATATCCCTGTAATTTATTAATATTTACTCAGTGTTCTGATATCAGTACGGCGGTTGATGCTTATTGTTTTGATCTTAGTAATTGCAACAATGATTTTGCCGCCATGTTCAAGAATTCTCAACTGTTCTAATTTTTCTGCCTTTTCGAGGGGCATCTGCTTCAAACCGGCGAATTTCTGCAGGTATTTATTTCTGAAAGCATAGACCCCAATATGACCAAAATATTGCGTACGTCCTGTCTTGTTCTCAGCATCATGGGGAATCGTACTGCGGGAAAAATAAAGTGCGTTTTTATGTTTATCAACAACAACTTTTACGAGGTCGGCATTTTTAATATCCGAGACATTTTTCAGGGGAAATGCGACCGTTCCACACCATGCCTTAGTATCTGATTTGACTGCATTTACGGCCGCCCTGACTGTCTCTGGATGGATCGAATACTCATCTCCCTGGATATTGACCACAATCGCATAATTCAACTCTGCAGCGGCCTCCGCCACTCTTTCCGAACCGCATTTGTGGCGCCGCCTCGATATGAAAACTTCCGCTCCGAATCCCCTCGCACATTCGGCAATCCTGTCATCATCGGTGGCTATTATCAAGCGGTCTATCAGACGGCTGCGTTTGGCGCCTTCATACACCCATTGGATCAACGGCTTACCTTTGATTTCGAAGAGAATTTTTCCGGGGAATCTTTTCGAGTGGTAACGAGCAGGTATGACGCCCAGTATCCGCAAGGCTATATCACCTTTGGAACTTTAAACATTCCATCCTTTATCGCCGGAGCGTTCTTCAACGCCTCGGCCCTGGGCAATGATTCGCAGGGATCATCATCTCGGAGAGGTGCGCCCGGCTTCATCCGTTCGGGTTCAATACCCGAGGTCTCGACCTCGTTCAGGATCTTGAAATAATCGAGAATGGCAGAGAGATTCTCCTGCAATTTCCCGATCTCTGTTTCTTCAAAACCCAGCCTTGCAAGCCAGGCTGTCTTTTTTACCTCTGCGGTTGATATTCCCATGACTTTTCTCCAATGCATTGAATCTATAATAAAAAAATGTTTTGTCAAGAAGCAGGAATCGTAGAGGAGAATTTTGCGGAGGTTGAATAAAAAAGCCGCACAGCGGCGGCCTTCTCCTGTATTCGGAAGTATCAGGTTACTTTTTCTTTTTTGTTATTTTCTTCTTGGCCGTTTTCTTGGCCTTTTTAGCGGTCTTCTTAGCTTTAGTCTTGGCCTTCTTGGTCGCCCGCTTCGCTTTCTTGACGGTCTTCTTGGCTTTGGTCTTGGCCCTCTTCACAGCTTTTTTTGCCGTCTTTTTAGCTTTGGTTGTTTTTTTCTTGGCCGTTTTCTTCTTGGCGGTTTTCTTTTTTGCTGCAGCTTTCTTTTTGGCCGGTTTTTTCTTGGCAGCAGTTTTCTTCTTAGCCGCGGGTTTTCTCTTGGCTACTTTTTTCTTGGCAGCTTTTTTTCTCGTGGCTGTTTTTTTCTTTGCGGCTTTCTTTTTGGCAGGCATTGAATACCCTCCTCCTAATAAAAAGGTTGTTATCTAATTCTAATTTTCGACAAGTTAGGTTTTTAGTTAACATATAGTCAACAAAAACTATTGCTGCAAAAATTTATTTTAGAATAGAGTCCATCATTTATCCCGGAAGTTTGTGCGCAAAAATAGAGAGGATTGAGAGCAGGACTTTAATTATTCAAGGCGCCGCTTTCTTTTTATTTCGCGTCTTGCTTTCTCGTGCTCTGCATTGGTAGCGCTGAAGACATGCCTGCCGCTGATGTCAGCTACAAAGAATAAGTAGTTGGTGCTGTCGGGATAGAGGGCTGCCAGAATCGCATCGCGCCCGGGAGAGTTAATCGGCCCGGGCGGGAGACCTTTATATAAATATGTATTGTAAGGGGAATCCACTTTCAAATCCTTTGTGTAGAGAGGACGATCCAGTCCGCCCAGCGCATAGATAACTGTCGGATCACATTGAAGCAGCATGTCCCTTTTCAGCCGGTTGTGAAAGACCGACGATATAACCGGCATCTCCTCTCTGGCGGCTGTCTCTGCTTCTATCAATGATGCCAGGGTCAAAAGCTCCTTTACATCAAGACCGATCTCCTCCGCACGGGCCATAAGCCGGCTGTCCAGAAATTCATACAGCGCATTAACCATAATATTGATCAGGTAATCCGGCTCGGCGTGATATGGGGCTTTGTATGTCTCCGGAAACAGATAACCCTCCAGGGCCTCCGGAGAAAAAGGCAGCGAACTCAGGAACTCGGGATCATTGGCCAGCAATAAAAACTCCTGTGCTGTCCTTCCGGAGCGGTCGGCCATAATCTCGATCGTACGATTAACGGTCAGGCCTTCCGGAACTGTGATCCAGACATAATCGATTTCTCCGTTACGAATTCGTTTCAACAGGTCCAGACGCGAGTCATCCGGTTCGACAGTGTACCTGCCCGGGACAATCCTTCTCTCCGCGCCATAGATTCTCAAGTAAAGTTTCGCCGCTGTTTTTGAGAGCTTGAGATCAAGGCTGTCGGCGCGATGCAGTACGGTGCCCGCACCATCTCCCGGATGAACCATTAGATAAATATTTCCATTGGTGGGATTAGCGTCGCCCCCTAGGTAAAGCCCGAAATAAACCAGCATTCCCAGTGCAATAACCAGGATAATCAGCAAAATTCTTTTCAAGTTTTCGCTCTCCCGAGGTGCGCAAAAATGTCTGCCAGCCAGCTCATAGGAAAATAAAGAACTGCCGCAAGCATTATTATTACAGAAACTAAAATTGAGAAAACCGCTCTCAGCATTAAATCATCGCCTCTGTTCCCCGAGGTAATCGTTCAGAATCAGGGCCGCACTTATAGCATCGATCCTGTTCTTGTTTCCCTTAATACTTTTACCCATCTGATGCAGATATTTTTCCGCCTCTTCGGAGGTGTAACGTTCATCCGAATATTCGATTTCTATATCGACAAGCTGCTCCAGGCGCTTTCTGAAATCTTCCACTCTGTGGGTCATCTCGCTCTTTGTGCCATCATCATTTAGCGGATATCCCAGAATAATCTTGTGAACGTCCTCCGAAGAAACAAATTCGACCGCCTTCTGGGCCGCCTCTTTTTCTGATTTAACCCTTAATGTCAATGTCCTGGAAACGAAACTAAGTGTCGGATCTGTAAATGCCAGGCCGATCTTTTTCGTGCCGAAATCAATTGCCATTATTCTCATACGCAAATATATACGCAATCCATTGGCCATGTGCAACATCAGAACAGTCAACATTTATGCATTTTAATGCATACTGATAAATGCAAAGTAATGCTATACGTCTGGAAACAGCCCGCTACTGACCCGCTGCAGGAGCTTACATAATCCATCCATCTTATTGCTATTTAAAGGAATGCGACGGTGTGCCGGGCTCCTCGATTTTGGCCTCCGCAAATCCAGGACGATGGCACAACTGTTGCTGAAATAAGGATTAGAACAAAAGGTCGTTTAAGGAGGTCAGCAATGCTGAGCAACATATGTAAGAGAGGTTTTCCTGAAGACCGACTGGACAAGATTCCGGAACCCAAGATAAAACGAGATGAAAATGGCTGGTATATAGTCAGCATCTCAGAGGGGGTTAAGGTTTATATAGAAAAATACTACGACTTTCTGGAAAAGCTCTGGGACCGAGCTGCACCGCTCTACCAGGAAGTTGAGAATAAGCTGGCTGACACTCCTGAAGATTCCATGGAAGCCAAGGCTTTTTACAGGAGCCGCAAATTGATTCTCGAAATTGTCCTGGGAACCATAAAAAAATTCTATACGGCCGATGACAGCCTGGGAGTTTTCATGTCGCCCTGGTGTTTCGGCACAGTGGTGCTGGAAAAAGTGGAACAGGTTCGCGATATGATCAAGAAGGGCGAACCTGTAAAGCATGATGTCGGTGATTACCCTTATTACGTTGTCAGATACATCGACGAGACCCATCGAAAAGCTCTTCTGGATCTTTTCAGCTTTCCGGAGAAAGCTTTTTCCATGCGCTGGCAGTATTCGGAACTTTTGAAACGTTACTCAAAAACCCTGACCAATATTACAACCTCTCTCCAGTCGGTCTTGCTGATGGTGAGAAGTTACACCTCTTGAAATACTCTACCCGCCTTTCAAAAAGAATCCCGTCAGCTTGACGGGATTCTTTTATAATATATGCACATTATGGCGTCTGATATCACCTCGGGGCCTCGCCGAAGCGGGCCGCAGCGCAGGCTATGAGATTCGGCTCCTGCTTAAAACCTTTTGATTACTCCATAAATCAAATTATATTGCTATCCGGAAAATATAAAACCATGGGAGTTTATCATGAAACGTGATGTCATCTCAACAGACCAGGCGCCCGGGGCCATCGGACCATACAGCCAGGCGATAAAATGCGAATGCCGGGGATTTGTTTTCTGCTCCGGTCAAATCCCAATCGATCCGGTTACCGGGGAAATTATTCAAGGCGGGGTATCCGAGCAGACACGTCAGGCACTGGAAAATCTCAAGGCGGTACTGAAGGAGGCCGGACTCGGATTGGACAATGTAGTCAAGACCACAGTCTTCCTTGACAGCATGGACGATTTTCTATCCATGAATGAAATCTATGAACAGTACTTCACCTCTGATCCGCCGGCACGTGCCGCATTTGAGGTGGCCTGCCTGCCTAAGAATGCTAAGGTGGAAATTGAGGCGGTAGCCTGCTATTAAATGGTCTGCTCCGCTTATCGCTCAGTCTAATTATCGGAACTCTCGGCTAAATCAGTTGCTTATAGTGCTATAAATGACATGGAACAAAAGTTCAGACGAGGAGACTGATTCTATGATTGAGGCGAATGTTAAATGGACGGGTGACAGACAATTGGTTGCCACCGGCGAAAAATCAGGACATTCCATAGTAATCGATATGGCCAAAGACAAGGGCGGGAATGACACCGGCATGCGCCCCACGGAACTTCTGCTTTTAAGCGTTGCCAGTTGCACCGCCATAGATATGCTCAACATCCTGAGCAAAATGAAGATAGAATTGACCCGTTGCGAGGTAAAAATAGCCGCTTACCAGCGGGAACACTACCCGAAGTATTTTAATAAAATGAAACTGCAATATGTTCTTTCCGGCGAGGGTCTGACAGAAAAGAAGGCCCGGAAAGCTGTGGGTCTGTCGATGGATAAATATTGTGCTGTCTCCCAAACACTTAAAGATCGTACCGAATTTGAAATTGAAATCGAGATAGTCTGAAAAAATAAGAAACCTCCCCGAAAAATCTAAGTAAAAAAGAGGGTGAACGAATACAAAATACGAGGAGGATATAAACCATGAGAAGATTTCGAAATCAAATTCTTTTAACCGTTTCTCTGGTACTGGCCGTCGGCCTGTTTCTGGGCAGCAATATGCTTCTGGCGGAGCCATCCGGAGATGAACAGGCTGAAGCCTATAAAAAGGCCTGGCTCGGCGTTTATATGCAGGATCTGACCGAGGATATCGCTGAAGCGCTCGGCATCGAAGTGGAAGAAGGAGTGCTGATCAACGATGTCATTGATGATTCACCGGCACATAAAAGCGGCCTGAAGGAGGGTGATGTTATCGTTCGGCTTGGTTCCGATGTCGTTGATGATTCAGGCGATCTCTCCAGGGCCATAAAAAATAAAAAGCCGGGGGAGAAGGTCGACATGGTCATATACCGTGACGGCGAAAAGCAGGATATTTCAGTCGTTCTGGGTGAATCCGAAGAGCGCAAAGACCGGCGTTTCTCCCTGGAAGCTCCCAAAACAAAGAAATACACCCAGTTTTTCCAGGAGATGACCAGAGGCGGATATCTCGGCGTTGCGCTGCAGTCAATGAGCGAGCAGTTGGCCGAATATTTTGAAGTCGATGATGGTGTCCTGGTTACCGAGGTTGAAAAGGACTCTCCCGCCGATAAGGCCGGTCTGAAAGCCGGTGACGTCATTGTCGCTTTAAACGGCAAGGATGTCAGCACGCCCTCAGAAGTCTCATCCATAATCCGTGAGCATGAAGAAGGTGAGAAGCTCGATATCGAAGTGGTGCGCAAGGGCTCGGATATGAAGTTTACCGCCGAGATCGCCGAACGCGAATTCGACGATCGGTGGTTTGGTCTTTTTGGCGGTCAGGAAGGCGAACCGGGAATAATTCAGATTCCCGACCCGCATCATTTCCAGTGGAACTTCGATCCCGATGATTTTGACTTCGACTACGAGGAATTCAACAAGGAATTCGGCGAGGAATTTCGCGAAGAGATGGAAGAACTGCGTGAACAGCTGGATGAACTGAGAGATGAACTCCAGGAGCTGAAAAAAGATCTGGATTAATCAGAGATATAGCTTATAAAAAATCCTCCCGGCTGCGGGGGGATTTTTTTATTAGCATTTCCAGCCTCAAAAAGAGCTTGTTTAAAGCGGACTTATGATTATTATTTCCAGTTATGCGTTTGGCCAGATTTCCAAGATATTTACAGCTTCTGGGGATAAGGTACTACCGTCACCATAAGCCCTCAGAAACCCAGATACTTATCCTGCTGTCATTTATTGTCGGAATCTCGACCGGGCTGGGAGCGGTGCTCTTTATCTGGCTGATCGAACAGGCCAAACAGCTGTTCTTTGGATATTCACTGTCCTATCTAAATCAATTTATAGTAAACTGGAAATTCTGGATACCGCTAATACCGCTCCTGGGAGGTCTGCTGGTCGGACCGATAGTATATCGCTATGCCCGCGAGGCCAGGGGACATGGCGTTCCGGAAGTGATGGAGTCCGTGGCCCTGCGCGGCGGTATAATTCGTCCCCGTGTGGCCATCGCTAAATCAATCGCCTCGGCCTTGTGTATCGGGTCAGGCGGCTCGGCCGGCCGTGAGGGTCCGATTGTCCAGATCGGATCGACGATTGGTTCCATAATAGGTCAAATGTTCCGCATGTCGGGAGAAAGGGTCAAGATTCTGGTTGGATGCGGTGCGGCGGCGGGCATTTCGGCCGTCTTTAATGCACCGATTGCCGGTGTAATCTTTGCCCTGGAGATAATTTTGGGCGATTTTGGAATCCGAACCTTCTCGCCCGTGATCTTATCCTCGGTTATCGCCTCGGTAATCTCGCGTTCTATTCTGGGCGACAGCCCCGCCTTCGATATTCCCCGGGAACATGCTCTCGTATCAGCATATGAAATCCCGCTCTATATACTGCTGGGGGGATTTACTGCGGTAATAGGAAAATTCTTCACAAAAGTCCTCTACTTCACTGAGGATTTATTTGAGAAGCTGAAAATCAAGGGTTTCCTAAAGCCCGCGCTGGGGGGCTTGATGCTCGGCATCGTGGGGCTTTTCCTGCCCCAGGTCTTTGCCGACGGCTATGATACAATCGAGTTGGCACTGATCGGCGGTGTGCCCTTCCTGCTCCTGGGAATCCTGGTTCTGGCCAAGATTCTGGCCACCTCGCTGACTCTCGGTTCCGGAAATTCAGGCGGAATCTTTGCGCCGTCACTCTTTATGGGCGCGGTGGCGGGTGGATTTTTTGGGTACCTGGTGCATCAACTCTTCCCTGATGCCACGGCCACCTCGGGGGCATATGCGCTGGTGGGCATGGCCGGGGTCGTGGCCGCCACAACTCACGCCCCGATTACGGCCATATTGATTATCTTTGAGATGACCGGCGACTACCAGATAATACTGGCGCTGATGATCACCTGCGTCTTTGCCACCCTGATCTCACGCCGGATCGACGGCGAGTCTATCTATACTCTTAAGCTCTCCCGCAGAGGCGTCAAGCTGAGAAGCGGACGGGATGTGGCGATTCTATCGTCTATACGGGTCAAGGAGGTAATGAACGACAAATATGTAAGCATTCCCCACAACACCCCGCTTCACCAGCTGCTGCATATATTTGAGGAGACTCGTGACGATCACTTCCCTGTTATAGACTCGAAAGGGAATCTGCTCGGGACACTCTCGTTTCAGGACCTGCGCTATATCGCAACATCTACCGGTCTGGATACCCTGGTGATTGCAGCCGATATTGTACACAAGCACCCCGCCCATGTCTCTCCCGAGGATACGCTTGATGAGGCCCTGAAGAAGATTGCCGCCCGGGATATTGATGTCGTTCCTGTTGTAGCCGACGACAATGAAGAAAAATTACTGGGTCTTCTGGAAAAAAGTGCTATATATTCAGCCTATAACAGGCGAGTTATCGATAAAATCAGCAAAGCTTAAAACATGGATGTCAAACTGCCCAGGCTGCGCGAAGACCTGATCATAAGCGAGCAGGTCCAGGCCGGACAAACTGTCTATATTGTCAAGGACCCGCTCTCCAATCGCTTCTTCAGGCTCAGAGAGCCGGAGTATTTTCTGGCCAGCTCACTGGATGGTGAAAAGTCTCCCGACGAAATCCGCTCCGAGTTCAATACAAAGTTCGGTACGAACATCACGCCCGAGCAGCTCAATGCCTTTATCGACGGCCTGGAAAGGAAAAATTTTCTCGAGACTTCCAGGGCCGAATACGCCGTCACGCATGAGGTCGGGGATCAAGACGCACGATCATTCATAAGCAAAATACTGTTCCTCAAATTGAAGGCTTTCGACCCCTCGAGCTTCCTGGAATGGCTGTACCGTAAGTTCCGCTTCACCCTCAGCGTTCCTTTTGTTGTGTTCTCCTTTATTGTAATTATCGCAGGAATACTTCAGATCGCCGCGATATTTCCCGAGATGCCGCATACGGTCTATCAGATATTCGGAATATCCTCCATACCGATTATAATAATAGCAATTTTCATCATAGTTGCCCTGCATGAACTGGCCCATGCCCTGGTCTGCCGTCATTACGGCGGACGGGTGAGCGAGATGGGTTTCCTGCTGCTTTATTTTCAGGTCTGCTTTTACTGTAATCTCTCGGATTCATATCTCTTCGAGAAGAAAAGACATCGAATCTACACCATTCTGGCGGGATTATACATGCAGGCCTTCGTCGGGGCTGCCTCAATATTACTGTGGAGAATTTTAAAAACCGGAACCACAATCTCCGATATTCTATTTCTCACGGCCTCGGTAGCATTTATCACCCTCTTATTCAACCTGAATCCATTATTGAAGCTCGACGGCTACTATCTCTTAACAGATATCGTAGAAATCCCCAATCTGCGCCAGAAGGCTTTCGGCTACCTCAAGAGCCTGTTGAAATCGATCTTTGTCGGGCCGGACTATTTCCGCCGCAGGTTTACCCCGCGTGAGCGCAGAGTATTCCTTACATACTCGCTCCTGTCCATCCTGTATTCGCTGATACTGTTTGTCTGGCTGGGGAGCTTGGTCTACCGGCTTCTGGTGGGGGCCTGGGGCGGGACAGGTTTTCTATTGTTTTTAGCTTTGCTTCTTATTATTTTCAATCAACCGATCTCAAACTTATTTAAATGGATTGGGAGGATTTTCTCCAGACAGGGAGTGTCTATGCCGAAGTCTCTTAGGTTCTATATCTGGTTGACAGTTCTGGCCGCACTGGTTCTGCTGGCCATATTCTATCCTGTCGACCTGAAGATCAACGCCCCTGTTTCAATCGAACCCCTGGAGAAATTCATCGTGCGCGGAGGCAATAACAACCAGCTTGAAACCAAATGGTTCCAGGGCGGCATCAGCCAGAAACCGATAAATCGTGTCTACCAGTTCAGCATCTCAGATTTTGCCGTACTCGATATCGAACCAACCATGACGGTAGGCGAGAGAATTGACAGCGGAGATATCCTGCTGCAGATCTCCTCCAACCATTTCCAGAGCCAGCTGGAGCAAACCAGCGCGGAGATTCAACGCGCCCGCGCCGAGTACGAGCTGCTTCTTTCCGACCCCAAGGCGGCTGAGCTGGCGCGCGCCAGTGCATCCCTGGAAGAAGAGAAGCTGAGGCAGATCAATGTGGAGCAGGAATATCAACGGGCCAGGAAGTTATATGAAAAGGGCCTTATTTCAGAAGAAGAGTGGGAGACCGCCAAAACCACCCGCTACGTCCAGAATAAGAAGGTCGATATCTCACAGTCCGAAGTGGATTTATTGAAAGAAGGGCCCAAAGCCGAGGAACTGTTCAGCCAGGAGGCCGAGATCAGGCGGCTGGAGTCCAAAGCTGAATATCTTCGCGATCAGATAGCCGCCTGCACCATAAGGGCCCCCTTTTCCGGCATCATTACACGCTTCGGGGTTGACGATGAACTAATCTCCCTCAGCCGTACCGATTCAATCGAGGTAAATATTCGTGTACCCGAAGACCAGATAGATATTCTGGCAGTCGACCAGGACATGAAATTCAGGGTGGCCGGTTATCCCCAAAAATCATTTCATGGAAAAATCAACAAGGTAATAGCCAGCTCACATAACAATGGAAACGAAAGCCACTTTGTGGCTATCAGCACAGTCCCTAATTCCCAGGGCCTCTTAAAGGGCGGTATGGAAGGCTATGCCAAAATTTATTGCGGTAAGACTAGTGTTGCCAACAATATTCTAAGAAAACTGGTAAGATTTTTTAGAGTTGAAGTCTGGTCCTGGTTTTAAAGTATCCTTTGCAACTAAATGACACTGATAACCTTACATTTCACACAAATTAAAACGCCCACCGGGGTGCATAAACAGACCCGTAAGTGCATATTATTACTTGACATACCTGAGTATGATGTATATTATTAATGCACTACATGATGAAATGCCTTTGGCTATAGGACTTAAAAAATGAATAAAAAATACCATCCATTGGATGATGGTATTCACCGGTCACTTCTACATAGGAGGTGCTAATGGAATTCTACGAACTGCTGATTGAGGAATTGGAAGAGAAGGTTGCTCCGATCAGTATTAGCCAGGGTGGACAATAAGATCCATCCTATTCGACCGGATTTAGGCCGCCCCCCGGGGCGGCCTTTCTATTTTTGGCCCATGCGTTCCGCCAGCTCCATAATCTCTTTCTTCAACAAAACCGCCATGGGATGCTTCAGGAAAGCCTGGAGATAATCTTTCCGTTTGATTGTCTCGGCTATCGATTTGAGAATTGTAACCGCTTTCTTGAAATTGACATAGGCCTCCTCGTAATTGAGAAGGGTGCGTTCTATTTTGCCCTGACAGTACTTGATTTTCCAGAGCAGATTCCTGCGGTTCTGTGTTTCCGCCAGGTTTGATGCCTCCGACAGTAAATCCCGTCCCCTGTCATACAGGCCATCACTTATGGCCAGGCGCCCCTGAAGATAAAGAAACTGAGGTTTCATGGTCTGGTTGAGAGGTTTAGCAGTCAGCATGCTGGCATACTCCATCTCCACATCCGGGCGTTTCCCCGTCTCTATCGCCCGAGCAACTTGATTCATAAGGAGTTGACAGGCCAGGTTATCCGATTTCACATCCGCCAACATCTTCTCGGCTTCCTTGATTAATATTCCGGCGGGCTCATAATCCCCGCTTATATGTATCAAGCCCTCGATTTTGAGCAGGAGCAGACCAAGTGTCAGCTTGCTGTCCACTCCTGAATTTGCGATTCTGGCTGCTTTCTCATAGGCTATCCAGTACTGCTCGGCAGCGTTCAAGTTAAGATAAAGGCGCATGAAATTCCGGTATATTTCAAATTCCAGAAGATGATCAGAAATGTGGTCTACTATCTCCCTGGCCTGATGGAGGAAAAGATCGGCGCGCTGCAGATTGCCGGTTTCTGTATGGATCAGCCCCAGATGGCGCAAAAAGAGCGCCTGTGTCGGCAGCGCTTCCAGTTCCCGCGCTATCGCCAGCCCCTCCGAGGCCAGCGCTTCCACTTTTTGAAAATGGCCCAGGGAGATCTCGCAGTTACCGATATTATCCAGATTGAACAACATCTCTCTCTTGGAGTCTATTTCCCGGTTGATTTTAAGGGAATCATAGAGGTATACCAGGGCCTGAGGAATATCCCCCAGTTCCTGGTACACCGCACCCAGATTGTTATAGGTGCGGGCAAGCTCAGGACGGTCGTTGATCTGCTTCTTTATCTCGATCGACTGTTTGTAATAATCGATCGTCTTATCGAGCTGATTCTTGTATATATAGCAGGAGCCGATGTTGTTGAGGGTCGAGGCGCGCTCTTTTAAGAGATTCAGATCAACCTGTATCTTTAGCGCCTTGCGGTAATTCTCCAGTGCCAGATCGATTTTCGAACCGACCCAGTATATATTTCCGATATTGTTGTAGGTATGTGAGAGCTCGACCCTGTTGCCCAGCCGCTCGTAGATTTCCAGCGCCTTCTGCAACGCCCTGAGCCCCTTGTTATAATCGCGAGCGGCCTTATAAACATCACCGGCATACTTATAGGCTCGGGCCACTATCTCCTGTTCCGGCAGCCTCTTCCTCATGCGGATAATTCTGGCAAACGATTTCAGGCTTTTGCCGCCGTGTCCCAGGCGGTTTTCAATATCCCCGCGCGCCGCCAGCAACCTGGCCTGGTGATTAAAGGTATCTGTCCGGTCCGCCAGGCTCTCGGCCAGCTCCAGGCTCGAAGCTATCATCTTCAAAGCCACACGAAATTTTTCATTGGATATCAGCCAGTCCGATGCCTTCAGGGTCCACTTGACCGAATCTTCGAGCTTTGGCGCACAGGTATAGTTGTGTGCAAGGCTCAGCGCACGTTCCTCATGGCCGACGCTGATGCCGTTATGTTCCAGGATGGAAGCCGCCTTGAGATGTAGTCTCTTCAGGTTTTCGGGGGAATGCGTGTTTACCAGCCCTACCCTGAGCATCTCGTTTTTGAAATAGTAATTCTCGCCTTTGCGTTTGAAGATAGCAGCATCTGCCATTTCATGCAGCAGCGCTTCGGGATCGTCGACCGAATCGCCCAGATATTTCAGTACGAATATGCGGTCGAATCCGTAGCGCATCGGCGCCAGTCCGGCGGCCGCATCATAAAGCTTCCTGGGCAGCCGGCCCAGACTCTCGACAGCTTTCTTCTGCAGGTCCTGCGGCAGCGGCCAGGAAACAAATTTGACCGAATCTACATCCCACCTGTCCCCCTTAAATTTGATAATCCCCTCATCCTGCAAATCCTGAAGCGCCGATATCAATCCGGAGATATTATATGAGCTGATGGCTTTTAGCTTATCCATGATTTCCTGATTCAGAAGCTCCTCATCAAACCACTTCTCCAAGTCTGCCATTATATCGATTTCGATGGCCTCGGCGCTATCGGGAATCCGGCAGATTCCAAATTCCGGTTTGAGGAGCAGGTGGTACGCCACCACGTCTGCCTCAGAAGCACCCGCGCGGTAGTTATCTCCCGGTTTGAGACGATGGACATTTATCGCCGCCTTTTTTACGGCCTTGGGGGAAACATATAGGTGGCTTGAAACGGAGCCGGCAGCAGTCTCGCTAAGGACATTGTAATAATCTCCTTGCAGCCTTGCTCTCAACAGATCGAAAAATTTCTTCAGTACAATTTCATCCTTGAAAACAAAAAGTTTGTCTTCACCATCCGCAAGATCATTTTTTTCAAATCTCGCCGCCAGCCTGATACCTATCAGACTTTCTATCAATTCGGCCGGATCAATGATCAATGGATCCTGTTCCGTGATCTTTCCGATTTCGCAAGCGGTTTCAAATACCGAATCAGGCCGCTCATCCGGATCTTTTGCAAGCAGCCTGAGAGCGAGGTCAATAAACTCCTCCGGATAGCCCGAACTTTCCCGGTCAACAGGCGGAATCGGTTTTTCCAGCTTGTCAGAGATGATCATAAGGGGATCGTCTCCGGTGAACGGCACCCGGCCCGTGATCAGCTTGTAGAAGATGACTCCCAGGCTGTAGAGGTCGGATTTCTTATCCGGCTGTCTCGATTCAAAAAGTTCCGGAGCCATATACTCCACAGTACCGGCCAGCCTCCTGTCCGGATTTTCAGGATTGAAATTTATGCTCAGGCCCAGGTCCAGAAGCTTGACATCTATTTCACCGTCCCGGTCAACTGTCTTGATATTTTCCGGTTTGAGATCGTTGTGGATCAGGTTAAAGAAATGCAGGAATGAGAGGGAGGCGGCTAGCTTATAGCAAGTCCTGAGAATCTGATCGATATCAGCCGAGTTTATTTCGCTTTCGATATTGCCCCGCTCCAGCAGCTCCATGGTATAGAACGGAAAATTGCCCTCATTGAAACCATAATCATAGACCTTGACCAGGTTGTTGCTGGCCAGCTTCATGATCAGGAAATATTCATTGAAGAAGGCATTGTCATCGGGTGAGGCCGAAGCGCCGGGAGAAATTATCTTTAAAGCGAGCTTCTTTTTCAGATATTTATCGTAAACAGCATAGACCTCGCCCCCACCCCCTGAGCCAATCATCTCCACCAGCTCATACCGTTCGGCAAGGTACAAGTTTTTCATCGAATCCTTTATTACTTCGGCTGGCTGACTGGAATTGTAATTGTAAATGTTGTTTCTTCATTCGGCACGCTGTCAATATCGATATGGCCGAAATGATTTTCGATTATTCTTTTGCAATTTGCCAATCCCAGGCCGTGCCCTTCTTGTTTGGTCGTGAACCCGGGTTCGAATATTTTTTCCAGGACGCGGGGTTCAATACCGGGACCATTGTCACTGATTCTTAGTACCACCCTTTCAATGTCTCCCTTTTTCAGACTGGCGTCTATGCTGATTCTCCCTTTTCTATCCGATACACTGCCGATTGCATCATTGGCATTGTAAATAATATTCAAGAGTACCTGTTGAATCTGGCCGACATCCATCTCCACTGCGGGAATATCATGAGCGACATCCACGACAAATTCGACCCCGGAGAATTTCTTCTGGGGCTTGATCGAGAACAGCAGGTCTTCCACCAGCTTCCTGATGTCGTAGGCCACAACCTCTTTCTCCAGTTTTGAGAAATCCATCAAGCCGTCGGTGAAACGTTTGATTTTGGATATGTTTTCCAGTATAGCGTTGCTGTTGCGTTCAAGCTTGTCATATTTTCTGGACTGGATGTTGCGCACCATAAGTTCCGCGCTGTTGGATATAATTGCCAGATAGTTGTTGAGCTCATGGCCGATCGAGGCGGCCATCTCTCCCCGGGCCACAAGCTTCTCCGAGAGCATTACGTAATTCTCGAGGATCACCTTTTCAGTGATATCCTCGATCACGATAATCAAGCTCTCCGGGTTTTGCGGCTCGTCTTCCAGAGGAGTGATTTTGACATTCAGGACCTTTTCCTCATCATCTATCCTGTAGTAATAGCGCGTGTCCTCGAAAGCATTATGGCTTTCGTAGGTCAAGTCGAGATTTCTTTTCCAGTATCCGGTCTGATCCTCGCTCAGCAGATCGAAGAATCGGGCTCCGCTGATTTTGCTGCGGAAAGTCGGCGTTCTTTTTGAGGGCGGAGTGAGAATTTCAAAAGCAGCGTCGTTTAAACTGGTGACATCCAGGTTTTGATTTACCACTATAATCCCGACCGGCGTCTGGTTTACAATATTCTCGTTGTACCGTTTCAGCGCCAGCAGGTTTTCATACAGCTTGGCATTTTCGATAGCGATTGCCGCCTGTTCGGCAAAAAGTTCGAAGAGATAAAGATCGCTTTGCAGAAATACCTTGGCTTCGGTGCTGTTGTCCAGGTATACCACGCCTATAATTTTTTCCTTGATCTTGAGCGGCACGCACATGATTGAGCGCAGGTTCAGTTCCGCTATCGATTTCTGCTTGGAGTATTTTTCATCCGCCTGGGCATCCGAGGTATAGACCGAGATTCCGCTGTGGGCAACCTTATTGGCAATAGAGTTGGATATTTTGAAATCGTCTTCCATCAGACGGTCGCGTGCTATATTATGCAGGGTCTTGAACTGCAGCTCGCCGGTTTCATCCAGGAGCATCAGAAATCCGCGTTCGGCCTGCAGCAGCTCGACCGCATGTTCCAGTACCTTGTGCAGGATATCATCCAGGACCAGGGAGGAATTGATCGCCTGGGAAATATCCAGAATCGCCTTCAAATCTGCCGTACGGGTTTCCGACAGGCTGGATTTTTCTGCAAGTGTCGGATACTTGTTTTCTATCGAAGACAGGCTGGACTCCATTTCCGACAGAAGATCAAGCTCGATCATCGGATCGGTATCATCATCATCACGCTTTTTCCGGGATGATGGAGTGTAAATCTTGTCGGTTTCTTCCAGCTTGGGATCAACGTGCTTTTTTAAAGACATATATATTCCTGCCACATAGTTTTATGTTAACAGTTTAATTATCGGAAGGGCAGGGGGAAACGTTAACCCCAATAAGATTAAAGTCTTATCAAAAAGAAGCCTGATTTCACGGAATTTCTCAAGGTATAACTTGTTTTAAATCAACAAGTTTGAATATATAACCGGAAAAGTGGTGCTGGACAGGCCCCCTGCCGGCAATGTCGACTATCTGCTCGAATATCTTTTGCTGTAAACCCGGGCCTTTTTCGGAGCTGTCCGGTTCACTTTTTTCTCCCCCGCTGTACCATTTTCCGGCGCTCGATATCTCCCCGGCGGTCAGCCGCCGCAGTTCCATTTTGAAATCGAAATAGAAATTGTCTTCCGGATTGTAGTCAGTGGTTGGTCCGCACACAAGCAGAAGTTCTTCGTTAAGCCTGGCTTGAAGATCATCAATATATTTAAATGATTCGCGTATCAGGTCGCCTTCAAAATCAGTAATTGTAATTGCGAATCTGGCACCGAACGGCTTGTATTCTATATTGGCGCTGCAGTCATATTCTTCCAGTGTGGGGTCGAACCAGAGCGAATAGGATTTCTTCAGCTTTACGGTCAGCTCCAGATGAAGAGGGAGGCCGGCTTTGATGCTTTCAACCAGTTCCTCTGTAAACAGCTTCCCGAATCTGAAATCTGCGCTCAACCTGCCCCGGTAAATGAAGATGTTATATTCAAACGGGGCAGTTTCGGCATGCAGGAGCCCGGACGCAGTCAGCAACAAAAATATGATGACCGCCGGTATTAATGCATTCGCTTTGCCGGTTCTAAAATACATGCATCAGTTTTAAAATGATCTCGAGAATAAAACCCAGGTGCGGATGTCGGAATCGGAATCGTCCAGGGCCTTTGCAAACTCTATCCTGAAACTCCTCGAGAAGCCCAGACCTATCCCTATATCCGACTTAAACTCGCCATCACTGAAAATATCGTCATCCTGTCCGACAGTCTTGCCAATATCGAAAAACAAAGCGGTGTGCAGGAATGATCTGTAGTCCACAAGGTATTCTATATTCGCCAGGATCATCTGATCGCCATAAAATTCCTTGATGTCGTAGCCTCGCAGAGTTCTTGTTCCGCCCAGAAAGAACTTCTTGAAGAGCGGTATCCTGTCCGAGGAGCCGCCATACATAACTCGCATATTCAGAGACAGGTAACGGTTGAGGGGCTGGTATCGTATGGCGCTCAGTATCCATCTGGAATATGCCAGGTCGCCTTTCAGGTCGCCGCCGGCTTTCTCGAACTGCAGCCCGGCATACCATCCCGCCCGCGGCTTAAAAATATTGTCGAGCATATCGAATTCATAGGTAATTTTAAACAACGACAGCTTGCTGTTGAAGTCGGAGATGTTTTCCTGCACATAATCTTGCGGCAGACTGCTCCAGTTGCGCCTGAAATCCTTGCTTCCAAAAAGGCTCCAGAGTTTTGGATGCGCATCCATCCACCCGATTTCATCGTAACTGTAGGAGAGATCAAAACTGTGAGAGGAACCCACCAGAAATCTCAGCCCGATTTCTCCACCCTCTTTTTCATAGTAGTCGCGGAAATCCTCATTGACTATCAGGGCCATGATGGCGTTCTCATATTCCGGCACGAACCAGTCGTCCTCTGTAGCGGTCTCCCGATAAATCCTGCCATGAGGTTCGAGGGCAAAATAATTCATGAATTTCTGGGATGCTTCCAGCCTGTAGCGCAGACGCTCCGCCTCGAAGGCATAGCCGACGCCCACAATGAAAGAGGGGAAAACCCCGGTGTCATCTTCATACTCGAGGAAAGTCTCCAAATAGAGACCGTCAACCCGGTTGTAATCCAGGGCCGGTTTGAGAGAGATCTCACGGCCGAAACCCTCAGCGCGCCCGAATTTCCTGCCCCCTTCTTCCCAGCCCTCCTGCGAAATGATATTGCCATAGACCTGGGAATCCTCATGCCGATACACTCGCCCGCAGACCGCGATAACATCTCCGCGCACCAGCGAATTAGTGTGCATGGTCACATCCCCGAAAAAGCAGAACATATTGTCGGAGACCTCGCCGTAGATGTCGACCTCGCTGCCGATGTTGATCGCATCCCCGCGCACAAATCTGTCGGAGTCAATTATCAGGGGCTCAAACGAATTTATAACATCCCTGGGAATCCTGCTCCGGGAGGGCGCATCCTTAATTTTGAATTCCATATATACCCGGCTGTCGGTTATCCTGGATAATTTTTCCTGCTCCAGAAGATTGTAGGGAATGGATATATCGTTCCAGATAATCTGGCCGTGGCCGAACAAAATGTTATTCCCCAGCTCGACACCATCCGGAGTGTAATTCAGGTTGCGGCAGTCAACCTGCAGCGACAGTTTGCTGCCGTTATAGTCGATTGATACAAACAGATCGTTCTTATCATAATCGAAAATCAATTTATTCTGGAAATCAGCCTGGGCTTTTGCATGCGGCGTCAATACCGCCAGAAATATTAAAGATGCAATCAGTATTAAAAGTATGAACTTGTTAACAAACACTCCATCCTCCTCTATTTGCTTAATATCATAAGCAAACTTTATACCAATATTGATCACTGACCTGTTCACAGAAATTGTTACTAAAATCCGGCTTTATCACATCTGCTCCGATGTAAATTTTACATCCCTATAAATAATCGGTTGTATCATTTACAGCAAATTGTATTTCTTCAGTTTTTTATACAGATTTCCGCGATCCATATTGAAACGCCGGGCCAGTTCCGAAACATTTCCCTCGACCTGCTTCAAATTGATCTGCAGAAAACTTCTCTCGAACTGCTCCACAGAACTGCTGAGAACGTTTTTACCAAAGCCAACCTCAAATTTTGGCTCGGCCGAAAGCGCCGGGTCGGAAAACATCCGGGATGCGAAATCGACATCGATATAATCATCCCGGCAAAGAAAAAACAGCCTTTCTGTATAATTTCTGAGTTCGCGTACATTTCCCGGCCAGTCGTAGGCCATGAGGATATTTATTATTCCCGGATCGCAAGCCTTCCGCGGCTGGAGGTTTTTGGACTTGAGATTTGAGAAAAAGTGGTCGAATATGAGCGGGATATCTTCTTTTCTTTCTCGCAGGGGCGGTACATGAACAGGGATGGTATTTATACGATAGAACAGGTCTTCTCGGAATCTATCGGCGCCCGTTTCCTCCTGCAGGTCACGGGCGCTTATCGAAATCAGACGTACATCTATCTTCTCGGTTTTCGAACCGCCCACTTTTTCAAGCTCCGATGATTCCAGTACCCGCAGTAATTTGCTCTGCAAATTCAGCGGCATCTCGGCAATCTCATCCAGAACCAGCGTGCCCTTGTCGGCCAGCATGAATTTGCCTTCTTTTTCAGCGCCGGCTCCGGTAAACGCTCCCTTAGTGTGCCCGAATAACTCCGACTCCGCCAGTTCAGGCGGTATTGCAGCGCAATTCAGCTTGACCAGCGGGCCCGCTGAGCGTCTTGAACGATAATGAATCTGGGATGCCACCAGTTCCTTGCCGCTTCCGGTTTCGCCCCAGATGAGGACACTGCTGTCGGTTCGGGCCACCGTTTCGATTACCTGCATCAATTCGCGGATAACCGGACTCTCGCCGATGATCTCGTAGCGCTTGATATGCTCCCTCCTGAGATTCCGGTTTTCGATTTTGAGCCTGTATTTATCGCAGGCGCTTTTTACCATTGTCAGCAGGCGGTTGACATCGGGTGGCTTCTCCAGGAAGTCGGAAGCGCCCAGCTTTATCGAGTCGGCCGCCTCCTGCAGCGAGGCCGCCCCGGAAACCATAATGATTTCCGGATGGGTATCTCTTTTCACAAGACGCTTGAGGAGTGTTATCCCATCGGGATCAGGCATCTGAATATCCAAAAGAACCGCCTGGTATTCGGCTTCTTCCAGATCTCTTTCTACCCTGGATGAGTCGTGTTCGCGGATGGCTGTATAGCCTGCGGATTTCAGAAGGGATGCGATCTGCTCGGTAAAGAGCTTGTCATCATCGACTATCAGTATTCTGTCGTTCACTTTATCAGCCAAACTCAATAGTCACACTGGTACCGCTTTTATCGGATTCAAGGTTCAATTCGGCACCGAGGGCATCCGCAAATTTTCGGGCGATCGGCAGGCCCAGACCGGTGCCCTGCGGTTTGGTGGTATAATAGGGCGTCCAGATTTTACCGCTGAACTCTTCCGGAATTCCCATTCCGTTGTCCTTTATTCTTATGGTCACACCGCCATCTTCCTTCATTGCGGAAATCTCTACTCTGCCATCCTTGGTCACTGCCTCCATACTGTTCTTGAGCAGGTTTACCATGAGACTGCGCAGGATTTCATAATCGGTTTCGATATAAATATCTTCCTCGACATTGATATCCTGCCGCACATCGGGATAGCTCCTGCCCGCCAGCTGCACAGCGTCCATAGCGACTTTTTTGACATTCACCAGCACCGGCCTGATATCGGGCGAGCGCGCGAACATGCTGAAATCGCTGGCAATATCCTCCAGCTTGCTGATCTCGGAATTAATAGCGGCGACTTCCCCTGAGGCCCTTTCCGGGCTTTCGCTCGCCTGCAGATTATGCAGGGCAACTTTCGTAGGGCTGAGAATATTTTTTATGCCGTGCGCGATAATACGTGCTGTATTTTTCCAGGAGGCCTCGATCTCCGCCCGCACCAGCTGCTCGGCCTTGGTCTTCAGCTCCCGGGACATATAGTTGAACGAAGAAACCAGGGTCCCGAGTTCGTCCTCTTTATTGTAGTTCACCGTCTTGCCCCATTTGCCTTTGGCGATATCAAAGGCCGCCAGGGAGAGATTATTGAGCGGTTTTATAAGGGAGTTAGCCCACCAGCGGGCTATATAGAGTATGAATGTGAGATAGATTACCGTTATACAGAGCCACAGAAACCAGGCAATACTGCCGCCGGATGACTCCACGAACATTTTCAGCCGCCCGTATTCTGTTTTGGCGGTAATTATCTCCGCCGCCCTGGAAGAAAATTCAGCCGGCAAATACTGCCCGACAACAAGGGCCGGGGTCGGGCTCAGGGTCGGGTTCAGGGCAATTTGCTGGTAAACCAGTATGCGCCCCTCAAAGCTGATTATCTCCGGGAACGAGCTGGCCCTGAAAGCCGCCTCTTCCATGAACATGCGGTTGTATTCCTCGTTTTCAAGAGACTTGATCGAAATCGTGTCTCTTTCTGAGATATACAGGATCAAATCGAAATATTTTATGTCATTTGCAGTCAAGGAATCCTTAGCCAGAACATCTATAAGATTCATAAAGCGGATACGGTACAGTTCCAGGCTGTTTTCCACCAGGTATTCAGAATTTATCAGGGCGTTTTCGAAGCCGGGAGAGATGACTTTTCCAATACCCTGATTGAAGAGATAGACAGCCGCGAGCGAGAGCACCAGAAAGGGAATGAAAGACAGGATAAACAGCCTTAAAAAGAATTTGTTTTTAATTTGCATCTACTTTGAACTTTTCCGGATAATGTGTCCTTAAATCATGCAATGCCTGTTTGTGGGACTCGAACGCGATATTCTCGGGACTTTCATGCAATCCCAGAAATTCGGCCCGGCTGGCATCATCGGATGCCTTCAATTCGCCCCCCACGACATCCGCAAAATACAATATTAAAATTGCATTGGTGCGAGGATCATCATTGCCGTTATATATTCTGAAAACTCCTGTTATCTTTACATCCAGATTTGTCTCTTCCTTCAATTCGCGCACGGCGGTCTCGGCCGGATTTTCCTCCCATTCGCAGAAACCCGCCGGAATTGTCCAGTAGCCGAGTTTGGGTTCATGAGCGCGCTGTACCCACAATAGCTTACCATCCTGGAAAACCACACATCCGGCAGCCGGAGCGGGATTATTGTAATGTATAAAACCGCACCTGGGACAATGACTCCTCTTGATGCCGTTGTCGTTGAAACTCACCAGTTCCGCGGCGCACATGGGACAATGCTTATATACAGCCATTCATCTACCTTTCATTTAATATACAACTTATACCGGCCCGCACAAATTGGCAAGTTTGAAAATCGCTCTAAACCGGCGCTTTAAGTTTCAGGACCACCACTGTCATATCATCCTGGGGCATATCGGAGGAGGAAAAATCCATCACCTCCTTGACAACCCTGTCGGCTATTTCCTTAGCCGATAAGGAGCGCAGATCTTTGATCAGTTCCAGCAGACGTTCCTCGCCGAATTGTTCTCCCTCATGGTTAAATGCTTCATTAACACCGTCTGTATAGAAGAATACAAGGTCGCCCGGATTCAGTTTCAAAGAATCCTGCTTGTATGTGGCCTCCTTAAATGCACCCATCAACAGCCCGCCCTCAATTAAAAAGCGATGTTCTCCTTTTTGATTAACAACTATCGGATAGTTGTGTCCGGCGTTGGAGTATTGCATAATCTTATTGACCGGATCAAACTCCGCATAAAACAGGGTCACGAACTTCTCAGATGAGGTGGTGGTGGACATCAGGAAGTTGACATTATTCAAAATTCGTATAATCGAATCGGTGTTGCGCACCTCGCTCCGCAGCATGGCCTGAATCTGCGAAACCATCAATGCTGCAGGCATCCCTTTGCCGGATACATCGGCAATAATGATTCCGGTATTATTCTGCCTGGTCTGCAGAAAATCATAGAAATCGCCCCCGACATATCGGGATGGCTCGGAGTAGGCCGCCAGCTCGAAATCATCCCCCACCGGAACTGTTTTGGGCAGCAGGTCGCGCTGGATTTGCCGGGCCAGGGAGAGTTCCTCCTCCAGCCTCTGCTTTTCGAGCGATTCCTGATAAAGATACGCATTGGACATCGCCACAACAAGCTGGTTGGATAGAATATTGAGGGTGGTTATATCCTCATAGTTATAATTATAACCGGAAATTTTATTGGAAAGTGCGATAAACCCATCAAGCTTACCGCGGTTTATAAGGGGGACTATCATCTGGTAGCCCATTTTCTCCAGGCTCTCGATAGTTTTTGATTTCCGGTCAGAGCCCCGAAATTCATCTATCAGGGCAGGGCGGTTCCTCCTCAGCAGACTTTCGGTCAACTCGTCCTCGGCGGAGAACCTCATTTCAGGCGAGGGATCATTGGGCTGCGGCAGGAGTACATAGGCCGCTTCATCATTGGCCTTTATGCACAGCCTGACCTTTTCTATCAGCATCTCTTCCCGCAGAATCCGCATAATCGAGGTTTTGAGTTTTTCGGGATCTAGAATGGACGAGATTTCACGCGAAATTTCGTCGGCCACATATCTGATATCGACCTTGCCTTTGATAAAGAATTTTTTCAGGAAGTTGTCCACCTGGTTCATGATCGGCTGGAAGAATATCAGCGCGAGGATGATAAATGCGGCCGGCAGAATCGGGGTCTCCTGGCCCAGGATGTCCCGAAGTATTTTTGTGAACTGCGATATTATTAACAGGTATGCTCCCACGATTATGGCCGAGGTAATGGTATAAACCACTGATTGACGTACAATCAGGCGCACATCCAGGAACTGGTACCTGATGATGGCATAGATGACCGAGCCGTTACCGATTGCCAGGGCTGCCACGGCCATGCCGATCTGCACATTGGGGGAGAGATGCAGCCCGCTTAAATTGGGCAGCAGATACGCGATCATATACAGCCCCATGGCCGACTGTATGCCCCAGATCACGATCAGTGTCTGGGTCTTTAAGCGTTTGTTGGATATATACCTCAGGCCCCTATAGAAGAGGACCAGTGCGATTATGATATAGATGATATTGATCGCCGAAAATGTCTGCAGATGCAGGCGTACCAGGAAGTCCAGAAGCGCTGCAATAAATCCCACAAAGAACGCAAACCTGTCGGTGACCCAGCCAAAGAAGGCCACATCCGATTCCACCTGAAGAAACTCAACAATCTTACCGGTGTCGGCAAACAGGGTTACCAGCAGGATATGAAACACATGCGGGATAAAGATAAGATACTTCACCCTTGTATTGGTGGACAGGATCGGATGCTCGGTGGGAAATACCAGCGAGAACAGCACCAGCTGCGGAAAGAATAATTCCCACAGGAAGAACAGGTTCTCGTAGAACGGCACCTGTCCCTCCACAGTCCCTGCGGTTCTGCCCAGGAAAACGCCCAGCGCCGCAAACAGGGGGGCAAGGCCTGCAAAAATGAGCAGCAGGCTGGTTACCCGATTCAGACGGCGATAGGGATTTTCTCTGAAAATAACGGTGCCGGTAAAGAACAGAAGAGCAGAGAAAATTAAATATATTACTCCGATTAAAAGCTGATAATCCACACTCGCCTTGCGCCTTCTTATCGATTACGAAGCTAATTTTTTTATGATAATCATCCGTGTTCCGCCTTCCGGAGGTTCCTCGAATTGAAGGTCATCCACAAGACTTCTGACAATGAAAATACCTCGGCCGGCCTCTTTCATAATATTGTCATCCGAAATCGGACTGGGAATATTTTCCGGCTTGAATCCCTGCCCCTGATCTGTTATCGAAATGGAGAGATGTTTATCGCTGAATTCAAGTTCAATTGTAACGATCTTATGCGGATCTGATTTATTGCCGTGGATGATTGCGTTATTAATGAGCTCGGTTGCACTTATTGCGAGGTCGGCAATGCTGTCATCGTCGATGCCGTGCTCTTTCAGGTGGCTTTCGAGAAATCTGTCAGCTTCGGCCAGGTAATTCTGGGAACTTGGAATTTCAAGTCTGTAGCTTTTTTTGTCTGCCATATGTTATACCAGTCGGCTTTATCCAACCCGGGAATGTCCTTTTATTTATGCAAACGAACCGACCGCATCATCTGCCGAATCATAAGCCTCGAAAACATTATCGAGTTTTGTGATCTCGAATAGATTGGCGACCTTTTCCGAGATATTGGCCAGTTTCAGTTCGCCTTCATTATTACGCAGAGAGGTCATGCCGGAAATCAGTATACCAAGTCCGGTCGAATTCATCCATTCAACATGGCTCAAGTCGATGACCACTTTCTTATTGTCGGTCGATATCAATTCGTATAGCCGGTTTCTGAGTTCTGTGGCCTCGGGACCACCCATTATCTTCCCTTCGGGTTCGAGAATTACCACGCCATCTTTCTCATGGGTGGAGATGCTCATCTTGCCTCCTCAGTTAAATCAATAGACAATACAAGATCGATTTAATGTATCTTTTAATACGGTATGATAACAGTTTAGACGGATTTTTAGTAGCAAATTTTTCAAGAAAAGCAAATTACTTGAAGAGGGCCTTGATTTTGCCCCAGGTGGTAAGTTTGACATTCAGCGAGGTTTTAACCTCAAGGTTGATTTTCATCGAGCCGGGTTGGGGATTTACAGTCGGTTCCGCATCCCGGCCATCGACTTTTATAACCACAACATCTGATTCGGAATTATATCCCTTCTGATCGGGATTGGCCGGGTCATATTTGGGAATTGTAAGAGAATACTGCCCGCTCTGGTTGGTTTCGTCGGAGACAATCTTCTCGCCGTCGATATATGCCTCCAGCCTGCTGCCGATTGAGGCATCCTGACCATTTATTTTAAGACTGCCGTAAATCGTGCAATCATCGCCGGGATCGGAAAATGACACTCCGGCCATAAATAAAACCAGGCATACTAAAAGCAGGCATCCTGCCGCATTTTTTGGCATTACAGAGGGCATACTAAATGCACCATAAAGATTTGAATTAATCTTGTCAAGAAAAAAAACTTGGGCCTTGAAGTTGATATTAGCCCTGTTCACAGTAATGATCGTTGACCAGGCAGAAAGACAGATGTTCCAGCTCCATTGCCATATTTTCATTCCGCAGCGAGACCCCCTTGGGCACTTTTAGATTGATGGGAGCAAAATTTAATATGGCCTTGACATCGGCTTTGACAATATCATCACAGACCGCCTGCGCCTGCTGAGGAGGTACCGCTATGACCACAATTTCGATATGGTTGTCTTTTAGCTCCCTGGTCAGATTGGCGACATCACGAATCACAATTCCCTTATGATTGGAGCCGATTTTCCGCTGGTCATTATCGAACAACAGCTTTATCTTAAATCCCTGACGGGCAAATTCCTTGTATGATACCAGAGCCGAGCCAATATTACCAATTCCGACCAGGGCCACATTCCATTCCTGATCGACACCCAGTATCCTGGCTATCTTATCCTTCAACTCCCGCACCGGATAACCCAGACCCCGTGTCCCGAACGATCCGAAAAATGACAGGTCTTTGCGCACCTGTGCCGGGGTCAGATGTTCCAGGTTGGCCAGGTCTTTCGATGAAACCGTTTCATAGTTATCTTTATCGAGTTGAACCAGGGCACGGTAATATCGTGAAAGGCGGGAAATGGTTGACTCGGAAATTCTCTTTAGTTTTGGCAAAGTTCCTCCTAACCGAAGAATGATATAGCCAATGATGTTGTGAAAGCTTTCACAACAAAATTAATCCCCAGGCTGAACAAATGTCAAGCGAAAATTGAAAAATAAAAATCCTATCTAATGTATGATAATTAGATAGGATTAGTTCCCAATTTATATTGGATTTGATCTGTATTATATCAAAGATCTTCTATTACTGATATAATTTGTTATTTTTTTAGCATTCTTTGCTAAAATGCCCCTGCTTTTTGCATGGGGACTTCGGCTTCCGCCAGGCTGACCGTATTTTCGGCAATCTGGTCATAATAGTTATTACATGAGAAAACCAGTATCTGATAACTACCGCTATACTGCTTGAGAATCTTCATGGCATTCTGCCTTCTCTCGGCATCAAACGTCAAAAAGGGCTCGTCGAAAATAAGCACCGGCTTGCGCTCCTGCGATATGACCCGCACCAGCGCCATACGGGCCGCCAGATAGAGCTGATCGCGGGTGCCGTGAGAAAGCGAAATATCGGGATCGAGCCAGTCATCCTTAAGCGGAGAGTAGACCTCGAATCGAAGGCTCTGGCGGTCGAAACGCACCTTGGTGTATTTCCCTGATGTGACCTGCTGCAGGATTTGAGAGGTCTCCTCTTCCAGAGCGCCGATGGAAGCTTTTAATATATCCTTGCGGGCCTTTTCAATGTACTTTTTCGCCGTTTCGTAGATTTTTACCTGATATTTGGACCGCTCCAGGGCCGTCTCGACTTCCTGCAGCCGCTCCTCAAGTGAGGCTTGAAGCTCGCATCCCGATTCTGCAAATTCAAGCTGCCGCTTGAGCGCTATCTCCGTGCTCTCCAGATTGGCCTTCTGTTTCTCCAGGGCATCCACCAGCACCACCAGTTTTTCCTTCTCCGCGGCGTTCATTACATACAGCTTTAAGTCGCGGGCTGCTTCATTTTCCACGGCCAGATCCATGGTCACCTTTTCGAGTTCTTTCTGGAGGTCCCTCAGGGTCTTTCCGCCCAGTGATTTCTCATAACGTTTCACTTCGCTGTTGAAGTCCTTTTCGAGGTCGCGATACTGCTCGAATTTTGATTTCAAGGTGCTGATATCCGGCACTTTATATTTTTCCAGGATAGTCTCGATTGCAACCTTGGAATCCTCCATATCCGATTCGATTTCCTCCTGGCTCGCTTTTTTCAGCTCGCATTGCAGCTTGATTGCCCGGGCATGGCCCGCTTTATTCAACCAAAAAACCAGGAACGACACAAACAGCACAATTCCCCCTAAAGCGCCGAACAGGAACCGGTTGTCGCTCATATTAATTATAAAAGACCAGTAGGCGAATGCGGCCGCGGAGAGAAAGAACATGAACGCGGTGGTCAGTTTCATGAACATTCCGGGTCTGGCCAGGGCATATTTTTCTGCCAGTTCCTCGACCTTTTCCTCGGCGTGGCCGGCCTTGCTTTCGAGGTAGCGCAGCTGGGCCGACTGCTGCTCGGCATGCGACAGATCCTGGTAGTTTATTTTGGGCAGACTGGCCAAATCTCTTTTAAGGTCCTCGATAGTGTTTTCCGAAGACTGAATCGAAGTTACCCGACTGTTCAGGTCCTGAAAACGCTCCTCCAGGGCCTTCAGCTTCTCCTCTTTCTGCATCGCCTGTTCGGCCTTCTCCATATGCGATTTCTTGGTGGCGTATTCGGTCCTGATCCCCTCCAGGAGCCCCTGGGTCTCTTTCAGCTTGGCCCGGTTCTTGCCGACCAGGTCGATCTCCCGCTTGGCCTTGTCCAGCTCGTATATTAATTCATCTTTGTTCTTTTCCAGCTTCTGGATAACCCCCAGATGTTTGCTGCCCTGCTTGTTTATATCCCGGATACTGCTCTCGAGCTTATTTATCGCATCCGAGGCCAGGACCTCCTCCTGACCGGCTGTTATCATCCCCTCCAGTTTGTCTTTGATAGCGTCGGCTGATTTGGAGACTGTGCCGATTTCGTCCTGCCTTATGGTTGTGGTGGCCAGGTAAATATCCCGGTTGGCCATGCCCAGTCCGGATTCGATAATATTCAGGATATTCTTCTTGTCTACAATTTCCTCACCGCTGCTTTGCTTCAGAAGCGAGGTTTCACCCTTCTCAAAATCCTTGTGGAGACGATACATCTGGCCCTCAATGGAAAATTCCATGGTCAGGTCGAATGACCTCTCAGAATCCCATCCGATCTTCTCTTTCAGTTCCTTTCTGGAGGAGCCGGGATCGGTAAAAAAGAGATCGGTTATGGCTTCGACAATGGATGATTTGCCGGCCTCATTGGGGCCTTTGATCAAGTTGATTCCCCTGTCGAATGTCTCCCTGAATGATCTCAGGTTTTTGTACCTGTTTAGTTCGAGCTTTGTGATCTGCATATGCAATACCTCAAATAGCGTCTTTACCGGATAGAAGTGCATAGCCCAGCTTCAAGCCGTTGCGCAGCAACTCCTGTTGTTCGGGATCCTGTTCTTCTTTTATATCGGCCGAAAGCATCTTTATGTACTGGCCGAGAATCGTGGTCTCGGGCAGATTAAGTTCCTGCAGATTCTCAGGAATCGACTGGGAGCGGTTATCCAGATCCAGATACAGGAAGGAATCCATCATGTGCTCATAAAGGCGGTCGAAATCGATGAAACCGTCGGCAGGAAAGATGCCTGTCAGGATCACCTTCAGAAGCTTGTTTTCTCCCACATATTTGGAAATCTCACGTTCCAGTTCCAGGGTATATTTATAGCTCGTGCACGGCAGTTCGATCGTCTTCCATTCCAGCCTGCCCACCTGAATCTTTTCAACCAGCACCTTGCCCTCGGCCAGCTCAACCATCGCGGCCCATCCGGCATCGGTCTGCTTGAACGACATCGGTTCGGGAGAGCCGCAATATGAGGCCGGGACTTTCTGCGTCGGGGCACGCATATGGGAATGCCAGTGACCCAGCGCGATATAATCGAAGCCGGAGTTCTCGATCTCCTCCACTTCCATCGGAAAATCATCGGCGGCCGACTTGCCCGGTATCGCCAGTGAGCCATGGGCAATGGCGATATGGTAACCGGGAGAGGAATCCCGGGTCAATCCCGCCAGCGGTGACTGCTTTGAACGTGTGCCCTCGTTTGAATTGGCATAGAAAGTCAGGCCCCGATCAGGGAAAGCAAATTTCGTCTTCTCGGGATTGTTGAAAAGATAAAGATTTTCCGGGCATTCATTTGCATGCAGGGTGCTGTACAGGCAGTTGTCTTCCAGACAGTCATGGGTTCCGGGGATAACGATTGCGGGAATATCTCCCAGCCGTCCCATCTCGCGCATTGCGAAATCCAGGAGCGGTTTGGAGATGTGGTTGGAATCGAAAAGGTCTCCTGCCACGACGAAAGCGTCAACTTTCGATTCAAGACAGATATCTATCATTTTGCTGAAAGCATCTTTAAGCGCGGCACGGACCTTGTCTCCCGATTTACCCAGACCGGCCAATTTTGCGCCCAGATGAATATCGCCGGTATGAAGTATTTTAGCCATAATATTTCCTGTTTTGTTAGTTAAAGACCTCTTTAAACTTATCGGTCTATCCCGCCGGTATCTGAATCCCCGCAGTAGAATTTTTGAACAGATGGGCTATTTTTTTGAGAGGTATGGATTTAAGGAAATCTAAAAGATCGTGCGCGGCCCGTCAGTCGGCCGGGCAGGAGTACTTCCTCGTGCTCCGCCCCGGCGGCCTGCCAAATTCATCTTCTCATCTGCCGCCGGGAACCCTTTGCCGGCGGTTATCTGTCGGGTTGGGGAACCCGACAGCACAATAAAACGCCGTTCCGTCAGTTCCTCAGCCAAATGCGGTTAACCGACGGCAAACAAAAAAGCGATGAATCATTTAATTTTGCTTGGATTCATCGCTTTTGATAGCCGCAACATGGTTCATCTATCAAAGCTCTCTCCTTCCCGAGTGAGGATTCTTGATCTTTTCAAACATTACAATCTTTGATAATAGAAATCACCTCGCAGATATCTGTTGATGGTGGATCCGCTCAGGTAGATCAGGAGTCCCCCGAACAGCCATGCTGATCCAACTGCAGCCGAGGCGCTCGACGCCAGAGTTACCGCTCCCACCACCACGGCAACCGCCCCCAGAAACATCAATGCCAGGCTTGCAAACCTGAGCGGATTATGGATTATCCATGTCAAAATCCGCATTTTTCATCACCTCGATTCCTGTTCCGGTCTGTTAACGGTTTGATTCTTACCTTTTCAATGCCCCGTCTTTTGATTTACAGGTCATACTACGATTTCCGGTCGATTTTGTTGCGATTTTCCGAGGGGGTGGTGATGATTTCGGAGATCTGCCCGGTTTGTTTTGGGGATGCCCGGGACAATTCATGCGCGGCGTACATCCCCATACGCCATGGCGATGTGACTCTCGCTTCTGCCAGGGTGCCCTGCCCAAATTTATTTGGCGGGGCTCATGCTGCAGTAACACGCCTAAAGCCAGTTAGGGCGTGCCATCCCGACGATCTGCATTTCAATCGCAATAGAAGACAGGCAGAATCGCTCCGCCCGTCAAAAGCCGGATCTTCGACTTTGCTGTGGATTCTACCCTGCGCTGAGCCCGCATTTCATGTGCGATACAATTGTAAGTTCAAAAGCTGAGAATCAGACCAAATGAAATATAGTGCAGCAGCGCGAAAGTGTAGGCATCGTCGACATCCGCGCCGCCCTCCAGAATCCGGTAACCCGATTTGAGCGCAAGGTTCTCATCGATATGATACTTCAGCGCCAGAATGACATCTTCAGCACGTCCCTGAGGCGCAGCGAGCGCATCACCGGCAAATAATAGCCCGAATCTTTCGGCGAAAAGCCAGTCGATTCTGAAATTGATCAATGGAACAAATCCGGTGTTAGTCTTGGAGGCAATCTGATCTTCCGATTCAATTCTGATCTCGGCATCACGCACTTTGGCGGTGAAACCCAAACCAATTGTCAGGTCGGGTTCTCTGATGAAATTGTATCGGTATGTCAGACGATATGAATCGAAGCGGTAAAACCCGCGCAGCTCGGTATTGGCTGGAAATGTCGTACCCTCGAACAATATTTCCTTGCCGACACTTCCTTCGGCATCCAGCCGCAACGGCGCGGCGAAACCCGATATCACATGCATGCCGTCAATTATAAAGGAGACTCTTGTCCTGAAAAAGAAATCGGGATCGACCGAAAGATCATCAGTCAATGAAAAACGTGTCCCGGTTTCATTGGGAATCTGCACATCGTTGTAGCCGTTAAAAACCGGACCGAACTCGAGATCAATCTCCCATTGTGCGGAAAGATTTGAGAACGCCAATATCAGAATTATCAGCGTTAGTATGGAGATTTGTATTTTTCTTCTGCTCATTTCAATATTCCCTTTTAATCTTTATTATTTGGTTATTTCGATTATTAATCATATAAACAATTATTGACAAATATCAATCAGCAAATTAAATTATTTTCGATTGAAAAAACCATCAATATGACATTTGTGCATCCGGGGGCAATGGCTGCAGAGGGAAAATATTTTATTGCTGCACGTGACCCAGGGGCATTTTATCGGGGGAGGGAAACATGTCCGCCATATCGTTTTTCAGGTCAGTGCTGCTTCTGACTTCCTTATTATTTTTCACATTCGGATATCTATCGGCTCAGGAGTGGGGCAAGGTCGAGGGCTGGGAATGGGCTCTCGAGCCGCCGCCGGAGATCCCCGATGAACCCGCCCTGATCATCTTCGACAGAGGCGATATGAAGGTGGACCTTGAAGGCATAACATTGATGAGACATGTGCGCATCAAGGTATTTGACAAAGACAATATTGATGATGTGGCCAATATCGACATAAGTTACCATGGCGATCAGAAGTTCAGCAAATTCAAAGCTCATACAATTTTACCCAATGGCGACAAGAATAAGATCAAGGATGAATTTGAAAAAAAAGCTGGGAATCTAAAGACAGTGGCATTTACATTTCCGTCTATAATCAATGGTTGTATTTTGGAATATCAATACCAGATCTTCCACGAAAATTTCGGGTTTCTCGAGCCGTGGTATTTTCAAAATGATATTTACACGTTAAAATCTATCTTCTCTGTCACGCTATATCCTGGTTTTGAGTATGCTACCTGGCCCATTAATATCCCTGCTCATCAGCAGCAATCGAGCAGGTTACATGTGCATGAATTCGGGAGGTTAACAACTAGGTATACGTGGGAGCTGGACAGCCTAATACCTGTAAAGGCCGAACCTTTTGCCGGAGCGGTCAGCAATTATACCGCTGCTTTGCATTTTCAGATAAGATCCTTCAAGGGCACTGGTATAAGATTTGACTTTCCTACAAAATGGAAAGAGATTGGCATAGAGTTAAACAAGATAATTGATGAATTCATAGATGATGAGGATGAGTTAGAGGAACTTTCCGGGAAATTGACAGCAGGCGCGCTCAACGAAGATGAAAAGATCGCTCATATTTATGATTATGTGCGGGATTCGATTTTGACAAGGGGCTCTGGCATGCTTGATTTTTCGGAGGATAAGTTCTCCAATTTGATGGATAATAGATACGGTTCAGCTACGGCCAAGAACCTTCTCCTAACAGCCCTGCTGCAGAAGGCCGGGTTCAAGGCCCATCCGCTCCTAATTGGAACGAGAGGTTTTTGTAAATTCAACCCAGCCCATGTTCAACTAAATCAATTCAATCATCTAGTCTGCTATGTTAATCTTAAGATAAGGGAATATTTGCTCGATGCAGGTAACAGAGCTGTCGCTTTCCCATATGTCCCTGCCTCCGATCGCATACGCAGCGGCCTGCTTATCGATGCCGAGGCATCCCGCCCGATATCGCTTCTGCCGCCCCCGAAACGCAAAAGCAGCACCCAATTGAAAGCGAATATCAATCTGCGGGAGGATGGTTCGGCCGCTTGTTCAACTTTCATCTGCGTTCAGGGGTATGAAAATGCCCGGTATGATGATTATTTGCTGGATACTATTTCACAGCAGCAGATCGCCACAGATATTTTGGATGAATTTGAGCTGAATTATGACGTGGAAGAGGCGGTTTCCCGCTATTTCCCTGAGGGGGACAGCCTCAGTATTAAATTGGTGATAGAAATTCCGGAATTTGCATCCGCTTTGGGAGATCACATGCTTATTTCTCCCTTTCTTATACCATTGGTCAATAATCCATTCAAAAGCGAGGAGAGGCAGTATCCGATCGATTTCCAGTATGAATTCACCCGATATCATGAGATAACAATAAATCTGCCTGAAAATATGATAGTCGGGGATCTTCCCGATAAGATTAATAGAAACACCGATTGTGGAAAATATACCAGGTCTTTTCTGACAACTGGCAATTCAATTGCGGCTATCTTGTACTTCAAACTCAATAAAGAGACATTCCTCCCGAGCGAATATCCTGGCGTAAAAGAAATGTTCGATGAAATTACCGAGACCAGCAAGGATGAAATAGCCGTGATAGTGCAAGAATGATTATATCCCGCCTGTCTCCTCCTGCCATTCGGCCAGTATCTCCATCCACTTCTTGGCGCTGGTGACCCCGCGGATCGGCTGCCCCTCCGGCATAAGCTCCTTCAGCTTGATGGGACGTTCTTCGTACGCCCAATCATAGAAGGACTTGTAGGCCTCGGCCATTCTGCGGATGCTCTCCGGGGTATGGACATAGATGATCTGCCTGATCTTGCCCTCCTCAAATACGGCAATCCAGGGATCGAAATAGAGGGTATCGATGGTGAAGGCTTTGAACCAGTCATTGGTTTCAGTTTTGGTGCAGAAAACAGTATCCCCCCTGGTTTCTTTGACAGTGAAAGAGACTTTGGTATTCACGATCGAATCCCATTCCGCCAGGGGACGAAGTTCGGTTTCTGTCAGCGGATTGGAAACCCGCCCCATCTCGACAGTAACCGGCTCGGCATAAAAGGCCAGCACAGCATCAACATCGTGGCTGTTGATGGCCTCCTCGTAGGCCTTCATTTTTCCTTCCAGCCCTTTCCCGCAGGACATAACAAGCGCCAGCAGAAAAATAACTGATAATGCAGCGAAAACAGTTCTATTCTTTTTTCTCACTTCCAATGCTTTCCTCCTGTCGGATTGCCTGTTGCTTCCTGTTTATATAAACAATCCCGAGCGGCAATGCAATCCCATAAGCTCCCCACATTAAAAATCTCCAGGGATTCATCAGATCAGGACTTAAATCGGCAGAAGTAAACATTGATTTAATGGGAAGAAGAGTGCCGGAAATAGTAACCCATTGTTTTCCAAACCCTTAGAATTAGCCAATCCACGCACATAGAAGCCCAAAACTGCATCTTTTAATCCATCAACACTGCAATTCCATCCAGGTCAACAGCTTAAAAATTAAGCCAAAAAACTCGATTTTCCTGCAAGGCAAAAATACAATATAATGTGGTCTATAATCGGTTGATATACAATATATTGTATTTTTTTTAACATTTTTTTAATATTTTGCTTGACTCAATATGATTTAGATTTTATTTTAAGCACCGCGAGTACTTGGTTAAAGTATCTCTTTAAGTAAAAGCTATAAACTTACTTAGAATCTCAAAATAATTATAAAAAAGTGACCCCCTCTGAGGGCTTTTTTTCGCAAAATTGCAAGTTACAATATCAAAATGATTTACAGGGGATCAAAAAAATAGAAGATTGGATTGAGTGTCATGGAAGAATTGAAAGAGAATGTTATGGAAAAAATGGCTAAAGAAGCGCTGCCTGAGGTAGTTCTGATGGCAATTACTCCTGACGGTGAGGATGTGATCGAGCGCGCCTGCCGCACATGCTACCTCTCCTTTCACAGGTATAACCCGCCCTCATCGACTGAGGACCTGATCAAGAAGGTAATTCGTAAAGGTCATCATTCTGTCCTGGAACATGCTGCCGCAACATTTCGTATCAAGGGTGGATCGAGAACATTTACACACGAATTCGTGCGCCACCGTCTGGCCTCACCATCACAGGAATCGCAGCGTTATGTCGAGTATGGCGTGCGCAAGCAGTTCGAGGTTGTGGTCCCGGAGAGCATGAAGAAACACGGCTTCTCCGAAAAATATCTGCAGCTTGCCAAAGAGACTCATGAGCTCTATGAGCAGATGCTGGAGGCGGGTGTTCCCAAGGAGGATGCACGCTATATATTTCCGGGCGGAATCACCTCGGAGATAGTGATGACTGCGAATTTCCGTGAATGGCGCCACATCTGCAAAATCAGATGTCATGAGCGCGCGCACTGGGAAATCCGTAGAATTTGTCTGGAAATTCTGAAAATTTTGAAAAAGGAAGCCCCGATAGTTTTTTGGGATTTTGAAATAGATGAGGAAAACTGCACAGCACGGCAGGTTTCCTCCTAAGGAGGAGGGAAATTATGCATATCGACAGACAGCTGGGTCTGACCGAAAATGCGATGAAGGTATTGGAACGGCGATACCTTATCAAGGATGATGAAGGGAAAGTTGTTGAAAGCCCGAAGGACCTGTTTACCCGGGTGGCCCGGCACATTGCCAAGGCGGAGTACAAATACGGTCTGGATGATGCCGATGTCAAACGTACCGAGGAGCGTTATTACAATGCTATCGCCAACCGCGAATTCATGCCCAATTCGCCGACCCTGATGAACGCCGGACGTCCCCTGGGACAGCTTTCGGCCTGCTTTGTACTGCCCGTGGGCGATTCGATGGAAGAGATATTCGAGACAATCAAACATGCCGCCTTAATCCACAAATCCGGCGGCGGTACCGGCTTCGCCTTTTCGCGCCTGCGTCCGCGAAATTCGGTAGTTGCCTCCACCTCGGGGGTGGCCTCCGGGCCGGTTTCATTTATGAAGGTATTCAACTCGGCCACCGAAGCGGTTAAGCAGGGTGGAACCCGTCGCGGCGCAAATATGGGCATACTGAGAGTGGATCATCCCGATATCATGGAGTTTATCTCCTGCAAGGACGATTTGAGCCAGGTAACTAATTTCAATATCTCGGTCGCCCTTACAGATGAGTTTATGAATGCGGTGGAGGAGAATCGGGAATACGATCTGATCGACCCGCGTACTGGAAAACTGTATGAGCTGGACGGGAAGCCGCAGAAGCTGGACGCCCGCAAGGTCTTCGATGAAATCGTCAAGCATGCCTGGCTGACTGGTGAGCCGGGGGTGATCTTCATCGATAGTATGAACCGGAAAAATCCTACCAATAAATGCGAGAAAATCGAGGCCACCAATCCCTGCGGTGAACAGCCCCTGCCGCCCTACGATTCCTGCAACCTGGCTTCCATCAATCTCGGCTCGGTGGTCTATGAGCCTCTTCCGGGCGACTATTCTCCGGATGAACCGGAGAAGGGCATAAACTGGGAAAAGCTTCTGGACCTGGTCAAGATGGGTGTAAATTTCCTCGATAACGTCATCGACATGAACAAATACCCTATCCCCGAAATTGAACAGCAGACCCTTTCCAACCGGCGAATCGGCCTGGGTGTAATGGGCTGGGCGGATATGCTGGTCAAACTCCAGATCCCGTATAATTCTGAGAAGGCTTTCGAGCTGGGCGAGAAAGTGATGGAGTTCATCAACAGCAAGGGCCATATTCATTCCTCGGAGATGGCCAAGACCCGCGGTAAATTTCCGAAATGGAAAGATTCAATCTATGCCGATGAGGGTGTTTCGATGCGAAACGCCACCATCACGACCATCGCCCCCACCGGGACGATCTCGATCATCGCCGGATGTTCATCCGGAATCGAGCCCTATTTTGCGATCAGCTATAACCGCAATGTCATGGATAACACAAATTTGATTGAGGTAAATCCGCTTTTCGAGAAGATCGCCAAGGAGCGCGGATTCTATTCCACCGAATTGATGGAAAAAATTGCCGCCTCGAATTCTCTGAAAGAATTTGATGAAATTCCGGAGGATGTGAAACGGGTTTTTGTTACCGCCGCCGATGTTACTCCGGAGGAACATATCCGCACTCAGGCAGCCTTCCAGAAACATTGCGACAGTTCGGTCTCAAAGACGATTAACCTGCCTAACGAGGCCACGGAAGATGATGTCCGTACAGCCTACTGGCAGGCCTTCAAGACCGGATGTAAGGGTGTAACCATATATCGTGACGGCAGTCGTCAAAATCAGGTGCTTTCCACCGGCAAGACCCCCGGGGAGAAGAAGGCGGCAGAACAGGGGGATGCAGAGCCCCTGCCTCCGCAGAAGGTTATGCCCAAGGAGAGGCCGACAACCCTGGACGGTTTCACGGATAAGATCGTTACCGGTTATGGAAATCTCTACATAACCATCAATAAATTCGGTAACAAACCCTTCGAAGTCTTCGCCCAGATCGGAAAGTCCGGCTTCTCGACCATGGCGGACACCGAAGCGATATCGAGATTAATCTCTCTGGCGCTAAGATCAGGCGTGGATGTTGACGATATAATAGATCAGTTGGTTGGTATCGGCGGGGCATCCCCGATTTACCAGGAAGGTGAGATGGTGATGTCGATACCCGATGCCATTGCAAAGATCTTAAAAAAGCATTTCGGAAATGGCCATCATAAGATTGACAGGGATGTTAATCTGGAGGCCTGCCCCGATTGCGGCGGGCGCATTCAGCATGAATCGGGCTGTCTGGTATGTCCCTCATGCGGCTTTTCCAGATGCTAAAATCGTCAATGTAAAATGAGCAGATATCAACCGCCCGGACGGCTTTCCAAAGTCTCCGGGCAGGACTTCATGATCCAGATCCAGACCGAATTCGCATGGCATCCCAATGCGCGTATCACCACCTCGGTCGTGCTGGACGGCGTTATCATCCATAAAATCCAGAAGGAATGGAACGGGCCGCTCGAGACTGATGATGAGCAGGAGCTAATAAGAAAATACATCAACCGGCAGCATGACGAGGTTGAGAAGATAATCAGGACAAACCAGGAATTCATACTGAATTACAGCAAGACCCAGGGCAAGGATAATGACTTCGAAAATATTATCGGAATCGAGGGGGTGGCAAGCGCATTCCTGCTTTCCTCGGATGGGCTGATGACGCCGTTTCGCGAGGAAGAGATTGATGTGCGCATGGTTCAGTTGTTCGAGAGATTGTTTGAGCTGGTTGAATTCCTGGATCATATGACCCGCTGGGGCAGTATGCACGAGGCTTACCTGGTCTTGAAGGAGGACCGCATCATGATTTTCAGGTACCGGGAGAGTTTTCTGATTGTGGTCCTGGAGAAGGACGCCTCGCCCGGGGAAACCGCAAAGCGAGTGATGACATTTTTAAAGGCGGCATAGCGTGGAGAATCTTCTGGAGCAAATAAAGGGCGTCGTGGGGGTTTCCGGTGCGATGATTTACGACCGGGAACTGGATGAAACCCGTATGCTTATGCCGGCCAATTTCGATGAAGAGATCAGGGATGAACTGGGAGCCAAATTTCTCGACCTGCTGGGCTTCGTCGATGACCCGGCTAAATTCAGGATAAAACTCTCGCGCGGATGGCTGATTATCAGGTTAGCCGGACGATATGCCATCCTGATAGTGGCCAAGGGAGACCTGAACATCTCCACACTTGATCTGGTCCTGAAGTCAATACAGGTCGCGCTTGACAATAAAACTTATACTCTCCCGGAAAAAAAGGAAGTGGTATTTACAGAGGATTCCTCCTTTACCCTGGTGAGGGCCATAAACCTGATGGTGGAGCATTTCTCCGACACTATTTCCCGCTTCCAGCTGGCCCAGATGTTGCGGCAGAGTAAATCTGATCTACTGGAACAGTATCCCGACCTGAAGCATTTTACTGTGGAGCATAACGCCAGCGTAATTCTGATCAAGGGCTCCGAATCCCGCCTGGATTCATATAGTATCGAGGCTGTGGCGGCCTGGATGAACCAGTTCAAGGAGTATGCAAAAATGGAGACGGTTATGGTTGGATTCAATCTCAAGGATGTAACCGGTGAGATCAGGCGCGATTTAGATAACCTCGGCTTCTACCGCAAATTCCAGCAGTTTGCCCACTCTTGAATAATTTAAAGCCGCACCCGTGAGCGCGGCTTCAAATTTATGAGAGAGAGGGATTTGACTTGAAAAAAACTCCCAAACCTATACGGTAAAGGGCTTTTATAGCCGCCTGGGCATTTACTCCCCGCTACTCATCCTGAGGTCTCGGCGTAGGATCCAGCCACATGGGGGCGACCTTCATTATGTCAAATTGATAGAGATTTTTTCAATTGCCCTCTCTCCATCTAACCTAATCTACGCAGGCAACCCTTAATATGCAAGGTTTATTTCTGCGCAGACCTGTAAATTGTTGTAGCTCAATCCGGTACAAGTGATATAAATTTCGGCGTTGATTGAGCCGGGTCCGCCGCTGCGAAGCGCAATATTGAAAAAGGGCTTGAAAGCGGAAGTTATCAAGGGGCGAGTCATTCTGAGGGAGTCCCGGCCACCGCCCGAGGACGACCGAAGAATCTCATACAATCCAAGGAGATTCCTCATCCTGATAAATCGGACCCGCAATGGTAGTTTTTTAATTAGTGCGTTGTGTACGTCCCCGTGCACAACGCTCTGATGCGGCGCATGATGACATACGCCGCGCACGACTTGATGTTGCTGCTTTCAATCGGTGCCCCGCTGCGTAAGCGATGGGTTTCTTGATGATAGCAGTCCCACCCCTTACGGTCCGAAAATCGGCCTGACCGGGATGGGGTACCCATGCTAAACATCCTCTATTATCTTGACATTTCCTCTCTAAACGGCTTACTTTCGGGTATGGAAGACGAACTTCAACTCAGGCAAGAGCTTGTACGCATTGGAAAGCTCCTGCACAGCAAGGGTTTCGTGGCCGGGACCGACGGCAACATATCCTGCCGGCTTGACAGCGACAGAATCCTGATAACCCCCTCCGGACGTCCCAAGGGATATCTCGATCCCGATGAGCTGGTGGTTCTGGACAAAGCCGGCTCCCAGTTAATGGGTACCGGCACACCCTCGAGTGAATTCAAGATGCATCTGGCCATATATAATAATGATCACGATGCCATGGCCGTTGTTCATGCACATCCCCCCGTGACCACAGCATTTTCTGTGGCCGGCAAGCATTTCCATGTGGATATTCTGCCCGAGGGAATTATTGTGCTGGATAATATCGCCTGGATCGAATATGCCACGCCCTCGAGTGATGATTTGCCCAACCTGATGGAGGCACATCTGCCCGGCTCGGACATTTTTGTGCTTAAACAGCATGGAGTTACCGCCAGCGGCAAGACACTTGAGGAGGCCTATCTGAAAATCGAAACCTGCGAACATCAGGCGCTGATATATTTCTATGCCAGCCTCCTGGGCAAGCCGAATCGCCTCAAGCCGGAGGAAATCGAGAAGATTCGAACGATTTTCAGCAAGAAAAAATAGGACCCTGGGTACCCCACAGCGCAGCTGTGGGATTATTTAAATTACAGCCGAAAACTAACATAGCAGTACAGTGGCAATTTCCTTCAGGAATTGACCTACGAAACTCAGGACCCCGCGATACGGTAACTTCAGGACGTCTGAATTATTGCTCAGTTATTCCCTTTTTTTTGTTGCTTTTTTCCCTTTTCTGTTTTCGCTTTTCCTTGAAGGTCTTTTCAGCCTTTTTCCGGTTTTCTCTTCCACCTTTGTCCTTTTTTCCTTTGTCACCCATATCTACTCCTTGCCCATTTAATTTCGCTAAGAATATATCATGACTTTATAGCAAATGCTCCCGCAGCTGAACCATGGCGCACCCATTCAATTTTACGATCCCGTGTTTTGTCCGTTCCTGATTGAATATGGGATTCTGAGCGAGACCGAGGTGCCCTTGCCCAGCTCGCTTCTGACCTCTATTCTGCCGTTGTGCTTTTCAATTATCAGGGCGCAGATCGACAGCCCCAGTCCGACACCCACCCCCACACCCTTGGTGGTGAAGCCGGGTGTGAAGATCTTTTCAAGATTCTTTTCCAGTATGCCGATGCCGGAATCCGAGATAACAATCTCCAGGTCTCCGTCGGATTTGCCCGTTTTGATCTCAACCCGGCCTTTCTGCGGTATCGACTCCAGGGCGTTCAGGATGACATGAAAGAGCACCTGGTTGACCTGCGAGGCGTAGCATCTAATATCCGGGACATCGCCGTAATCCCTGATGATATCTATTCTGCCCTCGTACTTCGGTCCGAGAATACCCAGGCAGTCATCTATGCTGCTGTTGATATTGATTGTCATCAATTCCGGCTGATCCAGGCTGGCAAAATTTTTCAGCTTGTTGACGATGCCCGCCACCCTGTCCCCGCCTGATTTTATAACACTTACGATATTGTCCAGGGCGGCAAGCCGTTTCGTTATTTCTTCACTCATCGCACCTCGCCCATCCACTCTATCCTCCATGAGCCCCTGAAAATCCCGGCAGATATTTCCCAGAGTGGCCATCGAGCTGTTGATTGCGCCGATCGGATTATTGAGCTCATGCGCCACCCCGGCGACAAGCCGCGCCAGCGAGTCCATCCTCTGGTGATGAACGCGTTGCAAAAGCCTGGTTTCGCGTTCAAACAGCCTGGCATTCTCGATCACTTTGGCAACCTGAGTCCCGAGTATATACATAAAGCGGCCGTTATCATCGGTAAATCCGCCCGGGGCCTTCTTGTTGAACATCACCAGCAGACCCATCAGATGACCGCGTTCCAGAAGCGGCGTGGCCAGCAGTGAACTCACTCCTGAATCCTTGAACGATTCAGGGCTGAAGCGGTCGTCATTTTCAGGGTCGTTGCAGAGCAGCGTCTTTTTATTGAGAATCATCCAGCCTTTTATCATGTTGTTGAGATGAATCGGCACACCCGGCCGGCTGGACTCTCTTTTTCTGATAAAGGTTTTGAATTCGGCCTCGACCGTTCTCTCGTCGCTCAAAAGAAAGATGGCCCCCTGCTCGGCATCAACCTGCCGTGCAGCCTTGCTGACAATAGTATTCGAAATCTGCTCCACCGACATGGAGACATTGATTGCCGTGGCAATCTCGTTCAGGGCCGACAGCTCGTGAATCGCTCTTTCCCGCCTGGAATCACCGGGCAAAATATCTTTATTCATGATGTGTGCCCCCGTTTAAGATTTTTTTCAGAGAAAATGATCGCTTACCCTTTACAAAATTAAGATACGCCCGGCACAGCCGGAAGTCAATATTATTAGAGGAAATGCGAAATATTTATAATTACCCTGTGCCGCATGAGAAATTGAAATGCGTGATCTCTGCCAAAATAAATCCCCAACAGGGCAGGTATATTTTGACAAATCCGAATCATGATATGTATATTAGGGGCTTATGAAGAAGAAAGTCATTGTGGAACCGTCAGAGACGCTGTTCAAATTGCCGGAGCCCCTGGGCGAGCAGTTCAAAGGGCTGTCCCGGCGGGTCGAGAAGCGCAATATCGAGATAATCGACCTCGGAAAAATCAGCATTGATTTTCCCGATAAGCTGAAGAGCCTCTTGCGGATCGATCAATCCGAGATTTGGGGGGATGCCTCCCGTCTGGCTGATTTCGAGCTGCGCCTGAAACAGAAGATCGCCGACTGGATCAAGAACGACTACGATATCTCGCTCGACCCGGAACATGAAATGCTGCTGACCACCGGCAATACCCCGGGATCATTCATGGCCATCATGAGCCTGCTGGATAAGAACTCGCGGATATTCATACCGGAACCGGGATACTCGCTCTATCGCGCCTGCGCTTTGACAGCGGGAGCAGAGATTGAGACCTACACTGTTTCCGAGATAACCGACTTCCAGCCCAACCTGGAGAAAATAAGGTCAAGGATGGGCCAGAATACAAAGGCGATAGTGGTAAACTATCCGCATAACCCGACCTCGAAGGGTGTCGACCTGAAGACGTACGATCGATTGTCGGAGTTCGCCCGCAAAAATAATATGATCGTGATTGCCGATTCAGTCTATCTTCTGCATGGAGGGGATGGTTTCAGCCATCCCATGTACTTGCAGTCCAATCATGGCAAGGCTTCGGGCATCGAGTTGATAACTTTCTCATTTCTGTTCAATCTGCCGGCCTTCAAGATCGGTGTGGCGCTGGGACATCGCGATTTCATCTCCCCCCTGCGCAAGTTCCGCGCGACCTTCAACCAGATACCATCGGTCTTCGACATGGAAATTGCCGACAAGCTTCTGGACAACCGTGAGGAGGTGCAAAAATTTTTCTCTCAAAGATTTGCCGAAAACCGCAAGCTGGTTTATGATTGGCTGGATAAGCTGGGCTGGGAATACCTGTCCTCCAGCTATGCGCCTTTTGTCTGGATAAAGCTTCCCCATCGACGCCGTGTGGCCCTGACCTTCTGCCGCATGCTCCTGAAGCGTACCGGTGTTATAATGCTGCCGGGATCGTTTTTCGGCGAGGAAGGCGAGGGTTACATACGTCTGGCGCTGGGACAACCCTCCGAGAAAATAGAGGAGGCTTTCAAACGGATCGAGAATTATTCCAAAATATACAAAGTGCCGAAGAAGATGAAATCGAAGAGAAGAACCGATGGCGGACAAGATTAAAGTCTCGAATATGGTATTCTATGCTTATCACGGCACCTCCTCGGCCGAGAGAAAGACAGGCAATCGTTTTGAGGTTGATGTTGAAGTGCAGGCCGATTTGTCTAAAGCGGCCAAAAGCGACAAGTTGGCCGATACCATAAGTTATACCAGAATTTATCATATGACCAACGAGCTTTTTAGCTTCAAGAAATATAATCTGATAGAAAAGGTGGGATATCTGCTTGCAGATAAAATCATGGAGGAGTTTTCGCCAGAAAAAGTGACTATAAGAATCCGCAAAAAGATCCCCCCGATACCCGGAAACCTCGATCATGTCGAGATCGAAATAGAAAAACCATAACTTAGGATTGACAACTGCTCAATCTTTTGTAAATTCAATTTATGCCTGAAGATAGAATTTACCTTGGCCTGGGATCGAATCTCGGACAGCGGGAGAATTTTCTGAAATCCGCATTGGAGAAGATGAAAGCCTCTGATAAAATAGGGGTGCTGAGAGTTTCACCGGTCTATGAAACCGAGCCGGTAGGCTTCACCGATCAGGACAGCTTTCTGAATATAGTGGTGGAGATTAGCAGTAAATTGCCGCCTGAGGAATTGATGGCTGACCTGGAGGAGATTGAATCCCGGGTGGGGAAAAAAGCGGAATTCAAAAACGGTCCGCGCGAGATCGATATCGATATCTTGCTCTACGGGAAACAGGTCCACGAGTCCGAGAAACTGAAAATCCCGCACCCCGGCCTTTCGCGTCGCGAGTTTGCGCTGAGGCCGCTTCTGGACTTGGAACCATATATAGCCGATCCCACCACCAATATGCCCTACAGAGCCTATCTCAAGAGGATCAAAGGGGAAAAACAAGTCAGTATTAAACGGGAAATAGACCTGGGATTTAGGAATGAAGATGAAATCAGTTAATTACATTGCAGTGGAAGGCCCAATAGGAGTGGGCAAGACCAGCCTGGCGAAGCTGCTGGCGGAGAAAATGGATGCACACCTGATTATGGAGGAAGCCACAGAAAATCCATTTCTGGCTGACTTCTACAGAAATAAGAAGAAGTATGCCTTTCAAACCCAGATATTCTTTTTACTGGCACGTTACCAGCAGCTGGCCAAACTCAACACTCATGACCTTTTTCACAGCCTCATTGTCTCCGACTACACCTTTGAAAAGGATCAGCTTTTTGCAAAGGTCAACCTGGAGGAGCGGGAGCTGATTCTTTATGACAAAATCGCCGCCTCGCTATCAAGGGATGTACCCAAACCTGATCTGGTGATTTTCCTGCAGGCCGCCACCGAGACTCTCTACCAGAGAATCAAGCAGAGAGGCGTGCCGTTTGAAAGAAATATCGATATCTATTATCTGGACGAGTTGAATGAGGCCTATAACTATTATTTCTTCGAATATGACCTGACCCCGCTTCTGGTGGTCAAAACCGACGAGATAGATTTTGTCAATAATGCCAATGATTTCAACGACCTGGTCGAGCAGATCCAGAAACCGCTCTCCGGAACGCATTATTATGTTCCTCCCGGTTCGCTGGAACTTTAATCATTAAAGTCGATTAGAGGTATATGTGAAAACTGATAAGGTGACAGTCCCGGGTTTAATCAAGAAAAAGTCTGAAGGTGAGAAAATTGTCTTTCTCACCGCCTATGATTATTTCACCGCAAAGCAGCTGGATGCCGCCGGAGCGGATGGCCTCCTGGTGGGCGATTCGCTCAATATGGTTGTGTATGGCCATGAGAACACCCTCTCCCTGCCGTTGGATCAGATCTTATACCATACCGAGGCTGTAAGCCGTGGCGCCAAACGTGCCATGGTTGTGGGAGATATGCCCTTCATGTCCTATCAGCCCTCCCTGGAGGATGCTGTCAGGAATGCGGGAAGGTTCCTGAAAGAGGCCGGAGCGCATGCGGTCAAGCTCGAGGGCGGGATTGAAATGATCGATGTGGTCATGCGGATTGTGGAATCGGGCATTCCGGTCATGGGGCATATCGGACTGACGCCGCAGTCGATCTTCAAATTCGGCGGCTACCGTGTGCAGGGCAAAGAAGAAACCGAGAAGACCTACCTCTTCGAATCAGCTGAAGCGCTGCAGGAAGCTGGATGTTTCTCTATTGTACTGGAAGCGGTCAAGAGCAAGATTGCCGAGGAGATAACGAAGCGAATTGAAATTCCCACCATTGGAATTGGCGCCGGCCCCGGTTGTGACGGCCAGATTATGGTGATAAACGATTTGATGGGCATGGACGAGGATTTCTATGCCAAATTCGTAAGGCGCTATTTCAATCTCGGGCAGAAAATCCGTGAGGTGGGCGAGCAATATGCCAAAGATGTCAGGTCCGGCGACTATCCCTCCAAAGATGAAAGCTATTAGCTCAAAAGTTAACCGCACAATTTCTCAATCGCCATGAAGACTGTAAAATCATTAAAATCTATGCAGAGACTGGCCGGACGGCTCAAATGCGAGGGCAAGAAAATCGCATTTGTGCCTACCATGGGCGCGCTTCATGAGGGTCATCTGGCTTTGATCCGGAAAGCCAAAAAGCTCGGGGATGTTACGGTCGTTTCAATCTTTGTAAATCCGGCCCAGTTCGGGCCGTCTGAAGATTTTTCGAAATATCCGCGGACATTCAAAGAAGACCGGCGCCGGTTGAGGGATTTGAAGGTGGATTATGTTTTCTATCCCGACAGGGAATCGACGTATCCGCCTGATTATGAGACCTATGTCAATCTGGAAAAGATGTCGAAGGTTCTCGAGGGGCAGTTCAGGCCGATCCATTTTAGAGGGGTTGCGACCATTGTCACCAAGCTCCTTAACATCGTCCAGCCGGATATTGCGGTTTTCGGGCAGAAGGATTATCAGCAGTCGGTAATCATCAAAAAGATGGTCAGGGATTTAAATCTGCCGGTCAAAATCGTTATCGGCAAGACAGTTAGGGAAGAATCCGGCCTGGCATTGTCCTCCCGGAATAAATATCTGGATGAGGAACAGAAGAAGCGCGCAACTGTTCTATACAAGAGCTTGATGCATGCCCGAGATATGATCCGAAATGGCGAGCGCAATGCATCTAAAATCAAGCGGTCGATGAGATTAATGATCGACAGGATGGCGGGAACAAAGATCGATTATATCGCTATAACAGATGATGAGAGGCTGGAACAGGTCAGGAGACTATCGGGAAAATTTACAATTTCGCTTGCGGTATGGCTTGACGAAGTTCGTCTAATTGATAATATTAGCGTTTTTCTGGGTGATGAAAAATGACTGTTGAATATTTGAAATCCAAAATACACAGGGCCACTGTAACCGAGGCCAACCTCGAGTATGAGGGTTCGATTACAATCGACAAGACCCTGCTTGAGGCCACCGGTTTGCTTGAATATGAGAAGGTGCAGGTCTTGAATGTCAATACCGGGGCGCGTTTGGAGACGTATGTAATCGAGGGCGAGGCCGACAGCGGAGTGATTTGCCTCAATGGCGCGGCGGCCCGGCTGGGTCAAAAAGGGGATAAGCTGATAATAATCTCTTATTGCAGCTTGAGCGAGGATGAGGCTCAGGGCCATAAACCCCGCGTGATTTCTGTCGATAACGACAACAGAATAAAAAGTGCCTGATCAAATCAAAAAGACAGCAGCTATAGTACTGGCCGCCGGCAAGGGGGTCAGGATGAAATCAGATCTTCCCAAGGTATTGCATGATTTAAAGGGTAAGCCGATAATTCAATATCTGGCCGAAACCCTGAAAGATATGGGGCTTGCAAAGGTGGTCGTCGTGGTCGGATATAAACGGCACCTGGTCGAAGAGGCGCTGGCTGATTATGAATATGATTTTGCGGTGCAGGAGAAACAGCTGGGAACCGGACATGCTGTAATGATGGCTGAGGAAGCGCTATCGGATTTTGAAGGTGATGTTCTCGTGCTGGCGGGAGATGTGCCCTTTATCCGCAAAGAAACGATAAAGAATCTGCTGGATTTGCATAATAGAAAGGATGCTGCCGCCACCGTCTTGACTTCCGAGCCGCCTGACCCCACCGGTTACGGGAGAGTCATAAAAAAATCACAGGATTTTGTGGAAAAGATTGTCGAACATAAGGATTGCAGCGGCGAGGAACTGCGGATCGGGGAGATCAACACCGGTACATTTGTTTTCCGGAAGAGGGAACTATTCGAGAATTTGAAACATATTGATAATAGTAACGCCCAGGGAGAATACTACCTGACAGACCTGATGGAGATCTTTTTAAAGCAGGGCAAAAAAACCGCAGCCTTCAAAACCGATGATTACCGTGAGGCTCTGGGCATAAATTCAAGAGAACAATTAGAAGAACTTGCTAAGGCGTATAATTTATAGCAATTTAAAGCTTGACAAACTTAAACAAATTCGATTCATATCAGTATAACAGGGGGTGGTGAAGGAGCATTTTATGAGACATTTGGTTATCACAACACTCTTCATATTGCTTCTGTCGATCCCTGTGTTGGGCCAATCCGGCCTGGAACGTCAGGAAGAGGCTACCAGCGCGGACGCAATCGGAAAGGCGAGAATAGATAATAAATTTTCGCTTTTGGACCTGTCCCGTCTGGACATGAGCCATTCATATACGATTTCATATTTCTCAGCCAACGGACAGGGAACTACTATCGGAATGTACATGAACTCGATCAGATACAGGATATCGAACCCGTTGACCTTGAATGTCAACCTGGCATGGGTCCATCAGCCCGGACAGCTTCTGGGCGGTGACAGGGGCACTCCGACAGATTATGGCTCGATTTATCCCAGCTTCAGCCTGGAATACAGGCCGTCCGATAAATTCTATCTCGAGATCGGGTACCATTCTGTTCCGGCATATATGTATTATTATAACACTGACCGGATGCGCCGTAACTGGTTCTATTAACGGTTGCTTCAGAAGTAGATTAGATGCTTCGCAAAAAGAAAAGCAAAATTCCACGACAAAAAAAATACCGGCAGAGAATTGCACCCAAAACAAAGGGCAGGCTATTCGATATTACGCTTATAGTGCTTTCTGTTCTTGTGGTGGTGCTCCTGAGTTCCACAGCCATCAGGCTTGTGAGGGCCGAAACTAAAGAAATTACGCCGGAACTGACCGTCCTGCGAGTTCAAATAGCGAATGGCAGCGGAATCAATGGGGCCGCCGGGAAAATGGCCGAGTGGGTCGAGAAACAGTCGAGCGATATCTTAAAATATGATGTCATCGATATTACCAATTTCGAGAATGAGGCGATGTCCCAGACTATTGTGCTGGTGCGGGATCCCATGGCCCTCGATAAGAAGGATATGATTGCAGAGCAGCTGGGGATTCCGGAAAGCAATATATCGATGAATGAACTCAAAAACAACTTTTTGGCGCTGGACATTACGATTGTGGTTGGAAGAGATTACGAAAAATATGAAAGCCATCCCGAATTAATTTTGACAGAGATTTTGAACGGCTGCGGAATTAAAGGGGCTGCAAACCAGTTTGCGATGCATCTTACTCAGCTTTCGGACGAGAGCATGACATTCGAGATCGTCAAAACCGAGAATTTCAGTAATTTCAACGTCAATGAAAGCATGATAATAGTAAAGACAGACAAAGCCGAGGGTATTTCGGCCCGGCTGGCCCGAAAGCTCGATATCAAAAAAGATAATATTATAGATGACAGGTCCGGTAAGGAGGCTCCTCAGTCAGATCTCACCATCGTAGTCGGCCATGACTGGGGCAAGCGCTTGACGGCAAGCAATTAATCCTATTCGAAAGGAGATCAATTAGCGCATTTGGCAGCAGAAAAATCATACGACCTCGCCCGTAAAGCAGGCGAATTCGCCCTGCTTAGAAAAGCCAATGAGGTTCAAATTCTTGATTTGCGCAAGATCACATCCATAACCGACTATTTTGTAATCTGCTCTGGCGATGCCGACGTTCAGGTTCGGGCAATCGCCGAAACAATAATCGAAAAACTGAAAGAAGAAGATATTAGAGTATGGAATGTCGAAGGTTTCGATACCGGAAGATGGATTCTTCTCGATTTTGTAGATGTGGTTGTGCATGTGTTTCTACAGGAAGCTCGGGAGTTTTACGGGCTGGAAAGATTATGGGGTGATGCTCCGACGGAAAGCATCCAGTAATTCTCCGAGCGACCATCACTAATCCTCCTTTAAGGCAGTAACAATTTTATCTTGAGAAAATTTAAAATTATATTCTTCATTCATAGAAAGGATTGCGATAATGGACATTGTCGATCTGAAAAACAAAACCATAGCCGAGCTTTTGAAGACGGCTGAGGAGCTGGATATCCCCGGGGTATCGGGACTCCGAAAACAGGAGCTTATATTTAAGATCCTGGAAGCAAATACGGAAAAAGACGGGCTGATATTCGGTGAGGGAGTGCTGGAAATCCTGGACGAGGGTTACGGCTTCCTGCGCTCACCCGATTACAATTATCTTCCCGGACCGGATGACATCTACGTCTCGCCCTCACAGATCAAAAGATTCGATCTGAAGACGGGTGATACAGTATCGGGACAGGTTCGTCCGCCCAAGGAGTCGGAGCGCTATTTTGCGCTTCTCAAAATCGAAGCGGTGAATTTCGAAAATCCTGAAATCGCCAAACACAAAATTTTATTTGATAACCTCACACCCCTTTATCCCAACCTCAAGCTGAAACTCGAATTCAAGAATGATGACTGGACCACCCGGATAATGGACCTGATGACTCCCATCGGCAAGGGACAGCGCGGGCTGATCGTATCGCCGCCCAAAGCCGGTAAGACCATCATCCTGCAGAAAATCGCCAACGCCATCATCAGCAATCAGCCCGAAGTCAAGCTGATTGTGCTTCTGATCGATGAGCGCCCGGAAGAGGTGACGGAGATGGCGCGTTCTGTTTCCGGCGAGGTGATCTCGTCAACTTTTGATGAGCCCGCGGAACGTCACGTGCAGGTGGCCGACATGGTCATCAATAAGGCCAAGAGGCTGGTCGAACATGGCCAGGATGTAGTCATCCTGCTCGACTCGATTACACGTCTGGCTCGTGCGCATAACGCGGTAGTGCCCCACTCCGGCAAAATCCTCTCCGGCGGTGTGGACTCCAACGCCCTGCACAGGCCGAAACGATTCTTCGGCGCCGCCCGAAATATTGAAGAGGGCGGCTCGCTCACAATTATCGGTACCGCCCTGATCGAGACCGGCTCAAGGATGGACGAGGTTATCTTCGAGGAATTCAAGGGAACCGGTAATATGGAGATCGTGCTTGACCGCAGGCTCTCCGACCGACGTATCTTCCCGGCCATGGATATAAACCGTTCCGGCACCCGTAAGGAAGAGCTTCTGCTTTCCAGCAATGATCTCAACAAGGTCTGGATTCTGCGCAAGTTCCTGGCGGAGATGAATCCCGTCGAAGGTATGGAGTTCCTGCTGGATCGAATCAAGAAGACCAAGACCAACAAGGCCTTCCTCGATTCCATGAAAGGATAATCTGCATAATATAAACTCGCAATCAATTCTATGAATTTGGCGGCAGGTTTAAAAGCCTGCCGCCGAATAATCCCCTGTCAGGTTTAAATCATCCTTTGAAAGAACCATCGAATCCTCCCCGCTGTTATCTGTCATAGATAGATATCTAAAATTCTGAGGAGGAGGAGGCTGATGAAAGTTTTGATTGTATATGGGAGCCCGGATGGAAAGGGCAACAGCCGAAGGTTAGCGGACGCGCTCCAGGAAGGCCTCAAGACCGAGAATACTGAAGTCGAAGAGATCGATATTCATGATTATAAGGTAAGTTTTGTCTGGTCCAATTATTTCGGGGACGCGCTTCAGAATAATTTTGAAAAGGCCGGCGATGACGACATGCCGAAACTCAAGGATAAGATGTTTGCCGCCGATATTCTCATCCTGGTCAGTCCGGTTTACTGGTATCAGCTGGGGGGCAGGATGAAGACCTTTGTCGACCGCTGGGCGGATACAATAAACACCGATTTTTCATCTGACCTCATGGGCAAGGGTCTGGCGCTGGTCACCACACATTCGGGACTGAATATCATGAACAGCTCCAATTACCTTCAACTTGCCATGGAGGCCACCGCACGCTTTATGGGCATGGTCTGGATGGGTGCGGTGGATGCGCCGACCTCACTTCCGATATCATCCGGGCCGATCGATGCACATTACCAGATCGCTAAAAATTTCGGAGAGAAGCTCGCGCGTGGTGAGAATTTGATCGGGCAGAAGGTTTTGTAAGCAAGGGCAGAATCCGGAGTGAAATCAAAGGCATAGCCCTGGACAAGCGCGGTGAATCTGCCTATCCAATATATCTATTGGCAGAACCACTGAAGGGTCCTGCCCTGCCTAAAAAACAGCTATTAACGGACCAATAGATCCGGCAGAAACAGGGGCTCCTGCCGGAGAATCAGAATTTTAACCTTCTGCTGTCTGCAGTTCAGATGTGCAGTTCGGACAGCGCGTGGCCTTAATAGGAATGTTGGTAAAACAGATCGGGCATTCCTTGGTTGAGGGGGGGGGCGGCGGCGGTTGTTTGCGTTCCATACGATTGACGTTCTTGATCAGCATAAATACCGCAAAGGCCACTATGATAAAACTGATTATGGTATTTATAAAGACACCATAATTGACCGTCACTGCACCAGCCTCCGTCGCTTCCATCACTGTAGCATAGGGTCCGGCTGTGACCCCCTGCTTCAGAACAAAAAATAAATTGCTGAAGTCGACATTGCCGAGCAGAAGCCCGATAGGCGGCATGATCACATCGGCAACCAGCGAGCTTACAACAGTCCCAAAAGCTACACCGATGATGATACCAACTGCCATGTCCACAACATTGCCCTTGACCGCAAATTCTTTAAACTCCTTCATCATACCCATAAATTACAACTCCTTGCAGATGGTTAAATACCCCACTATCCTAAATTCTCTCAGATGAATATTTCCACCAAACCGGTGCAATAAATAAAAAATCCTCAACAGCTTTTGCCTAGTCTTTTTTGGACAAAAAACGCCTGTTCGGGAATATAAAATGGGACCCGGAAAGAGCGCCCCCATCTAAATCCCAGAGGCGGTTTCCCAAGATATTGCCTTTTTATTCAACGAAAGCGGGGTTTTGTGGTATATATTATAGGCTTATGTACAGACATTTGATCTACATGCTGATCGCGCTTGCGTTACTTTTAAGCACGCTCCAGGCCCGCAGGCTGGAGCCGGGCTCTGACGATCATGACAGGTATCTGACGGCATGTGAGCATTACAAAAAGGGCGATTATGAAGAGGCTCGCAATATTCTGTATGAGATGCTCAGGGATCATGATAATGATCCCTACCTAAATCATATCCTGGGCATGAGCTTCGCGAAGATGGGGGGTGTACATAACCGCAACTATGCCCGCAAATATCTCAAGCAGGCGGTTCGGCTGGAGGAGGATTCGCTCGACTGGCGCTATGATCTCGGCCTGCTGCTGCTTGAATCGGATATGGAGGCGGCGGCCGAGGAGCAGTTTCAGGAGCTTGTAAAAAGGGACTCAAATTATGTGCGCGCTTATTATCATATCATGGATATTTGTATCGAACGCTTCTGCCACAACGGCAACCGCTCCAAGCTGGCGCAGGGCTACAGGACCGCCCTGGTCTCGCAGGGACGCTATCCCGGTGATGATGTCATCGCCTATAAAAAAGCGCTGATCGAAATGCTTTTCAAATCCGACAACCAGGCCGTTAAAACCATATCCCCACCACACCGGCCGGACACATTGCAGACGGAAATAAGGCTGCTCGACGCCTATTTGAAATATAGGCTGCGGGATTTCGACCAGAGCTACGCTCTTTTCTCAAGCGCCCTCTCTGATCTGTCTGAGGATGAGAGCAGCGGTTACCGTGATATCACGCTGCTTTTGACAAATCAGCAGAAGAGAGAATATGAGGAGTTACCGGAAAGCCAAAAAGCTCAATTCGAGGACAATTTCTGGGCCGGTCTCGACCCCGATCTCACCACCCGGGTAAACGAAAAAATAGTCGAGCATTTTGCGCGTGTCTATTTCGCGGAAATTATGTTCGCCCGTCCCGAAGCGGACGTGCACGGCTGGGAGATGGATCAGGGCAAACTCTATATTCGCTATGGTCAGCCCTTATCTGCGAAATGGTATCTTCCCGATGACAACGATCCCCTGCTCAGCTGCCGCTGGAGCTGGGTGTATATGTTCGACGGCCGTCCGGTCGAGTTAGAGTTCCTGAATATTTTCGGGGGAGATAATTATCAGCTCGCGCCCATGAATTACGGCGGGGATGTGAAGATCGCTGATGATCTGGTGAATGAGATTCCCAATGTCGCCACATTCGCCCAGAGCAGCAACCTGATTAACTCGATCTTTTCATACTTCATTTACAAGGGGCCCGAGGGCGAGTCGATGCTCGACCTGTTTGTGGCAACACCCTATGATCAATTTGTCTATGAGCCTGTGGAGGGACATGCCGTATGTTCCGTAGAATACAGGACAGCACTTATAGATCTGGAGGGCGCCATTCTGGATCGGAAAACTGCCGGTCAGCAGATCGTGATTTCCCCCACCCTGTCAAAAAATCCGGACTTCTACAATTTCGCGACCATCTCTATGAAAGCTCCGGCCGACAGCCTGAATATCGCCTGTGCCATCGAACAAAAATCGGCTCAGAGAGTGAATGTCTATGAGAGACCTTTACGAATTTATGATTTCAGGGACAGCGGGTTTCATATGTCCAGCCTGATATTGGCCTCAAAGGTGGGTGAAAAAGAAAAAGACTCGCTCTTTAACCGGCGCGATATCAAGCTCATTCCGAATTTCACCAATACATACAGGACCGACGATACCCTGATAGTCTATTACGAAATCTACGACCTTCCCTTGAATATCAGGGGACGCTCACATTACCGCATGACCTATACTATACAGGAGCAGGATATCCCCGGAAATATCTTCGGCATGCTTGCGAGCGTATTATCCTCAAAGCAAAAGACCGGCATCACGCATACTGCCGACCGGGGTGATATCCGCACCGATCGATTTGAGCCATTGAAGATCGATATTTCCTCACTTGAGCCCGGATTGTATGAATTCACCCTTACGATCGAGGAATTCGTGCTGGGCAAAACACTTACCCGCAGCGCCCGCTTTAGCGTGGTGGATGAATCCGGTTGAGCGGATCCAGCGCTCCTCATGCATCTTGACAAATCCGCGTTATCGGCTTATTTTGAGCGAAATCCGAAAACATGGAAGGAGAAAGTGATGGTCATAAAAAAGGTCGGCATAGTTGGCTTCGGCCAGATGGGAACCGGGATTGCCCAGGTCTCGGCCTCGGCCGGATATAATGTTCTGGCGCGGGATATCGACAGCAATTATCTCGACAAGGGAGTCGCAAGAATAACTAAAAACCTCGACAAAGCTATAGAAAAAGGCAAGCTCAAGGAAGAAGACAAATCCAAAGTGCTGGGAAATATCAATACCACTACGCATCTGGAGGAGTTCAAGGACTGCGATCTGGTGATTGAGGCGGTGATCGAGAATATGGACGAAAAGGTTGATGTATTCATGGAGCTTGATAAGATAGTCCAGAAGGATGCAATCTTCGCCTCCAACACCTCCTCACTATCGATCACTGATATAGCGGCCCGCACAACCCGACCGGAACAGTTCATGGGCCTGCACTTTTTCAATCCGGTGCACATCATGAAGCTGGTGGAGGTCGTGAAGACGATTGCGACATCCGAGAACACCTTCAAGCACGGTAAGGAATTCGCCGAATCGGTAGGCAAAACCTCGGTGACCTGCGGGGATCGTCCCGGCTTTGTGGTCAATAGGCTCCTGATACCGTATCTTCTGGATGCGGTCCGGATTCTGGAAGATGGCACCGCCAGCAGGGAGGATATTGATAACGGTATGATGCTCGGCTGCGGCCATCCCATGGGACCGTTGACACTGATCGATTTCATAGGACTGGATACGGTGCTCTATATCGGCGACATAATGTTCGAGGAATTCAAGGGCTCCCATTTCGCCGCTCCGCCGCTTCTGAGGCGCATGGTGAATATGGGATATCTGGGCAGAAAGAGCGGAAGAGGATTTTACGACTATAAAAAGTGAGGGAAAATGGCTTACAATAATATTTTAGTGGAAAAGGACGGCCACCTGGCGATATTGACTATCAACCGTCCCAAGGCAATGAACGCCTTGAATAATGAAACCCTGACAGAAATCGATAAGGCCTATGACGAATTGATGGAAGATGGTCAGACTCGTGTGGTAATAATAACCGGGGCTGAAAAGGCCTTTGTGGCAGGAGCGGACATCAAAGAATTGATGGAGGCCGACGGGGAGAAGGCCAAGGTGATATCATCAAAAGGCAATACCCTGTTCAGGAAAATCGAAAGCTGCGACCTGGTCTCTATCGCCGCGGTCAACGGTTTTGCGCTGGGCGGCGGATGCGAACTGGCCATGGCCTGCGACATCCGGATTGCATCAGAAAAAGCAAAGATGGGACAGCCCGAGGTAAACCTGGGACTTATTCCCGGGTACGGCGGCACACAAAGACTGACCCGTCTGGTGGGCAAAGGCAAGGCTAAAGAACTGATTTTTACCGCTGATATGCTGGATGCCAGGGATGCCCTGAAGGTCGGCCTGGTCGAGCATGTGACCGAACCGGGCGAGCTTATGGATGAGGCCAAAAAAATGGCCAAAAAGATCATCTCAAAAGGCCCGATTGCGGTCAAACTGGCCAAACAAGCTATTAATTTCGGTTCTGAGACCAGTCTTCCCGATGGAATTGCATTCGAAATCGAGAAATTCGGACAGGTTTGCTCCACCGAGGATAAAAACGAGGGCACCAAAGCCTTCCTGGAGAAGCGCGCCCCGGAATTCAAGGCCAAATAAGCTACAAAACCGATGTTAAAAATTGAGCGGTGGTATCAGAGGATACCATCGCTCTCTTTTTGCCCAGAATCTTTGCTGAAATTTGGGTTGAAAAACGGAATCAAATCGCTATTTTAGAGCATCGATAAAATCAGGAGACTAAGATGATCTTATCTACAACACCCGCACTCGAGGGAAAGAAAATCGAAGAATATATAGGCATTGTTACCGGCGAGGCGATTCTGGGCGCCAACATTGTCCGGGATATATTCGCCTCCATAACCGACATTGTCGGCGGCAGGTCCGGCAAATATGAAAAAGAACTGGCCAAAGCGAGGCAGATTGCATTAAAGGAGATGTCCGACGAGGCCCAAAGTATCGGCGCCAATGCTGTGGTCGGGGTCGATCTCGATTACGAGGTTATTCGCGACGGCATGCTGATGGTATCGGCTTCGGGAACTGCTGTAAAAATACGTTAGCCCGTTCAAAACGATAATGCCTTTGAAACGTTATATTATTAGCATTGTTTAACTGGCTGAAATCCACCAGGGAGAAAATATGAGATCCAGAATATTAATGGCCGCATGTTTGTTTACCTTGTTTTCCGCGTTTCCCGCGGAATCATCGAACCCCTCGAAGATTCATCCTGCGCTTGAAGAAAAGCTCGCTCAAAGCCAGGGCGAATTTCAGGAGATCATAATCCGCCTGGGCGACAGACTTGATAAGCAGAAATTGGATCAGAACCTGTCGCTGGCATCATATACACGCCAGGCGGCACATTCTCTGGCGGTTACTGCGTTGAAATTCCATGCAGACAATACTCAGGCTGGCCTTTTGGAGTTTCTTTCCAATGAACGGAATAAGGGCAATGTCCGTGCTTTCAAAAGCTACTGGATCGATAATCTGATCTGGGCCAGTGTCAGGCCGGAGCTGCTGGTAGAATTAGAGAAGTTTGACGAAATAGATTTGATATATCCGGAGGTTAAAGTTTCAATCGTAGAACCGATCACGCATGCATCCCCATTTTCACCGGGACAGGTTGGAGTAACTGACGAGCTGAAAGCCATGGGCGCGGACAGCGCCTGGAAACTGGGATACACGGGCGCGGGTACTGTTGTGGCCAGCTTCGACACGGGAATCGAAGGAGATCATCCCGCCCTTCAGGGAAGTTACAGGGGAACATACGGATTCTCTCATGAACAGTGCTGGTTCGATCCAATATCGAACGACACATTTCCGCATATATTCAGCAGTATTGGCGAACTTACTCGCAGGGCACATGGAACCGCGACCATGGGCCTGATGGTGGGCAAGGATGACGTAAACGGCGATACTGTAGGTGTGGCCTTTGACGCCCGGTGGATTTCGGCCGGAGTAATTGATATTCCCAACGATCAGTTTAATCACCAGTTCTATCTGCTGGACGCATTCCAGTGGGCGGCCGATCCTGATGGAGATCCTAATACGATTGAGGACGTACCAGATGTTCTCTCGAACTCATGGGGATACCAAAACACCGCCCTGGGGTGTTCGGATCTGTTTTACGGGGTGATTGATAATTTAGAGACGCTCGGAATAGTCGTAATGTTCTCGGCCGGCAACTTCGGTTCTAATTACCGCACGCTTGTAAATCCGGCCAATCGCGCTACGAGCCCATATAATTCTTTTGCTGTGGGAATGATAAGTGATGATTATGTCGATATCGCGGTTGACCCGACATCATCACGCGGCCCCTCAAATTGTAACCCGGAGATAATCAAGCCCAACGTTGTGGCTCCGGGAAGAAATGTAACCACAACCGGGCCGATCGCTATTTATCCAGGCGGCATAGTCACTAACTTCACCGGCACCTCCTTTTCATGCCCGCTCGCGGCCGGCGCGGCCCTGATTCTGCGTCAGGCCTTCCCCAATGCCCCGGTTGATTCAATCAAGAAGGCTTTGATGCTTTCGGCCACGGATATTGATGAGCCCGGCCCCGATTCCACCTCCGGATATGGGCTCGTAAATATTCCGGCAGCGCTGGAAATTCTTACTCCCATGGATGAAACAAATATTGTGGTTTATTCGCTGGAAGCGCCTTATATCCAGCCCGGTGAATATGTTGAATTCTATGTTTCACTGAAAAATACCGGGTTGGGGATTACGGGCGTCTCGGGCACCTTACGTTCAAATAACGAGAATATCACAGTGATAGATTCAGCTGCCCTGTTCGGGGATATCGCCCAGAACGGCGTGGCCGATAACAGCGCGGATCAATTCGAAATCCTTGTATCCTCATTGACACCTGAGGGTCGTCATGCGCTGGAATTGTATGTTGAGGACGGCAGCGGTACTTATACCGTTAACCTGCCGGTATATATCCTGGTGGGAGCGGAACAGGAAAAGCAGACATTTACCATAGATATCGGCCAGTACGCGTTTACTATATCCAATTACGGCAGTTACGGCCTGGGGCCGAATTCCGCTTCCGATCAGGGCGGAGTCGGTTATCTATACCCGGTCGGTCCGAGTTCAACCAACAGCCTGTTTGAGATGGGTCTCCTGCTCGGAACTGATCCGGATCACATCTCCGACGGTGTCGATAACCTGGCACATCTCCAGGAGAGGGACTTCGTGGTTAGCCCCGGAGGAAATATCGATACCCCGGTGCCGCCCGCCAATGTTACGCAGAGAACCAGGTCAATTTTCGCGGATACAAATGCGGTGAACCCGCTGGGGATAAAGATAACCCAGGAAACCTTTGCCTATGACACGGAAATTGGCGGACATTACATGCTGTTTATTTACGCTCTTAAAAATATTTCTGACAGTACCATCGAAAATTTCCATGTGGCCTTGTACGCCGACTGGGACCTGCTTACGGCACAGGGCGCCTGGGCGGACATGACAGGATTTGACCGGGAAACAGCCACAGGTTATATGCGGGCGAGTGATGGAACCAATTTACGGGGATTGACTGTTTTGAACGAGGAGGGCGCCGTTTCCTATCGTTCTGTAAACAGAAGCAATTACAGTGCGTTCGGCATTTCCAACCAGGAAAAATGGCAGTTCATGTCGGAAGGATTCATAGATACCGCCAGCGCGTCCGCAGGCGACTATGCTCATATGATTTCAACCGGGCCGTTTACGCTTCAGGCTGGCGGTACAGATACCGCAGCCTTTGCGGTGATTGCCGCCGATAATGAAAGTGATCTGCTGACTCTGTACGCTCCCAATGCGTTGCTGGCATATACAAATCAGACTCCTGTGGATACAACGCCGCCCCAGTTCACAGTTGAATTGCTTCTAAATCCGGTATTACCGTTTGAACTGGATATATATACTCATCCATCCGAAGAATTGCGTGACGATCCCGAACTCAGTATAACCTCCCCTTCACATACCAAAATTTTCAGCATGGATTCGCTTTCGGGCCATGACCTTTTGACCTATATAAAGGACTTTCGTGTCACCGAATCAGGATCTTACACTATTACGGTGTGCGGACAGGATATCTCGAACAATAATAACTGCGAAATCGTTGATTTCAGCGCAGGGATTATTGCCCCTGCAAGCAAAAATATAGTGGAGAGTTTTAGCGGAACTTACAGGATCGAGATCCCTTCAGGTGCAGCAAGCAGTGAAGGTCTTTTGATTCTTCAGGAAAGCGAACCTGAACCTGATGAATTGCTAAAAACAGATCTTGATCCTGATTTGCAGGCGCTTTGCTCATTTGAGATGAAAGCGGGATTCAGACTTGTAAACGAGAAGGCAAGGCTGGAAATCGATCTTGACAATATCGATCTACGGGGATACGTACCGGAGTCTCTTGTTTTGATATCTCTCAATGGAAATATTAACAGGAATATTCCTCTGGAAAATAATGCCGTCGACAATATCATGAGTGCGTCTATTTTTGACTTTGGCAAATATATTCTGGCGGCCGGAAAATCGCGAGGTTCAGAGCAACTTCCCACAGCCTATGAGCTGCATCAGAATATTCCCAATCCCTTCAATCCAGAGACCAGAATATCGTTCAGCCTGCCGGAACAAACCTATGTGAATCTCGATATTTTTAATATTCTGGGCCAGAAAGTCAATACGCTCGCCAGTGGTGAATACCCGGCCGGAAACCACAGCGTGACCTGGGACGGGAAGAATCGGAGCGGGGAGAATGTCAGCACCGGAATTTACTTCTACCGGCTCAGTACAGAGAATTTTACACAAACCAGGCGTATGCTGCTGCTGAAATAATTAAGAGGGAGAAACGACAATGTTTAGAGATAAGAAAATATCGGTATTAATTCTGGTTCTCCTGGCGATAATTGTGCTGACATTTTCCGGATGCGGAAGCAATGGCACCGGCTCCGGATATGACCTGCGCGAGAACCTGGATATTGCCTGGGGACATTTTGCCGGTGCGGACTATTCCGATGCCATTGATAAATTCAACGAAGTTCTGGATAACGTAAGCGAAAATGCCGAGGCCTATCTGGGGCTGGGCTGGAGTCATGCTTTCCTGGGACAGCTTCCGGACGCTGTCGCGAATTTTGGACTGGTGTCAGGCCAGCCTGAGATTGTCGATGCCTATATGGGTCTGGCGGCGGTCTATCGTGATCTGCCCAATTATCAGGCGGCCATCAGCAATGCTGACGATGTTATCAGCGCCGATTCCAGCTATCAGTTTTCCAGGAGGACTTCGATTGATTACAGGGACGCCCATCTGATCAAGGCGCAAAGCTATTATCGTCTGGGAAGCAGCAATTTCCCCGAGGCGCATATTGAAGTCAACTATCTCTGCGATGATCTGGGGCTCGATCCTGTGCCGGATCCCTCCACCCTGGAGCCAGCCGAATATGAACAGGCGCTGGTTGATAAAATCGCGGAATTGACCGCATTGATCAGCGATTAGCGCTCATAAACGGCCATACCACTCCAGATTCCCGGCCAATATTTCTGTTGCTTTTTGGCATGGAAAATCATAGTATAGAAGGTTATGGTCGATCCGGATAAGATAAAGTCCGGGCTTTCGAAGGTCAACCAACGGATATACAAAGCGCTGGAGAAAGCCGGCCGTCGGGATGATGAGGTCACGCTGGTAGGGGTTACCAAGACCTTCCCGCCGGAGTACCTGACCATTGCAATCGAATGCGGGCTGACCGAAATCGGCGAGAACCGCGTACAGGAATTCGAGGCCAAGAAGCCCAAAGTCAAGGGCAGGGCCAGATGGCATCTGATCGGCCATTTGCAGAGCAACAAAGTCAAAAAAGCGATCGAGCTCTTTGACATAATTCAATCGGTCGATTCTTACAAGCTGGCAAAGGAGATTTCCAAAAGGGCCGATGGAGACTTTGAAATCCTGATCCAGGTCAACAGCTCAGGTGAGGAGTCAAAGTTTGGTCTGGAAATGGACGGAGCCGAAGAAGAAATCCTGAAAATTGCCGAATTGGGTAATATAAGGATCATGGGCCTGATGACGATCGGCAGGTTCGTCGAGGATGAGACCCTGATTCGCAAGAGCTTTGCTCCGGTCAAGGAAATGTTCGAAGAGCTGAAAAAATATGAAAGTGATAGATTTAAAATGGTTCATCTCTCGATGGGGATGAGCAGCGATTTCGAGCTGGCGATCGAGGAAGGCGCCAATATGGTGCGGATCGGCAGCCTGATTTTCGGATCGCGAGGTTAATGTGGATAAAGCAAAGAAGATAACCGCCCAGGACCTGCGTCATCAGCAGTTTTCAACCAAGATGCGCGGGTATGCGCGCGAAGAGGTAGATGAATATCTCGCCATCGTGGCTGAGTTCCTGAAAAAGGAAGCCTCGGAAAAAGCCGAGCTTGAGCAGAGGATTAAAGCTCTGGAGGTGCAGCTGGAGGATTTCAAGACTCTCGAGCACACCTTAAAAAACACTCTCATCCGCACACAGGAATCTGTTGACGAGGTCAAACGCACCGCGGAACGTGAGGGCGAGCTGATCATCCGTGAGGCCCAGGTCAAAGCGGACCGGATGGTCGAGGATAAGTATGATAGGCTCAAAAAGCTGGAGTCCAGCTACCAGGGTCTCAGACTGAAATGGGATGAGTACTTCGTGAAGTTCAAAAACCTCCTGAGCTCACATATGGAAATTTTGGATAAAATGCAGAAGGATTACGAGCAGTTGAATGTCGGGAAAATCGAACGTCCACAGACCGAACGTCCTCAGCCTGAACATCCGGAGGTCGAGCATCCCCGGACTGAGCACGTTCCCCAAACCGAAGAGATCCAGAAAGAAAAGGGAGAATATCAGGAATGAAAGATTTAAGGAAGCATATTGAAGAGGCCGTAGCAGATATAAGAAAAGTCACAGATTCGAAACCGAAAATTGGAATAATACTGGGCTCCGGCCTGGGCGGTCTGGCGGATAAGATGGATACCGAGGACACTGTCGGCTACGAGAATATCAGCCATTTTCCGCTCTCCACAGTGGAGGGTCATGCCGGCCGACTGCTTTTCGGCAAGCTGTCAGGCAAGGATGTGGTCGCCATGCAGGGGCGCTTTCATTTCTACGAGGGCTACACCATGAAACAGGTGACATTTCCGGTACGTGTGCTGAAGGCGCTGGGAATCGAGATCCTGATCGTGTCCAATGCCTGCGGCGGGCTGAATCCTCAGTTCAAGGCCGGGGACCTGATGATCATAACCGATCACATAAACATGCAGCCTTCCAACCCGCTGATCGGCTGGAACGACCCGGAGCTGGGGGATCGGTTCCCGGATATGAGCGAGCCGTACGACAAAAAATTGATCCAGCTGGCCGAAGAATGCGCAATTGATCTGAAACTCAAGGTGCAGAAGGGCGTTTATGTTTCTGTACCGGGTCCAAACCTGGAAACTGCGGCCGAATATCGTTTCCTGCGTACAATCGGCGCAGATGTGGTCGGTATGTCAACTGTCCCGGAAGTGATCGTGGCAGTGCATCAAAAGACGCGTGTGCTGGGACTGTCGATAGTGACAGATATGGGCCTTCCCGATGCGCTCAAACCGACCAGCCACCAGATAATACTGAAGAATGCAGGAATTGCGGAACCGAAATTAACGGCCATTGCTGAGGCGGTAGTCGCTAAATTATAGATTCAGGTGATGATATGTTAGACGAATTGAAGGGTGATTTTTCACATCCAAAGCTTGAAGAAGAGATAATCGAACACTGGAAGAAGCACGGTATTTTCAAGAAGGTGCAGGACTCCCGTGCCGGAAGGCCGGAGTATATCTTCTACGAGGGGCCTCCCACCGCCAACGGACGTCCCGGAGTGCATCATATAATCTCGCGTACCCTCAAGGATTTCGTCTGCCGGTATAAAACCATGCGCGGATATCACGTGGAGCGCAAGGCGGGCTGGGATACTCACGGCCTCCCGGTGGAAATCGAGGTCGAGAAAAAGCTCAACCTGAAAAACAAATCCGAGGTCGAGGCTTATGGTATCGACAGGTTCAACAAGGCCTGCCGCGAATCGGTGTTTACATACAAGAAGGAGTGGGATGAGCTGACCGAACGGATCGGCTACTGGCTGGACCTGGAAAATCCCTATCTCACCTGCGAAAATGATTATATCGAATCCGTCTGGCATATCCTGGCAAAGTTTTTTGATGACGGGCTTTTGTACAAAGGACACAAGATTCTTCCCTATTGTCCGCGCTGCGAGACCGGCCTGTCCTCACATGAGGTCGCGCAGGGTTACAAGGAGGTCTCCGACCCCTCCATATTCATAAAGGTCAGACTCAAGGGACAGGCGGGAGTCTATTTTCTGGTCTGGACGACCACTCCCTGGACGCTGATCTCCAATGTGGCGCTGGCGGTGCATCCCCAGGCAGATTACATCCGCGTTAAATTCGGAGAGGACGAGTTAATTCTGGCCGAGGCCCTGGCCAATCGCGTCTTAAATGATGAGTTCGAGATTCTGCAGAGATATAAAGGCAGTGAGCTGGAGCTCTGGGAATATGAACCGCTTTTCCCCTACTATAAAGACGGGCTGGACAAAGCTTATTTCGTGACCGAGGCCGATTTTGTCACGCTGGAGGACGGTTCCGGAATCGTCCACATAGCCCCGGCCTTCGGCGCTGATGACTACAATGTCGGGCAGAAATACGGCCTGCCTGTTCTTCAGGCTGTGGAAACCAACGGCGAGTTCAAAGCTGAGGTCACTGACTATGCCGGCATGTTTATCAAGGATGCCGATCCCCTGATCACGAAGAACCTCAAGGAACGGGGCCTGCTCTTCAAAAAAGAGAAGTACGTTCACAATTATCCGCATTGCTGGCGCTGTAAATCGCCGCTGGTTTATTACGCCCGCGAATCCTGGTATATCCGTACCAGCCAATTCAAGGACAAACTTCTGGAAAACAACCGCACGATAAACTGGGTTCCGCCGGAGATCGGCTCTGGACGGTTCGGTGAATGGCTTGAAAATAATGTCGACTGGGCTCTCTCCCGCGAGCGCTACTGGGGCACGCCTCTTCCGGTCTGGATCGGTGAAAAGACCGGCAAACAGATAGCGGTCAAATCCGTGGCTGAATTGAAGGAAAAGGGTGAGAATGTGCCCGATGATATCGACCTGCATAAACCGCATGTCGACAATATACGCATCTGGAACGACGAGGACCAGGAATGGATGTATCGCACTCCCGAGGTAATCGATGTCTGGTTTGATTCGGGCGCGATGCCCTTTGCCCAATACCATTACCCCTTTGAGCACAGCGAAAACTGGGACAAATATTTTCCGGCTGATTTCATCTCCGAAGCGGTGGATCAGACACGCGGGTGGTTTTACTCTCTGGTGGCAATCTCCACGCTTTATGCCGGAGTGGCCCCCTTCAAGAATATTATTGTGTGCGGACATATTCTTGATGTCGAAGGCAAGAAGATGTCCAAGTCGCTGGGCAATGCCGCAGACCCGTGGGAGATACTGGCGGAGTACGGCGCCGATGCCCTGAGATGGTATCTGGTTACTATTAATAATCCCTGGCTTCCGATCCGCTTCGATACCGAGGCACTGGCCGAGGTAAACCGCAAAGTGCTCGGTACCCTGAAAAATACATACACCTTCTTTGCGATCTATGCCAATATCGATAAACTTGAGCAGAGAGCAAAAGAAGACGGGAAGACCCTGGGAGATTTTCTGGACTCGAAGGCCGGTGAGCATACCGAAATCGACCGCTGGGTAATTTCGCGCCTGAATTCGTTGATCAAAGAAGTCGGCGAACTGCTGGAAAAATACAATCTTACCGCCGCCAACCGCAAAATCGGCGAGTTTATCGTTGATGAACTCTCCAACTGGTATGTACGCAGATCGAGAAGGCGTTTTTGGGCCGGCGCTGATGATCCGGATAAATTCCGCGCCTTTGCGACATTGCACGAATGCCTTTTGAAGGTTTCCAGGCTGATAGCGCCGATTATGCCCTTCTTCTCAGAGAAGATATATATCGAGCTCTCCGGTGACGGAGTTGAATCGGTTCATATAGAGGATTATCCCGCCGCCGATGAAAGCCTGATCGAGCCGGAGCTGGAAAAGAAGATGGCCTCGGCTATCACGATAGTGTCCCTGGCCAGAACCGCCAGAACCAGGAGCCGCCTGAAAATCCGTCAGCCGCTTTCGGAAATGATCGTGGTGCTTCCGTCGGAGGTCAGGCCGGAGAGTCTTTACAATATCACCGGTGTGATTTCGGAGGAGATCAATATCAAGAGGATTCGTTTTAGCTCGGATGATTCCGAAATTATATCTCTCAAAGCCAAGCCTAATTTTAAGCTCCTGGGGCCCAAGCTGGGCAAAAAGATCGGGATGGCCAAGTCGGCTATAGAGAAGCTCGAGGATGATGTCCTGCGTGAGTTTATGACCACCGAGAAGCTTGTTTTGAAACTGGATGACGAGCAGTTTATCCTGACCGGCGAGGAGCTTGAGATAGAGCGGGTCAGCAAAGAGAATTACGCTGTTGAATCGGATGATGGTTTCAGTGTGGCGGTATCGACACTCCTGGATAACGGCCTGATTCAGGAAGGGTATGCGCGCGAAGTCGTGAACAAGATCCAGAATATGCGCAAGAGCGCTGATTTTCAGGTCACAGACAGAATTCGGGTATCGGTCAAATCGACCGCAGAGGTAAAAACCGCCCTCGATAATTTTGGCGATTATGTCAAGGGCGAAACCCTGGCGGATGAATTGTTGTCCGGAGATATTGACGGCGAAGTGCGGCAGGAGTGGGATATTAACGGTCAGCCTGCGACCATAACGATCGCCCGGACTTAGGCTCGGGCGCAACAATATTCATAGGAGCATAAGATGCGTGCCAGGGAGCTGAAGATGTATGAAAAATTGCTTCTGGAAAGGCGTGCAGCGATTTTTCAGGAAGTCGAAAGAATGTCCAGCGCGGCCCGGCAGGCTACCCAGCGCGAGGCCAGCGGGGAGCTTTCCAGCCATACATTCCACATGGCCGACAGAGGTACAGATCAGAGCGAACGGGAGAAGGTCTTCATGCTCTCCTCCAAGGGCAAACGTTATCTCTTCCATATCGATGAAGCATTGCGGAGAATCAAGGATAAAACCTACGGAAAATGCCATCAGTGTGGTAAGGATATTTCCCCTGAACGCCTGAAGGCAGTGCCTCACGCACGCTATTGTATCGAATGCAAGGAAGCCGAAGAAAAAGCCAGGCAGCGATAATACAGCTATTGGCAGCAAACAAGGAAGATACCGGTTAAATATATGCGCCGCAGATTAATATCCTACCTCGCCTTAACTGTCTCCATTGCCCTGATTGATATAATCTCAAAGCTCATCATTCAAAAAAATTTCGCCCTGCATGAATCTCACCAGGTTCTGGGGGATTTCTTCAAAATAACCTACATCCTCAATGCCGGCGGGGTCTTCGGAAGCCAGCTGGGATCAAATATCTTCTATCTTGTATCCGCATTTATTGTGGTGCTGCTGGTGGTATTCTTTTTGTTCAGGGAGTTCGGGAAGAACAAATATATCGATCTTTCGCTCTTTATAGTGCTGGGCGGGGCTATCGGCAATCTCTTTGACCGTATCAGGATGGGTGCGGTGGTGGATTTCCTTGACTTCGATTTTCTTAAAATACAACTGCTCGGTTACAAATTCGACCGCTGGCCGACCTTCAACATCGCTGACGCCGCAGTCACGATCGGCATGATCCTCCTTGTGGCAACCGTGCTATTCGGCCTTGGAAAAACTAAAGAGCCGGAGCCGGATGCCGATCATATTAATACAGAGTAAGCAGCTCAGTTTTCGTTTACCGGGGGAAAATCTAATCCGTTGAGATAGAAATGAACCATGAATAATAGCGGGGCCAAGCTCGGGCGTCTAAAAATTTATCATTTTATATGTGGGCTATACCGGTCAGAATCCTGCCGCTTGATTCCCTAATTGAAGCTCACCTTTATACCCCTGTGGCATTCTGACCGGTTTTTTTTATCCATCACTACTGAGAATCTTCCGGATTTTCTTCTTGTGGTCATTGAGTTTATCAAAAATATCATCGAGACGATCCCGTACATCATGGGCTAATAGCATGTTTTCACAATAATCAATTTCGATCAGGGCGTCAGCATATCTTTCCATATTATAATGACAGAGCATCTTATTATATGAAATCTGCACCAGGTTATATTTGCTGGATTGATTTTCTTGTTCAATTATGGCTTTCAGGCTGTCGAAGAATTCCAAAGCGCTTTCATATCTTTCTGCTTCAAGATTGGCAAATGCTCTGGCCCAGAGAAAGGACTTACTGTGCGGATATTTTTTACGCATCCCCACAGCCAGGGAGTCGGCAAGATCATATTTGCCCTCCTCTATGTAAACATAGATCAAGGCGCTTTGGGCCAGATCCCCCGAGAAAATAGATTTTTCTGCGGCGATCCTGAGGTCCTCAATCCCCTGCCTTCGGTCTCCGCCGACAAAGGGAAGTTTGGCGAAGATACCGCCCTTGACATCCCCCCAGTAGCGGTATGAACCCAGACCGGCCAGGGCGTCATACATAGTCGAGTCGATACCCAGGCATTTTTCCATAAGATTTTTGCCGCGTATCCCCTTATGTGCCACCGACCATTTGCCATCTTTGCGACCCTCAAAAAGAGCCCAGTACAGATTGGAGGCGCCCATAAAATAATAGGCCCAGGCATCATCCTCATCTTCATTGCGGAGCTTGTCTGCCAGATCAATCGAGAGCTCAATATTATTCACAAATTCCTGCTCATATTCGAAGTCCTCGTGATCTTTCATTTCGGCCTGGTATGTAGCCGCTATGAAAAACGGCGGGCCGGGATGCCGGGGATATTTTGTCTGGAGTTCTGAATACAACTCGCGGGCCTGAGAGTATTCCTCATTCAAAGTCAATTCTATACCCGAGATTATTAAACCGACATCACTGGAATCAGGAAAATCAGCCAGGACTGGTGAAATCAACGCAGCAAGTGCAATTGTTGTATTCAAAATAATTCTCATAGGACGCTTAAAAAAAAGAGATTATCTATCCTTTCAAAGGGTCATTTTTCATTATACAGATTTAGAACAAGAATGCCCGCTTGAAATGATATAAAATGTTAACCGAAAGATACGGCGAATCCAGGCAGTTACCTTCTATATTATCGAGATTTTCTATGGATTTGTATCCTGCTGTCACCTGCCCTTCAATTGTCGTACCCTTGAGGATATCGAGGCGCAGGTAATTGTCCCATTCTTCTTCCACAATCCCGGATGGAAATTTCTGGCCCTTTGGCGCAGGATACTCGCCGGTGTTATAACGTCCCTCGCCCTTGCGGCGGTATTCGCCGCCGGCCGAGATCCGCAGAAAAGGATTGGCATGGTAAGTCGCGGCATATCTGAGACGGTCGGAGTCGGTTCCCAGGGATGAGCCGATTATCACTCCCTCGTGAGTGTAAACGTTATAGAATTTATTCTGGCCGTAAACAGTATTTCTGATCTGAGTGTAATCAAATTCAAGCTGAAGATATTGTGAGAACAGCAGTCCCAGTTCGGAAACTCCCAGGTTGAAGCCGATCTGATGCGGTTCGGAGACGAAGTCTATCTGGAAGTCATCGATCAGCCATTCACCGTACAATTTCAGACCGTCAACGGGGTACCATGTAAAATCTATATCCCAGTAAATATTGTCGTCGATGCGGTTATTATATTGCTCCCAATAGAAGGGCAGGATCGGAATGAGATACGAAAGATCCCATCCGGCATTTTCACGGGCGTACAGCACAGTTTCGGAAAGTCCTATTTCGAGCCGTTTATAGGGTTTGATCGCAAGCCTGTGAACGGAAAAGAACCTGTTCAGTTTGTCGCCTTCAGCATCGAAAAATGGATCGAGCTGTGCCGCCCAGAATTGAAAAGCAAGCCATCTTCTGGAATATTCGGCCGAGAATTGATTGAAGGCGGGAGAGTTTGTGGAAAGCATCAGACGGTCGTTATCCTCCGGTCCCCAGGCTCGAAAAGTCCGTCCGAATGTGAAGCGAAAATCATGATATTCCCATCCCAGGAGAGCATAATCAAAGTAGCCTGTGATTTTATCTTCCCAGCGCCGCACTTTGGCGAAGCTGTCCAGGTGACCCTTGTTTTCAATTCTTCCGCGCAGTTGGATGAAGATATTACTGGAGAAATTTACCAAGCCCTCGGCTTTGAATCCGATGCGATATAAGGGCTCTCTTTTGTCTTCAAAATGATTCAGGCTGTAGGGGGAGACCTTAAATCGAAGCATATTTGAGCCCGGAGCACGCGAAAAATCACGGATATATGCAAGTTCGCTAGCTACCCGCTTGTATTCCCACCTGGCGACACTATTTCCAAGAATCACACGCATGACACCGTCAATAATATAACCATCACCTGTTCCGTCCCCTCCCACATCATCCAATGCCTCATCGCGCCAGTATGGCCTCTGATTTTCAAAATATTCCGGCTGTTGATAATGGTGGAGCAGGTCCAGCGACTCATAAACCCAGCTGTCAGTCGGCTCAATAGACTGCGACAAAGCTAACGACGCGATAAGTAAGACTATTGAAGAAAATATTAATACCGTTTTTCGCATGATCTTCAAGAAACCATGGCTGCCATCAGATTGCAAGACTTTATTTCTGTTTTGGCTTCCGGGAATTCTGTGTAATCAAGCTTACGAATATCACTGAAATAAATGCAAATATGAAGCCCGGGATGATTTCGTAAATAAATGCATCCAGGGCCGGGACATTTTTCCAGATGATTACAGTCGCGGTGCCGACTATCATACCCGCCAAGACACCCCATTTGGTAGTGCGCTTCCACCAAAGTGTCATCAGAAGTCCGGGGCCGAATGCGGCTCCCAGACCGGCCCATGCATACAACACCAGATCGTAGACCAATTCCTGCGCAGAGATTGCCAGGATAAAAGCTATAATACCAATTGCCAGAGTTGCGGCACGGGAAAGAAATACTAATCTTCGCTGGCTGGCCCGTTTGTTAATCATCTGGTGATAGACATCCTCTGATATGGCCGAGGTGGAGACCAGAAGCTGACTGTCGGCGGTGGACATCATAGCCGCAATCGCTCCTGAGATAAGGATACCCGCCAGCCATGCGGGAAGAAGAAACGTGGCCAGGAAGGGCATGACCTTCTCAGGATCGTTGAAGAGCACCATCAATTCGCCGAAATCTATCGAATGTGTTCGCACAATTCCATTGGCGACGATACCGATCAGAACCGCGCCCCAGAATGCCAGCAAGGCCCATGTCACCGCCACAAGCGACCCCTGCCGAAGTTTATTCGGGTCCTTGATAGCCATGAAACGGGTCAGTAGGTGCGGCTGGCCCATATATCCCAGGCCGATTCCAAGGCCGCCCAGGATACCCGCCCACATCGGCCATCCCGATCTTCCGGCAACAATAGATAAGAAGTTCGTGCTGTTGGTCTGCATATTTTCAGAGATTGCGCCTATAACCTCGGGCCGGGCGAATTCATTCAGGGAGAAAAACAGCAGATGCGGATTCCCGGTGCCTGCGAAGATCGTACCCAGCGAGGTCAGGCCCATATGCCAGGCGGAAAATTCATTTCCGCTTGCAAGCGAAAAGAAATAATTTGCCGGTGCGCTCGTAACAGCCTCGTTGAGAGGCGAGAAAAAGCCCAGATATATTAATCCGAGAAGAGGCAGCAGGAATAACGTTACCAGCATCAGGATGCCCTGAAACAGATCTGTCCAGGCAACCGCAAAGAAACCGCCCATCATGGTATAGAAAAGAATTATCCCGCCGCCGATCAACATCCCATGAATCTCGTCAACACCGAGGAAGAAATGCAGCACTTTACCGGCTCCAAGGAGCTGTGCTGCGACATAAATAGTGAAGAAAAAGACGATTATTACAGTTGCGGTCAGTTTCAGGGCCTGGGTTTTGTCGTCATATTTTGCCTCGAAGTAGCGCGGGAGCGTGATTGCCTCATGGGCTTCGGAGTCGGTGCGTAGCCTGCGGGAGACAACGATCCATGAAAACAGGATCCCCGAACAGCATCCAATCGCATCCCAGAAAGCCGAATACCCGGCCATCCATGCCAGCGCCGGCAGTCCAAGGAGCAGCCAGGCCGACTCGCCCGAGGCCCGTTCAGAGAATGCCACCACCCATGAACCCAGCCGCCGTCCGGCCAGGAGATAATCCGGCAAAGTCTTGTTCAGGCGGGCGGTTATAAACCCCACGATCAGGACAATCAGAAGATATCCCAGAAATCCGACCAGGATAGGATCCATCAGACCTTCTTTTTCCCTCTCCACCCAAAGAAAAAGATCAGCTCAATCGTGATCAATACAATGGGCGGCGCTATCATCCAGAACCAGGTTGAAAATGGCATAGGTCTTTATGATATAAATGTTTAGGCTCCGAATCAATTAAAAAATCGACCCCACACAGGCAATTTAACTGCGACCGAATGAAACAAGAGTAATTATCTCCCGTTTTTATATAACAGAACTCTGGATTTGAAATGAGGCGGATTCTCGCCGTTTGAAATATTGAATATTGATTACGGAGGTTAGAGAAATGAGAAAATATTCAAACTTTATATTTATTTTAACAGTGCTGGGGCTGTTTGTAGGAACCATGCTGCCGTTAAAAGCCAGCCCGGATAAATATACCTCGGAGACAGCCAACGAATATGTCCATAAGGGCGACTGGCAGAATGCGGTCGAGGCCTATGAATACCTGACAGAACAGGAAGCTGACAATGGCACATACTGGTTCTATCTGGGCTACGGTTATCATAATTTGGGCGATTATTCCAGGGCAGTTAAAGCTTATGAACAGGCGGAGGAGAACGGCTTTATACCAAATGTTGCCCGTTACAATGTAGCCTGTGCCTATGCTAAGATGGGCAATACTGAAAAGGCTTTTGGGTGGCTGGATAAAGCTCTGGAAGCCGGATTCGGCAATCCGGAGCTTTTGAAAGGTGATTCCGACCTGGAAGAGCTTCAATCAGATGCCAGATTTGCAGAATATGTGAAACGGGCGAAGATGAATTCGGCTCCCTGCGAATACAGCAAGGAATGGCGTCAGCTAGATTTCTGGCTGGGGGAATGGGAGGTTTACAATCCCCAGGGCCTGATGGTGGGCACCAACAGGATTGAGAAATCATTGAACGGCTGTGCCATCATAGAAAACTGGGATGGTTCCTCGGGAGTTAATGGAAAGAGCATTAATTATTATAATCCCGATGAGGGTAAATGGTACCAGAACTGGGTTTCCGACCGTGGAAATATCATCAATTATGAGGGTTATTTCAAAGACGGCGCGATGCATCTGGAGGGGGTATCCGTAAACAATGACGGTGAGACCGAGATGTCGAAAATGACTCTTACTCCCAATGATGACGGTACTGTGACCCAGCTTATCAAGCATTCAAATAATGGCGGCCGCAGCTGGTATGTCTGGTTTCAAGGTACTTATAAGCCGTCAACCGAGATGAGCGCCAGCGAAGAATAGAAATACTGATACAGCCAGACGGCTAATATATTCCCTTTGCATTCAGGCGCTGTAGATATTGTGCTTGCCATATTTTCCACAGCGCCTATTTTATTTGTGATGCCGAATTAATTTGTATGAGATACTTTTTAATCATATTGACTGTTTTGACCTTCGCCTGCGGGAATGACAGCGGGCTCAATAATGATAATGAGGACCTCGCGGTTTCATTTGTCGATCCGAATCTCGAGGCTGTAGTGCGCGAGGCGCTCGGCATTGACACGGCTACGATCTACCTGTCGGATCTTCAGGAGATCACCACGCTCGATGCCAGCGACCGGGGTATTACGAATATCAGCGGGATCAGCAATATCGAGAATCTGGTAAACCTGAACCTGGAAAGAAATTCTATTACAAATCTCGGGCCGTTACGCGGCCTGTCCGATCTGGAGGTATTGAATCTTGGAAACAATCAGGTCGAGATTATAGATGCTATCTCCTCGCTGATCAGCATGCAGACGCTTTTACTGGACAGCAACCATGTTTCGGATTTGTCACCGTTGGCCGGTCTGACCGATATGGTCGAATTGAATTTGAGTGCGAATCAGATCATAAATATAAATGCCCTGGCGCCGTTATTTAATCTCGAATATTTATATCTTGATCAGAATCAAGTACAAGATATCACTGCTTTGGCTGCGCTCGTCAATGCACGCTTGTTGAGCCTGAATGCCAACAAGATCGAGGATATCACGCCGCTTGTCAATAATTCCGGGCTTGGCAGCGGGGATGAGGTCCGCCTGACCGGCAACCCGCTTTCGACAGAATCAACTATGAACCACATCCCCGCCCTGCAGTCAAGGGGGGTGAAGGTGGTTTATTAAATCCCGCTAAAGGGGCTTATTGAAAAAGTAAGCAATATAGAAATATGAAACGATGAACGTCATTCCGAGGGAGTCCCGACCTATGGTCGAGGACGACCGTGGGAATCTCCGCCGTTGCCTCAAGAATGGTCGCAGAGATCGCCACGTCGCTTCGCTCCTCACGATGACGAATATCGATGCATTCAGGGTTTTCAACATGCAGCTAAAGCGGCGGGGCACCCGAGGAACAAGAAAAAAAATACCGCCCCTCATCTCAGGAGGCGGTATCTTATTAGCTCCCTTTAAACTAAAGTGACTGGAAGTCGTTTAGAAATTGCGGTCAAAGGGCATGTATGCCTCGTTCCAGCATCCCTGCTCGGCAAATCCAAGAGCCTGGTCGATGTCCTTATCGCACAGCCAGGTGTTCCCGCTGCTGTCCCTGTAAACTTTCATTGGACGGGCGCCCTTGTAACGAACGCCGTCAATCCTTATCTCATCATTGTGTTTAGTCATTTTCAACTCTCCTTTTTTTAATCTATATTCACATATTGTCTAAGTTCTAGAGCTAATAACGGTATATTGTCTATACATGTTCCAGTATTTGTATAATATTTTGATATTTTTGGCAAATAAAAGCTAAATTATTATAAATCATCAATTTGAATCCCGATTTCTGATGAAAAGGATAAAAATGTCTTGATTTAATGAGCGGCTTCTCTATATATTCCTATGACTGCACTCGATAATTGAATTAGAAATAAAAAATACTCTCAATCCGCCCGAACTTCTAAATTGCGAGGTTAAAATGACCAAGATCGTTAAGGGGGTATGGGGAGCGGCATGGCTTCTTATGCTCCTGGCAATCAGCTTATATGCCGGAACCGATCTGAAAGTCAACCAGGATATTGGCAGCACGGTGCAGAACGAGCCCAGCATAACAATCAATCGACATTTCAGTGGAGATCCGCTCAATGTGGTGGTGGCCTACAATGACATCGGCAACAGCCTTGGAGTAAGCTACAGCGCAGATTCCGGGAAGACCTGGAAGGATGTGCAGCTGCCGCCTGTTTGGGCTGTACATGGCGACCCCTCGGTGGCATCGGATAATTTTGGAAATGTCTACGCCTGCTTTCTATCCTACAGCTCGACCACGACATTTTATGATACCAGCGGAATTTATGTCTGCAAATCGACCGATGGCGGGCGATCATGGAGCCCGCCGGTTATTGTGGACCAGCAGATTTATACCGGCGGATCCCCGGTCAGATTTGCCGACAAGTGTATGATGACTGTCGATACTAACAGCGGCAGCCCGTATGAAAATTACATTTATGTCGGCTGGCAGAGAGACGACACCAACGGCCATAATTCCGATGTATTCTTTGCCTATTCCAATAACCTTGGAGCGAGCTTCTCAGCCCCGATACAGATTAACGCCAATCCCCCCCAGACCGCCTACGCCGAGGGCGCATTTCCGTTTGTAGGAGCCGACGGGGATGTGTATATGGCCTGGTATGATTGCTATTTCCGGATGCATGAGCCGGGATCATTATATGTGGCCAAATCGACCAACGGTGGTGTGACCTTCGGCTCGAACATCAAGGTCGCCAATATACTGGCGCCTCCCCTGTACACATTTGGAAATACCGGCTTCAAGGCCAAGACCTTCATTTCGGCCGCCGGAGATCCGAACGATCCCGAGCGTCTGTATATGACCTACATTTCCGATCCGGACGGTTATTTCGACCGCCGGCTCGATAACGGCAAGCCTCCGGGAGTACCGGGGTCGACAGCCAGCGACTGGCCCGAGGTACATCGCGACGGCAACTATGTCTATGTGGCCTGGCGTGATTACCGCAACGGCGCGCAGGATATATATTTCAACCGCTCCAGCGACAACGGCCAGAGCTGGGAACTTCCCGATATTGGACCGTTAGACAATGGCGATACTCCGGGAGCCAATACATCCTGGATGCAGAAGCTGAGTTCATCGGGAAACTATGTCTATTGTGTCTGGGAGGATTACAGAATCGGGGGAAGCTCACATATCTTCTTCAACCGCTCCTCTGATAACGGAAAGACCTGGGGCGGGGATACATTTATAGACGGCGGCGGGGCCTATGCCGCCTCTTCGCCGGAAATTGCCAGCACCGGGTCGTATGTGTATGCTGTTTGGTCGGACAGCCGCAACGGTATGAACGATATTTTCTTTAATGTCTCCAGCAATTATGGCCAAACATGGGGCCTGCCGCAGAGGATCGACCTGGGGGATAATCCCGGCCTGAATCACTCTGTTCAGCCCCGCATTGCCTGCACCGGAAATAATGTTTATGTCATGTGGCTGGATTTCAGGACCGGTACCACGCAGGTATTCTTCAACTATTCCACCAATAACGGAGCATCCTGGCAGAATCCCTCCACCCAGCTATGTGCCGGAACGGGCTATAATTGCCAGATGCCGATCAGGGGCGGACTTGAATGTACCGGCCCGTATGTGTATGCGGTCTGGACCGATGACCGTGCGGTGACCAACATCAATGATGTGTACTTCAAGAGTTCAAACAGCGCCGGAGCGTCATGGAATCTGGAAATTCCCCTTAATTTTCCCGGCGGGTACTGCAATGCGCCATCACTGGACATTGAAGGGAATTATGTTTATGTAGGCTGGGAGGATGACCGTATGGCCCCGGGCAGCTATATGGGCGATATTTACTTTACATACTCCAGTGATAACGGCGTAACCTGGCAGCCCGACCAGAATATTGATCATATGCCCGGCATCCCGGACATGATGGTTGCGATAGAAAGCGAAGGAAGCTATGTCTATGCCACGTGGTTCGATTCCCGCCGTTTCGGGCCGGGCATGGGAGATGTTTTCTTCAACCGCTCGACCGATAAAGGAGCGACATGGGGAACAGAAACTCAAATAAACTGGGGATCGCAGACCGGAGGCATTCAGAGTAGCTATCCATTCATGTGCGCTGGAAACGGTTTCGTAAATATTGTCTGGCATGAACAGCGCTTCCATGGCATCCCCAATATTTATACCAATTATTCATCGGATAACGGCGCAACATGGCTTTCGGGTATGGATGAAGCTGATGTTTATTGTGTAAAATCGACCAATGGCGGCGCGACCTGGGATACGCCGGTCAAGGTCAATGATGACGTTAGCGTTTATGCGCAGGTACTTCCATGGATGCTGGTCAAAGAAAACGGCATGGTTGATATCTCCTATTATCATTTCAGATCGACACCGATCGACCCGATGATTCCCGGTGCAGAGCTTCGTCTCGCCGCCAGCCTCGACGGCGGAGTGAGCTTCCGTCCCAGCTTTGCGCTCCAGGATACAGTGGTGACTCCCTGGACCCAGTGGGTCGGTGAATACAACGGCATGGCGGCTCTGGATACAATGGTTTATACGGTTTTCACCGATCTTGAACAGAGCGGTAACTCCGATATATACCTGGACGTTTCCCCCAATCCGACAATGGGCGGGTGCCAGGGGAAATGCGGTGATGCTAATTATGACGGCAATGCGAATGTTTCCGACGCGGTCTGGATCATCAATTTCGTCTTTGTGGGCGGCCTGGAACCGCAGCCGGTCCTGGCCTGCGGTGACGCCAATGGCGATGCCAATGTAAACGTTTCCGATGCGGTCTGGATCATCAATTATGTCTTTGTCGGCGGCGCTCAACCGGGAGACTGTTCACCGGGTTCACCCAACTGGTATAATGGAGACTGCTGCGTATTCACGCCGTAGTATCTTTACAGAAAAGATAAATTCGACAATCACGTTGACAGCAAGAAGGGTATGGATTCGAATCCATACCCTTTATTGCTTAAAAGTTAAAAGCCGAATCAACAAAATCAGAGGGGTGAAATATCCAGGTTAATCCAGCTAACAGTCAGCCTGATCCTGTCGGTCTGGGGCAGATCATACCCGATCTCAACCGTTTCGCCGGGATTGAAGACCTGTTTGCTGATCCGCAGGCCGTAACTATCGGGGATGGGTTTCAGGCTGTTACCAGGAGCAACAGTTTTTGCAAAAGGCCCGAAAGTGTCGAATGCGGCTATCTCGAAATAGAGGCTGGCCTGGAAATTATCTGTGTCCATGTCCAGGCGATAAACACCTTCGGGTACCGGGGCACCGTTTTCAAAATGCTGATCCCAGATTATCGTATATTCTCCCGCCTCGCTGGAAGGATTATCAACCAGTACCACATCAAGATTATCCGAATCGCTGCAGGACAATAAAATGAGAAGCAGCAATATGGGCAACGAAAGCAGTTGTTTCATAAATATATCCAATAGTTCTACGAAAAAATTACGGAAATGCACTTTATAAGTCAAGATGAAAAGAGGGAACTACCGGCGGGCTCGCCAGATAATTGCAGGAAGCGCGGAATGAGAGAAGACTTTTGGAATTTACTTTATTTGAGATAAAAGGTCCTCGATGTCGGCTGTTTTGAATGGCTTGGGAAGATAAAAGTCGGGCATGTCCTTCAATACCATACCCTGGGTATTTTCTGAATTCATGGTCGACATGATCGCTACCTGCAGATTCGGATGACTCTTTCGAATATATTTTAACAGGCTGAATCCTGATACCCTGGGCATATTAGTGTCGGCTATCACCAGCGAATAGGAATTGTGCCTGAGCATCTCGATTGCTTTGTCCCCGTCAGCGGCAATTTCGCAGGGTGCCTCGAAGACATCCAGCATCTCGGCCAGGCAGCGGGCCATGGACTGGTTATCGTCAACGATGAGTATCTTTTTGGTTTTTGTTTTAGTTTTCATAATGCCCCAACTGGCTATTTAAATATTCTATCGGACTGAGAAATGCCGCCCTTAATTTTTAAAATCGGATTCACGAATTTCTAACATTTTAATCGTCAGGTTGATTATGCCGCAGAAAACTGTTGCAATCGGCCTTAATTTTCCTAAATTTCCGCATCTACACCCGGCATTTCAATTATGCCATCAGAAAAATAGCCTAAGAAGGATGGGCCTATGAAAGCAGATCTCTATATCAGGCATATCGGACAGCTGGCAACATGCCGTCCTCCCGATGGCAAGCTGCCCCTTAAAGGTTCTGGAATGAATCAGCTTGAGATTATTGAAAACGGCGCTCTTGCCTGCCTGGCGGGAGAGATCATCCTGGTCGGCACGACCGCCGATGTTGACCGGCAGATAGATCTGGTCAACCGGGCTGTTGTGATAGATGCTGATGACAAGGTTGTAACGCCCGGTCTAATCGATCCCCACACCCATCCGGTCTTCGCCAAAACGCGCGAAGATGAATTCGAGATGCGTAATATGGGCAAATCGTATATGGAAATTGCCCAGGCGGGGGGCGGGATCAGAAACTCCACAAGGGCGCTGAGAGAAACGTCGAAGGATGCGCTTTATGATAATGCGAAGAAGTACCTGGATTTATTCCTCCAGTATGGAACAACCACAATTGAAGCGAAATCCGGGTATGGCCTGACCACACAGGATGAGATAAAACAGCTGGAGGTGATCCAGATGCTCTCCGAAAATCATGCCCTGGACCTTATCCCCACTTTTCTGGGGGCGCATGAGATTCCTGATGAATACCGCGATGACAAAGACGCCTACGTGGAACTGATTATAAATGAGATGATTCCTGTGGTTGCGGAGCGCAATCTCGCCGTGTTTTCTGATGTTTTCTGCGAAAAGGGTGTATTTGAGCTGGAAGAGTCGGAAAGAATCCAGGTGGCCGCCAAAGAGCATGGTCTGGAGCTGAAATTTCATGCCGATGAGATCGTGAATCTGGGAGGCGCCCAGCTTGCAGCGAAACTGGGGGCAGTTTCAGCCGATCATCTGGTCTATATATCCGAGGAGGGAATCGCGGCCATGGCTGAGGCGGGGACTATGGCGGTTATGCTTCCCGGAACATCATTTTACCTCGATTTGCGGGATTATGCCCCTGCCAGACGGATGATCGAGGCCGGGGTGCCGCTGGCGCTTTCCACCGATTTCAATCCGGGAAGTTCGGCCACGGTCTCGCTTCAGATGATTATGACATTGGCAGGCAACAAGTTAAAGATGAGCACCAATGAGATCATCAATGCCGTGACAATCAATTCCGCCTGTGCCCTGAAGCAGGAAAAAAATATCGGGTCGATAGAGCCCGGTAAAAAAGCCGATATTGTAGTCTGGAACGTATCAAATTTAAAGCAGCTTCCCTATTTCTATGCTATCAATCAGGTCGAAAAAACCATAAAAAATGGAAGAGTGGTGTACGATTCCCAAGGAACGAAATAGTGGAAGCGGCACTATAATCATTGAGGTATCCGGGTGAAAAATATTATTCTCGCACTTCTTCTCATATCATTCTTAGCCTCCTGCGGGCCATATTCATTCTCAGGCGCAACCACAGGCGGAATCGAGACGGTTTATATTCCGGTTTTTGAAAATGAGACTATTGAATACGGCCTGGGCGAGGAGCTGACAACCAAGATAACTTCGGCTATTGTGGCCGATAATACGCTTAAAGTTGTTGATCAAAACGATGCGGATGCTTTTATTTCGGGCAAAGTTATATCGTACAAAAAGTCCAGCGAGACGTATAATATTCAGGATCAGGTTCAGGAATATCGCGTAGATGTTGCTGTAAATGTCAGTTTTGTAAAGCCTAACGGGGATGTGATCTGGGAAGAACCGCGGATTTCATCATTCGGAGTCTACGAGGCCGAGACCGAGACCGAGGACGAGGGAAAAACCGAAGCTTTGGAAAAACTGGCCGAAATAATAGTAAACAGGACAGTTCGAAACTGGTAAATACACTTTTTACAAATAGAATTTAGCAGAGGAATATCATGAAGAATAAGTTTGCACTTTCGCTCCTGGCGGCACTTTCGCTTATGATTTTTACAAACGCAAACCTTTCGGCGATAAACTCAAAAGCCGGAACCGCAGCCTATTCATTCCTGAAAATCGGAGTGGGGGCGCGGGCGGTTTCCCTGGGTAACTCGTTTGTGGGCCTGGCTGATGACGAATCGGCAATTTACTATAATCCGGCCGGCATGAGCCGTATTCCCGGTTATGCCCTCTCGACCAGTTATCACAATTATGTGGCCGATATTCAGGGCGGATATCTCAGCGCCGTACTGCCATGGGGCGACGGCCGCAAACTGGGTTTTGCAATCAATTATCTTAGCTTTGGCGACACCCCGGAAACCAACAATGCCGGTGAGGTAATCGGTAATTTCGGCGGGGGCGACCTGGCACTCACCGCCGCCTACTCGCAGTCATTGATGGAGCAGCTTTATCTGGGGCTGGCGGGAAAGTTCATCTACGAAAGCATCGATTCTTTTCATTCCACCGGCATGGCTCTGGATATCGGGCTGCTTTATGAGTCTCCGGACGGATACACCAGCCTTGGAGCTGTGGCCTCAAATCTGGGATTTCAGCTTTCCGGGTTGTCGGAAGAGCACAAGGATCCACTGCCGATCATGTTCAAGCTCGGAGTTGCACATCAAATGCATGGGGCTCCCCTTAACATCGTGGCCGACGTCGGAAAATTCTCGGATAACGATTTCTTTATAGGCGGCGGCGTGGAATACGTGGGAATCGAGGCCATCCGGCTGCGTTTGGGCTACAATACGGTCGGCTCTGACTACAAGACCGGCGGAGATAGTGAAAGCCTGGCCGGGCTGTCATTCGGCCTGGGTATCAATGTCAGTAAACTGACATTCGACTACGCCTATGTGCCGTTTGCAGATCTGGGCAATTCGCACAGGATATATATTGCAAGAAGGTGGTAGAAAAATCTGAGGGGGAGTATGAAAAGAGCACTTTTAATAATTGCGGCGGCAATTCTCGCATTAGCAATTGCAGCCTGCGAAAAAGAACCTGAGGCCAGGGCGCGATCCACGGTTCTGGATTTTGTTAAGGAACTGCGTTCAGAGGGCACTATTGAACTGGACAACTATCTCATACTGAATGAGCTGGTGCGTGAAAATGCCGAGAATGTTTATACTTATAATGATTCCCTGTCAGTTTCCGAGAACATCGAGCAGTTCAGAGAGTTGTTCGAGCCGAACGGCAGGGTGCGCCGTCTCTGGACCCAGAAACAGATAATCGTGGGAGAATCAGAGGTTCTGGGCGACACCGCTTATGTCGAGGTCTCCTTCATTGACCGGGAAGAAAGAAGACAGTTTTATAATAAGATGGGTTTGAAGAGGACCGATGAGGGCTGGAAAATCTTTGCATTTAAACTTCTTTGAGGGGTAAAGAAGTTAACCGAAAATTTCGGTCTCTGGGATTCTATTGCTGATATCGTAATTTCACTGTTTTTACAGGTTTTCTCAGAATCCAGCGGTCAAATAGAGACACATCTGCTGAAAGTCAGCGCCGGAATTAACAATATTGAGGTAACTGCCACGGAAACCAGGGCAGAAAAATGGTCTCCTGAGATTAGTCCCGGAATAATCTTATTTTTAAAAAACCGTTTGCATTATATCAAGATACACTTAAGTTTTTCTGGTCATGGGGGCGTAGATTATGGAGTTTTGAGCATTTATGGAATTCGGAACGGTAACAAAGCTCGAAAAGGGCCACGGATACGGCTTCATACAGACCGAAGATAAAAAAGAGGTATTTTTTCACCAGCGCTGGCTAAGGTACATCAAATTCCGTGACATAAATATCGGTTCCAAAGTGGTCTTTGATCTCCAGAAAGGACATCGCGGCCTTAAAGCATTAAATATGCGTTTCGCACCCGACGACGAGAATTTCCTGAAGAATTTCACCCCGCGAAATAGAAAATAAAATCGGCTTTTCGGAATTAATATCCGGCTTTGCTGATCCGCCAAAAATCACCATTTTTTGCTGGTAAAAGCAGATGCATTGGCTTTATATAGAGATATGATGCAGTTTTGTTTTATCGACACCGAGACAACCGGGCTTTTTACCTCATACGGGGACAGGATTTGCGAGATCGGGCTTCTGGCGGTCGACGAGACTCTGGAGATAATCGAGAGCTTTGAAAGCCTGGTAAATCCTCTGCGCGAGATCTCGGCCGCCGCTTTTGAGGTCAACCAAATTGGGGATGCCGAGCTTCTATCGGCGCCGCTTTTCCCGCAACTGGCCGATAAAGTTTTGGAGTTGATCGACAGACGTATTCTGGTGGGCCATAACGTATTATTTGACAATGGTTTTCTAAAGAATGAGTTCCGCCTGGCCGGGATCGAATACCCCGATCCCCGTATGCTGGATACTCGCGATATTGCCAGGGGTCTGATAAGTTCGCCCTCATATGGCCTTTCATCCCTGGTCGGGCAGTTCGAAATTGAGGTCGAAAATCGTCACAGGGCCATGAGCGACTGCCTCGCCACATACCAGCTCTTCAAGCATCTCCTGGCACTCGGATTGGAGAAGAATTACAGCAGTCTGGAACAGATGGCCGGGAGATATATGATCGAACCGGAGAAGCTGTTTGAAAGCCTCCCTGACTGGCTGCAGGAGGCTCTGGAAAAAGGGATAGAAATCGAAATTGAATATATGAACCGCGGCAATGTCACATCCCGCCGCAAAATCCTGCCGCTTTCGGCTTTTGACAGCCACGGCAAACTGTATATTGAGGCCTTTTGCCAGAGCCGTAAATCCAAAAGAACATTTCTGGTAGAGCGGATCAAAAACGTCTATCCTGACCGCAAGTAGGCATTTTAACACGGTTTATTGTCGAATATGGAGCTGCTCATATTTTTAATTTTTTGAAACTGAACGAAGGCCGGTCAAAATCGTCGGTAAAACAAAAATTCCCTTGCTTTTTGGGTCAGATTGTTCTATAATCAATTCTTTGATTGGGAGGAAAATTATCTTGTACAATCAATTACCACGAAATTATTTACGATTCTCTACGGGAGGTTAAGACATGTTTAAATTGTTGCGCCTGGGAATAATCTTAATGTCTGTTTTGGCGCTGACATTTTCCTTTGCTTGTGAAGGCGATCAGGGACCGCAGGGACCCGAGGGTGAGCCGGGTGAACCCGGTGAGCCGGGCGAGGATCTCACTATTGCCCCGCCGCCTGATATGTATGTTTCAGTAGCTGTATTCAACCAGTTTGACGGAACCGTGCTCAATTATCGCAGCCAGGATTTCGTTCGAATCACTTTTGATACTTCGCAGACTCCATCCGGGGACCTGATCGTGGGAGCTTTTGTAGATCAATCTCCGATAATCGACGGCACCGATGGTGATATTGACGAATGGGGCGTCGGTGAAGACCTGTTCGAAAGCGATATTCCGCTGACCGGGACAATAGGAGATGATAATGGAATCGTCGAAGTATCTATGAGATGCGTTTATGATGCTCGTTATGTTTACTTCTTCCTGAGATGGACTGAAGAAACCATCGGGGATTTCACCCAATCTGAAAATCGAAAACTGGAAGAATGGATAAATCAGGGGGTCGGCACATTCGATCCACTCATTGGCGGTTCCGAGGATCGGGTCTGGCTCATGTTTTTGACCGATCCCAATTATATTCCCAGCGGCGCAGACTGCCTGCTCGGTTGTGAGGAAGCCGTTCTGGGAACGGATATGACAATCGACGCCTGGGACTGGAGAGCCTGCCTGACAGATCTGGTTGGATATGCGGACGATGGTAGTCTGCAATTCAGCGGCAATGTGCTCTCGGGTTATACTGCCGATGCCGGCGGAGCAGCTTTTATGCGCAATGAACTCGCGGGCCTGCCGGAATGGATGTATTATGACGATCCCAATGCGAATGGTAATTATCCTTTCTGGTTCCGTTTCGCGATTCCGTTTGAGAATTCAGACTGGTCCACCAATTCGACTGTACCCGGATACATGGCCATGCTGCCGTACGGGGACCGTGCTGATGTGGAAGCGGCCGGCACTTATGAAATCACCGCATGGACCCTGGAGCTCAAAAGGCTGCGTAACACGGGCAGTGGAAACGATATTCAATTTTAGGAGGCGATCATGAAAAAGCTTGCACTAACAGCTGCATTCTGCCTGGCTATCGCTATCTTATTCGCCTCTTTAGCCTGTGAGGGTGATCAGGGTCCTCAGGGTCCCCAGGGACCTTCCGGGGAACCGGGTGAGGATGCTGTGCTTACACCGCCCAGAGACCGGGTTTTTGCACTGGCTATTTTTAACGGTACCGCCAGAGATCATAATGGTATCAATGCAGCCACGTTGACTTTCGATACTACCGCAACACCATCATCATCAGTTGTAGTCGGCAATAAGGTAGATCGGGTTCCGATTATTGACGGCGTTTTCGATGGAGCGGATGTCTGGGGCGAAAACTCATCCAATCTGGAGCTGGAACACCAGGCTTTTGCAGATAACTTTATTTATGATGTGACGGTGATTGCATCATATGATGATCACAATATGTATTTCATGGTTCAATGGAGCGAGGTTAACCAGGGCGACTACGTTGTTGGTATGAATGACAGACATCTGGACTGGAGTTATGATGATGTAGAGGAGGAATTCTTTGTCAATGACCTCTATGAAGACAGAGTAGCGCTCATGTTTCAGGACTCCAGATCACTTATCGAGGATTGGAAGCTGTATGGCTGCCTGACCGGTTGTCATACCGGTGAGGGACTGCCGGACAATATGCAGTCGGCCTCACCTTCTATTATAATCGATACCTGGGAATGGGGCGCCATGCGTTCCGAGAACCTCGATATTGGCCTGGATCGAGCGCTGACCAGTGCAGGATTTGTCCAGGACGGCGGCGTTCCGCCTTTCCGGCAGAATTCGGAAATTATTCAGCGCCTCGTTGATAATGAAATTGTTGATGATACCGTGCCGATTTATATACATGTGAAACAGCTCAGTGATCCGGAATACGTGCCTGATGATATTCTCTGGGAGTATCTGGCGGTTCCCTTCACCGACACAGTGAGCTGGACTGCCAATTCCTATATTTCGGGATGGTATGCAATGCCGCCTTCGACTGGAAATGATATTTTGAAGAGCGCCGGACAGTTTTCGGAAGGAACCTGGACAGTTGAATTCTCCAGACCGCGTATAACCGAAGATCCTTATGACGTCCAGTTTTAGTTGAAAAATAGATTAATAAAAGGGCCGCTCGATGGGCGGCCTTTTTTATTGAATAGTAACGAACCATTTCTCGTTTTATCTTTTGCTTGCATAATCAGAGCTTTTACATATAATCTGTCACATGTCAAACGAGAAGATCAAAGCGATACTTATAGATGTCGGCGGGCCGCTGGTGGATGATTCCGGGCTGGATATTTACTGGAACGATTATCTTGTTAAGACTCTGCCGGATTTGATCGGCCGCAAAGTCTCGATCAGTGAGATCGAGGAGGCCAATCGAAGGTCGATCGAGTCTTATGCTCCCTCGCTTTATTCTGCCACTATCTGGCATTTTGTGCAACCGGATGTGGAGAAGTTCAAGAAGCTGAGGGGCGCTTTTGATGATCTGAATACCAGTCAGTTCTACGAGTTTCGAGAGGAGGCGGGAGAGGTCTGCCGGCAGCTGTCGGAGAAATATTCGCTGGCGATTGCCGCCAATCAGCCCGCTTCCACGGCTGATTATCTCGAGGAAAAGGGCATCCTGAAATACTTTGATTTCAAGGAGATGTCCGGTTCGATCGCTTACTCCAAACCGGATTACCGTTTCTTCCTCTATATCGCTCACAGGCTTGATGCTTCGCCGGAAAACTGTGTGATGGTAGGCGACAGACAGGATAATGATATTGTGCCGGCCAAAAAGCTGGGGATGAAAACGGTGCGGGTCATGGTCGGATCGCATAAAGAGCAGAAAGTAAGGATGCCGTCAGAACTGCCCGATAAGACGATTTCTTCTATTTCCGAGCTTTCTGATGCAATAAATGATTTGCAAAGTTAGCGAAAATTAGTATTTTATTTTTTTAAAGCCATATTGTAGGGTGACATAGACACATCTTTTTCGGGAGAGTTGCCATATGCTCGCAAAAATTCTTTCTGCGGCTGTGCTGGGCATCGATGCTTATGTGGTGGAGGTGGAGGCGGATATCTCGCAACAGCTTCCGGCATTTGCCACTGTCGGGCTGCCCGATGGCGCGGTTAAAGAGGCCAAGGAACGGGTGGCCGCGGCCATCAAAAATTCCGATTTCGTTTTTCCGGCCAAGAAGATCACGATTAATCTTGCGCCGGCTGACATCCGCAAGGAGGGTTCGGCTTTTGATCTGCCGATAGCGGTCGGCATCCTGGGCGCGACCGGCCAGATTCTGCGTGATGATTTCGAGAAATTCATCATGGTCGGAGAGCTTTCTCTTGACGGCACACTCAAGCCGGTGCCGGGGATTCTTCCGATTGCAATTCAAATTGCCAAAAAGAAAAATTACTCCATGATAGTTCCGAAGGAAAATGCCATGGAAGCGGCGATTGCTACAGACCTCGATGTATATCCCCTGGGATCGCTGCGTGAGACTGTTGATTTTCTCGAGGATGGTTCCGGAGTTAAGCCGTGCAAGATCGATGTCGATCAGGTCTTCAATCAGGCTCTGAAATATCCGATGGATTTTTCTGATGTCAAGGGGCAGGAGACCGCCAAACGTGCGCTCGAGGTCGCCGCCGCGGGGGGACATAATATCCTCATGGTCGGGCCTCCCGGTTCCGGTAAGACCATGCTGGCGAGAAGACTGCCGACTGTACTTCCCAACCTTACTATGGAGGAGGCGCTGGAGGTTACCAAGATTTATTCTGTTTCAGGACTTCTGCCTGCTAACACCGCATTGATTGCCACACGGCAGTTCTGCTCGCCGCATCACACAATCTCAGATGCCGGATTGATCGGCGGGGGACGTGTACCCAAGCCAGGGCAGGTTTCGCTGGCGCATCACGGGGTGTTGTTCCTGGATGAGATGCCGGAATTCCGCAAGGATATTCTGGAGATGCTGCGGCAGCCGATGGAGGATGGCCAGGTTACGATTTCACGTTCGATGGTCAGCCTGACATATCCGTCGCAGTTTATGCTGGTGGGCGCGATGAACCCGTGCCCGTGCGGATTTTTCGGCGACACCAACCACGACTGCACATGCAATCCCGGGCAGATTCAGAAATATATGTCCAAAGTATCCGGTCCGCTTCTGGATAGAATCGATATCCATATTGAGGTGCCGGCGGTTAAATTCAAGGACCTTGCCGCAGAGCCGACCGGGGAGAAGTCCGATTCGATTCGCGAGCGGGTCAATCATGCGCGCAAGATTCAGATTATGCGCTTTAGTGATGAGCCGGGCATGTTCTGTAATGCCCATATGGAGTCCAAGGATTTGCAGAAATTCTGCCCGCTTGATTCGAAGTCGCTGGAGCTGTTGCGTACCGCGATTACAAAGCTGGGTCTTTCTGCCCGCGCCTATGACCGCATAATCAAGGTTGCGCGTACAATCGCAGACATCGAAGCCGACGAGCAGATCGAAATCCGGCATATCTCCGAGGCGATTCAATACCGCAGCCTTGATCGGAATTTGTGGATGTGATGAAAAATTCATTATTGGTACCCCACATGCAATGTGGATTCAAACATTTTGCCTGCTATGTTCATAAGCAAAGACGAGCTTCGAGCATAGCAAATAGTCTTTAATCATGAAACTAAAACATTATGATCATGATGGACGTGCGAGATTCATTACATTCTGCACACATAATAACATTTGTACCCCACCTAACAGGTGGACGAAGAAAATTTCACCTGCTATGTTTCTTTCTAAATCAGACACTTTGTATCCCACCTAACAGGTGGGCGAAGAAAATTTCACCTGGCATGTTGCTCTTCAAAATCAGACATAGCAGGATGATCGAGCAAACCCACATTTCATGTCGGGTACCATAATGGGACAAAAATACAAAACGACGGCACTTTTCCACCTTATAATATGTTATCCTCTCTCATACTAAGTAATAGCATGGAAAGTCAGCTAATTCTGAAGTGGCTTCCATGCAAACAACACGGGGGGATAAGGAGGTGACACAATGGTTGTGCAAATAGTCCGCTTCAAGTCAGGATTGCCAGAGGAAGAAGTCATTAAGACATGCGAGGATCGTGCGCCGGATTACAGGGCTCAGGATGGCCTCATACAAAAATATTATCTGAAGTATAGCGACACGAACGAGTACGGCGCGGTATATATCTGGGATTCGCAGGATGCCCTGGATGCCTTCAATAAATCTGAGCTGCGCAAGACTATCCCTGAAGCATACCAGGTTCAGGGTGCCCCCGATATTGGCACCGCAGAAGTGATTATGACCCTCAGGTCTGAATAGTCGCGCACTTATTGAAGGGCGGGGAAGGGTGCAGGCTGACGAACGGCATAATATCGGTTTTGCATCAAGAGCTGATAGAGAATTTCGGCATTCTCCCCTCTATATGCCCAGTAGATGATGTCTTTATCCCCTATTAAGATCCGTCCGCGTTCAACAAAAAATATTTCATAGAATTCACATTTTGTCATCTGGATCTTTTTAATCATAATATTGACGACCGCGGGCGGATTCAAGAATGCTACGGTATCCACACTATAATCACGTTTAAACAGAATTCCCGTGCCAATCGACTCATCCTTCCAAAAGATATAGACGTCATCAAGTTCATTTTTGACTCTCACATTTCCTGCAGAAATAAATCCCATCTCTTTCATCAAGGGAGCCCATCTCAAGATGAGTCCATGCGGCCTGTTATCGACAAACAATACGAATGCCAGCATAACACAGAAGCCGGTTGCGACCAACCACATTGCGTCTCCCGGATTAATACCGTCATGAACCAGCATTGCAGCTACCAGATTCGCCAGGAAGAGAATCTGGATTATTCGAATTGTGCTTCTCCTCATAATCCTTCCCCATGCCAATTCAGGCAGCTTTCAGAAAAAGCCTGCCCTGGATCGATCCTCAAAATAAAAATAATCTATTTCTGAGCACATCCAAATCATTTTTTCTTTGAGGTACATGTAAGGTTGAAAATCCCAGCTAAAAGGCAGTGTTGAAGCACTTTAAGTTTCGATCTCGTCTTCATGAGGAGCGAAAGCCCTTGGGCCAGAGCGAGTAATGATGTCAAAATTTAATTGATGCAAAAAAATTAGAGATTCTCACGGTCCGTCAGGAGCCGGATCCTCGATCGTCCTCGACCAGGGTCGGGACTCCCTCAGAATGACGCGCCCTGGTTCTTTTCTCTGTTGCAAGGTTTTTCAACAAGTGAGAAGGTATTGGCCGTCCGGAATTACTATACGGTTATTTCAGTGCGCTTCCATCACTGATGCCTTCCCGCGGGGTCGCAATCCCAACTTCGTTGGGCTCAAGACCCCGCGATACGTTCCTGGCAGCTTCTCAATAATTCCTGAAGAACCGGCCGCTGGCCAATTATCTCAATGCGCTTTTGCGACGATTGCTTTGGCCATGTTCTTGAAGATAATCATGTGCATGGGGTAGGTTATTTTCCAGTAGAGGAAGCCCCACAGGCCGCGGGGATAGTAGCGCATGGTCTGTGTCAGGCGGGATCGTCCGGGCGAAAGCGGCTCTACCAGATACTCCATCCAGCCCTGTCCCCAGAGATTCATCTCCGCCCGAAGTAATATCTTTTTGCCCGGTTCAAGGTCCTCCACACGCCAGAAGTCGATCGGGTCGCCGATTTCGAGTTCTGTCGGATGGCGCCGCCCCTTGCGCATGCCGATCCCCCCCAGCATCTTGTCGATCCAGCCCCGCAAGCGCCAGAGCCAGTCGGCATAGAAGTAGCCGTTATCGCCGCCTATCCTCGAGACCGTGGCGTAAAGTTTCTCGGCCGGAACATCAGCTTCGAAGTTGCGCTGGTCGATTTGAAGATGTGAGGGGTCAATCTGGATTCCACGCGGATGGAACTGTCCCGCAGCCTCGGTGCGTACGATCGCACCCTGGGTACCCCTGAGTGCGCGCCGTACAGCCTCCTCAAAGGCCATAGGCTCAAAATCAAAAATCTGTTTGGCCAGATCATCCTCAACCACAGTCTCGGACTTGAGCGAGCCAATAATAGAACGCGCCATCTGCACCGATAACGGCGTGACAAGACGAATCCAGTATGACGACAGCCGCGGAGTGAGCACCGGCACACGAAGTATAAAGCGGCGCAGCCTGAGAACCCTGGCTACCATCATCATCATGTCATAATATGAGAGCACATCCGGCCCGCCGATATCGATGATTTTGCCAACGCTCTCGGGCTTATCCAGGCATTCCACAAAATAGCGCAGGGCATCGCCAGTCGCAATCGGCTGGGTCTTGATCTGTACCCACCTGGGACTGACCATGACAGGCAGACGGTTGACGAGATGATGGATCATCTCAAATGAAAACGATTCGGTCCCGATCAAAATAGCGGCTCTAAATTCAGTCACCAGAATTCCACTCTCGCGCAGAATATTGCCGACCTCGTGACGGCTCCGTAGATGCGTCGACTGTTTTTCATCCTCGCGGCTTCCCAGCCCGCCGAGATAGATAATTCGGTGTACTCCTGCATCCTTGCATGCCCGGGATGTATTCTCGGCCGCTTTCTTATCCAGCTTCTCGAACTTATCCGTTCCCGCGGACATGGAATGTACGAGGTAGAATACGACCTCGATATCTTTCAGGGCCTGGGGTAATGTTTCCGGTTTGAGCACATCGGCCTCGACCAGCTCGACATCATCCCCCCAGACATCAATCGGAGCTCTGGCCTTATCACGCACCAGAGCCCGGACATGATGCCCGCGCTGGGTCAGTTTCGGAATCAGGTGCCGTCCCACATAGCCGGTCGCACCTATCACTAAAATTTTTGCCACCCGCCTTTACTCCTTCGCTATCTTTTTCAGCTCTTCCTTTGACGGCGTATCCTTGATGTCTCTGGCGAACTGCTCTTCTATGACTTTCGCACGGTAATCAAAAATATGCTTTAGCCGGCCCTCGATACTGAGCGCATGCACCAGCCTTCCCAGAAAGCCGAAGGGCAGGATATACTGGACACGGTCAGACATCAGAGTCCCGCCCTCGACTTCCTTAAATCTGTGCGTATGATGCCAGAATGCGTACGGCCCTTTTAGCTGTACATCGAGAAATTTATGCGGCGGGTCATACTCGGTGATCATGGTTGTCCAGCGCACCCGTATGCCCTGAAGTTTTATGGTATAGTCTATCAATGCCCCAACCCTCATCTCGATCGGAAGCGGGGTTATTATTTCGAAACCAAGCGACGGCGGAGTTATAATCGCCAGATTTTCGGGCTTCTCGAAAAACTCAAATACCTCATTGATCGGCTTTTTTATCAGCTGTTCTCTATTTAAAGTATGTATTTTCATATTATCACCCCCGATCTTTTCGATCTCTTCCGCAGGGTCACACCCCCGACAAGTAGGGGCCAGGACCCTGCTGTACGTTTAATCTATCATCCTTGTCTGTGGCAGGGTGGCCCATCCCCTTCAGGGGTGGGTTTCTAATATCCTTCTCCCACATCTAAAGATGTGGGACACCCAGCCTGTTTTCGCCCGCAGGGTCACATCCCGCCTTGTGCGGTCAATGACCCTGCACACGGGTTATCCTGTCATTCTGAGCGTAGCGAAGAATCTGTTTGATTCGTGAGAGATTCTTCGGTCACTTCGTTCCCTTATAATGACATGCCTAATGCTCGTCATCATGAGGAGCGAAGCGACGTGATGATCTCCGCGGTTATTTCTGAGACAGAGGCGGAGATTCCCACGGTCCGTCAGGAGCCGGATCCTCGATCGTCCTCGCCTCCGGCGGGACTCACTCGGAATGACAACTTCAATTACATCCTCTTCACTTTCTCTATATATTTGTCAACATCAAATTTTTTCTTGCAGCCGTTATAACTCATAAACCGTATCTTGCCGAAAATCTCACGCTCGAACCAGGGACGGTCGTGCACACCACCGATACTCCATGCGATTCCGGCATAGCCATTGGGATCGCGCCCGTCGAGCTCATATTTATCATTCAAATAAATTGCAATATCCAGCGCCTGTTCCGGGGCAGGAGTCCATTCCAGAATTTTCTTGGCCCAGTACATGCGCATGTAGCCGTGCATCTTGCCGGTCTTGACCATTTCCATCTGGGCGGCGTTCCAGAGCTCGTCATGGGTTTTAGCATTTTCGAACTCCTCCGGTGAGTACATATATTCGCGAAAGTCGTTGCGATGTTCCTCCAGCGTTTTCTTCGCCCAGTCAGGAAAACCGTCAATATTGTCATAATTATAGTTATAGAAACAATAATTATCCGCCAGCTCGCGCCAGATAATGACCTCGGTGAAAAAGCTCTCCTGTGATTTAGAACCGGGAGCGGCTTTCAATGTTTCCAGCACCACACGCTGGGCGGAAATTTGCCCGAAATGAAGCCAGGGCGAAAGGCCGGACTGATAATCCTCGGTTGGATCGTTGCGCTTATCGGTGTATTTCGTCAAGCGGTTGTTAATGAATTCCTTAAACTGATCCATACCGGCGGTATAGCCCGGCCGGATACCATCCACCTCGCCCACTTTCGTATCAACCTTGAGCGATTTCCTGGCCTTCCCCCAGTTTACTTTGGGAGTTCTGCCATCCCATCCGAATTTGTGTTTTTTTAGACCCGGGAATTCGACCAGAAAATCATCCAGCTTCTCGTCAACTTTTTTTCTGAACAAATGGGCGGCGTATTCCGCCTTATCCGAAATCTCCCAGGCCGGTATAATATTATGGGCATCGACCTGGTAGAAAGGTATATCGATTCGCTCCGCTATATCGCGGTACCATTTGCGATTGATTTTGAGCGGATTGAAGTCGGTCACCAGCATCCCCGTTTTTTGCTTTTTCAAAAAATCCGGCAATCTTTCCTCCGGCTCACCGAGAAGCAGGAAGAACGGGATGTTCTTCTTCTGCAGAGCTTTTTCAACCTCCTGCACACCTTCTATCATAAAGCCGTACTGGCGCATGGTGGCATCCAGATATTCCGGGACCATGCAGAATATTACCGCCAGCGGGGCCTTATATTCCACAGCCAGTTGTTGGGCGAAAAGAAGGGCCCAGTTATCCTCAACACGCTGATCACGGCTCATCCAGTAAATTACCGGACCCTTCCTGTGTTCGCCCTTCGCCAGGACACGGATTCGTCTGTCATCAATTGAAATCGACATCAGTCTTCACCCCATTGGATTTACTCCTGATCTTTTCCAGGTGTTTGTGCAGGTCCGAAAGACGCTGCATCGCTTCAATACCCAGGTCTTCCAATACATTATTATAAGCACCGGAAGATCGTCCACCAACTAAAAGAACAACCTCGTCATCGAGAATCTGGCGCAGTCTGCGAAGTTCCGGTCCCAGACGAGGATCATCCGGAGGATAGACAATACTTAATGCCACCGCCCGGGCCTCAATATTTTTGACCGCATTGGCAATTTCCTCGGCCGGAAGTTCCGGTCCGAGATAGATCGAGTGCCATCCCGCAGAGGAGGCCGCGATTGTTACCATCAATGCTCCGAACTCATGAATCTGGCCGGGCGGTGTGGTAACAATGATCTTCGGAGCGGATTCATCAACTTTAAGCGCCCCAACCATATTTCCCAGGAACGAGCGCACTACTGCAGAGGCCAGATGCTCATGTACCACGCGCAATGTGCCCTCGCGCCAGAGATCGCCGATCTTGTACATCAGGGGCTCCAGCACTTTTTCCATCATCTCCGGCTGGGTCAATTCTGATGAGGCCCTGAGCAGTATTTTCTCGAGCTTCTCCGAGTCAAGATCAACTATCGCATCCAAACATTCCTTCAGGTAGAGCCTCGGCTCATGATAAGATTCTCCATTGCCGCCCCCACTCGAATATCGGGGGTCGATATTGAAGTTAGAGGCGCTCGACTCCACCAGCATTTTCAGTTGCGGGTCCGAGAGCCTGGCAATCTGGCCGATACTCTCACCCGCCTGCGTGGCTTTGCGCAGAAGGATCAGCCTTTCAATCTCTCCGTCGGTATACATTCTGCGGTTCGAATCTGTACGTTCAGGGGTGACAGCGCTGTAACGCCGTTCCCATATCCTCATCACATGAGAGGAAAGTCCCGTTCTCTTTTCCACGACCTTGATTGGATGTTTATGTTCCATAATTCACCTTGCAAACTAATGTTCTAATATCGTCTAAGATTGATAACACAAGAATTTGACAAAAAGTTCGATGAAAAGCATAATTATTGAGGAATTTCATCAAAATAAGCTCGATAGTCAAAACGATTTCATAAATCTACAACAATAACTTATTGCGGTACATCATAAAAGGGAGAATTATGAGTATGTTTAGACATCTTTGGAACATTATCAAGACATTATAGGTTGCAGAAGTCGAAAGTTGAAAATATTGGATTTCCTAATTTTAGTAGAAGGAGAGAAAAATGAAATCATTAGATGTAATCGCAGCAGTTCTGCTGGTAGTCGGCGGTCTCAACTGGGGCCTGGTTGGATTTTTCGGATTTGACCTGGTGGCCTCGATCTTTGGACCGATGAGCTTCCTGAGCCGCATAGTCTATATTATGGTCGGTATCGGCGCGCTGTATCAGGCTGCCCAGTGGAAAGCGATCCAGCGCCGCTGGCAGCCGGTGACTGCCTGACGGGCACTTTTTCAGCAAAATGATGTTTACTAAAATGGAAAGGTTTTAACGAAGAGGGTAGTTGAGAAAACTAAGAGACGAGTTGTGCAAGCAAGAGATTTTTAATCAGAAAGCGCAGTTATCAGCTGCGCTTTTTTTTCGACATAGCCTTGAGCTTGCCGTTCAAGCCCTGATATGTCCCTGCCACAACCCGGCACGAGTAAACACTTAACCAGGTCACCAAACCCTCAGAAATTCTTTAATCTCGGGGTTACAGGTATTAATGCTATTGTTCAACCGTGACGGTACCGGTCATGACTACCGGATGGATCTCGCAGCGGTAATTACTGGTACCGACATTATTGAATACTTTCCTGAAGGTCTCGCCGCTGCTCATATTGCCGGAATCCCATGATTCCACACCGCCGGTCGAGGTAGTGGTGTGGATTATCTGATCATTGTTGGTCCAGACCACAGTATCACCGACATTGATGGTTATATCAGCCGGCGAAAAGGTGGTGTTGACCATGCTGACATCGATCCGTGCCGCTGTGCCGTTGCCCGGCGGCGGATTGGTGCCGGTATCACCGTTATCATCACTGCATCCCAGAAATAAGACTATTGCGAGTAAAAGTATAAACGGTTTGAAGTACTGCATACTATCCTGCCTTTTTATTAATTAAAAAGTGGTAACTTTCAACCATCTAAAACAGGATAAATATAGTCTTTGTTCCACTCAACTGGTTCTCAAGATAGCGGCGGGGGGCGATATTATTCGGATCAGGCGGGAAACCATTCCGCACTGCAGTAAATTTCCCCGGGGTTACAGGCGGATATCCGACCGCAGAGATAAACATATCCGGCATTTATACTTAGATTAGTCTTGCGAAACCCTCAAATAAATGATAATTTAGGTTTGAAGGTGACTTGCGATTCGACATGATCATGTCAGAGACAGGAGGTGCTTATGCCGGATGAACCGGTTGGATGTGCGCGGCCGACAGGCAAGGTTGTCGGTGAGGAGACGCCGTCCAGTGAAGTATCAGAGGAAAAAACCAAGACAGGAGTACAGAATATGTCTATGGCAAAAGTGGGCGGAAAGGCGCCTGATTTCGAGGCACCAGCCTATCATAGAGGAAAATTCATAAATGTTAAATTATCGGATTACCTGGGCAAGTGGGTGCTGATATGCTTCTACCCGGGTGATTTCACATTTGTCTGACCGACCGAATTGTCGGCGGTCGCCGGCAAATTCGACCAGCTCAAGGAATTGGGCGTAGAGGTACTTTCGATTTCAACCGACTCTCAATTCGTTCATAAAATCTGGGAAGAGGAAGAGCTATCCAAGATGACCAAGGACGGCATCCCCTGGCCGATGGTGGCGGATGGGGCCGGTAATCTTGGCAGAGTATATGGCGTCTACGATGAGGCCAATGGGGTCAATATTCGCGGACGTTTCCTGATTGACCCGGACGGCGTGATTCAGGCTATGGAGGTCCTGACTCCTCCGGTCGGCCGTAAGTTCGAGGAGACAATCCGGCAAATTCAGGCCTTCCAGCATGTACGCAATACCAAGGGCGCCGAAGCCTGCCCGGCGGGATGGGAGCCCGGCAAACCGACATTAAAGCCCGGCCCTGATCTTGTGGGCAAGGTCTGGAAAGTCTGGCAGCCTGAGAAATAGAAATGGATCTTAAAAGTCGTTGGTCAGGATCCCCGCTTTCCTGACAGGACTGTAAGCGGCGTGCATAACAGCGCGCCGCTCGATTTTTTGTAAGCTTGCTTTTTCTGATGAAGTCTAATCTACTTTTATCCCGTAGCGTTCTTTGGCAGATTTGATTATCAGGTCAATCACATCATTATAACTCAGGCCCTTGGCTTCGGCGCCGGTGATCAGCGGGCTTACCGGCCTCAAGCCGGGCAATGGATTGACTTCGATCAGATAGGGGGTACCGTCTTTGGTCAGTCGGATGTCCGCACGCGCGAAATCTGGAATCTTCATGACATTGAAAGCGCGGTCGGCCAGGGTCAGAACATCGCGCCTTTCCTCGGGAGTCAGTTCTGGAGGACAAATCGTATTCAGCGACTCATCTTTTCCTCCGCTGGCCTTGGTATCGTAATCAAAGATACCATGCTCCTTGCCCTCAAACTTATATTCGACAATCTCCAGCAGATAGCCGGAGAAGGCCTGTAGCATCGGAACAGTCAACTCACGTCCTTCGATATACTGTTCGACAATAACGCCCTCCGAGTATTCATTCAGCAATTTCTTGACCACTTTCTTAGCTTCTTCAGGTGTCTCGGCCACAGATTCCTGAGTGATCCCCATGCTGGAACCTTCATAATTAGGCTTGATAAAAACAGGATACTCCATGTCATCGGGAATATCCGGTTCCTCGAGTGTAATCAAAGCGCCCTGAGGTACTTTTATGCCTCTGACCGCAAGGAGCTTTCCTGACAGACGTTTATCCAAACCGACATGCAGGAGCCCGGGGGTACCGCCCGTATAAGGAATTCCCAGGAGTTCATAAATGGCTGGATAGTAGGATTCCCGCCTTTTGCCTCCCACCCCCTCGGCCAGGTTGAAAATCAGGTCGGGACGCGAATCTATCAGCTTATCGACCACCTCTCCCGGAGATCCGGAAACCTCCACCGGAGATACATGGTGTCCGAGCTCTTCAAGGGCTGAGACGACTCTGTCCACATACTCCTGGCTGAAACGCTCGGCCTGTTTCTCATCGTCCTCGGACTTGCGCAAATTAAAAGTAAATGTAACTCTCATTATCCAAAAATTACTCCTGTTTCCAACCCATATTAATAATGTTGGTGATTATATGCAAGCAAAGCCAGAGCCAGGGCATATATTTTGATATTTTCCAGATAACGGTCAATCCTGATGCGCTCATCGACCTCATGCGCCATCTCTATATCACCAGCCTTTTCATCCAGCGGGCCAAAGGCAACTGCTGCGGGAAAAGCCTTGGCATAGGTGGTTCCCCGAATGGAATTCAAGGTCGCTGGACGGCCGGTAACAGTTTCATAGGCAATCTGAAGAGAGTGCAAAAACTCGGGATGATTGTCCGGAGAGATGAACAGGGCCTCATGGATGCGGCCATGAATGCGGGATTTGACTTTCAGGCCGTCCAAAGCATTTGAGTCTTCGGCGGCCGCTTTTTCGAAAGCCGCCCGCACATTAGCGCTTTCCACTCCCGACGGGTAACGCACGTTTACAAGCGCATTACCCGATTTTGGAGTAAGAGTGAGCACCCCCAGATTGATTGTGGTGTTCCCCATATAGTCGTGATGACAGCCGATACCGAATCCGGAGCCATCCAGCAGCCCGCAGCGCCGGCTCAATCCCCCTGCAAAAACACGCAATCCCTCAGGGCCGTATTCAAGCATATCGATAAATGCCAGCGCATCAAGAGCGGCATTATGACCCTTCTCGGGAAAGGCGCCATGCGCGCTTTTACCAAGGAAACTCAGTTCAAAGATTGTCTTTCCCGAATTCTTGGAGTCTTCTTTATGAGTCATTGAAAAATCGCTATCGGGAATAATCTCTTTCAATGTCACAGCAGTATCAGTCAGTCTGCGAGCGATGGCGCTTTTTTGAGATGATTCCGCCAGCAGAGTCAGTACTGCAGTATCGGGTACCATATTATGCCGCTGGCCGCTGGTAAGGGAAATAAATCGAGGTTTTTCCGCTGATGGTTTCTCTTCCGGCCATGTGCCGGAAAGCTCCAGCATGGCCATGCCCTTTTCAGCGTTTATGACAGGAAATATTCCGTCCGGCACAATGGTGACATCCGGGGTTTCCCTTTTATCTCTGAGGAGATCGACATCGGGCCAGTCGTCAGTCTCTTCCAATGTGCCGATCAGAAATCGAATATCGCTGACCTGCCTCAGGCCCAGACTTTTCAAGGCGTCCAGTGCAGAATAGACAGATGCTACAGGACCTTTATCATCCTGCGCACCCCGTCCCCAGATACAGCCCTCGGCAACAGTTCCTCCAAATGGGGGATAACGCCAGCCCTTGCCGGCGGGGACGACATCAATATGAGCGGCCACACCCACCGAGCGCTGCGATTTCTGTTTCGTTTTCAGTTCGGCCACGGCCGCAAGATTATCGTAATTTCGAAAGGCCATGCTCAGACGCTCTGATTCCACTCGCAGGTATTCCAGGCAGTTTTTTATTGCTTCCTGGAATTTATCCTGCCCAGCTCTGGTTTTCTGACCGCTGGCAGTTTCGAACCTGAGCAGACCGGATAGGAAGGCGATATAGTGATCGCCTCGCTCCTCGACCAGACGATCGATTTCACCAGCAACATCCTTGATTTTTTTCTGATCGAAGGATTTTGTCAAAACGCCGCCTTTTATTGGATAGCGGTTTACGTTTTCTCAATCATTCTGATGTATAATACTGGGTATATGACATAATATCAAATCCTTTAATAAATTACGAGAGGGCAGGTTCAGGCCATTTTATTCAGTACTGATTACGATTAATCTCAAAACTTAGTACAGGTGTGAGTTGTATAATATTTTGGAGATATTTATGGATTAAAAAAGGCAGAAAACAGCTTTGATATTGACAGGCTGATAAAATTAAGTATATTAAAAATAGAATCTGAGCCACTGTATGGCGCGTTTTTTGCTAGACCTTGACGGCACGAGATTTATGTATGGTTACGAATCCTGTAAGTTCTGAGAAATCAACGAATTCTGGCGGTAATGGTCATTCCTGCACGCTTTATTCTGAAAATCTGGTGAAATCGTATAAGCGCCGCAGGGTTGTTGATAGCGTATCGATTGATGTTAAATGTGGCGAGGTAGTGGGTCTCTTGGGGCCGAACGGCGCCGGTAAAACCACAACCTTTTATATGATAATAGGTTTCATTAATCCGGACCGCGGCAGGGTAAAGATCGATGATTCCGACCTGACCAGTCTGCCTATGTATAAGCGGGCCCGGAAGGGAATTGGGTATCTGGCGCAGGAGCCCTCGATATTCAGGAAACTGTCTGTGGAGGACAATATCAATGGGATCCTGCAGATGCTGGGCATACCCAAAAAGAAGCGCATCGAGAGGCTCGAGAATCTACTGGAGGAACTGGATATCAAGGACTTACGTCATAACTATGCTTACACATTGTCGGGCGGTGAAAGACGGCGGGTGGAGATCGCCAGGTCATTGGCGCTCAATCCCACTTTTATGCTCCTGGATGAGCCGTTTGCCGGGATCGATCCGATTGCGGTGGAGGATATTCAGAGGATTATAGCGAAATTAAAAGCCAGCAATTTCGGAATTCTGATCACCGATCACAATGTGCGTGAAACACTTTCGATTACTGACAGAGCCTATATAATGTGTGACGGAAAAATACTGAAATCGGGAACCGCCGATTATCTGGCTAATGATCCGGAGGCGCGCAAGGTTTACCTGGGCGAGAAATTCCGTTTAAATTAGCCCATTTCGGTGCCGATAACTATATTAGGACCTGGAGAGAAATTTAGAAGATCTTGTATCTTATTTTAAGGCAATAAATTAACATGAAACTCGGTTTACAGTTAAAACTCAAGCAGACACTTGCTCCGCAGCTGATTCAGTCGCTGAAAATGCTGCAGATGCCGCTATTGAAGCTCGAGCAAGTTCTGCGGCATGAACTTTCGGTGAATCCAATGCTGGAGGAGGAGGAAGTCCTCGAGCCGGAAGTGAAGGACGGCGACGAGTACTCTGAAAATACTCTTGACGATTCCGATCCGCTCATGGATCCGAATATGACCAAAGGCGATATGGATTGGGAGTATTATCTTGGGGATGACGCCCAGGATTATGTTTTCCGCCGGATGAAAGAGAAGCGCGAGGAATGGCAGACAAATACGCCGGCCCTTGAAAAGACTCTCTACGAGCATCTTCTGGATCAATTATCTCTTCTGAAACTTTCCGAAGAGGAGTTTAATATCGGCGAATTTATCATTGGAAATATTGATGATTCGGGCTATTTAAGCTGCTCTCCGGAAGAGATTGCTGAGATGCTGGATGTTGAATCGGACAAAGTAACCACAATTCTTGAGAAGATTCAGCTATTCGATCCTCCCGGAGTGGGGGCAAGAAACCTGAAGGAATCGCTCCTGATCCAATTGAAGGAAAAGGGCCTGGAGAACTCACTGGCCTGGAAAATCATCGAGCAGTATTTCCATGAATTGGACCGTAAATCACCCCTGCAGCTTTCCAAGGCCCTGAATGTTCCGGTGGAACGGATAAACGAGGCCATGAACAAGATAAAATCTCTCTCTCCACGGCCGGCCTCAGGGAAATTTGTGACAGCCGCAAGTGCGATAGTCCCCGATCTGATTGTTGACAAGATCGATGGCGAATATGTAGTTTATCACAATGACAGATCGGTACCGCGGCTGAGAATCAATTCTTCCTATAAGGATTTGCTGAAAAGAAACCGGAATACCCCTCAGGACACCAAGAAGTATGTGCGCGAGAAGCTTGAACAGGCCCGCTGGCTTTTGAATGCGATCAACCAGCGCCGCAGCACCATGATAAATGTTATGTATTCCATTATCGAGGAGCAGCGCGAGTTTTTTGAAAAGGGGCCTGACTATCTCAAGCCCATGATTATGGAACACATTGCCGACAGAGTACATATGAATGTTGCCACGATTTCCCGGGTCTCCAACAGCAAGTATGTCCAGACTCCCCAGGGCGTCTATGAGATCAAATATTTCTTTAACAGCGGCCTGCAGAGGGAAAATGGCGAGGCGCTCACCAAGCGCCGTGTCAAACAGCAGATTGAGAAATTGATCAACGAAGAAGATAAGGAAAAACCTCTCTCCGATCAGGAAATACATCGCAAACTCAATGAAGAGGGCATAAAGATAGCCCGAAGAACGGTAACCAAATATCGTGAAGAGCTCAAAATACAGCCGGCACGATTCCGTAAAATGGTGCCCAAAGAAAACAGTTGACAAACCGCCGCATTTTTATGATTTTTCAAGTGTGGCTTATAAACCATTTATATTTCCCCGCCCCAATTTTCAAGGTAGTCAATTTGATGAGTGAATTACAAACGCCGAGTCTACTTTTGTGTCCGAAAATAGTTGGGGGTGAAGCATAAATTAATTTCAAAGAACAAAACCATTGTTCCGTTACTGCGTTTAAATATTGAAAGGAGGCTATCCGGATGATGTAAGAAAGCATCGTCCATTTTTCCCCTTGGTTTAGAGGGATTGCAAGAAACCTGAAACATTGTAAGACCTTATTGATTCCGGAAAATTTTGATCAAAAAAAAAGAAAGGAGTCCGGAATGAAAGTCAACATCACCGCGAGGCATTTCGATCTAACCGACGAACTTAGAGCCAGAGTAGAGGATGAAGTTGAAAAACTTAAGCGATATTTTGACCACATAATATCGGCGAATGCCGTTCTGGCGGTGGAAGGTTATCGGCACATGGCAGAAATCAGTGTCAAAGTGTCCCGCTCGACATTGACCGGAACGGGTGAATCTGACCAGATGCAGGTTTCGATTGAGCAGGCTATGGACAAGCTTACCGGGCAGCTGAAAAAGTACAAGGGCAAGCTGAAGGACCGTCAGCAGAAGCAGGTCTCCAGGGAAAAGACTACTATACCGGATTTAACCAAGGATGATGATATCACTCTGGATTATTAGAGCATGAGCGAGCTGACAGTAGAAAAATTATATAAGCAATGCAAGGAGATGTTCGAGCTTTATCTCCTGACCGAGGAGGACGGGCTCAAGAAGAAAATCCCCACCCCCGCCATAAACAGGCCGGGGCTGGCCATTGCCGGCTTCACACTGCGTTTTGCAAACAACCGCGCCCAGATTCTGGGCGAAACCGAACTGGCATATCTCAACAGCCTCAACCGTGAACAGAGGCTGGACCAGCTGGAAAATATGTTCCGCTGCGACATGCCCTTCCTGATCGTTACAAAGGCGATCAATCCTCCGCCGGAGCTGGTTGAGATGGGCAATAGATTCAATACCACTGTCTTCCAGACCCGTCTCTCCACCGCCGACCTGGTTATGCGCCTGAGCGGTTACCTGGATGAGTACTTCGCCCCCTTTATCAATACCCACGGTACACTTGTCGATGTCTATGGCGTGGGTATGCTCTACACCGGCAAGAGCGGTGTGGGCAAATCGGAATGTGCGCTGGATTTGGTCGAACGAGGACATCGGCTGGTTGCCGATGACATGGTGCGGATAACCAAAAAAGGCCCCAACTATATCGTGGGGAGCGGCAACGACCTCCTGGGACATCATATGGAGGTGCGCGGTATCGGCATCATCGATATCGAGCGCCTGTTCGGAATCCGTTCGATCAGGATGCAGAAGCGTGTCGAATGCGAGGTTCGGTTGCAGCTCTGGGATGAAACCACCGACTATGAGCGCCTGGGTATAGAGGAGATGTACACCACTATACTGGGTGTGGAGATTCCGATTATTACGGTTCCAGTCTCGCCGGGCAAAAACATTACCGTAATCTCCGAGGTGATTGCGATGAACCAGATGCTTAAGGTTTACGGAGAGAACACCGCCCAGCAGTTTTCGCGCAAGCTGTCGGAACGGATGCAGCGCCGTCAGCTCGCAACCCGAGAATATTTGCAGTCAGATTTCGAGTGATATTCAGATCGAGATTTAGCTAATAGAAAGCAGGCTCTGATAAGGGCCTGCTTTTTTTGTGAGATAGGAATTTTGAATTCCAAAGAGATGCTTTGGAATATCTAAAATTTGAAAGTATGCGAAAATCCAAAAACATGGAGTCAATTGAATCTATTCAGATTTTCCATTATTATTTTTTGAACTTTTGCCAAATAAGGCATTGTAAGACGGTGCACTCTGCGTCGATTGGAGTAGTTGCTTCTGTTCTGAAGTGCGATTTCTAGGTGCACATTCCTTTGCCTGCTTTAATCTAGCCATATAAACATCAAATTGTGCAGTTTTCTGTTTGTCCATCTATTCATCTCCCAGTTTATAAAGATTCCAAAAGCTATTTGTCAGCATTTCGTCTTTTGTTACCACACGGAATGCACAGTGTGTAATTTCTTCGATTAGTCGATAGTTTAAATTATCTATTTTTATATTTGCCTGCTTAGGCTTTTGTCCAGGTTTTAGGATATTGAACTTTAGGTTATTTGTCAATACTTTGTATATTACTTTTGCAGAAATGGCAGGCGTTCTTGTAACTAATACACCATTTGCAACTCCTGTATTTAGATCAATTTGAAACCTAAGCGGATGTGAATTCATCAAAGTGTTTGCTCTTCGATCATAGAATTCTTGCTCATATTTCGCTACTCTATCTATAAGATGAGAGTAGATCTTTTTGCTCTTTTTCAATTCTGAGTCGCGTTTGGAAAGGTTATTTTCAGTTTTCAGCATAATTTCTGTAATTTCAGTCACTTTACTTGTAAAATCCTCTATCTCATTGGGATCAGCTACTTTTCTTAAAAGATCTGCTTTTTGCAAAAGAAACTCCAGTGGCATTTTCCGCAATTCATTTTGCCTCCTTTTTCTATTTATTTTGGGTACATATGCTATAACCGGCTTGCCTTGAGCAAGGGTCGAAGCCATTTCAGAATCTTTTCCCATGGTATCGGTCTCTTGAACCAGATAAAGTGTGCATCTCGCTCGCTTTAGCATTAATCCCTCTATTAATCCTTTTGCAATTGAGTTATCATGGTAATTTTGAGTAGGATCAAAATATCTTACATTTATTTCTCTAAGCAGCCTATTTTTAAATACCTTATTACATAATCGATGCACGTCGACATATTCCCATTTTTCTCTCATTGATGTGGCCACATAAACATCCAAATAATCGTAACTTAAGTAAGTTTCAAAGTTTCTCTGCCCCTTTTCCCGAACATTTTTCAGGTGCTTTTTACCTACTTCATCACTTATCAAATATCCTAATAAGTGCAAATCACTTTCATCAATCTGTTCAGGATCCCGAATAGGCTTTTGTCTATTTTTGAATTCTTTAATTAGGTCGGATGATTTTTTTGACCAATTCCCAAATTCGCTTAACACATTATCCTTATTGTGAAGATAATTGAAGGCAAAGCGAAATGATCCGAACTGCAACATTGCAAGCCTATGAAATTCATGCACCTTTGATTCAAAATCATCAAATAGAATTGTCGCTTTTCCACCAGCGAGAAAATTAAAGAAACGATCCGAGACAATTCGCTCATTACACAATAAAAGCATTTCATTTAATTGCCTTCTACCAAAAGTCGCATTGTTTCCTCTTCTCTTCAGCGATTTGCCAATACTCTTTTCTGCTCTAGTTTTACATTCCCTAGTTATTTTTCGCCCACACAATAATTCAATTTGATGAACGAATGAAGCGGCTTCCATCATCTTTTCCTCCCAATGGCATCTTGGCGTCAGATAATTTGTTTGGGTTGATCTATAGTTGAAAAGATAATCTATATTTGTAATCATGTCAATACTCGAAATTCCCACTCCGTCTCTTTTAAACAGCTTCCGCTGTGGGGCGCCCCGGCTTTTGACGGAGCAGGTTTGGGCGTCAAAAGATCAGCTAATCCCTGACACAGCGAACCGAGAACCCGAACTGCTTATTCAGGAAAATGCTGAAACCACGATGGATCTCAGAACTGAAGTAGTGCAAACCTCGGTACCATGCGAAGTAACTCAGGCGCTCCGCGGACGACCAGAAATAGGCAAAATACCCCAAAGAGTAGAAGGGACCATCGTAATCCCGGTAGCCGCCGGGCAGGGCATTAAACGCACTTACATTGGTCGCGCCGGTGTTGGGAGTCTGCCAGTGTGTTGTGCCGGTCTCTTTCAGCCCGCCGCCGGCATTTGTATCGCTTCCCAGGTAATCAATTAACGCCTGCCATTCAGCATCACCGGGCACATGCCAGCCCTCCGGCGCTATACCACGACCGTCGGCCACAGCATAATAGTTGTACAATCGGCCGTAAACATCAGCACGGTCTTCATCGTTACCATAGCTGCAATAAGCTCCACTCGAAAGACGTCGCCACGCGCTATCGGCGGTTACATGTACAATGGGTTCGCCGTTGCGGTAATGTGTTACTTTCAGGTTTTCCGCCATCCACCACTGATCACCGATCTTGATTGTGAGGTAGGTATTGCCGTCTATATCTGTGACTTTACCCGCCTCGAGCTTCTGCCCATCCCGATTCCAGAAGCTCCATTCGCCAGTTCGTCTTCCATCCTTGTAGTCACCCTCCATTTCCTGCTGCCCGTTATCATACCATGTTCGAAACGGGCCGGATTGCAGGCCATCATCGTAGCCGATCTCAGATTTCTTATTTCCGTCGGGGTACCATGCCCTGATGAACCCGTGCAGTTTACCATCCTCGAACGACTTCTCCGCGCTCTTCTGGCCATCCTCATAGGTTTCAACCGCCACACCGCTAAAGGGCTTATCCTCGTTCACAGCATAATAAAGTCCGTCAGACCGCTGTTGCAGCTGCTCCAATGAGATTTCTCTGGGACCCTCAGAACAGGAGACTCCGAAAATCAAGGTCACGATAACAATGCTGACCAAGCGAATATTTGATATCTTCATGTTGCCAGTCCTCCTCTCGATAAATTACGCATACACTTCGTACATTCACGTACTCGACGAATATAATCAAATTGCGCTCCACGTGACAGGTGGTTTCGCCCGTTATTTCTACTATTTACATATTAGCCTCATTAAATAGATCAGAGCATTCCTACAGCTTGGGCTGTAGGGGCACCCGGACTATTTCATTCTCCCAGCTCCCGCCTCATCACCTCCGCCGGAAATGGATTGCCATGACCCGGATAGATCGTTTTTATATCATACTTGAGGAGCCGTTTCCAGCTTTGTTTGACCCCTTCGATATCATCGGCAAATATCGGCAAACCCGGCTTCAATCGAAATGGAAAGTTGTTATGCGCCATACATCCTACAAAAGCATCGCCGGAATCCAGAAGCACGCTGATTGAACCTGACGTATGCCCGGGAGTATGGATTATCTTTCCTTGAACCCCAAAATCGCTTAGGGGATAGTCGTTCTCATCCAAAATAATGTCAGCCTTCCCGCCGGAAATACGGGGTAATACATTTTTCAAAACCGGATTGAGAATAACATGCATAAATTTTCCCCATTTCGTAACTCCGGCAGGGAAGTTATGCAGAGATTTTTCAAACAGGTCCTTATCATTTTTGTGTATGGCAATTCTGGCACCGGTCAGCTCCTTTAAATCAGCCGCAGACCCGACATGATCAACATCCCCATGCGTGAGTACAATCAATTTAATCTCATCGGGGCGAATCGAGAATTTATCAAATGCCCTCTGAAAGGTCTTTATTTTATTCGGGCCGCCGGCATCAATTAAAATAACACCCTCGTGCCTGATCAGATAACAGGTATTTATACCGACTTTTACAGGAAAAATCTGAAGAGACATACGATCCCCGATCCAAAATAATCACCGCTGTATTTAATTAACTCCACCGGAGGCAATACCCTATCGTCTCAAATATAACTCAGCGCAAAATCAATTTCAACCTGAAAACAACATCTACAACCCGGCTAATAGCTCGGCCGCTCTCTTTTCATAGTCCAACACCTCCATAAGCGGCTTTTTCAAATCCGGCATCGTCTCCTGCTTGAGCTCCTTCACAATGCCCTCATAGATTTCGACCACCTCGGCATAGAGCTTATAAGCCTGCAATAGAGTCTGATGCGGACGGTACAGGTTGGCCTCACTCAAAAAATCGCGGTACATAAGGCGTCCCAGCGCACCACCGGTGCCTGCTTTTTCGATCTGGATCAGAAGGTATTCTGGATCTTTGAATTTATCTGCATTGGCTGCGAACTTTTCCAGTGAAACTAGGCCGTTGTCATCGGGAGAACTTACCATCTGCCTGGCATTTCGTCTTATAATTCCCCAGAGATTATCCAGGATGGGCAGATTTTTCTCGGGTATGTTTATAAAAAGCTGAAGATTGCTCGGCGGCCTGGGTCCATAACCTGAGGCACGTCCCTTTTTGAAGTTCTCGATCGATGTCTGCTTGATGGTTCTAAATCCTGTGTCGGCGACATACACATACGCATCATCAATCCCGACCGGAATAACACGATGACCGGAAAAATGAAATTTGCTCCGGAAGTAGTCGAGATAATACAAATCTATTTTGACAATCACCGGTATATCGGAGAGGATTTTGCCGACCATGGCTTTATGGGCGGCCTCCTGATTTTCTTTGCGCAGTTCAAAAAGCTGCAGATCCATATTATGGCAGAAACGTCCAATCAGGTTGGAGGAATTGCCGCCGATGAATGGATTAGGAAATCCGGGCAGCTCGATATAATAGAAACCCAGGCCGCCGGCCAGGCCGAGAATCAATTCCTCGGAGAGAAGGATATGATAGTAGTTGAGAATATTCCTGAGCGCGGTGGTGACACAGTTTTTGCCGGGGATATGTTTAAAATCGGTAATTCGATAATTCATACAGGGCATTCTCCAGTCTGGAACCAGACATGCCGCAACATGTATAAAAAATGGTTGCTGCCTTCCTGCGAATTATAGCGATTCTGTATTTAGATACCAAGCTTTTTACTGGAAATAGCCGCTAAAAAGATAAGAAATGCTATGGTTTTCATGGACTTAGGCATGGGGGTTGATGTATTTTTTGGCAACAGTCTAAATAGGGATTTGTAGCTTGACAGGCATGAAATAAAGATATATATTTGCACGTTCGATGCGGGGTGGAGCAGTCTGGTAGCTCGTCGGGCTCATAACCCGAAGGTCGCTGGTTCAAATCCAGCCCCCGCTATTTTTTAAAGTGGCAGTCTCCGGTGTAACTCCAAGTAATCCCTGGAGTTTTATTTTTGCCCTGGCCCTATAACACTTATTACCGGACCTCACAAGCGGCTCCAATTCGAATTGATCAATAAACCTCTTGAGCCCGATCCTGGCAGCGCCCACATCTTTTTTAAGGACTCTTTGCAGCTCACTCAACTTTCCAGCAATTAACTTTCTATCAAAATCGATTTTTGGCAGATGCTTCACCGCATCCCGGAGGGCCCATTTGTCTTTAAGCTCAGAAATCCTTCTCTCTTTTTCGACCAATTTTTTATTGATGCGACCGGTCGGATCTCCATTCCCGGCGATACGGTCGATCAGATTATCGATTTCCTTTTCGAGCTTCTTCATTTCCTTACGGATTACCTCTGGGCTATCGCAATTGCTCATCATCTGCTTCTACGCAAGGTTTTGTATCTTGATTTTTAGCCTATCGAGCATCTCTGGTCGAAGTATCTGATCCCTGACTGCACCTAATAATTTGCCCTCTAATTCGGACTTCATGATTTTATGAGAATTTGGGCAGACCGACGGCCCCCTGTGCCAGTTCAACGAACACGCGAACTTGACATCACTTTTACCAACATGCACAGAAATCAGATTCGAGCCGCAAACTGAACACTTAAGCATCCCGGTCAGCAAATACTTCGATCCGGGCCTTCTACCGCTCTTCTTTTGGTGTTTATTAGCTTCGATTCTATTCTGAACAAGCTGCCAGGTGCTGTCGTCTATTATTCTCAGATCTGGACGAGGGCTTCTTACCCATTCGGCTTTATCGCGCAAGCGCCTGGCCCGTTTACCGGTGCGCCTGTTCTTGAACCATTTATACTTATTCCAAGTCCAGTCCCCGATATATTTTGGATTTCGCAGCATATATCTTATCGCATTCGGGCACCAGCTCGGTTTCACCTTGTAACCTCCCCTCTGGCTGTCAGTCCTCGGGGGCTCAATCCCATCTTTGTTAAGCGAATGTGCAATCTCCTTCAATCCGACTCCTGCGGCATATAGGGCAAAGATCTTTCTTACAATTTGCGATTCGTCCTCATTCACTGTGATCTTCGTCCCGAGGCTCCTCACTTCTTTGGTCTTCTTGTCTTTTCTGCCGGACGGATCAGGAACCTTTGTGTAGCTGTAGCCATATGTCATGCCTCCAGGATTGAAACCAGACAGCACCTGCCCGGTCATACCTCTTTTTGTTTTTTTGGCGAGCTCTTTTAAGTAAAGGGCATCAACTATACCATGAATGGGTATTACCACATCATTTGCCTGTTCATCGGCAGTATCGATATTTTGAGAGACAAAGAATAGGAATACCCCAGCGGTATGGAAATCTTCGATGATATTCATCTGGTCTATTTTGTCCCTTGAGAGTCTCGATGTATCGTCTACGAGAATATAATCGAAGGGTGTGGGTTTGGTGGATGCAATTTCAAGCAACCTCGCCAGCTGAATTCTGCCGGCCAGAGAGGCACCGGAAACAGCCTTGTCGGCGTAAATATGATTCTCCAGAACTTTCCACCCCTTTTTATGGGCGAAATCCATGCAGTTGCGAACCTGATCTTCAATTGATCGTTCTTTCTGCATGTCACTCGAAATTCGTGAATATACTGCACATCGCATAATTACTCACCGCCGCTGATTTTCTTCTTAATCCTCTCAATATCAGCTTTAGAATAAATCCGGAAATTGTTCATGGGGTGCCGCCTGGTCTTGAGTTTTCCCTTGTTATCCCACCGTCTAAGGGTCTCCGGATTTACTCCCAGGTACTTGGCCGCTTCTTTTACGGTCATGTAACCTTGAATTCGCGTTTTCTTTTTTGTCATACTACATTATACAACATTAAAATGTGTCTTGTCAAGATCAAAATTAATAATGCTACAGAAAAAATTACGAATCTAACATTTTTCACGATAAATCCTCCTTCGTTCTCATGCTCACGATCGTACTAGACTTCGCGCGGGTTTAGCGAGCTTTGGCGGCTCTGAAATCGCCGATCTTACTATGATCCATGTCCTCATACCAACATGTCTGAGATCGTCGAATCTTGACCCGATTTCGAGCTGTCAGAAGCGGGTTTAAACCTGAATTTCATATTGGACGTGGCAAGTTTTTCTCGATGCTCTTTGGACAGCCTTTTTTTCTTTCTTGCCATGATTCTATCCGCAACCTTCTCAAAGTGCTTCACATGGAATTTGAATATCACAGCATCATCCGCGTCTTGGGTGACCTCAAGTTCCGACCAGGACCGCACCTCATTTGCAATCCTTATACTTGTCACCATAGCAGCCAGAAAATCACCGCCGTATGGAAATATTTCTCCATACTTGCATGGTATGATATAATACATTGGATCAACTTTCCTGCGGTTACTAATCGCGGAGTCTTTTTTAATTCTGTACTTCTCTCCAAACATCGAATTGAGATTAATACACTCCATACTAAGTTTCTCCCATCATATTGGTTCCATCATAATCACTTATCAATACATGAAGATTACCAACCGTTTCCGGTTTTGTAAGACTCTTTCTTTTTCTTGGAATACTTGAGTGCATATCCATTCGATCTAACACTTAATAATCCAATATTGGGGCCCGTTTTCTTCCAGAATTCATCTCCATAGTCATATTCCTCAAGCATAATCTTAGCCATTTCAACTAATGTCTCATAACCAAAAACCTTTAGCATTCTCTTCACAAGCCTATGATCTTTGCCATCCTGGAGATCATACTCCATTCCATACATGTCATGGTATTCTGAGCAAAACCAATTGATGAACTTATCTATATCGATAGAATGGTAATCCTCGATTTCTTCAGAAATGGTATTGTTTTCTTCTGATATATTTATATTGTCTCCTTTCTTTTGTGAGTGACAAGCCTGACACTCTTCTGGGAAATCTGAGTCACCCTTGCCTGAAAATTTTGTCACCCCTGTTTTCCTCGCAGCAGTGTCATCTTTCCATGTATCATAATGTTTATTAAGGAGATAGCGGTTTATGGGTGACCCTGAAGTCACCATCTTCGAAGATTCGAAATAAATTACCCTCTTTTCTTTTAAAGACTTACAGGCTCTAATAACCGTTCTCTTGCAGAGACCTGTTTTTTCGACAAGTTGGGAATAGCTGATGGTGTCATGCCTCTTATTGAAGCCCCATGTAAAATCAATAATGGCCAGTGTCACTTTGTATTCAGCAGAAGTCAGCTTGGCTTTGATTAAAGCCTTGAAAACGGAGTTCTCGATCTGACGATGTCCATCCTGGCGTTGAGGATTAATTCCAGAATATTTTTTCCAGGGATTTCTCATCAGCTTTCAAGCTCCTTAAGAATATCCTCCAGCAGCAGCTCCGCCAGCAAATCCAATAGCGGATCGAGATGCTCCAATTTAAGCTCCGGCATCTCAACCTCTATTATTTTGCAGGTCGATCGCTTCATGAAGCCTCTTGCGCTCCTCATCGGATAGGTCAATCAGATCATTTTCATATAGGGAAATCTTTGATTGTGGTATCCCCGAAAGCTTGGACAGCTCCCATTGCGACATCCGTGATGCAACCCTTAGTAACCTGATGTTCTTTTTCAATTTGTCCTCCTTTAATTATTTTTCTCTGATTAAGAGAAAAGGCAACTTGGATGCCAACAAGCGTAACCCGTTATATGTTAGCAGATTAGATATTTTCAGGAAATTATTGTTGATTGAGAGTGAATTATTATTATTATAATTATTAATATTATGTATTAGAATATATAATATAAATATTAACAATTTTAATATTTGTAGGAGCTATTAATTTATGGAAGCCCAATTTGGCCTCGTGGGCTCAAGCCAGAACCTTAAGAAGGTAAAGCAAGACGTCGAAAACTACGCATCCCGGAAGGAGCCAATATTGATTATTGGTGAAACCGGTACCGGCAAACAACTGGTGGCCAAAGCGCTTCATGAAGCCGGACTCCGCAAGAAGCAGCCATTTGTGGAAATCGATTGCAACGATTACCTTGGCAATAGCAATGCTCTGCAGAGCGAACTATTCGGTCATACAAAGAATGCATATACCGGCGCTGGTGAAGAAAAAGCAAGCAAATGGGAATTCGCAAAAAAAGGAACTCTATTCATCGATGAAATCGGAGATTTTCCCATGGAAATTCAGGGCAAGCTTCTAAGCCCAATCGAGAAGAATAAGATCAAGAGATTCGGCGATAATAAGGACCGTGATATCGACTGCCGGATTATAGCAGCAACGAATAAGCCCGAGAAAGATAATTATTCACTAAGGCGAGATTTATGGGATCGTTTTAAGTTAAAAATCTATCTTGCTCCCCTGAGAGAGCGTAAAGATGATCTGATAGACTTATTTCTTTATTTCTGCGATCGCGAATGCTCGGGCAAAAAGAAGATTGACTCTTTTGAGTTTCCGATAATTCACATTCTGCTCATGAATGACTGGCCCGGAAATGTCAGGCAACTCCAAAATGAAGTGACAAACTACATAATTGATATGAAAACGAGAGCCAAACTCGGCTCTCCAGAAATTGCTCAGCTTTGGTTCGAAGGTTCGAAGTACGAGGCCTATTTTGATTTAAGATGGGTCGAGTCAGGAGTGCGATATTCACCGATAGTCTGGATGGACCAAATACGGGTTACGAGAAAGGACCTTCTCAACTTTAAGAGGAAGATCCCTGCTTTGCATAAGTATGAGCTTGAAGAAAAGATTCTGGAATTCTTGGTGAAGCGGGTTAAAAAATGGGAACGTGAATTTGAAGAATCCCCAAAAAAGTCTCGATTGAAGAATTTTCCTTATAAAGACTATATTAAAATGGATGATTACTTAAGGAATGCCCTGGGATTATCACCTGAATCCGCTAGTTCCCAGGAATCCACGTCAGATTCTGATTATAGTCAAGTAGATTATTTGGCGGAATTAATGTCTCGAGCCAAGCGAGATGATTCACATATATCTGATCAATCCCGGATCTTCACTGCATCATTAGACCATAGCTATCGTCATGTCTTATATAAATTTGTTTACGAGGTTTACAAGGACAAAGGGACGAAGGCGAGAGCAGCGAAATCACTCGGAATAAGCTACCCAACGACATTGGAATATCTAAAAAAATATGAAATAATGCTGTCTAAACGCTCAAAAATATAAATCATTATAATTGACAAAGCTGCCCATGGTGGCCTATATTTCTGCATCGCCAGGATGACTGCTTATAGCGGAGGACGCATCTTGACTCAAAAGATACAGACCATTATTGACAACAGGTCTCTCAATACTCTCTTGAATGCTTTGGAGCAGCTTTTCCAGCAGACCCAGCACCTCGATTTGGCCACTGGTTGTTTTGAAATCGGATCACTTATGGCTCTCGATGGCCATTGGCAGGCCATTGATAAGATGCGGATAATTATGGGAGATGAAACGACCAAGAGGACAAAAAAAGAGTTGGTTCAGTCCGTCATAAGTTCCTCCCACGAAAGCATCGAAGAAGCCAAAGAGCGGGATGATAATTTGGGTGGATTGGTGGCCATAAGGGAAGCTCTCAATGCCAAAAGAATCCTGACAAGGATTTACTCCAAGGCCAAATTCCATGCAAAATGCTATATCATGAATACAAGAGAGCAGAGGCGCTTGCTGTATGTATCTCTCACACGGGCTAGAGAACATCTAATCGTCTCGTGGCCAACTACACTTTCCTACGAGGATGCAATACAAAACAATATCAGAATAGATCGCAAATTTAGAAAGGGAGATGGTTCTCTTGTGACTCGACTCGCAAAGAGTAGCCTGCTTCCAGATATAACCGGAATGGACTACGCTACACAGATGTCTGGGGCTGCATGGTTGAGAGAACAATTGGATGAAGACTCCGGTGCGGAGGATTGATGAAACTAACAGACAATGAGATACGGGATATAAGAAAGCATCTTGAAGCTGGAAAGCCGTTACCTGAGAAGTATCGCTTTTTGCTTTTTGATGATAAGAGAGAAGTTGAGCTTGTTTGGAATGGCAAGACGAATGAAGTCTGCAATATAGTTCTACCATTTCAGGTAATCGAGCAAGTCGATGAACCGCGTTCCGAGAAAGAGCAAAAGCTGAACCTCGAGCTATTCGACCAGCATACTGGCAGACAGATAAAGGGCTGGACCAATAAGCTAATTTGGGGTGATAACAAACTCATTCTGTCTTCACTAAAAAACGGTCCTCTTCGCCAGGAGATTGAGGCGCAAGGTGGCTTGAAACTCATCTATATAGATCCTCCCTTTGATGTTGGTGCTGACTTCTCAATGGATGTCGAAATTGGCGGTGAAACCTTAACAAAAAGGGCAGGAATACTAGAAGAGTTAGCCTACCGAGATACATGGGGAAAGGGGGCAGATTCTTTTATCTCAATGATTTATGAACGCCTCGCACTTATGCGCGATTTGATGGCAGACAATGGGAGTATTTATGTGCATTGCGATTGGCGAGTGGACGGTTATGTTAGAATGGTATTGGATGAGGTTTTTGGTAGGGAAAGACATATAAACGAAGTGATTTGGTTATACAAGACAGGAGGTGCATCGAAAGATCGTTGGGCTAGAAAGCATGACATGCTGTTTCTCTATGGAAAAAGTGATGCATGGATATTTAATCCACAAAAAGAACGCTCCTATATGATGCATAAATATGGATTCAAGAAATCTGATTTTCAGATTGATCCAGAGACTGGTCTTCAGTACTCAATGGTCTATTCTAGGGATGTTTGGGATCTGCCTTCTGTTGGCTCAGAGACATTTGAAAGGGTTGGCTATCCCACTCAAAAACCAGAAGCACTTCTAGAGCGTATAATAAAGGCATCATCCAATGAGGGTGATTTAGTTGCCGATTTTTTCTGCGGCTCTGGAACAGCAATGGCAGTTGCTGAGAAATTAAACCGTAAGTGGATTGGTGCTGATCTTGGGAAGTTTGCGATACATACAACTAGGAAGCGGATGATCAATGTCCAGCGCCAATTAAAACAAGAAGGAAAGAGCTGGAGAGCCTTTGAAATATTGAATCTCGGAAAGTATGAGCGTCAACATTATATAGGCATAAATCCAGACCTACGTGAGGAGGAAAGGCGACGTCAACTAGATAAAAAAGAGCGCGATTTCCTAGACCTCATACTAAGTGCATATCACGCTGAACCGGTTGCGCAATTCAAGGCTTTTCAGGGGAAGAAAGCAGGGCGGCTTGTAGCCATTGGCCCAGTAAATCTTCCCGTCACCGCCTTTTTGTAGAGGAACTGATTCTCGAATGCCGGGAAAAGCACATAACTAAAGTGGATATTCTTGGTTTTGAATTTGAAATGGGGCTATTCCCAAACATTATAGAAGAAGCCAAATCAAAGGGTATTGACCTGGCAATGAAGTATATCCCTCGAGATGTATTTGACAAGCGCGCAGTTGAGAGAAACCAAGTCGTCTTCCATGATGTCTCCTTTATTGAGGTAAAACCACACGTTAAGAAAAACAGCTTGGCAATTGAGCTTACAGATTTTTCTGTTTTCTATTCTCAGGATGCTCAGGATGCTGATGTGAGCCTTAAGAAAGGTAAGAGCAAGGTCATTGTTGACAGAGGCCAAGTAGTCAAAGTATCCAAGGATAAGGATGGGGTGGTTAGCAGAGAAGTTCTTACGAAAAAATGGACCGACTGGATTGACTACTGGTCGGTTGACTTTGATTTTGAATCGAAGCGCGAAATAGTTAGAGTCCCCAAAGACATGAGCCCCAATTCTCAGACACAGAGCCAGGGAACAGAAGGACCACAGCAGAATCTGACTGAATGGGAAGAGGTGTGGACTGGTGATTTCATTTTCGAAAATGAGTGGCAGTCATTCCGAACTAAGAAAGACCGCTCGCTCGAACTGAAAAGCGCATATCATGAATGTACACCTGGAAGAAGAAAAGTAGCAGTCAAAGTTGTAGACATTTTCGGTAACGACACAATGAAGATAATAGAAGTTACAATCGGGGGGAAGAGATAATGGCACTTCATCCCAAATTCCCGGACTCACCCCATGCCATCTTGAAACCTGATATTCGCTGGTTTCCGGCGGATGAAGCACTCCGCGAGACAAGTTACGAGAAGTTATTACCGCCGCTCGTGCACCAGTTGCGTCAGAAAGTTGAAGAATGGCGCAATTTGGGTTACAAAGGAGCATCGGATACATCGATAGCTTTGCTGAACTGGTGGTTTAGGACAGAGCATCTATTGCCGAATGCCGATGGTTTGATGTCTCAGTTTCAGTATTACTTTGCGCAGAGAGAGGCGTTAGAGACAATTGTGTACCTCTTTGATGTAGTCAAAGTAAAAGACAAGTACGACCTTCTCCGCTTCGATTCATCGGGTGCTGTTTCTGCCAATATGTTTGATGAATCATGGCGGCGTTTTGTTATCAAGATGGCTACCGGAACAGGCAAGACAAAGGTCATGAGTCTCGCTCTCGCGTGGTGCTACTTCCATAAGCTGTACGAGCCAGATTCCGACTTGGCCCGCAATTTCTTGGTAATAGCACCGAACATCATTGTTCTGGACAGACTTCGAAATGACTTCGATGGCTTGAGGATTTTCTTTGAAGATCCAGTACTTCCTGACAACGGGTATGAAGGCCGAAGTTGGAGAGATGATTTTCAACTGACGCTTCACATTCAAGATGAAGTTCACGTTACTCGTAAGACAGGTAATATATTCCTGACAAATATCCACAGAGTATATTCTGGAAATGACATTGCCCCATCACCTGATGATGAAAATACTATGGACTATTTTCTGGGCAAGCGACCAACCGGAGCTACAACCGATTCAAAAGTTGACCTGGGTGACATAGTCAGGGATATTGACGAATTGGTGGTAATAAACGATGAAGCGCATCATGTTCACAGTGAGACTCTTGCATGGTTTAAGTCAATTGAGGATATTCACAATCGATTACAGCATAAAGACAAGTATCTGTCACTCCAGATAGATGTTACCGCAACACCGAAACACAACAATGGTGCTATTTTCGTTCAAACCGTGGCCGATTATCCTCTCGTCGAAGCAATTTCTCAGAATGTAGTGAAGCACCCTGTATTGCCGGACTCGGCCAGCCGAGCGAAACTAAGCGAACGCCAAAGCTCGAAATTTACTGAGAAGTATGAGGACTACCTGGACCTCGGTTATGAGGAATGGCGGAAAGCCTACAATGAACATGAAAAAATGGGTAAAAAGGCAATACTTTTTGTTATGACGGATGACACAAAGAACTGTGATGATGTCGCTGAGTTTATAGAAGTACGATATCCCGAACTAAAGGATGCTGTCCTGGTGATTCATACCAAAAAGAATGGCGAGATTAACGAATCCACTACTGGCAGGAATAAGAAAGAACTGGACAATCTCCGTGAACAAGCTAATAAGATTGACAGTATGGGAAGTCCATACAAAGCCATAGTCTCTGTATTGGTTTTGAAAGAGGGTTGGGATGTCAGAAATGTTACTACAATAGTTGGGTTAAGAGCTTACTCGGCGAAAAGCAATATTCTACCTGAACAGACTTTGGGACGCGGTTTAAGGAGAATGTACCCAGGGAATAATGCTGAAGAGTATGTCAGTGTTGTTGGCACTGATGCATTCATGGACTTCGTTGAGTCAATACAGTCTGAAGGGGTTGAATTGGAACGTAAACCAATGGGTGCCGGTAGTGGTCCAAAAACGCCTCTGATAATTGAGGTGGATAACGAGAATCCCAAGAAGAACATTGATGAATTAGACATCAATATTCCTGTATTGAGCCCCAGAGTATACAGGGAATACAAGAATCTCTCTGAACTTGATATAGCATCTTTTCCACACAAGAAGGTTAAGTACAGGGAATTTAGCGAGGAGGATCAACGAGAGATTGTATTCCGGGATATCACTACCGGAGAAATAACACACACTACTCTATTGGATTCAGTTGGAGTAGCTGATTATCACTCCGTGATCGGCTACTTCACACAGATAATCATGAAAGACTTGCGTCTGGTTGGTGGCTACGATGTTCTGTACGAGAAGGTGAAGACTTTCGTCCGGGATTATCTCTTTGAGAATGAAGTAGATTTGGAGAGCATGAATACTCTTCGGAATCTCTCTGAACTTGAAGCTACTAAGACTATCATTGAGACGTTCAAGAAACAGATAAACAGTCTGACAATTCAAGACAAGGGCGAAGCTGAGATTCGCGATCACATAAAATTACGCAAAACCCGGCCATTCGTGACGAAGGAACAGGGATACATCACGCCAAAGAAAAGTGTTTTCAATAGAATAATTGGGGATAGCCACTTGGAGCTAGAGTTCGCTGCGTTCCTCGAAGATTGTGAAGATATAATCTCATATGTGAAGAACTACTTCGCGGTGAATTTCAGAATCGACTATGTGAATGCTGATGGTGGCATATCAAACTACTATCCTGACTTCATAGTAAAAAAATCAGAAAAAGAAATCTGGATAGTTGAGACAAAAGGATTAGAGGACCTTGATGTGCCGCTGAAGATGGCGCGACTTCGCCAGTGGTGTGAAGATACCAACAAGGCGCAATCAAAGGTCAAGTACGACTTTGTGTTTGTGGATGAAAAATCATTCAAAGAATTCAAACCAAGTTCATTTGAGTCGCTCTTGTCCAGCTTCACAAAGTACAAGGATTAGTTTTGTCTTGGGAGAAAGATGGATACAAAGCCCAGGTCTGAAAAGCACGAGACAGCAAGGAATTCTCTGCCGGATGATCTAAAGCCCATTTTTGATGATTTGGTGGAAGATTACCAAAACCAAAATTTCCAACCTATCTATGAATCCGATCTTCACGGATATCTCTATCACCTATTTCTAAAAAACAGAATTATCTCGGCGAATCGAATCCAGCTGAATAGCAGAGTCAAGGGAGCTGAATTAATTGTTATTCAGAATAATACCAGATACGACACCATATTCAAGGAGTATTAAATGAATCTGGGCTATAATATTTTCAAGTACGCCGCAAAGGAAATCTCACATTCGGCCTTCTGGGCCTGGGTATTGGAATGCACAACATCCGAAGATCCCGCACATAAAGCCCCCAGGGATTTGGGCCTAGCCTTTTTGAAGAAAATCGGATGTGATAATTTCGGCAAAGTCAAGGAAGTCTGTACTGAGCACTGCCCTAAAGGACTAAAGATACCCGGACGCAAAGCACGATTCGACATCCATGTGGCATTCGATTCCGGAAAAGCCCTGGTCATCGAAAACAAAGTAACCGCCCCTATGAACAAAAACCAATTAAAGGATTACCATGAATATGGAAAAACCAACGATGCACAATTCGTATTTCTGAATCTTGGCTACTGGTATAATTATAAGGTCCCGTCAGATTGGGAAAGGCTCAGCGCAGAGGATGTCAGAGACATTTTTGATGCCACCGATTTCAAAAGCCATCCCCTTTTAAACGATTATTACAACTGGCTGAATGCAAGAATCAATGATTGGGCTAAAATCAGACATCAGCTATGGAATCCAAATATTGATCCAGAGGAGTTGTCAGAGCTTCTATTTTATCCAATTGGCCAATGGCAATTCATAAAAAAAATCTTCTCCGACTGCACGGGCCAAGCTACAAGAGGAGTAAATAGCAGCGGCGTTTCCTTCACAGAATATGATTTTTTTCTGCTACCAAATGATCATCCGTTAAAGAAGTCATTCCCCGAGTATCTAACATATAGAATTGATACAATGGTGGCTCCATATTTGCAGATTAAACAATACTTGCATTTTAGAAAAATGGCCAAACAAAAATGGTTGGACATGACCGAAGAGGAATTAAAGAAAAGGCAGTCAGTTAACTATGAAATACTTAAAGGGATCTGGGATGAAGCTGTAATAGAAGTCTCCAACCACAATCCTGACTTCAATCTGCGAGTGTCACCCTCCACTGGGAATGGTCCGTACAGCAAAGTACTCCAGTGGTTCTACATAGGGATCGATAGCAAAGAGGACTCAAAACTGAACGCGCCATTGGACTTAAAGAAGTGGATCCCCAGACTCCACAAAACCTTCATCCAAAAACTCAAACAACACGGCTGGCCCATCGAGGAAGGTCAACTTCCACATTCTAAACAAGGTAGTTAGAGAATGAAAAGAAGATATATGATCCATATAAATATGATTGCTGTGGAGGAAATATGTCGTATCTAAATGAGCAGCAAAAAAAGCGTGCCCTTGAGGTAATGAACGAATATCTAAACGTACCACCTGATGAAGAGGGGAAAACAAAATTTGAAAAAGGCAGGGAATCCGATAAAGAGCGGCTTCGGGTAATCGAGACTGAGCTCCGACCGTTGCTCGAAGATTTTATGGCCTCCAGGATCGGGCTGTCTGAATTTAAAACAAAGGTTGACGGCATAAACAAACGAGAAAATCACTGGGGCTTTAAAGGCATCAAGGGCCAGATGTTCTTCAATATGGTCGTAAATGTTGCTGATGACCTGGAGGAATGTGAGCAGGAGATAAAGACAGCAATCGCCCTGCCCGCAGATGAACAAATCGCCTCCAGCCGTATAAAGACCTTTCACAGCTATATAAAGCGGCTTATCGAAGATTGGGTCGAGGCAGGCAATACCTGGCAGGGCGCTCCCAAAGCTCCAAGCATTCCATTCTTCCTCTCGTATTTCTGGCAGATTCAGGATTGGAAAACCTGGCCAGTCTATTTTACCAGCAGCGTGCGGGCCATGACCGACCTCAATCTCTGGCAGCCATCGGACGATATGGCCCGCAATTATCTCGACTTCAAGCATATACTTGAAGAACTGGCAGAGTTGTTCAGCAAGAAAAGTGGAAAGCCTTTTGGTTTATATTCTGTCGAACATGTCTTCTGGTACATAGAGAAAAAGGAAACAGGCGACAACGGCGGCGGCAATGGTGGCAAGCCCGGCGCTGAAGAAGGAATATTAGCCACAATAAAAAATATAGGACTTTTGCCGGAAAGCTATGTTCCACCAATTGTATCGGTGCTGCCATATATGGCAAGAAATCATGAAGACCTGACTGAAGCGGTCAAACGCTCCGGTTCGACCCTGGATAGACTATTTGAAAAGTATCTGGATGCTGCATTCACTGTCCTGGGATATCACACAAAACTTCTCGGCCAGGGCGTGGGACGTGTTCCTGACGGGCTCGCCCTGTCCTATGATGACTATTACGCCATTATCTGGGATGCCAAGGTCAGGACCAAAGGCTACAGCATGGGAACTGACGACCGGACCATCAGAGATTATGTTACTACCCAGAGCCGCGACCTGAGGAAACGGGGACAATTCAGAAATATCTATTATATGATTATTTCCAGCAGCTTTGCAGATGACTACGACGATGCGATCCGCTTAATTAAGATGGAAACCGATGTTAATGAGGTCGTCCTTGCAGAAGCAAAGGCAATAGTAGAATTGGTTGATACCAAGTTGCGTGATCCCATACAGATAACACTGGGCCCGGACGGCATCCAGCGCCTCTTCGCTCACAGCGGCATCCTGACCGCCGACCTGGTCAAAGAGCAACTGCTGTAACGTGTTGTCTAAATATTATCAGTCGTTTGTTTAAACACGCTCGCTCCCCCAGATGCCGGTTTATGGGAGTCCCAAAACCCAAATTTATTCAGCATAAATGACCCTATCAAATTTTGTTGTCGCAACCAAATAGACGTTCCCCATAAAACAGAAAAAAAGAATAGATAGTCTAGAATTCCTTGTCGAATATTCACATAAATCGATTTGAGTTTGCTTGACAATAATTAGATGCACTGAATGAAAGAGCCGGCGATGAGGTCACCGCCGGCCTTTAATTAGAAAAGAATTTATACCTTCAGCTTGAAAGTCAGAAGAATCCTGTCACATATAAATCTACTTCATAAGAATCATCTTCCGCGTTTGGACGAATTCTCCTGCGGTCAGACGATACAAATAAATTCCCGAGGAAACTCGATTGCCATCAAAACCTTTACTGTTCCAGGTCACAGTGTACGAACCAGCATCCTGGTAGCCATTAACAAGTGCCGCCACCTTCTGACCAACTATGTTATAGATATCCAATGTAACATGTCCGGCATTTGCTATACTGTAGCTGATTTCGGTCTCCGGATTGAAGGGATTAGGATGGTTCTGATTAAGTGCAAATATTTCAGGGACTTCTGTTGGACGAGTGAATATTCCACCAAGTTCGTCATCTGCCTTAATTACTGCGCAATCCATGCCTTCAATTTCAGTACCGTCATAGAGCTGACCTGTTATCGTCAAAGCAATCTCATCACCGTCATAAACCTCACCCAATGCATCAACAATCGCTTCTTTGTCGAATTTCAGCGTTAAATCAATGAATCCATCGCCACCGAGCTCATTGCATTCGCATTCATTCGCATCCGGACTAACCGGGGTGCCGACATCCTCCATGCTCCACCTCAATGCAGGCACGCCTTCTAACATGAGAGTGGTTGGATCTATTTCAGAGACATCGAAATCAGCGGTACCCATTATGGCGACTGGCAGGACAGCTTTGGGTTTGCGATCAACATCAGTGACTAATTTTGCAAATGAGTTAGAGGTCTCCAACTCCTCAGTCCTATAAGGCTTTACATTCAGAGAATTAGGGCAGGAACCAGGCTTGATATCACAAAATACAGGGGTGCTCGTGCTGACCCCAGCCCGAACACATACATCATCGAACCATACTGTACCCTCCTGAGCGCCTAAAGCCGCATATGCAACATTGCCCATCCACTCCTCCCAGGGTCTTGAGTATTCACCGACAAGATTGTCGTCAATCCAGTATCGTGCATGAATCGAGCCATCACCCGGGCTATCCAACTCGATCCTAATTTTATACCATGTGTTTAAATCAAAGCCCTCAAGGACTGGGTGCGGATTAATGAAATCAATCATTAAGTCACCATTCGGCAGGAAGGTGAACAAACTGATTTCTGGCACAGCTGACCAATGTGGCCCGGGTTTCAAACCAAAGCTCGCACGAAATGGATGGCAACCGTAAACCGATTCTGATCCATTTCGAACTGCCAGTTCGATTGTCATTGGGAAAGTTGTCCCAAGGGGACGAGTCAAAATTGTTCCCCAGCAACTGCCTATCACTCCAAACATCCTAATTGAATATTCACCGTCATAACTGGTCGAGTTATCGACAACGGTCGTAGATGAATTGCCACTTCCATACCAAACCGATGACCAAGATCCATTCGCATAGCCTTCGAAATCATCGCACCAGATTTCTTGACCATATAAACCGACGCTTGTTATAACGATGATTGCAGCTACAATCATACCTACCAGCCCAGTTCTCGGTAGATGGTTTTGCATGAAATACCTCCTCATCAGTTAAACTTGAATTAAATGGTGTAAAATTAGAAAATTGGAAACAGTATTTTCAGATTCCCTCCTTTGTAAAAGTAAATTCTTTAGTCAGCAAGACAAATTTTGAGTACCGAATTACCCCGGATTAGAAATGGCTTCGCACATTGCAATCCCCCCAAAAAGCATTGGATTCATAAATAGCAGCAGCAGGCCGAACTTCTGATATTGAATTAATAATCTAATTTCGTAATGTCAAGGAAATGCAAAACTTGAAGCTCCCTGCGTTTATCTAAGAAACATCATAGTGTCAGGTAATCGTGATTGTAAGATATACCGGACCTTGCGAGATCGATTGTATTATCTTGCAGGTAACAGCCCAGGAAACATTCTATTTCGCTTATACGAATGCGCCGGACTAAGAAAATCACAATCTCAGCTGACACATTTTTGTAACTTCGCTATTCCCCTATACAAATTTGACGAAATCCTTTGCTGAATCAATACTTAACGCAGCGAATTGAATATCCATCTGTCTTATCGTTATTCACATTAACATTAATATTATCATTTAAATGACTTAGAGATACATACCAGGCCGCATAACCTGGCGATTCACCCAACTCGGTAGAAGTCCAAAAGAATGCGGCGCTGCCTAAATTCGAGAAAGTACCCATGGAGGAGCGGTACCCACATGGCAGGGCAGAATAACCACTCTCATTGGTTGCACCTGCATTAGGACTTTGCCAATGCTCAATGCCCGCTTCTTTCATTTTGCCACCGGCTGAACCATAGCCTCCGAGATAATTTATTAATGTCATCCAATCACCATAATCGGGCACGTGCCAACCTTCAGGTGCTATATTTCGATCATCAATGACGGCATAAAAATTATATAGCCTACCATAAGCAGAAACATTATCCTCATAGTTATCGTAATCGCAATAGGCACCTGTAGAAAGATGAGACCATGTGTTAATATCAGTTACATTCGAAATCGCATCACCATTACGGTAATGAGTCACCTTCAAGTTTTCCGCCATCCACCACTGATTACGAATTTTCACGATTTTATAAACATTACCATCAATATCTGTAATGCTGGGTACCCCCATTGTCATCGCGATTGTACTATAACCTCCGTTAGATTCTATTGTTACTTCTCCTATATAATTTCCTATGGTCATTTCCCTTCTATCCACAGACACTATTATGGTATCAATCTCCACCATAGTCGATCCTGCTGTCATGTCCACGGATAACCAATCTTCTTCCTCGACTATTTGCCACGTCAAAGTGCCATCGCCGACATTATCGATTGTTAAATATGCCGAATTTAACTCCACGCCAAAATCTATACCACCGGGTGAAGCCCTCAATTGAGGTGGATCTATTCGATTGCCCTTCTCGCTACAGCTAAAAAACAGGATATACAGAAAAATGATGGCAAAAGCTCCAATACTGTAATATTTGCGATATCTTGAATGCACCACGCACCTCCAACATAAATATCAGTATATCCTAAATTACCTAATTTTCGAGTTATAAGCTGCCAGATCCTTTGCTTATAAGCAACTATAACCCAGTTTACTATACGTCTTCAAACGAAATGGACATATTACCAAAACTAAAAGATGAGATATGAAGACCTTCATTGCGGCCTCCCTAATAAATATCTCAAATAAATAGACAGCAGAGGTAGGTCATGCTTCTGATATTGAATTAATAATCCAATTTCATAATGTCAAGGAGAATTCATATTTTGAAATCCTTTGCAAGCTTAAATGAAATCCGTTTTGGTATTGTATAGTGCAACATATCTCCATAGCTTACCTTTCTCTATACAAGCTATAACTGCAGCCGGCGATGTTTCCACCGCCGGCCTTTATTATGGATATCTTCTGGCTGCTATAGCCCCAAAGCCAGAAGTACCCAACCCCTCTCGGGGACCTATTTCATGAGCACCATTTTCACTGTCTTCGTGAATTCTCCGGCAGTCAACCTATAGAAATATATACCCGAGGCAACCTGATGGCCATCAGCGCCTCTGCTATCCCATTTCACTGCATATGAACCAGCATCTTTATAACCCTCAACTAATGTGGCCACATTTTGACCTTTTATGTTGTAAATATCCAGGGTAACATTACATCCCTCAGGAATGCTGTAACTGATCTCAGTTTCAGGATTGAAAGGGTTGGGGAAGTTTTGTTGCAATGCGAAGTGTCTCGGTACTTCTCCTTCCACCTTTCTGGAATTAATTGTTACATTCATATCGAATCCATCTGTGCCGGAAAGGACCGCATTAACAAGTTTAAGAGTACCCGAGCCCTGATAGCTGATTTCGAGCACATCGTCATTTCCGGTGGGAAGCATTACTTGACCATTCAGATCAAGCATACCGGCCTTGAAATGTCCGTTGACATTCCCCTGAAATGTTTGCAGACCATTGATCAGGCCGCTGGCTTGAATATTGTGGACGTCCCCTATGGATGAGAACTCCAACTGTAAGGCTTGTACGACGCGAGAAGACTCGATCTTAGCTTTGATGACCTTATTGTTGCCCCCCTGGAACGCGCGGAGGTTCAACTCAGCCTGATCAGGTATTGTCTTATTGAATGTGCCAACAGGATTTGAACAATACTGAACAGGTGCCGGCCCTTCTAAAAATATGTAATTTATTATATACACAGCATCAGAAACATTAGTATTGCAGTCGCCATTTGTATCACCGGCGCAGTGCGGGTCAGCAGGAGGACCTCCGGTGAATATATTGTTGATTAGCCTTACAGCATCCGCGATATTCACGCTGCCGCTGCGATTTGCGTCACCGGGAATATACCACAGTCCATCGAAGTATGAACATCCTGGATAAAATGCTGGTGTATACTCATTTTCCGGTATCTCGCAATCAACAACCAGAAGAGGAGCCTGCTCGGAAATGAATATGGTATCAAAGCAAACCATCGCAGTATCAGCATCGCAGGGAATATCCCAGTATATTTTGGCAATACATCCAACTCCTGCCTCCATGCAATTGCCTCCTCCAAGACTCGACACCCCGCCAATCAGGACAGTGCTGTCGTTGTGAAGTGTTCCATAAAATGAGTCCCATCCTTCCGTCCGGCATCCTGCTGCGATCACAGAATCGATGCCGTAGGGGGAGCTGAATTTCAGTGGCAATGTGAATGCTGAGACTGACAAGAAATTCGACATCATGACTTTCGAGTTTCCAGTACCAACTGACAGGGAATCAATCCAGATATGAAACATCTGGCCTAAGCAGTCATAAATGTAGGCGCTACCTGCGTTTTCTCCTCCCGCATCATTTTTGAATGCGCCAACAATTATATCGTCACTGCCGTCGCTGTTTATATCTCCTATACCGGATACACTGACCCCGTATAAATCCCCTGAGGCTTCTCCAGACAGGACTACATCGGCATCAGTTGTATTTACCCCCTTCCCATCATAATATCCACCATAGTATATATATGCTTTTCCGGAATCGTTGGGTTCTTGCTGGGGTGCACCAATTATTATATCATCAAATCCATCTGTATTTACATCGCCTGCGCAGGCCATCGAGTTACCAAACCAGTCACCAGCCGATTCACCCAGGAAAGTCAGATTTGCATCTGTGGCGTTAAATGTGGCCGGGTATGTTCCTGATTCTCCAAGGAATACGTACACTTTCCCGGCATCGACACCAGCTTCATCATTATATCGTGCACTTACTAAAAAATCATCATAACCGTCCTGGTTGAAATCACCAGCTTCAGATACTCCTCCGAAGTAATCACCTGAAACCTCGCCTAATATAACTATATCAGCACTGGCAGCTGAAACAGTTACTGGATAGGGACCTGAATTACCCAGAAAGAGATACGCACGGTCACCATCCCAAGCACCGACAATTACATCTTCATATCCGTCATTGTTGATATCCCCTGCGTTTGAGACTGAACCTCCAAAGAAGTCTCCCGGGTCTTCAGTCAGGATTGTGAGATCAGCGTCTGAGGTTGTTGCTGAGACGGGATATGGACCAGGTCCCCCCAGGAAGACGTGCGCTTGGCTGCTATCATTTCCCCCATATGATGGGTCATGCGTTGCGCCGGCAATAAAGTCATCATATTCATCGTTGTTTATGTCTCCTGCACCAGACACAGTGTAGCCGAGTCGATCTCCTGCTCCTGTACCAGATACAATTATTTCTGCATCGCCAGCATTTATTGTATCAGGGAATGGTCCTGGCCCACCAAAGAAAACGTATATTCTGCCCGTACTAGAGAATCCATTGTCGTAAAATCTCGCACCAATGATAATGTCGTCGTATTCATCACCGTTTACATTACCTGCATATGCCACGGGTAGACCGAATTGATCACCAGCCGTTTCACCATTGATAACACTTAAGATATTTCCTGTTATCCCTGAGAACACATACACAATGCCAGCAGATCCATTTTTTGCGGGAGCTGCAACCACGAAATCTTCGTTGCCATCGCCATTGAAATCCCCGGCTTCGGCGACTGACCATCCAAAATAATCTCCCGCGGATTCACCCGTCAAGGATAGAAACTCCGTGCATTGTGCATTACTAATGCTGCTGACTATAATGAATACCAAGAGTATTGACAGCAGAGTTAATAGGAATCGTTCAATGTGCATAACATGCCTCCAGAGTTAAACATATTTTCAATAGACCTCATGCCAACCTTATTTTCCTAAAGATTGACCTGGCCGGCTCTTTATGAGAGGCTTAGATACCAAAGAGGAAAAATGTGGAAAATGACGTCACTTTTTTTCAATTTCGCGGAGCTGGCCTTCAGAGATCCACCTGCCACCCTTCCAATAGAGGACTGAGTCAACCAATTTAACATAGTATTCTTGGTCGGGAATATTGTTAATTAAGGAAGAATCAATGGCCTGTCTACGCATTCTTTTGAAATAATCGTCTGCGCTCGCCTTAAATATGCGAAGCGAGGAATTTAAGTAATAGATAATGCCGCATGCCATCGGTTTATCTGTAAATCTCTCATCTGTTATCACCTGGAATGTCCCTTCACTGTCTTTATAAAAATGCTCAGCCGCATTATAGGCTGATGTACTAATTCTATTCAAATCTGTAGGAGGAAATCCCATGTAAGCCAATTGATTTCCCCGTTTAACGCGTGTCAAGTCATAATATAGATCTTCATAAGGCGGGGAGACACCCTCAATATTTCTTACAGGCAGAATAAACAGAGCCCCGCAGGAATCGCGGTTATTATTCCCGGCAAATACTATCTCGCTTGCTCCATCCCCATTTATATCTCCGCAATAATGTAATCTACATGATCCCTGGTTGATATACCATCCAAGTGAATCACCTGAGTGCGACCAGAATCTGATATGTGCCCGGTACGGTCCGGATCGCGACACCATAGTCACTATCATCGGTTGACCATCAACTTCTATGACTCGAATGTCGCCCGGCCGATATAATTGATCATATGTAGTATCACCAGGATACTGATTGGGAATTATTGCGCACCTCCGTAAAAGGAAATCTCCGTTGTCATCAAAGACATATAAATTGGCGGCAACCGTATCTAAATCCATTGTGTCCCGATGAAGTTCTTCACTAAATGGTATTAGCGCCAGCTCTAGCTCATTATCAGAGTCAAGATTTGCTATATCATAATATGTTTTATCAGAGCTTATCGAATGATCCTGAAAATCAATATCCCATAGTTTTTCATTGCCAGAGTTCATTACAATATATCCATTAGCATTCGAATTCAGTACTAAGTGTGACGGATTACTATCGAAAAAAATCCAGGCTCTGGGATAAATCTGACATAATAACAAGTATGCCAATACGGTCGCCATTAACAAAAAAGGAAGCCGAATCGCAGGTATGCGTAAATATTGCAGGGGCTTCTTTACAATATATTTACCCAAGCAAACCTTTTCAGACCGGATGATGTTGCGATCTTCCAGAACTTCAGTTAAATGCTCCACAGGTTTTATATGCAAATGACGTCTGAGATATATTTTCCCTAACTCGTCGAGTTTGGTTGCTGCGCTTTTCAGATTTGCTTTAGGTATCACAAGGTATTTCAGGGGAGAGAAGAAGGCACGGTCGACCTTGATTCCAATTGTCTCGTCATTTGCCGGAGTAATTCTTCCATCGACGTCTATCCCTCCGGAAAAAGCAACCTCAGCGGAAAGATATTTATCCTGAAGACTGACTTGTGTTCCTAGCAATTCGATGTAGCTCAGCATGGCAATTGATAATCCTATAGAGTCTCCGCTAAAAGATTCTTCACTGTTGGCAATAGTGAAATGAGTATGATAAAAGCCCACAGGATTGCTCTTCTTTTTGATGCTTTCAAAGACTTTACGCACGGCCTTTAAGGCATCATACGCTACCCCGAGAAAAGGATCATCCGGCCTGACATAAACACTTTCAAAAGTGACTTCATCCTTCTTTGCGGTTCTGCTAAATATCTCGACTGTGCCATGCAGTTCTCTGAGATGACCGCGGATAGAACTACCACGGCAATCTCTTTCAACAAATAGAGAGTATGCTAAGTCATGCTTGACTGATACTTGCGCTTCTTCCCACTTGAGCAAAATCTCTAGAAGAACTTTATATAGATCGGGATTTTTACATCGGACAATCTCACATATACTACGCAAACGCTCAATTTCCGGAAGTGGAACATCATAAGGTTGGGGTGAGATTTCGATGTCATGCTTGACCAATGCTTGCAAGGCATCTAAGGCATTCTGCGTCTCACCAACATAAAAATATAACTCAGCCAATCGTCTATGTACAAGCCTCATGCCCATAATTCCGAGGTCATCCCATAGATCGAGATTATTTAGGTATGAATAGATGTTTACCAAGTAATTTAAATCGGAGATAGTAAGATCATGCAAGGCTGATCTGTTTACTATGGAATTAAGAACCGAGTAAAACTCTTGAAAGTAGCAGTAATAGGATGGCTGACCGTCCTTCTCCAGGAGCTTGGGCCAAAACTCTTTCAGCTGTAAAAGGCCATAGTGTGGTGCCCTGACTTCAGCCAAGCGGGATTTTAGCTGTTCGAACTCACGCGCAAATTGTGCGGCCGACAGAGTCATCTAATTAAATAACCTGATATAAATATGTGAATCTTTCTCTTTCAATTCAAATGACAACGAATCATGTTTGGAAAGAATCTCTGAAAGAGACTTGTCCTCTTGTGAAATTGCAATCCTGACAGGGTTGAATTCTGACTTACCTTCAAGATTAAGGATTTGAATGTTGATCTGTTTTCCCTCTGACTTGCGCAGAAAAGTGATCTTCACTCGGTCATCTCGGTCAGATTCCAGAATAATTTCCTTCGAAAATTCTACCTGCTCCGCATCATACTCAAAGGGCTCAAGTGAAAAAACCGCATCAGGCATTCGAATCTGCCAAGCATGCTCCTGGAAATCCTGGATTTTCAAGTCACTAATCAGTGCTTTGCCATTCGAATCTGTGACAAAACCTTTGTCTATTTCGGGCGACTGTACGAGCACATTGGCATAGTAAGCCGGATCATCTGCGATTACCTGCAGATAATCGCTGTTCTGTTTACTATCGTGCATGATTTTCAAGACCAGGTCAGGGTCATCTGAAACTAAAGTGGCCAAACCCATCACTGCAGGAACGGCTTCATCATCCGATCCCTCTCCATCAGCGGCAAGATAATGGACCGAATTATCGAATTGATTTGTGATTAAACTCAGATTGTATCTATGACCGTAAAGCGACCTGTCAAAAATATTCCTGGCGAGATTCTTGTATCTTAACGGCGTTTCTTGTTTGGAGATGCTATCGACTGACTCCAGGAAGGACTTGAAATCCTCGACAACTTCTCGGCAGAATTCACAGGCCCTAAGATGTTCTTTCACAGCCTCAGCTCTTGATGGCTCCAGGTTGTCAATTACATAGAGCTCCAAATCGTCTCTTGATGGATGCATATTATTTTCCTTCAAAAGGTTTCACCCAATACTTAGATTCCAATTCGCGTCTTTGTGGATATTTTTATAACAAATCCTTCAGATATTGCTTACCCTTCTCAACTAACGTTCTGAAAATGTAGTTGTATTGCCTAAGGTATTGTTCCTGAGTAATTTCAGGTCTCACCTCGAACACATACTGAGGTATCGGTCTTAGGCCGTTATGGTCGATTGCATCGTTGAGAAAATTCTCCGCGGCATGGAGCAAAAATAAAGAATCTTCTATGTTAATTCGACCTTTGTTTATGAATTTCGGAATATCTACTTCTTCAAGCCTTTTTGATAGCGCTCGAGATAGCTTTCTGGATGGCTTTGTGCTCGAGATTTTCTTCTGGAGATGGCCAGCTGGAAATCTGCGAGCATTCGAATTCTACATATTGAGAATTTACTTTGATGACAGCCCCAATAAGATTATTTTGAGGCAGTGTGTTCGAGAAATCATCACAAAGGTCAAGTTGTTCGAATATTTTCAGGCATAGTTCTACCCGTGTATTCGAGTCGTAAAATGCTAAGAGAGCTATCTCCATTAACTTCTCAAAGTCAATTATCGCCTTACCGTGTCTCAGCTTTCCTCTATTCTTGCGAAGGTAGTAAAAATCCTGACCATTTCGCTCCAACTTCAGGTAAATATCCGATTTTAGAATGGCTTTAATCCGTCTTTTGAGGATGGCTGTCTGATGATCCTCCTCGCTTTCCAGCCTGGGGATGATTTTATGTATATTTCTTCTCAATAATTTCAGAAAAGAAAGATAGATAGAAGGGTTTGAAACAGCCGGATCACTATATGGGATATCTTGAATTTCATAGTACTCAAGAATCAACCCAAACTCTCGGCCTTTATGAGGAGACAGGAAACCGCTCAGAGTATCAATTGCGAGGTCGTCGATGTCAGTCTCCAGGCAGTTGGTATGAATGCGAAGACGCCACCCTTTCTTTTTCAGATGATATAGGTATCCTTTTGTGTGGTTTTGGCATACTTTGAAGAAAGCATTAAATAATCTGGGATCGCCAGGATCATTAAGAAATGCTCTTATTGTCTCGCCGTAGTTCTCGGCATTATTACCATCAGGCCGACCCATTGCTTACCCCCAAGAAATCCCGATTCTAACGGGCTGTGAGCCCGGAGCACCTAAATCTGCCATTTCACGTGCTGGTCGCACCTATAAATTACATCTTGAGACAATTTTAATCAAGAGGATAATAGGTTTTTACTTGAGAAAACTCCAAAGGGCATGCTGCATATTAGTAATCGGAACCGGCGATGTTTCCACCGCCGGCCGTTATTATGGATATCATCCGGCCACTATAGCCCCAAAGCCAGAAGTATCCTGCCCCTTTCGGGGAAATATATTATGCCGTATTCTATTGATCCTTGACACAGCGAATTGAAAAGCCGTAACGCTTGGCCGGTGCGCCACTACCCGCCCGCAGGATTTGCGAGTTATCGTAAAGTATCGTCCGTTGCCATGCACTGTAACCAACAAACTCGGTGGACGTCCAGAAGGTGGCGTTGGCACCGAAATTGTTGAAGGGCCCATCGTAATTGCGGGTACCGCTAGGCAACGCCGTAAAACCGCTTTCATTGGTAGCACCTAAGTTCGGAGCTAACCAATATATCGGGCCGGATTCTTTTAACTTCCCACCTTCATCGGTACCACGTAATCCCTCAGCATCTGCCTCAGCCTGAGTCATGCCAAGGTATATCTCCAATTCCTTCCATTCGGCATCGCTTGGCACGTGCCAGCCAACCGGCGCAATACCCCGACTGTCGTCGACTGCATACCAGTTATATAGCCTGCCGTGCACAGCAACAAGGTCTTCATCGTTGTCATAGTCACAATATGCTCCGGTAGAAAGACCTTCCCAGGTTACGGCATCGGTTACATTTGGTATGGAGTCACCATTCTGATAATGGGTTACCTTGAGATTTTGCGCTGTCCAACACTGATCGCCGATCTTAACTGCAAAATATGTGTTGCCATCAATGTCCATGACTGTCGGGGGGCAATCATTGTCGCAGCAGCCTGGATCAGGCGCGGGTCCGCCGATAAAGACGTAATTGATGATGAAAACCGCATCGCTGACGTTAAGCGCAGCGTCACTGTTGGCGTCGCCACAGACGTATTCAGCATTAGAATCAGTCATGGTTAGGCCGCCAAATGCAATAATCACTGCGAATGCGAGTAGACAAAATTTCTTCAGCATGATGATTTCCTCCAGTTCGTATAAATTTGAATTCATTTTACATGAATCTATTCTGGCTTTTATAGCCTTAAAGCCTGAAGTTCCAGCCCCTTTCGGGAGACTATTTCATAAGCACCATTTTCATTGTCTTTGTGAATTCTCCAGCTGTTAACTTATAGAAATATATGCCTGAGGCTACCTGATTGCCGTCCGCACCTTTGCTATCCCATTTCACCGTATATGATCCAGCATCCTCGTGCTGATCGACAAGACTGATCACCTTCTGCCCATTTATGTTGTAAAAATCCAATGTCACATAGGCTGCTTCCGGGATGCTGTAACTGATCTCAGTTTCGGGATTAAAGGGATTTGGGTAGTTCTGGCCAAGTGAGAATGTCTCAGGGATTTCTGTCGAGCGAGGGAATGTCTCATCAAGTTCTTCCTCGGCTCTGATCAAAACACAGTCAGTCCCCTCAAATTCAGTGCCATCATAAAGCTGGCCGGTAATGGTCAAGGCAATCTCATCACCATCATATACCTCTCCCAGAGCATCGATTATAGCTCCTTTGTCGAATTTCAGTGTCAAATCCATGTAACCGTCACCGCCAAGTTCGTTACATTCGCATGCAGTTGCGTCCGGAGCATTCGGCGTACCCACATCCTCCATGCTCCACCTTAATGCTGGGATTCCTACCAGCGCTATAGTGCTAGGATCGATTTGAGAGACATCGAAAGCAGCCGTGCCTAATATGGCAACCGGCAGCACAGCCTTAGGCTTCCGGTCAACATCACTAACGAGCTTGGCAAATGTATTATCAACAGCTATCTCTTCAGTCCTATAAGGTTTCACATTCAAAGCATTCGGACAGGAGCCGGGCTTGATGTCAAGGTTTACCAAAACGGGTGTTTCTATCAGGAAAACCTCCATGTATCCTCTACTTGTCGATTGGGCATAACCGATGCAGAGATCCAGTCTCGCATCATTATTGACATTGCCGAAGCATAACGTTTCAGGAACATGCACACCGTCATGCTCCCAGATCATAGACTGGGATTGACCATCGATAATGCAGATGTAACCTGACCAAGTATTATCAGCCACACCAGCCACTATTTCATCAATCTGGTCGCCATCCACATCACCCAGAGCGATTGGGCCAACACCGTAAAAAGGTTGCGGGGGCAAGTTATACGACCATTTCTCTAACCAGTCAGCATCATACACCTTAATCTGTTTGGCATCCCCGACCGAAAGTCCATAAGCATGCCCGATTATATACTCATCGAGGCCGTCACCATCAACATCACCAGCAGTAGCGGTGCGGAAGAATCCTGCTTCTCCCCAAACATTTTCCAATTCATGAGTAATTCCATCCAGAACATAGACATTAGAGCTCTGCGTTACGTTATAATCAATCGCGCCGTATACAATCTCGAGAGCCGGGTCGCCATCCAGGTTGCAGACAGTGGAACGCTCTGCAAATGTAAAATGTGTAGGCAAAAAGGCGTCATATTCGATTGCATGGGTTATACCGTCAAAAATGATGGTTCTGCCATAATCTTGAAGTGTCGGTTCCTTCCAGACACCAACGAAGATCTCCTTCGTTCCATCCAGGTCGAAATCGGCAACATGAAGACTGGATATCGAGCCAACATTCTCACTCTCCCATTCGAGTGCGTATGTCTGCCCATCATACACATAAACGTACCCCTGTCCACCAAGCTCAACCCAACTTCCAGAACCAACTATAAGTTCGACAATTCCATCATTGTCCACATCTTCCGCCTCGATTTGATTGGGATAACCAAGAGGCAGCCAAATCTCATCCTCCAAAGTCTGGCTGATGCCATCATAGATACGGATCAAACTTGTTGAACCATATCCTATTTCCACTCCCACAATAGTCTCCTTGAATCCGTCCATATCGATATCCGCAACTACAATGTCCTGGACTATCCCGATATTTCCGGTGCTCCAATACATGGTCAGATCCACCGAATAAGCGACAGGAGAAATGATTATTAGAATGAGAGAAACTGACAAGATGCAAATAATTGAAGAGCGTTTCATAAGGCCTCCTTATTTGAATAATTAAATAATCCTAAAATACAAATAGGTACCGGAAGCTAAATTTGTAGAAAATTTGTAGACGCTTTCAAAGGGGGACGCTAAGAATCTAGGGATTTTGCTTGTAGTAATCAATACCAGAGGCCAAGTGATGGACTGTAGAATCACCATAGTAGACAATGACTTCGCTTAAGAGTGAATCTCTTAAATCCTCAAAATCCTCGATCGGTGCTCTATTAGTTCTTTTCAAGAGATCGTTTATATGATCTTTGGTCCCATCATTGAAAGTGATACCGGTCGGAATGAAATTGCTATCCAAATCATAGAATAGCATTGGGCTCATTTGATCTCGGGGTTCGTAGAAACTGCCATCGACAATTAATCCTCGCCCTTCAAGTATTGGCACTTTGATCGCCCCACTGGCTTCATCAAATTCAAGATGCAGAATCCCAGTACGGACATCTTCTTTTTCAGACAGCTGGGTTTCGGGAAACGCAATATAACGGAGTTGGCTCCCCTTTGGCATACCAGACATTATGAAAAGTTTATTATCATAGGGCGGACTAACACCTTGAAGATTTTTCGGGTCGAGAACTACTATACCACAACCCTCATGTCTGTTGTTGGTTCCGTAAACTAGTACATCTTGCTGTCCATCGCGATTTATGTCCAGCTTAATGCTTGTCTCAAAAATGAAGCTACCTGTCAGGATATATGGCCCGGACACAATATTGGAATCACAGTCATAGAGTATTATCTGTTCCCTAGCAGGCAAAGATGTAAAAGCCGCAGTCAATGCAAAGGTTTCTCCTTGATTATCGATGATTGGAAAAACATTTACGCTGTGGTAATGCAAGTTCTCTTTTACACCGGGATAGGCTTTATCTCCGGGGTATGCTGTCTTCTGGAAAGGAGTTACTTTCCATTCTAGCCTACCTCTGCTGTCATAGAAGAATAAGAGACTTTCCTCTTTATCAAATACTGGCACAAAAAACAACTCGTCTCGACCATTACGGTCGATATCCACTGGTCTAAATACTTGAATCAACTGAGCGGAGTTTTCATATTGAGCTTTATTAAATGGTCGATCGAATTTCTCCGAATCCCAGATCTTCTTTCCCTCTGAATTTATGGTCTGGAATTGATTTCCCATTACTTTAATACCTGAAATGTGATAATCGAACCAGGGTGATAGCCTTGGGTCAATCTGAATGGCGGTAAAGGCAGCCAATATGACCACCAATATGCCCAAAAGTGGCACCTGTACCTTGGCCATACGGCTATACTTTCGAGTGCCTTTGCTGACACGATTCAGGAGGCAGACTTTTTCCGTGATGATAATATTGCGGTTGCAGAGGGCCTCGCTGAGCCATTCAAGAGGAATCAATTTAAGCTGGCGCTTGGGATATTGCTGTCTCAGGGAATC